>ENA-ORSJ01002466-ORSJ01002466.1-human-gut-metagenome-genome-assembly--contig:-NODE-2466-length-12185-cov-13.222918_pt1 | contig 12185 bp, 13 predicted proteins | sample MGYA00242191_ERZ509158 | MGnify/ENA primary metagenome ERZ509158 (study PRJEB26280, sample SAMEA2338623) | human gut metagenome | biome: human gut; feature: human-associated habitat; material: faeces... | reverse complement strand
ACTCGGCGTATTCTTCCTCGGTCATGCGTGTCTTGACTACCCGGCTGCGGTGCGGTGTGTTGTATCGTTTCATGGTCGGCAGACCTCCTTTCTGTGCGTGGTGTCCTCTCACTAATAGGAGAAAAACAGGGTGTGAAGCGGAACTGTTTTTGAAAAATCCGAAAAATATTTTGAGGGGTTTTTCAGCGGCGCAAGCCGCATAAGCAGGGTTTGGGGAAGGCACTCCCCAACAAGATTCCCGCAGGGGCAAAATGAGCGATAAGCGAATTTTGGCACCTCGGTAGAATCTTGCTCTAAGAAACTGCCGGACTGCCGTTCACTTGCTACTGCCACTTTTTTGAGAAATCGCAACCAGCTTTTTTCATAAAGAGCTGTTGGATTGCCCTCACTTGCTACTGCCACTTTTTCGGGAAATCTATAACCAGCTTTTTTCATAAAAGGCGTCGGGCTGGCATTCTCCCCCTTACTCCCTACAAACCATAAAAGAGCAGAATGGACGGACTTTCCGGCAAGGACTTTTTCGGCGGCTCGGTCTTTCCCGACAATAAGGCGTTTCGGAAGCTGCGTTTTGCCCGCTGTATGAAAAAATGGCAGCCTTTTTGGGCTTCACTGTCTAATACGGAACTTTTGGAAATTTGCCAAAAATGGGCGCAAAAAAAGCAGCAAATCTTTTTCGGATTTACTGCTTCGTGTGCCGCTGCGGGGCGGCGGTTATTCAGTTGTAAATAAAAGAGGGCGGTAGCACTTTGGGCTATCGTCCTCTTGACTGCACATTTGCAAAGACAGGCGGGGCTGTCAACGGTGGGCGAAGCCCATTTACTTGCCGTTGACTGGCTCGGCTGGATTTGCTATCAATTATTGAATTGAATAGTCTTTACTTTTTCTTCGGAATCAGCACAAACCCACAAACAAGAATATATCCAATAATTGCGATTATAGATGCTTCTATTCCAAACCCTGCTCCTGTAAGGAAAACATTATCTGAAGATATTATTATCGAAAAAATCGGACTTCCATAAGTTCCTTGCGCTGTCGTAATATGGAGAATATCTGTTATCATAATAAAGTTCCATGCGGCGTGTAATAAGGCACTATTACTTATGGATTTTCCTTTGTAGGAAACAAGAGAAAACATGATTCCTACTACTGTACCGCTAATGATTAAAAGCAGAACACCGCTAACAGTAAAGGTTTCCATTGAGGGAATGTGTACTAAACTGAAAAGAAACGATGGAATTAAAATTGCTATATATTTATTCCATCTGCTCTCCAATAATTTCATAATATACCCACGAAACAACATTTCCTCTGTTATTCCCGACTTTAGTGCTATAAGCATGGAAGCTATTATAATTAAACATATTTCACCCGCCGAAAAAGAGTTGACTTCAAATTTACCAATCATTGCAAAAATAGCTGTAACGAATACTGGAAGAAAAACAGATATTAGAACACCCCATTTTTTTATGTTCGGTGTAATACCAAAATCTTTCATTTTCAAGTGGAGTCCTTTTGTTGTATAAAGCCAAAAAAGGAAAGCGGTTAGTAATAAAGCCCCCAACATTCTTAGAATTACATATAGTGCATTGCTCGGAAGTTCCACAAACGAAAAAAGCAAATCAAAAGAAATACTGCTAAATAAATCTCCTGCCAAAAATAACAGAAAGTAAACAAGGATATTTACAAGTGTTTTCGATGTCGAAAAATTATATTGTGTTTGATTCAATGATGGTTCCTCCTCAAAAAAATATCTTTTTGCTGTTATATTGTATCATTTTCGACAATAAATTTCTACTAATTTTACGGAATAGCAAGTTGCTGTCTATCAATTTCTTGTGTGTTACTTTATCGCACATGAGCATTAGCCGCGGGGTTATCCTGGCCGTAGCCTTCCAGAAGGTTGATGCCGCCCCACACGCAAAGGCCGCCGCCCAGGGCGATGACCAGGGTCTGCAATACATCGATGGCACTGTTGAAGAACTCCATAAATCATATTTCCTTTCGTTTTGTAGAATTGTTGTCGGGTTCCAGTTCTTTTGCGCTCAATTCGTACATATCGAAAGGCTCGTCCGGCTTCACGATGGCCGGTCTGCGCTTCATGTACCGTTCTACGTCAAAGACGTTCTTCTTGTCGGCGTCGGACAGGTATTTGTAGCGGGGGTGCTTTGTCAGGTCGTACTTGTCGCTGAAAAACGGGCGCACGCCCCGAAGCTGCAAGATACACTTGCCGCCGTCCATGACCGCGATCTCGTCCTGGGTCATCAACTCCTTTCCTAATTTCTGATAACTGAGGCCGTGAGAAGTCTGTGCGCCGCGATTTTCGGACTGGCTCAGGCTGTCGATGGTCTCCTTGCCCAGCAGCTCCGAGATCTCTTTCAGCGTTGACTTCTCCTTGCCTCCCAAAAACAAGGTGACGTCGCAGTTGCCGACAATGGTATCTGCCGCGTCCTTGTAGATGGTCTTTAACTGGCTTTGCGACTGCAAAATAATAGAAGCCGAGATTTCCCGGCTTCGGATGGTGGCGATCAGCTTGTCAAAGTTGGGGATCTGGCCGATGTTGGCAAATTCGTCCAGAAGGCACCGCACATGGACAGGCAGCCGTCCGTTATAGAGATCGTCCGCCTTGTCGCAGAGCAAGTTGAAAAGCTGGCTTTGCAGCATGGCAATGACGAAATTGTAGGGTAGGAAAGAGCCGCCTTACCGCATTGCGGCGGCAGGTCTGCTCAGCCCCCCCTCAGAACCGTGCTTACAACTCTCGCTGTACACGGCTCCGTCTTTGCTTGTTCAATCAGATACTCACTGGTGGTGAATCATGACATGGCAATTATGGCACACCACTAAAGTTTTGCGCCGCTTTGCAATCATAGCGGCTTCCCAAGGCAGTTTCCCTTTCAGATTTTTGAGTTTGTTTATATGGTGAATCTCAAAGCAGGGACTGTCCGTTGTTCCGCACAATTCACATTCACACGCTTTTAATCGTTTCTCGATTGTATTCACCGAAAGTCTATGCTGTTGGGTTGCGGACGTAACTATGTCTGTCGGATTCTTCACTGTCTTGCAGTCGGCGTAGTTGGCAAAATAGCACCATTTCCAGCCTTTTTTTGTTTCATAGGGGATACCCCACTGGCCCTGTCCATCTTGAAATTTGCGGATGATTTTCGGTACAGAGCTTCTGTGTTTGTTGGCAAGGGTTCTCAGGCAGCTATACTCCATCAAGTAGGCCAAATAACTCAGCCTATAAAAGTTGCTTGCCAAGTTGTAGTAATTGCAGATTCCCCTAAGTTCGCTGTTATAACTGGAGACAATTTCTAAATCCGTCATGTGTAGCAGCTCCGCCCGGTGGACGGGTCGCAGGTTTCCGTTTTCCTCTTGAATCGCAATGCCTTTTGAGAAGATGAATTTATGGATTTTATCGTCCAATGGTACAACTAATTCCGCTTTATTGTTCAGCGTGCGCTTTGATTGTTTCAACTTTCCGACACGCCTTATTTTCCCATCCCGCCGTATCCGGACATCATATCCCAGGAATCGGGCATATTCGCTGCTGTGGGTAATGAGCGTCTTTTCTTCGCTGAGTTCCATCTTCAACATCCCACCGATAAACTCAGCCAGTTTTCGCTTGATTTCCACACAGTCCTCCCGCCTCCCGTTCACCGCAATCAAAAAGTCGTCCGCATAGCGGATATACTTGATTTTCTTGTCGGTATGGGATTTTGCGGGCGTCGTCAGAATTTGCTTGCGAATTTCCCTGTATTTTTCAATAAGCCGCTGGCACTCCTCGCCCTCAGCCTTTTTGATTTGCCGTTGTACCACTTTCTTTTTACTGAGTAGCGCATTGTATTCAGGTGTGTACTTTTTCTCCTCATAGACATCGAAACCAGCCTTCAGCGCCATCACAAATTTGTCCAGCTCATGCAAATAGATATTGGCCAGAATAGGAGAGATAATCCCACCCTGGGGCGTTCCACTATATGTGATGTGATAACGCCAGTCCTCCATGTATCCGGCTTTCAGAAATTTGTGCAGCAGCTTTATCAGCCGCGCATCCTTGATTTTTCGGTTTACCAGCCCCACCAAAACAGTGTGGTCAATGTGGTCAAAGCAACCCTTGATGTCGCCCTCTATAAACCACCTTGCACCGGAGAACTCCTGTTTGGCCTGTGCTAATGCGGTATGGCAGCTCCGGTTTGGCCGAAATCCGTGTGAGCAATTTAGAAAAACCGGCTCATACACAGCTTGCAGCACCAGCCGAAGCACCTCCTGTACCAGCTTGTCCGTAAAGGTGGGAATCCCCAGCGGACGCATTTTCCCGTTGGCTTTTTGGATATAGGTGCGGCGGGCCGGCTTGGGTTGATAGGTTTCTGTTTCCAGCGATTTGATGATACGGTTGATTTTTGCCTCGCTGAATCCATCCGCCGTATCTTCATTTACTCCCTTGGTCGCCGCTCCACTGTTAGCGTACAAATTTCGGTATGCCTCATAGTAGATATCAGGACGCAGAAGGTAACGGTATAATCTGGTGAATACTTCTTCTTTATTTTTGCTTGAGTTCTGACTGATTCTTGCTAAAATCTCCATTGTTGGTTTCATTCGTGAGGTTTTCCTCCCTAATCAATTTATGATTTTAGTACGCATTGACTGCGCCCCTTCGCCATGTGGACGGCGTTACCGCTTCCGTTTTTACGGCTATCCCTGTCAATTCAGGGTCCTCGGACTACTATGGGCGCTCCGTACCCATGCAGGATATTCAGGCTCTAAACCATAGCCAAACTTTCCCCCTTTCACGGCATTCCTGTTTAGGGTATCCCCGGTTAGCACTTTGCCTTGGTAAATGTGGATTGTCGGACTCTGCTTTCGTTTCGTTAAAACAGGTTCTCCTGCTCGTCGCGCAGGTTTGCTGATAACCGTTTACCAACATTCAAGTAGTAAACGTACCTGCGCTGGGGGTTACAGGCACTTTCCCCCACCTGGACACAACAGAGACTTGAAACTTGCATTCAGTAAACCCAACTTAAGCCTCATATCCACTTGGCCTTGCGGTTCAGTCGTGCCCGATTGCCTTTGGGCAACTTACCGCGTTCCTGCCGTGCTGTGTTCCCGTGTCAGCTTTCGCCTTTCGGTCAGGCAGGCAGCCTCCCGCGTTATCATGCGGGGCAGTACCATTTTTCTGCATTGCAAGGTGCCCTATCCGGGCGCACGAAGGTGGTATCGGTATCGCTCATAATGAGGAACAGCGCCGTCCGGCGGTCGCCCAGGGTGTCCAGCTCCAACTCGTCGTAGGACGTGACCTCCCGCAGCTCGGCAATGTCGAACACGGCCAGCCGGGCACCGCAGCTCACCAATATGCTCTTAGCGGTTTTGCCCGCGGCCAATTTATATTTGGCATATTGCCGCACCGCGAAGTGGTTGGGTTCCCGCTCTTTCAGCTCATCGAACATCAGGTCCACGGCGTTTTTGAACTCCTCATCATCCTCCCGGACCTCCATGCTGTTGATCATTTCAATGAGGGTGGAGAAATTCTGTTCCTCCACCGGGGCCTCGTAGTGGATGTAGCCGATGAGCGCGCAGTACAGCAGCGTCTCCGCCTTGACCCAGAAATCGTCCCCGGCCTTGCCCTCTCCCTTGGTGTTGGCGATGAGGGTCGTTACCAGCTTCAAGATGTCCTTTTCGCTATGGATATAGCTGAAAGGGTTATAGTGCATCGACTTCTTGAAGTTGATGGTGTTCAGCACCTTGATCTGGTATGGCTCATACACGATTTTGCCGTGTTTGTCCTTCACCGGCTTGCCGTCCTTGCCCAGCTTGGGCGCACCCCGCTGGAGCATTTTGCCGCACTCCACCAGGATGGTGCCCTTGGGATCGGTGACCACATAGGAGCTGTGCATCTGCATCAAATTCGGCTTCAGCCAGAAGCGGGTCTTGCCGGAACCGCTGCCGCCGATGACCAGCACGTTTTTATTGCGGGCATACTTGGGGTTCTTGGGGCGGCTGGACATGGTAAGCCGTTCGGTCTGGGTCAGAATGACGTTGTTCTGGAACACCGGGTCGATGTAGGGGGCAATATCCTCATGGGTGCCCCAGCGGGCCGAACCGTACTCCACGTTATGGCGGTACTTCTTGGCGTTCTTGCCTTTCAGGTACACCGCCAGCCGCAGGCCAGCGCCGCAGCAAAGCCCCACCAGCAAATCCAGTGGGTGCAGGCTGGGCCACCAGCTCCCCAGCGCCACCGGCAGGGTGGAAAAGAACGAGAGCATCTTGGCCGAGGCATCCGCGCCGGTCGCCAGCCGCCAGGCTTCCCCCAGGTTGGTGGCAAACAGGCCCAGCAGGAAGTAGGGCAGGTTCAGCAGCACCAGCTTTTTCACATTCAGCTGCTTCATCGTTCCAGCTCCTTCCGCTTTGTCCTGTCCACCACCGCATTTTTAATAAGCTCCTTGAAGTGGCTGAGCTTCTCCAGCACCGACGGGCGCTCGCTGCGGTCGGCCTTCTTGACCTTCCTCTGGGTGTACTCCGAGAATGCCGCCGTCAGGGCGTCGGCATCGCGGGCCTTGAAGAAAATCAGGTACTTGGGCGGCGAGGTGCTGCGGTCCTTTTTCACCGCATAGTCCACGCCGTACTTGCGGGCGATGCGCTCAAAATCCCGAATGGACGGGTCGTTGATCTCGATGTTGGAGACGCCCTGGTTCTGCCCGATGAGCTGCTTCACCGTCTGCTTGCCCTTCGGGGTAACGGGAGAATCCCGGCTGCGCTGCTTTTCCAGCTTTTTCTCCCTGCGGTGGGCCATGTACTTGGATATGGCGGCCTTGAACAGCCTGCCGGTGAACTTAGTGCCGCTGACAACCAGCGTCAAAGTCCTGTTTTCCACTTCCTCCTGCATAGGTCATCCCTCCCTTCGTCGGTTATGCAGTGGATGGTCTTGAATACTAAGGCGGGACCACCAGCCGCCGCAAAAGATACCGGCCCGTCATACCGTCACCAGAATCAGGTCACGCAGACCGGCAAAGTGCAGTTTGCCCTTGGGCGTCACCAGCGTGTAGGAGCCGGTGTGGCCGTTGCGGTAGTAGTCCCGCACACAGAACAGCCCATCATTGGCGCTCTTGGCGTAGGGCAGCACGCAGCCGGAAGGAGTGCGGTAGACAAATCGCCGTTCCAGCAGGAAGCGGACAAAGCGCCGCTCCGGCACGTCCAGCTCCTTGGCGGTGGTACGCAGGTTGGTACTGTGGTGCAGGTCGATGAACAGGTCGTAGTAGACGGCTTTGCTTTGCAGCCGGGCATTGTCCTCCCGCAGCGCCGCGTTCTTTTCGCGCTCGGCCAGCAGGTCGGAGCAGAGTTTCAGCAGCGCCTCCGGCGAGGTGGCGACCTCCCACAGCTTTTCCCTGGTGAGGTAGGCCCCGTGCTGGCGAATGCTGGGCAGGACTTCATCGAACACCCAGCGTTCAAACCGCTCCGCCGAGGGCAGCTTGCTGTGAACAATAAGGCGGTACACATCACCTTCGGGGATAAAAAGCATTTCCACCATCTGCACGGCGGGCGTGCCATCCGCCTTTTTCCCGGTCTGGACCCCTATGGAACATTTCGTTCCACAGCGGGTGTGGTCGCGGACGGCTTTACGGGGATTGGCATATCCCAAAGCAGCGGCTACATCCGTTCCGCAGAACAGCACCTTGCCGTCCTGCTCAAAAGTGCGGATGCTGCCAAACTCCGGGTTTTTGAAAATTTCCATCTGGTTCATATCGTGCCTCCTTGGGCGGTGCAGCAGAAAAGGCGGCCATTACCAGCCGCCTGCGTGCATATCGTGGTTGACCTGGGCCGTGTAGTGGTTGCTGATGGTGGTAGGCGCGTTGAACAGCACGGTCAGCAGGTACTGCTTCATGTTGCGGATTTCGGTGGTGTTGTTGTGCAGGCACTCCATGACGAACTCGATGTGGGAGCTGTCCAGCTTCAGGAACCGGGACCGCACCACCTCATGGGGGAAGTCCGCCCCGGCAATGCGGGTGGTCTTGCGTCTGGCACAGACCGTCTCCACGATCAGCTCCACGATCTCGTCCAAATCCTCCCGGTAGGTGGTAAACTCCCGGCACAGGTGGTCGTACTCAATGTTCTCCAACACCAAATCCCGATAACTCTCCATTTCTTCCACCGACATCGCATCCCGTCCTTTCCGTTCCGGCGGCCTGGCCGCCGCAAATCCCCGGAAGGGAATGGAATCGGTACTTGATCCCTGGGTATTTGATTTTTGGGTCTTTGATTTCTCTATATTTAATTCTGCGGGCTTTTCCGTATCCGGGCCATCCAGATACGGGTTTTCCGTATCTGGTGAAGCCGTATCCGGCTGGGGCGTATCCGGCGCTTTGGGCTGGGGCTGCTCATAGATAACATACTCGGTGTCGCTGATGCGGCCCTGCCGGTCCCGCATTTGGTGGCGGACGATGTAACCGGCGCTTTCCAGCTCCCGCAGCGCCCCGCCGATGGCGTCCACGCCCTCCTTGCAGATTTTGGCGAGGCCGCGTGTGGTGTAGTTCCAGTCCTCCGGCAAGGACAGCATCATGGAAAGCAGTCCCTTGGATTTCAGCGACAGCGCCTTGTCGCGGAGATGGTGGTTGGACATCACGGTATAATCACGGGTCCGTTCAATGCGAAAAACGGCCATTTCATCACTCCTCTCAGCATTTATGGCATGAAAAAAGCCGCTGTCAGTTATGACGCGGCTCAAACTTCATAGAAAACTCCGGGCATCCCGTCAAAGGGATGGTCGTTGATGTCCTCAAAGGCATCGGCAATCTCCTCTGGTGGATAGTCCTGCCAGTCCCGGCCCTTGACGATATGGTGGACCGTGCGGTAGCAGGTAGAAAACCGCTCGTATGTCGAACGGTATTTTGTGGTTACGCCGGACACCTCCACAAACCGTCCATCCTCCAGGAGCCACAGTTCCCGGATACAAGCGGCATCCACCTGGGTGGAATGACTTTGGACCGTTTTTTGATAAATACAGCACCCCCGTTGGGGAAACAGCTCCGGCCCGTAATAGTCCAGGGCGCACTCATGGCTGCCGGAAGTCTGGTAGGCAAGGACGCTTTCCCCGCGATAGCGCACCCCCTGCGCCACAAGCTCCAGGTCCAGTCTGGAGAGCGCCCGTTTCCGTTCCTTTTTATCAGGGAACAGGTGCAGATATGCTGTGCGAATAGCATCACAGATTTCTTTTTCTCTGAACATCTCATTTCCTCCGTTTTTTCTTTACATACAGGACGTGCCCCTCAACCACATGGGCGCACTTTTTGATTTTGATTTCCCGGCGCTGCTGGCTGAGCAAGGCGGCCTGATACCCGTTCTCGGTGAGAAACAGCCGCATTTCATCGCCGGGGCTGCCGTAGGTGCAGGGGCGCAGGACGGAAAACTCAATCATCCAGCGGGTATTGTCCCGAAAACGCTCCACAGCCAAAATGTTATGTCCTTTCAGTTCTCTGGCTGAAATATCCCTCATAGACGCTCCTTTCATCGCTCCTGGTCTCTCTGGCGCTTGCGCTGCCACTGTTCCAGCAGCTTGATAATGGTCTCCTGCATCCGGGCGGGGGTGTAGCTCCTGGGAAAATACTTGCGCAGGGTGTCGCTGGTGAAGGTGATCTTATCCAGGTCGCTTTTCTTTTCTTCCCCCATGATGACCCGCATCATGTCGAGGGTCAGGTGGCCCTCCTGGCTGTACTTTTTCAGCCGCTGGGCCTGGGAGAGCGACGGCGTAGCCTGTTCGCTATCCATCGCGTCCAAAAGCTGCGTCTGTTCCTCTTTTTTGAGGAAAGACAGCTCATAGGCCGGGTTAAAGGCGATTTTCTTTTCATCCACCATGTCAAGCAGTTCGGGGATTAGCTCGGTGAGGCGGATGTAACGCTGGACTTGGTTGCGGCTGGAACCCGCTTGTTGGGCAAGAACTTCATCTGCTCGTAACTTCGTCCCAACTTGGGACGAAGTTAAATCTGACCGTTCGCCCTGATGTTTCATAGCTTCCAGCTTCATCTTATAAGCAAAAGCCCGCTCGCTGGGGAGCAGGCTTTCCCGCTGCAAATTGCTGTCAACCATGATAATGGTGGCCTGATCGTCGTCCAGGTCGCGGACAATGACCGGCATGGTATCCTTGCCAGCCAGTTCGCTGGCCCGATGACGCCGGTGCCCGGCGACCAGCTCGTAGCCGCCGTTGGGGTCCGGGCGGGCGATGGCCGGGACCAGTACACCGTACTGCCGGATGCTGTCGGCGGTCTCCATCATGGCCTCATCGTCCTTGACCTTAAAGGGGTGGTCCTTGAACGGGTGCAGCTCCGACAAGGGAATTTCCAGAACCTTCTCCCGCTGGGCGTCGGCCCGGCTTTCCTCTGTGGAGAACAAGTCATCTACCGAGGCCAGCTCTACTTTTTTCGCGCTGCTTTTCAAGTTTCAACACCTCCTTCGTCAGATTGCGGTAGCCCTCGGCCACCTTGCCGCCGGGGTCATGGGCGAAAATGCTCTTGCCCTCGGCGCTGGTCTCCTTGGCCCGGACCGAATGGGGAATCTCGGTGCCGAACACCTTGATTTTGCTGCCATAGGTCTCCCGCAGCAGGGCGGCGATCTCTTTCGCAAAATTGGTTCGGCTGTCCACCATCGTCAGCAGGATGCCGTCGATCTGGAGCTTGGGGTTCAGCTGCCGCTTGACCTTGCTGATGGTGGACAGCAGCTGTTCCAGGCCCTTGGCGGGCAGGTACTCCGCCTGGACGGGGACTATGATCCTGTTGGCTGCCGCCAGTGCATTGACCGTAAGCATCCCCAGGGAGGGCTGGCAGTCGATGAGGATATGGGAATACTGTCCCTTCACGGTGTCCAGATACTGCCGCAGGACGGTCTCGCGGCTCATGGCGTTTACCAGCGACACCTCCATGCCAGACAGCTGGATGTCGGCGGGCATGAGGTCCACGCCCTCCGGGTGGTGCAGGATGCCCTCGCCGGATTTGATCGGCTCGTCCATGAGGATGCGGCCCATCGCGTCGGACAGGGTAAAGGGCAGCTTGTCCGGCTGCGGGTTGCCCAGGCTGATGGTGAGGCTGGCCTGCGGGTCAGCATCCACCAGCAGCACCTTCTTCCCGGCCTGGGCCAGCCCTATCCCTAAGTTAGCGCAAGTGGTCGTTTTGCCGACGCCGCCCTTCTGGTTGGCGACGGCGATGATTTGCGTGTTCAAGAGAAATCCTCCTTTCTCAAAAATAAGCTGCCGGTCAGATAGACAGACAGCTATGTAAGGGAATAAAAAAAGCCGCTTGCTCTAACGTAAGAACAAACGGCTATGTAAGCGCGATATTTAATTTTATGTAAAGATTATATTACCGCAAAATAGTGAAGTGCATCCTTTATGGCTTCTACTTTCTCCGGTGTAGGATGCTTTCTGGCCTGTTTCAATTTTTCAACTGCATTGGGAGCATCATACATAGGCAGTCCTAAACTTCTCTTTACCTCTGCAATATAAGCGGTATGAACCTTAAAACCATACTTTTCAAGAATATATTCCTTGATTCTCTTGTAGGTAACACGTTCTTTTGGCTTATATTGCTCCGCTCTCTGGACAATTTTATCCACTGGAATCTTGCCTTCGCCCTCGCCAAACTCCACGTCAATGTGGATATAACTATCTGGTTTTTTGTGGGATAAAAGAACTACCGTCTCAACGTGGAATCCCTGTCGGAGAATCGCGACGATTTCTACGGGTCCTACGGAAGCCTCTTCTTCCTGGGCATCCTGCTGAGCGTGGGCTTCTCTCTGGCCGCGCTGCTCATCATCTATTACAAGCAGATCTCCGAGGGCTACGAGGACCAGGCCCGCTTTGACATCATGCAGAAGGTGGGCATGACCCGCCGGGACATCCGTTCCAGCATCAACAGTCAGCTGCTGCTGGTATTCTTCCTGCCGCTGCTGCTGGCGGGACTGCATCTGGTCTTCGCCTTCCCCTTTGTCCATAAGCTGCTGCTTCTGTTCAACCTCTGGAACACCCGCCTGCTGGTGGGCACCACCGCCGCCAGCTTCCTGGCCTTTGCGGTGCTGTACACCCTGGTGTACCGCGCCACCTCCACCGCCTATTACCACATCGTCAGCGACGGAGGGGACCGCTGATGCGCCGGGCCGCGTATCAGGCGGTGTTGTGGTGCGGCGGCGCGGTAACGGTGCTGCTGGCGGCGGCC
>ENA-ORSJ01002457-ORSJ01002457.1-human-gut-metagenome-genome-assembly--contig:-NODE-2457-length-12227-cov-3.072790_pt1 | contig 12227 bp, 8 predicted proteins | sample MGYA00242191_ERZ509158 | MGnify/ENA primary metagenome ERZ509158 (study PRJEB26280, sample SAMEA2338623) | human gut metagenome | biome: human gut; feature: human-associated habitat; material: faeces... | reverse complement strand
AGCCGCATATTGCGACCATCACCTACAGAATCATCCCGGACATGGCTACCATGTTCATGGAACTGAAAGCCGGAAGGCTGGACATGATGGGTCTTTCTCCAGAGCAGTACCTGCGCCAGACAAAGGGCCCTGCCTGGGAGGACAATTTCCGCAAATACCGCTACCTCTCCTCGTCCTACACCTATCTGGGCTTCAATATGCGCCACCCCTTCTTTGCGGACAAGCGCGTGCGCTGGGCCATTTCCAAAGCACTTGACAGAAACGAGCTCGTCAAGGGCGCACTGCTAGGCCAGGGCGTTCCGGCCTTTGGTCCCTACAAGCCCGGGACATCCTTCTATCATCCGGATCTGAAGCCAGTGGCTCAGGATACAGAGGGCGCAAAAAGGCTTCTTGCAGAGGCCGGCTTTGCGGACAGGGACGGAGACGGCGTTGTGGAGCGGGATGGCAAGAAGCTCGAATTCACCATCCTGACCAATCAGGGCAATCAGGAGCGCATATTGTGCGCCATCATCATGCAGCAGCAGCTGGCAAGGGTGGGCATCCGCGTCAGTGTGCGCACAGTGGAATGGGCTGCCTTTATCAGGGAATTCGTGAACAAGGGCGCCTTTGACGCAGTGATCCTTGGCTGGACCATTACCCCGGATCCGGACTTGTACCAGGTCTGGCACTCCTCAAGCGCAGTGGAAGGCGGCCTCAATTTCACCTGGTTCAAGAACAAAAGGCTGGATATGCTTCTGGAAAGGGGGCGCGCCACCCGCGACGAGGAAGAGCGAAGGAAGATATACTATGGAGTGCAGGAAGTTTTGGCGGACGAGCAGCCCTACTGCTTCCTCTATGTGCCCTGGTCCCTGCCCATCCTCAAAAGCCGCATCAGGGGCATAGAGCCGGCTTTGGCCGGCATTGCCTGGAACATGGAACGGTGGTGGATTGCAGGCGAAAAGCCTGCAGCAAGGCTTGTGCCCTGACAGGCCTTGTTGCGCTTGGAGTTGCTTCGTGGCATAGGCTCGTTGCGGCTGCCTGTCCGCACTCCTTGTCCGCGGTCTTTTTTTCCGGATATGCGGACAGCGCCCAAAGCAGGATTCTTTGCCACGAAACCGCAATTTTCAAAGAAATCACGAAGAAATCCAGAAGAAATCACGTAGGATACCATGCCCTTTTCCACTACACCCATACAGGAACAGCACGGCCTGCGCTTTGCCTGTACTACCCTCCTTCTGTCCTGGCTCACGGCCTTCGGACCCTTGTGCACGGACATGTATCTGCCCACTCTGCCGGACATAGCGGCGGATTTGAGCATTTCCACTGCCCTTGCTCAGTCGAGCATCACCTCCTGCCTTCTGGGCCTGGCCCTGGGCCAGCTCTTTGTGGGGCCCATATCCGACAGCAGGGGGCGCCACGGTGTGCTCGTGCTCTCGCTTGTGCTCTACACAGTGGCTTCCTTCCTCTGCACCCAGGCCGAGGATGGCACAAGCTTCATCGTTCTGCGCTTTTTGCAGGGCTTCGGGGGCGCCGGAGGGGCAGTGCTCGCAAGGGCCGTTTGCTGCGACATCTTCCACGGCTCGAAGCTCACGCAGTACATTTCGCTGCTCATGGCAATTCACAGCGTAGCCCCCATCCTGGGGCCTGTGGCTGGCGGCTTTCTCGGCGGCTGGGCAGGCTGGCGCAGCGTCTTCTGGGTGCTTGCAGGCATCGGGGTGATTCTGACGCTTTCGACCCTCTTCTTCTTGCCCGAAACCCTGACGAAGGATAAGCGCGTGCAGGGTGGAGTTCTCTCATCCCTTGCGAACACCGGAAGACTTTTCAGAGAGCGGGCGTACCTTTGCTACACCTGCGTGCAGGGCTTCACCATGGGAGGCTTTTTTGCCTATGTCTCGGCCTCGCCCTTTGTGTTCCAGAACGTTTACGGCCTTTCCATGGAGCGCTTCAGCCTCATCTTTGCCGTGAACGCCATAGGTATGGTGTGCACCTCCCTTCTGGCAGGCTGGTTGTCCAAACGTTTTGGTGACAAGCGCCTTCTTCTTGCCGGAGACATGGCGCGAACACTTGCCTGCGGGGCTGTCTTCTACGTATGCCTTGTGACCCCTGCCTCGCCCTGGCCGCTCATGATAGCGCTTTTTGCCATGCTTGCCATGCAAAGCTTCACCCTCTCTCCCAGCTTTTCCCTTGCCATCTGCTCGCAGTCCGTAGGTGCTGGTGCGGCCTCTGGCATTTTGGGCGTGGCTGTCTTTCTGTTTGGCGCCTTGACGTCCCCCCTGACAGGCCTTGCAGGCCCCCAAAGCGCGCTCCCCTTGGGTATCATTGTTCTTGTGACAGGGCTTTGCTCGCTTTGTTCGACCATTCTGGGCAACAGACTCTACGAGACAAAGCTTGTGCCCTAGAGTGGCAACTCAACAGGACCTGGAGCAAGACTTGTTACTCAACTCAACAATAACTGGTTAGTTTTTGGCCAGTGTTGAGTGCACTAAAATACCATAGTTTACAAATTGTTAGTATGAAAATATGCGAAATTAAGGGACTTGAACTGAACAAAAGTCTAGTATATGTTGAGTCCTGTGTACAGATAAAAAAGATATGTGTTCAGTGGTATTTTTTAATAAAATACAATATTTTTAAAATGTTATCTTTTATATTTTTCAGATTGCTGATGAGTATACCTGTTTGTTGCTGACCTTGTAACTAGTTACTTGTTGGTCAGCAACTTGCTAGTCAGAGGTGTGTTTATGTTTGACGAAGATAAAATAACACAGCTTGTCAAGAGATTACGAAAAATAGGAAAGGACACTCAGGATTGCGAGGTCAAGGAAGCAGCAGGGGAAGTGCCGAATTCTCTTCTGGAGACGATATCAGCTTTTGCCAACGGGCAAGGGGGAACTATACTTTTGGGGCTTTCCGAAAGAAATGGCTTTACATTTGTTAATGGATTTGACGCTACTAAAGCTCAAGATGCTCTTATTTCTTTTGGAAAAAAACTCTCACCCATTATACGTCTTAGTACAGAAATAGTTTCTTTTGAAGGGAAAAATATTCTCGCTGCCTTTATTGAACCTTTGCCTCTAGAAGAGAAACCGTGCTACGTGTTTAGCAAGGGAAAGTACAATGGATCTTTCATTAGAAGTGGCGATGGTGATAGACAGTTCACAAGATACGAAATAGATCGCCTTTTGGAGTTTTCCAGACAACCCCAGTGGGATGCTCGTATTGTCGAAGACGCTATTATGGAAGATCTGGACAATAAACTTGTTCAGGCGCTTGTTCAGAGACAGCGTGAAATTCATCCACGTGTATTTGAAAGGATGGGTGAGGAAAAACTACTCTCCAATATGCGGGTGATAGTGGCCGATGAAGAAGGGAAGTTGCGTCCAACTCTGGCTGGACTGCTGGCTCTTGGGGTGTATCCGCAAAAATACTTTCCAAGGCTTGTGGTGACTTTCGCACGGTACCTTGGGAAACGTAACGAAAAGGCCGCCCTGTTTGAAGGTCTTCGTTTTCTGGACAGCCGAACCTTGGTTGGTCCTATTCCTGTCATGATTGCCGATGCTGTGGAGTGCGTGCGCAAAAATATGCGCATAGGCGCTAAGATTGAGGGAGCCTTCCGAAAGGATGTTCCAGACTATCCGCTTGCAGCAGTGAGGGAGGCTGTTGCCAATTCCTTGCAACACAGGGATTATTCAGCGCAGGGCAATGCATCGCCTGTAGCGCTCAATATGTATGATGACTGTCTTGAAGTTATCAACCCAGGTGGGCTGTATGGAAGAATGACAGTGGAAGATTTGGGAAAGCCGGGGAAAACAGCAAGTAGAAACGCATTTCTTTCGGCCATTCTTGAGGCAACTCCATACGGAAGTGAAGGTTTTGTTGTAGAGAACAGAGGAAGTGGTCTGGTTTCAATCAATAACGAGCTGGAGAAGGATGGTTTGCAACCAGCACGTTTTCACTCTAAGCTTTCATCCTTTACCATTGAATTTTGGGGACGTGAGATCCAGGCATTAACAAAGAAAAATTTAAGCGGGAGCCAAATGGTGGACATGATATTGGAGATGCTTGTGAAGCAGGACAGTGTGAGCGTGCGGGAAGTGGTGGACGCAACCGGATTTTCCCGTTCAAGTGTTACCAGCAACCTTCGGAAACTGCAGCAGGCGGGGACTATTGAGGCAACGGAAAACCGCAACAATCCAAGGCAACGGTACAGGCTCACAGAAAAGTAGTTGCCCGCCTTTTGCCAATCTCTTTTTCCGGATTTTCGGACTTTCGAACGCTCCCTTTTCCTGCAAAATTCGCGGGAGAAGGGGGCTTCGTGCGCTCTCGCAGTCTTGGCAATGCCCTTCATTCAGGCTACAAGAAAAAGAAGTGAGGAACATGAGGGACAATTTTGTCCTGCCTGTGCCCAAGTCTGCGGAGAGCATTGTATGATACGCATCCAGGAAATTCTCGACAAGGTGCAGTCGCTGCACAAGGACGCCGATCTGGAGATGATCCAGAGGGCCTACATCTTTGCCGCCACGGCCCACGCAGGACAGACAAGACTCTCCGGAGAACCCTATCTGTCCCATCCTCTGGCCGTTGCCAACATCCTGGCCGAAATGGGCTTTGACGAGCCTACCATCGCGGCAGGCCTTTTGCACGACACAGTGGAAGACACAGGTGTGGACATAGACACCATTGCCGAAAACTTCGGCGACGAGACCGCGGACATCGTGGATGGTGTCACAAAGATCAGCCGCATTCCCTTTGACAGCAAGGAAGAGGCTCAGGCAGAGAACATACGCAAGATGATCCTCGCCATGAGCCACGACATGCGCGTCATCATGGTCAAACTGGCAGACCGTCTGCACAACATGAGCACTCTGGACTTCCAGAAGGCCTACAAGCAAAAGCGCATAGCCCAGGAGACCATGGACATCTATGCTCCCCTGGCAAACAGGCTCGGCCTCTACAACATCATGCGCAAGCTGGAGGATCTGAGCTTCAAGTATCTTCGCCCCGACGTCTACAATCTGATCACCCACTGGCTGGAAGAGCATCAGGTGGTGGAAAAGAAGATCATAGAGAACGTTGTGGGCATGCTTCAGGATTTCCTGAAGAAGAACGACATTGAGGGTCAGGTCTACGGACGTATCAAGCACCACTACAGCATCTACAAGAAGATGCTGGCAGAGTCCCTGACTCTGGACGAAATGCACGACATCATGGCCTTCAGGGTCATAGTCAAGGACGTCAAGGAATGCTACGCGGTCCTTGGCCTTGTGCACCAGCAGTGGAAACCCGTGCACGGGCGCTTCAAGGACTACATTTCCATGCCCAAGGCCAACGGCTACCAGAGCCTGCACACCACGGTCATAGGCCCTGACGGCGAGCGTATCGAAGTGCAGATACGCACAGAGGAAATGCACAGGCAGGCAGAGCACGGCATTGCCGCCCACTGGCTCTACAAGGAGCACGGCCGCATCAACAGCAAGGATCTGGCCCAGTTCTCCTGGCTCAACGAAATCTTCGAGCGCCAGCGCGACGAGGCGGACGGCAAGGAGTTCATGCACTCCCTGAAAATGGACCTCTTCCACGACGAGGTCTACGTCTACACGCCTGCAGGCGACGTCAAGGAATTGCCCGAAGGCGCAACGCCCCTGGACTTTGCCTTCCACATCCACACCAAGGTGGGCCAGCACTGCGCAGGCGCCAAGGTCAACGGCCGCCTTGTGCCCCTGGGAACCCCGCTGAAAAACGGCGACACTGTCGAGGTTATTACCGATCCTGCCCGCAACCCCAACAGGGACTGGCTCAAGATCGTCAAGACAGCCAGGGCCCGCAACCGCATCCAGCACTATCTGCGCACCGAAGAGCGCATGCGCGCCATTCAGCTTGGCCGCGAAATGCTGGAAAAGGAAGGCAGGAAGGCCAGCATCAATGTCGTGCGCTGCGCCAAGGAAGGTCAGCTCAACATTGTTGCCCAGGACATGAATTTCGACGGCATAGAGGAACTCTACGCCGCAGTGGGCTACGCCCACGTGACCCCGCGCAAGGTTTTGAACAAGCTCTACGCAGTGCTTCATCCAGGGGAACCGGCAGCTGCACAGAAGGCAGCCGAACCCACGCCACCTGCACAGCCAGCGCACGAGGAGGGCAAGGGCAAGCTTCCCGCAGGCGGCGTTGCCATCTCCGGCGTGGACGGTGTTCTCATGCGCTTTGCTCGCTGCTGCAATCCCGTGCCCGGGGACCCCATTGTGGGCTACATCAGCCGCGGCGCAGGCATTACCGTTCACAGGGCGGACTGTCCCAATGTTCCCAACATGGAGCCCGAAAGGCTTATTTCCGTGCACTGGGAAGGGGACGAGGGCGAGCAGGGCAAGCCCTTCGAGGGTGGCATCTTCGTTCTTGCCAAGAACCAGCGGGGTGCCTTGGCCTCCATTGCCACTGTTCTTGCAGAGGCGGAAGTCAACATTCAGTCCGCTACCATCAAGGCCCTGGTGGACGGCAGATCCACCCTGCACTTTGTGGTTGAGGTCAAGAACGCCAACCAGCTCTACGAGGTCATCGAGCGCATAGGCAAGCTTCCCAACATCGTGGAGGCAGTGCGCGACAGCGAAGACGCGGACACCACAGTGGCCGATGCCAAGGCCTAGGGCCAACCAGACAGGACATACCAAAAAGGGGGTTTCATGGCGCGGATTTTGTATGGAGTACACGGCACAGGGCATGGACACGCCATGCGCGGGCTCACCATAGCCCGCAGGCTCAGGCAGCACGACTTTCTCTTTGTCTGCGCAGACGATGCCTTATCCGTGCTCAAGCCGGAATTTCCCGTGCACACGATTCCCAATCTCGGCACTGCCTTCAAAAACTACAAGGTGGACTTCAAGACCACCATCAAAAGGGCAGTCCCCCTGCTCTGGAAAAGGGAGAAGTACGTGCGCGAGATCATGGATCTCATCCACGCCTTCGAGCCCGACGTGTGCATGACTGACCTTGAGTACTTTGTGCCAAGGGCCGCAAAGCGCATGAATGTGCCCTGCCTGACCTTGAGCCACCAGCACGTTATCACCTGCTGCAGGCACAATCTGCCCGGCAACATGTGGTGGGACACAATGGTGCAGGGGCTGACTCCAAAATACCTTTTCAGCCCAACGGAACAGAACCTCATTGTCTCCTTCTACCAGCCGCCAGTACTTTCAAAATACAGGGCAAGGGTAGTTCCTCCCATACTGCGGGACAAGGTTATAGCGGCAAAGCCCGAAGATCTGGGCCATGTCCTTGTGTACCAGAGCAACAGCACAAGTCCAGCCCTTTTGGATTTCTTGAAAAACTCTACCAAAAGAACATGCTATGTCTTTGGCTACACCAGGGAAGAGGGACAGGACGGCAATATCGTCTTCATGAAGAAGAGCGAGGACGTCTTTTTGCAGCTTCTTGCGAGTGCGTCCTATGTTGTCCAGGGCGGAAGCCATACGCTCATGACCGAGGCCTTGCATCTTGGCAAGCCCATACTGACCATCCCTCTGAGATCCATGATAGAGCAGCGCTTCAACGCGCTCTACATAGAACGTCTTGGCTACGGCATGCAGGCGGATATGGAGAAGCTCTCTCCGCAACTGCTCACGGAATTCGAGGCAAAGCTGCCAAAGTACCAGGCAAATATCGCAAAGGGACGCTTTTGCGGCAACGAGCTCGTCTTTGGTCTTGTGGACACCTTCATACGGACGAAGGAGCTTCCCCTTGCTGGAGAGCCCAGGGTTTTAGACGCGCCGAGGGAGGAAAAGTCCCTGCGCCTCGGCTCCCCGGAAGAGACGCTTGCGCTCTTTCGCGAGAACAGGTAGCCGAAATCCGCACAAAGCCTCATGAAATCAACAAATTTTCCCGGCCCCGGCCGGGATTTTTGCCCCCTTGGGGGCCCGACAGGCCATGCCTTGGGCATGGGCTCCATGCACACGAGCCTGTCTCCTGCCTCGCAAAAAGAGCGGACAGCAGTTGGATCGCACATTTATGCAAGGGTGATACATATGGCTGAAACAAAAGGAAAATATCCATTGCAGCGCTTGCTGATTCTTCTTGTGGTTACAGGTATGCTTATTCTTTCAGGTTCCATGGAAACAGCAATGGCCGCGGAAAATGCGGCAGAGAAGGGAAGCCTGGGCTTCGAAACCTCTTCCCCGAACGAAACGATCTTCAAACTGGCAAACGGCCTGAATGTCTACCTTATAAAGGACACGCGCTTTCCCATGGTGTGCACAAGGCTTTATGTGCGCACAGGATCGAGCAACGAAAAGGAAAGGGACTTTGGCATAAGTCATGTGCTCGAACATATGGTCTTCAAGGGCACGACCACGCGTCCCAAGGGGCAGATTGCCAGGGAAGTTGAGTCTTTGGGCGGCTATCTCAATGCCTACACGAGCTTTGACAAGACCTGCTATCTTACGGACATGCCCGCAAGGCACTGGCAGACAGGCATAGATATTGTGCGCGACATGGCCTTCCATCCCCTGCTCGATCCAGAGGAGCTGGAAAAGGAAAAGCCCGTCATCATCTCCGAAATGGAAGGCAACGAGGACGAGCCGACCTACAGGCTCTTTCTCGAGGTGCAAAGGGCTGGCCTTGCCAAAACCCCCTATGCCCATCCCATCATAGGCACGAGGGAAAGTGTCAATGCCGTGACCGTGGATTCCCTAAGAGCCTATATCAACACCTGGTACCAGCCCCAGAACATGCTGCTTGTGGTCGCAGGCGACATGGACCCGGAAGCCGTGCGCGCCTATGTGGAGAAGAACTTCTCCTCCCTTGCAAACAGAAACGAGCTTAAAGCCCAGGCCCCCATTGAAGCCAGCAGTCTGGAATTTGCCGACAAGGGGCGCGTGGAAATAGTCAGGGGCAAGTGGAACAAGGTCTATTTGAGCCTTGCCTTCCCCGTGCCGGGCCTTCGCGACTACACATCCCTTGACCTGGATCTTCTGGCCTATCTGCTTGCCGGAGACGGCACCACACCCTTCGAGCGCAAGTACCGCAACGACTTGCGCCTTGTGGACAGCATCTCCGTGAGCAACATGAGCCTTTCCAGAGTGGGGCTTTTCACCATTTCCGCCATTCTGGATGCGGACAAGACAGACCAGTTCTTTACCGAGCTTGTGCGCGATCTCGCCAAATTCAGGATTGGGGACTTTGGCGCAGACGATCTTGCCAGGGCCAAGTTTGTGACAGAGGACGACTTTGACCGCCAGTCCGAGACCCTGAACGGCCTGACCTCCTGGCGGGCCCAGATGGAATTCGAGATGGGCGGACGCCTTGGCGAGGCCAATATGCGCAAGGCCCTGCGCAGCGTGGATCTTGCCCAGATTGAGAGTGCGTACAGGGACTACATCCGTCCGGAAAGGGTCAGCGTGCGCCTGCTTGCCCCGGAAAAGGCACAGATTGGCGACCTTGCCGCCATCCTGGAACGCGAATGGCCAAAGGCTTCCCAAGGAACGCAGAGTGCAGCGGCTACCAGGGCAAAGGGTCGCGAGACCATAGAGCTTGAAAACGGTGTTCAGCTTGTGCTTGTCCGGGACAACACCATCCCCTACGTGTCCGTGAACATGATAGCTGCAGGCGGCAACGCCCTGCTCAATGAGAAGACACAAGGTCTGGCAACGCTTGTGGCCGATACCTTGAGCGATGGCTGCGGCGAGCTCGACAGGGTGGCCTTTGAAAAGGCCCTGGCCTCGAAGGCCCAGACCCTGGGCGCCAAGGCAGGACGCCAGACCTTTTCCATCAGTGCGAGTACACCCTCGCGCTACATGGACGATCTTCTGGCCCTGATGTACAGCGTCGTGACAGCCCCCCGCTTCGAGGAGAGCGAAATAGCCAGGGCCAAGAAGGACATGCAAAGCGCCAGGATCATCCGCGACGACGACAGTATGTCCAAGCTTGTGGCAAAGCTGTGGCCCTCCCTCTTTGGCAACCACCCCTACGGCCTTGATGCACTCGGCACGGAAAAGGGCGTGAATGCCTTTACGAGGGACGATGTGGTCCGCTACTGGAAGGAACAGATGGCCCAGCCAAGGGTGCTGGTCTTTTCCGGAAAGTTTGACAGGGAAAAGGCCCTTGCTTGGGCGAAGACCCTGCCAAAGGCAAGCGCAAAGCGCGTGGTAGTCGAGGCCCCTTCCTGGGGCAGGGACAAGGAGCTTGTCCTGCACGTGCCGGACAAGAACAAGGCCCATCTTGTGGAACTGTGGCCTACTGTGCCGCAGACACATCCGGATGCGCCTGCCCTGACTCTTTTGCAGGCAGTTCTTTCCGGGCAAAGCGGTCTGCTCTTCTCGAAGATGCGCGACGAGGAGAGCCTTGGCTACACAGTGACTGCCCAAAACCTCACCTTCCAGAAGGCAGGCCTCATGCTCTTCTACGCAGGCACGACACCGGATCGCGTGGAAGAGGCGCGCAAGGGCTTTGCGGCCATAGTACAGAATCTGAAGGAAAAGGAGCTCGATCCTGCCCTGCTTGAGGCAGCCTGCAACGTGATCGAGGGCCGCTATGTGCGCTCGCGCCAGAGCCTGTCCGCCAGGGGCGGCGAGGCTGCCATGGAAGTGTTCTTCGGTCTGCCCGAAGACTTTGCCCTGCAGCAGCTGGAAAAGGCCAGGAAGGTCACTCCTGCGGACATCAGGGAAGTGGTCAGACGCTACTTTGGCGACCCGTACGTGGCTGTGGCGCATCCCTAGCATTTTGTCTATAGTAGGTGTCCGGCATGGCTTCATGCCGGACACACAAGGGCCCCGTGCCCCGAGGAGCGTTTTTATGAACAAAGAGGAACTTCTGGGCCTTCTGGTCTGCCCAGTGTGCCAGGGCAAGCTTGAGCTTTTGCCGGATGCTGGCACTTGCGAGGGCCTTGCCTGCGCAAAATGCGCCCTTGTGTACCCTGTGCGCGAGGGCATTCCCGTCATGCTGCCCGAAGAGGCGCTGACAAGGGACGCCTGGATGAACAGGGACAAGACTGGCACAGGGGAGTAGCAATCAATGCGCATGCTCATAGCATCCGATTTGCACGGTTCCTGCGAGAGCCTTGAGTTTCTGCTTGCAAAGACCGAAGAGATGAAGCCCGACCATGTGGTCCTTTTGGGAGACATCCTCTACCACGGACCGCGCAACAGGCTGCCCGCCTCCTATGGCCCTGGCAACATGCCGGACAACTTTGCAAGGCTCATGGAAATGGTCCCCTTGATCGCCGTTCGCGGCAATTGCGATGCCGAGGTGGATCTCTTTGTCCTGCCATTCCCCATGACGGAAAGCGCCTGGATAGTGGACGGAAGCCTTGAGGTATACGCAAGCCACGGCCACCGCATCCCCGAGGTTCCGCCCATGCCGGGCTTTGCGAAGGGAACCGTCTTTTTGCGCGGGCACACCCATGTGCCAAGGGCAGAAGAGGTGGACGGGTACCATTTCTGGAATCCGGGTTCCATGACGCTGCCCAAACAGGGCTATCCCAAAAGCTACGCTGTCTACGACAATGGCTGCTTCACAGTCCTTGGCCTTGATGGATCGGTCATTGCGAAGGAAGAACTCAAGGTCTGATTTTTCCCATTTTCCGGATTTTCGGATGCCCTTGCAGGAGGAGCCCATGAAACCGTCCACGAAGCCGCTCTTTACCCTTGCCGGGAACACGCAACTTGTCCTTGCCTCGGGCTCGCCGCGCAGAAAGCAGTTTCTGGACGATTTGGGCATACCCTACATCGTGCGTCCCGTGTCCGGAGAGCCGGACGCAATCCCCGGCCAGAACTCGCGCGAATTTGCCCTGCACTGTGCACTGTTCAAGATGTGGGCAGCAAGAAAGGCAGACAACGAGGTTGTTCTGGCTGCAGACACCATTGTCACCCTGGACGGCCGCATCATGGGCAAGCCCTCGGACAGGAGCGAGGCTTTGGAAATGCTGAAAAGCCTGAGCGGCAGAGACCATCAGGTGATCACGGCAGTCGCCTTGAGCTTTGCGGATCAGAACACCATTACCGTGTGCGACGTTTGCAACGTGCACTTCTACCCCTTTGGCGAGGATATCTTGCGTTCCTATGTGGGGACCGGAGAGTGCGACGACAAGGCCGGAGCCTACGCCATACAGGGCAAGGGTGCCTTTCTGGTCGAGAAAATCGACGGCTCCTGGAGCACGGTCGTGGGACTGCCCATGACCTGGGTTGTGCAAAAGCTTTTGCAGGCAGGTGTTCTTCTGCCTGCCTGAGACAGTTTCCGGACAGATATGACAGCGGGCATGATGCAAA
>ENA-ORSJ01002455-ORSJ01002455.1-human-gut-metagenome-genome-assembly--contig:-NODE-2455-length-12235-cov-2.421182_pt1 | contig 12235 bp, 11 predicted proteins | sample MGYA00242191_ERZ509158 | MGnify/ENA primary metagenome ERZ509158 (study PRJEB26280, sample SAMEA2338623) | human gut metagenome | biome: human gut; feature: human-associated habitat; material: faeces... | reverse complement strand
TTGCCGAAGCCTTTGCCAAGGGTACAAGCCACAAGTTCGAGTACAACCGTATGGATTGCGGCAATCCCATACTCGACTACACGGTACCATCGGGCCAATTGCAACTGCAGGAAAGCAAGGTACGCATTTTCACCGGCTGGGATCCGGTCAAGGGGCGTGTGCAGACTTCTACAAGCAATCCCCTCTTCTCCGGGGTGAAAAGCCTGCCCAAACAAATCAATGGCAACCCCAACCCCTACACCCTGGGCAATGCCGTAGTAGCAGCCAAGCCGGCAGTGACCTTTACAACACTGGGTAATCTCTCCGTCCAGCCCGGACAGACCGTTTCCCTGCTCTGGCATGAGGCGGATCCTCAAAACCCGTTGAACGAAAGCATGCCTGCAAAGGTAGTGGTGCAGCGTGTGGGGCACTGGCATCAGGGCCAAAAGTTCTACACGCGCATCGAAGGAGCAGTTCCCTTTGAGTCAAACCAAGTCCTATTCTGACCAGTACATTGGCGAAATCGTATCCGTAGACGATCCCCAAAAGCGTTGCCGGGTGAAAGTGCGCGTCTTTGACCTCTTTGACGACGTACCAATAAGCGATCTGCCCTGGGCTACGTTCAACCTTCCTCTTGGCAGTCGCAAGGGCGAGGGTCTTGTGGCGCCTGTACAGGTAGGCGACATAGTGCGCGTTCGCTTCGACCATGGAGACAGCCGGCAACCGGTTATCGTGGGCGCGGCGCAGGCAATGCCGGACGGTATCCCAAACCTTCCCCCGGACGCCTTTCAGGGTGCGGGAAGCTATCAGCACAAGCGTACCCCCGATCAGCCACAACCCGAACAGGCGCCCTATTATCAGGATGTGGTGTATTGCCAGAACAAGGCGCTGATACAGCTCACGCGCTCGGGCACAATACGTGTCACGCAAATGGACAGCGGATCGGCGATAGAGATACTGGCAAGCGGCGACATGGTTATCCATTGCGAGGGCAACTGCTACACGTCTGTACAGGGCAAGACGCTGGAAGAATACAACGGCGACCTTGAACAGCGCATAAAGGGCAATTTCAAGCAGACTATCGATGGCTCCATGCAGCAAATATCGCAAGGCAACGCCGCTTATGGTAGTTCACAGGGCGGCCTTGCTCTCAGCGCCGCAACAACAAGCACAATGACAGGGAGAGGCGGCCTCACAATGAATGGCCCTGCCCGTTTCAACAACGGCATATCCGCCAAGAGTATCAAAGCAGATACGTCTATTGTGGCCCCAGATATCCATGAAGGCGCAGGAGGAGACCCGGACGTTTAAGGGTGTTCACTCATAACCTTGCTGCAATTTTCTCCCATATGTGGCGCGTCAAGCAGGCAAATTGAAAAAAATTTGCTGTTTTTGCTAGATGTGACACATATGCAAAAAAGCGCTTGCCCGAAAATTTCAAAGGCTTGTACAGTTTCGGGCAAATATGCCTGCCAGATATTGAAACCAGGACAGGCAAAGGAGAAAATTTAGATGGCAGACTACACCACGTATATCCAGGATGTCGCAAATCGAAGTGACGAACTGCGTAAAACCCTGGTTGAGCCTTTCAGAGTAGAAGACGGCTCGTTTATGGTGCCCAAAACCAAAGCAGAAGCCGAAGAGCGTAACCGTATCCTTGAAAGTGCAGCCCAAAATTCCATTTTCGAGATGGCAGGCAAAAGCGCGCCCATGATTGCCAGTGTGTGCTCCCGTGCTTTGCAGGGCTATGAGATGAGACACAAGCGCCAGCCTTCCCGGGATTTGCTTGCCAGTGCGCACAAGGCAATCGAAAACTTGCTGCTTCTGACTAATAACAAGGTCAAAGGCCCCGGTGTATTCGAAGGTGTGGAAATGAGCACCACGGCAGGTATCCAGATGCGTGACCGCCTCGTGTCTCTTGTTCTGCCCGTGTACCTGACCATGATTACTTCCAATATGGTCACGTATATCCCCGGCGACTTCAACCAGTCGGAATTTTTCAGAATCAAAAGACAAGCCGGTTCCAACTTTGGCGATCTGAAAAAGGGCGACGTTATCGACTACAACTATCAGGGCATCTACTCTCAGATGGCTCAGACCGCCAGTCTGGGAACCGGTGACGGTAGCACGACCTCTTACTCTTTCGACTCCAATACTACCTACAGCACCGTGTATCCGCTCAAGCCCAAACGCATTGTGGTCTATATGGATCAGGAGGCAATCGGGCATGACAACGGCGAGGGCGCACTGATGGGCGCAGGGAACGTGAACGGCGTTGCCTATACCGTCGGCGGCACTGTGACCTATGTCGAAGGCAAGGTGTCTGTGAGTATCACGCCCGCGCCGCCTGCAGATGCAGAACTTGAAATCGATTTTGACGTGGACATTGAAAAGGATCCCAGGCTGATCCCCACGGTTGATCATTTTATGCAGTCAAGGGTTCTCTATCCCCATGAGGCCGCAATCAATGGTAATGCTACCATTCAGGCACTTTGGGCCTTGCGCCGCGAACTTGGCCAGGATCTCGACTCCCTGACCATGCAGACCATGCGCAATGTCCTTGCAGCCGACAAGGACCGCAAGCATTTGCATGACATGTATCGTTTCTGTCCCAAGGAAAACGTAACCTGGGTGCACACCAAGGCCGAAGGCATTTCGCTGACCGAACATTACGAGACCGTCAAGATGGCGGTGTTCGACGTAGACAACGTGTTGATGAAGGCTAACGGCATTGCCGGCCTGTCCGGTATCGTTGCCGGCACAAGGGCTTGCAATGTGTTCCGCTACCTCAACAACACATATCTTGAAGTTGCCCCGGGCTATCGTTTTTCAGCACAGCCGCACTATGTGGGCAGGCTGTTCGGCTACATTGACCTGTTCTGTGATCCGTACGCGCCCGATCCGTGGTCTTGCCTGTGCTATGCCAAGGGCCCGGATCATGGACAGACTGCCTATGTGGCCGGCGACGCAGTCCCTGCGCTCAGCTTTACCCACCCGATTATGGGCGACCTTGTGAAGCGCGCAACCATGTGGGAGCTTGCCTATCACGACATGCAGCCGTTTGACGGCAGGCAGTATCTTTGCAAGCTGACCTTTATCGAAGAGTAACGGGGAGAAAGAGCAACAATGAGCGTGAAATACAAGATCCGCAATCTGTCCGACAGGCCCATCGTGTTTTGTGGGTTGCGCCCTCTGCACATTCCTGCCCGCAGTGAATGCCCCGAAAAGGTGTATGAGTTCTCCGACGCACAGGTGCAGACGCTTCTTCCCAGACTGCGCCGCTATCATTCCCTGCAGATTACCCAGGTGAAGGACGAAGAGCCTGCAGCCGCTGCAAATACCGCGACAGCCGCCAAGAGCACGGCGACAACCGCAAAGACTGAAAAGCAGACAACTGCAACGACTCCCCAGACAACGGCCAAGGCCACTGAAAAGACTGTAACGGCCAAGGAGTCCAAGTAATGAAATCGACCGTGACAAACGCTGTCGGCATCACTGTACTTGAGCCGATAGACAACAACTACAAGACAGGCGGAGGGGATATCAATATCTCCGGCTGCCTTGTCTATGCCACGAAGGGCAAGCCGTTTGAGGCCATGAAAGTGTATGGCAACACGAGCGACTTGACCGACTATTTCGGCACTCCCCTTCCCAAAAAGTCCGAAGGCATGGAAGGCTTGCGCCACGTGCAGGACGCAACCGAGGGCTGCTCCTACGTGCAGGTGATCCGCGTTGTGGACGACAGCTACCGCTTTCCTGCCATTGCCTTCCTGCTGACAAACAACGAGCCTGCAGCATGGAAGGATGGCAAGGCCTATAAGATCGGCGATCTTGTTACCGAGGCGGAGAAGACATGGATTTGCGCCGAGGATCACAAGGCTACCGTTGACCTCACTCCGGGAACCGAAGGCGGCAATACTGTCTGGCTGGAATACACCGGCCCTGTCGAAAACAGCGCCTATAGATACAACGATCAGCTTGTGGCCTCCGAAGGATATTGCATGATCGTCTACCCAGTGGACGGCGACGCAAGCAAAAACCGCAAGGTCCGTATCACTGATGTGGACACGGAAAAGCATCGCTTCACCCTGGAATTCTCCGATGTGGACAGTGCCGGAGAAGAATATGTGCTTGAGCGCCACGAGGTGGGCGTGACCGAAGACGACAAGGACGACATGGGTATTTCCGCCTATGCCGAAACTGTCCTTGAACGCGACTCCAAGCGCTTCCGCGTGGCCCTGCTTGACGGTATCGAATGGGCAGACATCGAAACTGCCCTGCTTGCCGTCGAGTCTACCAGAACCGTGGACAATCCGTTTGCCTTTGTGGGCGGCGTGTCCGGAGGCTATCCGGATACTCAGACATGGCTCAAGGGCGTGCAACTTTTGCGCAATGAGCGCATGCCGTTGAACATGATTTTCGCAGCAGGCATTTATGACGCGGATGTGATCACAGCCATGGCCGACTGCGCAGATTTCCGGCATATCGCATTCTTCTACGATATCCCGGGGAGCTTGAAATACGACGAGGCCATTGAATGGAACCAGACCATCGGCTTGAGAAGCAGGCACGCAAGGGCCTACTACTGCCCCTATTCTGCCCACGACATTTTCCGTGACGGGCAGACCGTATGGGGTGTTTCCGGCGCCGCTGCTACGGCCCGCGCAAGGGGCAATTCTATTCAGAACACCAAGAGCGTGTGGGGCGTGCACTACTCCCCCGCAGGTGAAAAGCGAGGGTATCTCTCTCGCACAAACATGGTTGCCCTCTTCCCCGACGATGTGTTGGACAGGGATGCCCTCTACGACGCCCGTATCAACCCGGTAGTTGATATGGCCGCAGGCGGCTGCAATATCGACGATGACATGACGCAGTGGTTTCAGACCAACTATCTGCGTTTTGGCTGGATCAACGACGTGTTGGACTACATTGACCACCGTTTTGTCGAAGGCGCGAGCCAGCTCAAGTTTGAACCCCAGGGCCTGACACTCAGGGGATTGCAGGACATGCTGACGCAGATCATGGAAGATCTTGTGACAAGCGAGGCTCTTGTTGTCCCGACCGATACCGCAAAAGACGGCACAGATCCCTATATTATTCGCGTGAAGCAGGAAGAAAAGGATTACTTTTCCGCTGAGTGGGAAGTGTGCATAAGCGGCGCCGCAAGACGTATCGCGGGCCAGCCCATGCTGATCCGATAGGGGTGAAGACAATGAGCATATTTGAAAGCGTTGATGATTATATGTTTCCCACTACAGCAGTGGGAAAACGAGCAATGGGCATTTTTGACCATGAAATCAAGGAAAGTGTCGAAATTGAACCCCACATTGCAGTGGTGATGGAGTCCGTGGAAAGCACTGCCCGTGCGCAGGCTATGAGCGCCGTGCTTGACTGGGTTGCCATGGGTGAACATACCTATGGCGCAATGGAAGAGCTGATTACCGCAATTGCCGATCTGGACGGGGACGAAGACATTTCCGAGGAAGAGCAGGAAGAGTACAACGATATCTGGCAGCAGATACCGAACGCAATGCTTTCCTACGGCTGCAATGTCAACGACGTACAGGACTTTGTGGACGGCCCCGGTCCGGATGCAGATGTTGCCGCCGCGCGTCTTGGCACATACCTGCAAAACGAAATGGACCATGTGCAGGCGGACAACGAACAGCTGATCACCGGCTTTGCCTATGGTGAAGACGCCGTAATCGAAAGCGCCTCCGATCCGGAAGACGCCAATATTCGTGGCGTCCTTGAAGCCACGTACAAGCGCGTCAAGGTTGTGCGTGACGGCAAGGTCGTAGTCAAACCCAAGCGTGTTTCCGGCAAGGTCCGTCTGTCTGCATCCCAGAAAGTGGCACTGAAAAAGGCCCGCAGGAGGGCCAACACTGCAGCCGCCAAGATATCCCGCCGCAAGTCCATGCGTATCCGTAAGTCTCGCGGCATGTAAGGGAGTAGTTCCATGTCTGTCAGGGCCGTGACCAATGACAACCGTAGCAGCGCGCAGACGCAGACCAAATCCGAAAACCAGAAAAAGCTTATCGGCAACACCGACAAGCGCCTTTCCGATGCACGAAAGATTTGGATTGCGGACGACACTACTACCATTGTCGGGGCATACGGCCCTGGCTCTACCATGGAAATCAATGCCAATTGGTCCATGCCGTTTACGGAAATGGCGCCTGGCAACAACACTCTTGGCGATGTTCTGCAAAGTGCTACGGGGAAAACCCTTGTCAATCTTCTCAACACGAAACAGGTATGGCAATACAATGACCCTACCCATTTCAATATTGAACTGATTTTGTACGCTTTGCGCGATCCAGATACAGAAGTTATGCAGCCCCTGAAAGCCCTTGAACTTATGATTGCCCCGGATGTGGGAAAGTTTTGGTCAAAGGTGGGAGAAATAGCCAAGGCGCTGCAAATCAATATCGCAAACAGGATAATATATCAGTATCTTGTCCTGAATAATATATCCGTTCCCTACGACAAGGAAACAGACTCGCGGGGCAATTTCGTGCGTTGCACGGTCAATCTGACGCTCTCAACCCTGACAATGGTTTCAAAGGACATGCTGAGACAGGGCTATGGCGTAAAGAGCGGCTACACCTATCAGGCGGCGCAGGAAAGAACCCAGTAAGCAGGTAAAGAAGTATGGCAAACATAGAAATAGGGGCCGGCAACGTCCCCAGACTCAAAACAGGATACAAGAAGCTCCTCGGCCTCGGTGAAGGCGTTACAAACGAAGAGTTTCTGATGGAATTTGAGGGCAACACGGACATAAAGTATCTTGTCCAGTCTGCCCAGATTCCCGCACTGCAAAGAGATAACATTGAAAGCCGTGGCCCTCTTGGGGTGATGTTCAATCAAATGGGCGCCTACAAGAACGCCCAAGATATGAATATCACGTTCAAGGAAGTGGTTTCCGGCAGGGCGTACCAGTTTTTGAAAGACTGGGTGATCAACAAGAAGTATCTCACGGTAAAACTGACCCTGACCGGCGAAAACTACGACGAGAACATCTATACAAGCTGGGTGCTTGAAGACTGCTGGATCGAGCTTGAGGCCGTAGATCTGTCTGTCGAAGACAGCACCACCCTTGTGCGCCCGTCCGGCACTCTGCACGCAAACTGGGTCGGCCACGAAGAGAACCAGGCAATTTCCATATCCCTCTAATCCCTCCAACCCTATGCCCCTGCCCGTGTTTTCGTCCGTTTCACGGGCAGGGTTCTTCAAGACAAGCCATGCCAGACAACGATCCACGCGACTACGCCCCCTTGAGCCCTTTGGCTATCCTCGAAGAAGTGAAGCGCCGCCCCATGGTGCTCTATCACAATGACCCCGAGGATCTGCAAAGGCTCCTGAAACAGGCCCTTGGCAAGTTTGCCGACAAGGCCGGCTATATCTGCGAGTCGATAGAACACGAAACAGAGTTCTTTCCGCCCCACCCCTGTTTCAAGGCCGTTGCCAGTATTGCGGATAGCAAGGGGCGGTATGTGCCGTGGTACATGGACATGTACGACCGCGATATCAAGCTCAGCCCGCTGGACAAGAATGAGCCTCCCTATCGCGTGTATTGGTTTGTTGACTTGCGCCGCTGGCCTCTCACAGAGCGCTTGCCGGGCGATTGTCCGCCACTGCTTGCCGACTACCTCGAAGCCCTTGTCATGCTGCAGAACACAAAGCGGGAACGCAGTGCCATGATGATGACAGGATCCCCGCAGGCAAGCGAATTGCCGTCCGAACAGGAATTGCGCCAGCGTATCGCTGACCTCGAAACGGAAATGGAAGAGAACAAGAACATGATTGTTCCTGCAAGCTACTTTTAGTTTTAGGAGAAAAAGATGAAAAAGCCCGATGATGCAGTGGCAAAGGCAAAGATGCATTTTGCAACAGTTTGGCTTGGCGAAAATGAAGACGGAGAACTGAAGGTCATGGGCGTAAACTGGCTGCATGAATATATCCTTCTCCGTCTTAGTGTCTTTTATCACAACCATATTTTTGCAAGGTTTATGCCTGCTCTTGGCTATCCTTCCTGTGGCTTTCCCTTTGAGATTATCGAGAAGTACGACCCTAATTTTGAACTGTAGTACGCATCTTCGGGGAATAAGCCATGCCGTCCATATTGAACCAGGTAAGCTCCTACCTTTCCACGGCAAGCAACGTTGTCTCCCGGGTGAACAGCATAATCGACAACCCACTTTCCCTGCTTTCCGGCGCTGGCTACGGGGCGGAAAAGGAAGATTTCAACCAACTGCGACAGACCGTGCGCAAGCTTGTGCGCACAGACTTTCAGCCGGAATGGCTCTTTCGCCTAGACGTGTCCGGGGCGCCGTCCGACTTTGATTTGTACGTCAAGGATATCACGTACTCCCATTTCGATATACAGACGGATGATGAGCAAATCGGTTCCGCAACCATGTCATGGCCGACAGCGGAACAGGCCCTGCAAATTTCCATGACCGTGCGCGACAACATTGATCAGCGCGTGGCCTCATTCTTGCGTGCGTGGGCACACCAGGTAGTGCATACCGACGGCACTGTGGGACTTCCCTATGGCGCCGACGGCTACGTGCGCAATGTGCGCGTCTACACGCAAAGCCCGTCCGGTACCGAGCGGCTTGTGTGTTCCCGCGAAATGTATCCGATCCAGTGCGGGGAAATCACTCAGTCCCGAGAAAATGCCGCATGGATGGAAATACCCGTCACCTTCACCCAGTTCAGCAATCTGGAAACGATAGCGTCAACGGCGGCAAGCACTGCCATTTCCAGTTTGTAATAGGAGTCTCCCACTATGCCTTTCGTCTTTTCCCTTCCCTCTAATCCTTCGAAAGAAATTCATCTGCGCGAGGCCACTGTGGCCGATGCCATTGATTTTACCGGCATTGACCCGGACTTTGAGGAAGAGGCCACAACCCTTTTCCTGAACAAGGTGCAGGAGCGTGACAACTATTCCGATGCACGAGAATGGACCGGTGAGGATCGGCGCTACGCCCTGTTTGTCTACTACCTGAATACATCGAAGTACGACAGCATTCCCTTGACTTTCACCTACACCAACAAGGACGGGGAAGAGGAAAGGCGTACCCAGCTTGTGCCCCTTTCCAAGATACAGGACACGTACAGACCCATTGACGGCGATCCCATGCGCGACTTTGCTTTCAATGGCAGAAATGTGGTTGTTGCCCCCTTGCGTGGCTACGATCTGGAACAGCTGGAAAAGCAGCATGCAGAGATCAGGGCTTGGCAGGCTATGCTTGACGATCCGAAAAGAACGCCTTCCGAAGCGGAGAAGCGCAAGATAGAGCATACCTTGCGCCTGAAGCGTGCTGCAGTGCTCCTGAACCGTATTGTGTCCTATATCGACATCCCGGCACTGGACACGGATTCCGGAAGCTCAAAGGCAACCAGGCGCCCGAAAGTCAAGGCCTTTGTCGAAGCGCTTCCCATGCAGGACTTTCAGGACCTGATCCAGCGTGTCGGGGAATGCCTGGGTGAAATGCGCCACGGACTTATGAGTCAGTACGTGGACGGCAAGACAGTGCTTTTGATCCCGGACGTTGTGCCCGAAGGCGCGGAAGAGGGAGAGGCGATCACCCTCTCCTATCCCTTTCGGTTTAGGGACATCATTCCTACCATTTTCTAGAACGAAAGATTGGGAAACTGTATTGGAAAATCTGTGTCTCTACGATGGCCAGAACATGGACGGCATTCTTGCAAGCCCCGTTTCCCTTGTCCTGGCCCTTAACGAGGCAAGCATCAGAAAGGCAAAACTGATTGCGGCTCAGCGCAAACAGGCCGCAAGCAGACGCCGAAGGTAAAACCCCATGCCCATACTGCCCGAAATATTTGAACGACAACTATCCCTTGAAACAAGGAAGGATCCACAACAGGACACAGAAAGGGATCCCTTTGCCTTGTGGGAGAGAATGGCCGACGATTTGGATGAAATCGCGGCAAATACAAGGGCAGGCTTTCGCAGGGCGCAGACAATATCCGCCTTGCCGGACTCTGTGGCGACAAAACGGGGATCTGTCTCGAAGGCTGTCAGTGGCTCTTCTTCACAGACTTCCCGGCAACCCTCGCAACCCACAAAAAAGGTCACGGAGCGCGACAAGGCAAAACCTGCTGCAAGGATGGCAACTGGCAGCACAAGGGGGAAGGAGCGGCCCGGTGAAGAAAAAGACGGGAGACGCAAGGCCGCTCCTTCCCGGAAAGAAGACAGCAAACAGACAAGACCCGAACAGCAAGGGCAGACCGATCCCGCCCGAAAAGAACGCACAGGAGGCGTAGGCGCAAGGCAGGAAAGAAAGCCTGTACAGGCTACCCAGACAGCAAGACAGGGCGGCAACCAGGGTATTGCAAAGGCCATCGAACAGGCCGCAAATGCCGCTTCCGCCGACAGGAAAACGGCTGCAGGCACCCAGACACCTGCCCGGACAAAATCCGCCGAGGCAATACAGGCAATCAAGGCGCAAAAAGCCGAGGACAAGCGGCAAAAGGGCTTTTTCGACAGGCTGAAAGACGCCTTTCAGGATGCGTCGGAAAAGCGCTACAAGGGCGAGAATGAAGCAGTTGACATGGCTGGCCTTGCAGTAGGCGGGCCCCTCTATGTCGCAGCCAAAGAGCTCAAACAGATGGGTGAAAGCCTTGTCGGGGAAGACAGTTTCCTTGGCAGGGCCCGGGAGTCTTTCAAGAAGAGCGGTGAGGAAAAGAAATCCCCCGGCGCAGGCAGACAGGAGGCCAAGGATCGCGTCCGGGATTACAAGCTCAGGGACGCCCAGGGACGTTTCATAAAACGGGCTGACAGGGCAACTGTAACCCGTGACAAGCAGAAAATCGAGATTGCCGACGAAAGCCTTGAGCTGGCCTATGATGAAGCCAGGGAAGAGAACAAGCGTCACAAGGAGCTTGTGAAGGCTGTCAAAAGCCTCAAACCTGGACTTCTGGATCGTCTTCTTGGCAGGGGTGGACGTGGCGGGCGCGCAGGTCGTGCCGGAAAGGACGGCAAGGACGCGCGCAACCTTCCCGATGCTCCAGACAAGAAGAACAAGACGAAAAAGGGGGGTACTACCCCCGATCTGCCAGACGGAAAGGACAAGGGGCGGAAAGATAGCAAGGCGGATATCCCGGACTTGCCGGACAAGCCCGACAAAAGGGCAACCGTTGAAGCGCGTGACAGCAAACCGCGCAGACGCAGGGGCATTCTTGGCAAACTGGGACTTGGGGCAGGTCTTGCCGTAGGCGCAGGCGTTGCAGCCGGACAGATGGCCGATAGTGAGGCCGACAACAAGGCCGCTGCAAGGCAAAGAATTGTCGAGGCAAGCGCGGAAAAGGGAGTCGAAAAGGCTGTCCCGCAAGCAGCCACAAAGGGCACTGTGGCCGCAAGCGCTGCCGGCGTAGGCGGCACGGCACTCAAAGGCGCAGGCTCTTTGCTCAAGTTCCTGGGCCCCGTTGCAGCCCTTGTCTTTGCCGGGCTCGACGCAAAGGAAGGCTTTGACGACAGGGAATTGCAGGCGCAGGCCTTTGGGCTCAAGGAAGGCGAAAGCGCCTCTACTGGTCAAAAGGTTGCCGCTGCAGCCGCAAACGTGCTGGACATGGGCGGGCTTGTATCCGGCGCTGCAAATCTTCTTGGGTTCAATCTCAATACCGCAGACATGGCGCGGGGCCTGTACGATACTGTCAGCGCCGTAGGCAATTTCTTTGGACAATTCTCTGCAGGGGGCCTGCTCGACGCCGCAAAATCGGCGATGACCACTGCTACCGCACTGGGTACGCAGGCTATCACGGGGATAGGCAACTTTGTCACTTCCATGGATTTGCCTGGCAAGGCTCAGGCTATTGTTTCAGCCGTTGGAGACTTGGGTGGACGTGCAATTGATGCGGTGTCCAGCTTCTTTGCTACAGGCGTTTCCAGCATAGGCGATTTCCTGACAGGCATAGACCTTCCCGGCAAGGTGGAAGGGGTTGTGTCTGCAGTGGGCGATCTGGGCACAAAGGCGATTTCCGCTGTCACAGATTTTATTTCTAACATCGATGTAATGGGTACGCTGAAAGACGTTGCCACAACCGCCGCCGAAAAGGCGTCGGATATCGGCTCGTCCATATGGGACGGCATCACGTCCTTCTTTGGCCCGACAGAAGCCCACGCCGATGAGCTGACAGAGGAACAGAAGCAAAAGCTTGAGCGCGGTGAAAGCATTGTGCCTGCAAAGCCCGAAACGCCTCCCCCTGCTGCAGCAAAGGCAGTGCCGGC
>ENA-ORSJ01002451-ORSJ01002451.1-human-gut-metagenome-genome-assembly--contig:-NODE-2451-length-12249-cov-4.802936_pt1 | contig 12249 bp, 10 predicted proteins | sample MGYA00242191_ERZ509158 | MGnify/ENA primary metagenome ERZ509158 (study PRJEB26280, sample SAMEA2338623) | human gut metagenome | biome: human gut; feature: human-associated habitat; material: faeces... | reverse complement strand
GATTACTAACGCAAGCAACGGAAAAGAGAACCGTTGCCTTTTCGTTACCTCTCCTGCAATAAAAAATGCAACAGCCCAATTCCTCAGACTATTGCATCGTTTTAAGGCTGTTCCAATTTTGTGGCGCCTTCTTTTTTGGGGGTTGTGACTAAACCGTGTAGGTTTGGTTACCTGTTGAAGCTACTCTAATTCAGCGACAGCTTTCAATGCGGCTTCGTAGTTGGGCTCGTTGGTTACCTCCGGAACGTATTCGATATAGCGAATGATGCCTTTGCGGTCAATAACGACAACGCCACGAGACAACAGTCGCAGCTCTTTGATCACGAAACCGTATTTCAGACCGAAATCGAGATCGCGGTAATCCGAATAGACATGGACGTTTTCGATATGTTCTGCAGCGCAGAAACGGCTCTGGGCAAACGGCAGATCGACCGAGAGAGAAAGGATTTCGACATCGCTTTTGAGTTTGCTGGCCTCTTTGTTGAAGCGAATATTCTGCAGGGCACAAACCGGCGTATCAACTGACGGAAATACGCTGATGATGATATTTTTATCCTTGTATTGCGAGAACGGTACCGGTTGCAGATTGCTGTCCAGAACGGTAAACATCGGAGCTTTGTCTCCGACATGCAGTGGGTCCCCTACCAATGTAATGGGGTTTCCCATGAATGTGATTTTAGTATTACTCATAGCAGTAATGTTATTTGGTTCGGCCTAAAGATACGCAATTTTAGTACCATTTCTACCTGTCGCAAATGGTGAAAATTATCCTCTGACATGATATTTCCCTTTCCTAAAGTGGGCGAATTGGGTTATCTTCGCAGTACCTTTTGTGTGCCTCTTTGGGTGGCTGTTGACGTGTGCTGCCGGCAGGTACAATGGGTAATTGCGGAATATAATCTTATCGGTATTATGGGAACGAAAATTAATAAAACCAATGCTGCTCGGCTGTTGGATCGGGCAGGAATCGGTTATGAACTGGTCCCGTATCAGGTGGATGAGGAGCATTTGGCCGCTACGCATGTGGCGGAGCAGTTGGGCGAAAATATAGCTCAAGTATTCAAGACGTTGGTTTTGCGCGGGGATCGCACCGGAATTTTGGTATGTGTCATCCCGGGCGACGGTGAAGTCAATCTTAAACTGGCCGCCAAAGCCTCCGGTAACAAAAGTGTCGAGATGCTGCATATGAAAGAGCTGTTGCCGACAACCGGATATATTCGCGGAGGCTGCTCTCCGATCGGAATGAAAAAAAACTTTCCAACCTATATTCACTCTACCTGTCTTGAGTTCGATTATATCTATGTCAGTGCCGGCATGCGGGGTTTGCAATTACGTATCGCGCCGGCCGATTTGATACGCTTTACACGAGCCGAGGTGACCGACCTGCTGTGACAGTTGGGTGGGTGATCAGAGCTGTTGCTAAAGACGTATTGCAGAGGAGATGAAGGGATGAAAGGCGAGGTGTCATGTTTGGTCGATCAGTCTAAACGGTCAGAGATCAGTCAGGTCCTGATTCAATGGTATGACGCCAACCATCGTGATCTGCCGTGGCGCAGGAGCACGGATCCCTATCGGATCTGGATCTCCGAAGTGATCCTTCAACAGACCCGTGTGGCCCAAGGGTTGGAGTATTACAACCGTTTCGTGGAGCGCTTCCCGAATGTGCAGGCGTTGGCTGAAGCCACCGAGGATGAGCTGATGAAACAGTGGCAGGGCTTGGGCTATTATAGTCGGGCCCGGAATCTGCATGCAGCGGCTCGTACGATCGTCGAGCAGTATCAGGGAGTTTTCCCGACAACCTATTCTGAGGTGCGTGCCCTGAAGGGGATCGGAGACTATACTGCAGCCGCTATTTGTGCCTTTGCCTACAATCAGCCCTATGCGGCGGTGGATGGAAATGTCTATCGCGTGTTGTCACGTCTTTTCGGGGTGGATCTGCCGATCGATACGCCGGCAGGAAAACGTTTTTTTGCCGATTTGGCAACAGATCTGCTTGACCGGCAGCAGGCGGCCTTGCAGAATCAAGCCATGATGGAGTTCGGAGCCCTGCAATGTGTGCCTCGCTCACCGGACTGTACAATCTGTCCATTGGCTGCGCAATGCGTTGCCTTGCGTCAGGAGCGGGTCGAGATGCTCCCCGTAAAAGTAGGGCGGACGGATATAAAACCGCGATATTTTAATTATCTTTATCTGCACTGCCTTGAGCAGACGGTTTTGGTCAAGCGTACAGCCAAGGATATCTGGCAGAATCTGTACGAGTTTCCGTTGGTTGAGACGGAGAAACCAATCGAGTTTGAACAGTTGCGACGTGATTCGTATTTTATCGCTTGGGTGGGCAAGCAGAAGTTCACTGTACTGAACAAAGTGACGATGCCCAAACATCAGTTGTCGCATCGGACGATTTACGCAACGTTTTATGAAATTTGTGTGGATCATTGGCCCGATAGCTGGCCGAGTGAGGCGTCTGTTCTGTCACAATCAGAGTTGGATCGTTACCCCATATCGCGATTGACGGAACTCTATTTGCAACGACACAGAAAAAAGTAAAGTAAAACATAGAACAGATATGATGAATACTTTTCAGGAGATCGATCCCAAAACGTTGGATGCAAATGTATTTAAACTGATTGGGGAGCAATGGATGTTGGTGACGGCCGGCAAACAGGATCAATTCAACATGATGACGGCCAGTTGGGGCGGACTCGGTTTTTTGTGGAATCGACCGGTGGCCTTTGTATTTATTCGTCCGCAGCGTTATACCTTTGAGTTTATTGAGCGTAATGAAGGCTTTACACTCTCATTTTATGGAGAAGAGTATCGCAAGGTGCTGCAGCTGTGTGGAACCCGTTCGGGCCGAGATATTGACAAGGTGGCTGAGACAAAGTTGACTCCGATGACCATGCCTTCTGGCAATATGGCTTTTGAGGAGGCCTCGTTGGTGTTGGATTGCCGCAAGTTTTATATGGATATGCTTGAGAAGACCAATTTTGTTGATTTTGCCACGGCTGAACGTTGGTATCCCAAACAGGATTTTCACAAAATGTACATCGCTGAGATTATCGGAGCTTGGAAACGTTAAGATCGGCACAAATCAACATTTCTGTAATCCAGGTTATTGAGCCTGATAGTCGTGCAAAGTGTGGCGCAAGCACACAGGTATTGTTCTTTATCTGGTCCGTTTTGAGAAAGTGTACTTTTGTAGTAGGTTCAGATTGATTTCGGGAAAGTGTCTCCCTAAAGGAGACAGGTGAGCAGTGTATTTTGGCGTACGATTTGCTGTCGGAGCGATGTAACGTAAATTGAAAATTCTATGGAAATCGAGTATTCAAAAGCGGACCGTAAAGGAATTTTCCGTATTGTGGAGAATGGTAAGGCGTTGGGGTGGATCTCTTATCAAGAGGTCGGACCGGATCGATGGCTGATCGACCATACAGTGGTCTTTCCCGAATATGAGGGACAGGGAGTAGGTAAAAAATTGGTATTGGCTTTGGCTGATGCTGCCCGACAAAATCATCGCAAGGTAATTCCTCAATGCTCTTTTGCCCGTGTGGTGTTTGAGCGCAGACCTGATTTGCATGATTTGTTGGTCGTGAGGCCGACAGAAAAATAGCCGAACACCGGTTCTGTAAGAGCGGAATGTGGACTATGACGCATAAAGCGCAGCATCGAAACTCGTTTTCGATGCTGCGCTTTTTATGTAGTATAACAATACGTGGCGCAGACAAGGTATCGCATAAAGGGTAAACTCAGGCCCAACAGATTGGCTCGGAATTGTAGGTAGATCAAAAAAGGAACCGAACAACCGTACCTCCGACACTCGATGTGTGCCCCAATCGTTGAACAACACGACGTGGGTTTCGGACAAAATTCCGTGTCGACCAAATGAGTGCCTGATCCAGCAAACTTGCACAGAAACCGAACAATACCGTCTAGCCGAAGCGCTCCTATTTGAGAAGCTGTCCATCCCGGAGCAGTGCTTCGGTCAGTCTCCGATCACAGCAACGCTTCGCTTTGAGAGGCTGCACTGTCCAAAATGGCGGCGCATCCAACGGTACTGCTGCCCCGAAGAGCCTCCTTCAGACATGTAGCCAGGCTGAAATGTCAGGTCTGTTACAGCGATTGTCCGCAACTTAATTATTGTCGTTGGCTACGGGTTGACTGGAGGGCTGGTTTGTTGCTACGGAATTGGGCTCGGTCGTCGGCGTAGCGGAACGGCGGCTGTTGTTGCGACGACGTCCACGTGGTGACCGTGCCGGTATTGCAAGCTCTCCTCCACTTGCAGGCTGATCGTTACGAATCTCCGTAGAGGAGACGGTCGCAGCTTGGGTGGTAGAGGCCACAGCAGTATCATTCGTTGCCGGTTGCTCTTGGTTGGTTGCCTTTGGTCGAGATAATTTGGATTCTGAACCGGTTGTGGACTTGGTTGCACTCTGTTTTTTGAGTGTACTTTTAGCGGTGCTGTTATTGGCGGCATTACCCTGAATCTCTGGAGTAGGGTTACCGGTCGTTGCGTTTTCTTTGGTTGTCTGCTCTCCATCCGATGCGTGTCCCGAAGCGGATGAAGAGGCGGCTGTCTTAGTGCGACCGGCAGTGCGAGTTTTGACGGCCTTGGCCGGTGCTTTGGTTGCAGTTTCGGTAGCGGGAGTAGCAATGGGCTTTGTCGCTTTGGTTTGGACTTTGGCTTTGGCGGGCTCACTCTTGGCCTGTGCCGATTTAACCGATTTATTCGAGCGTTGTGTGTGTTCGGTGGTAGAGGCCGCTTGACGCGCATTGTCAGCGACTGTTTTACGGCGACGAACCGGTTCGATATTGCCTTCACGCCCGGAAGTGGCGGTAAGGGTCTTCATTCGTTCGAAGCTGTCGAGGTGCAGTTCGAGAGCCCGTACCGAAATCAATAATTCCCGGATAGAGATTCCCAGCGAAATGGTCAGCAGTACTAAGGCAATACCAAACGTATAAACAGCAACCATCTGCATGCCAATATAGATCAGGAAGGTGCAGACCACACACAACAACAGACTGCTTACTCCGAACAGTTGCATTGAGCGGGCCATGTAGAGTCTGCGGCGCAGATTGGCCAGTTGCATATGGGTGATGGTGGAGGGATTTTTATCGTAATCGGCTTTAAGGGTCCGAACAACTTGTGCATATGAGAGAAAGCGATTGGTATATGCCAGCAAAATCAACGAAATGGCAGAAAAAAGAATAGAGGGTGTAGATAAAGTGAGTTCTGTCATGTGGAATTAAATTTTTTTGTTACGCCAATTGGCTTTGACGAGGTAAAGATAGGTAAATAATAGCAATCCAATGCTATAAATGATATCGACCGTCCAGCAGAGGGTGATACTGGGGTGGTGCAGGATGATGATCCACCAGATCGACAGGACATAGATGGCCAGGGCTCCCAACTCCATGAGCATGGCCATAAATGAATTTCCGGTACCGGAGACGGCATTGAAATAGATGTTGCCGGGAATCAGGGTCAGGTAGCCGGCAACCATGACCCAAAGGGATCCGACAGAGGCTGCAATCAATGTTGGATCGTCGGTATAAAGTCGGAGCACGATGGACGGGAACAGACAGATCAAGACCATAATGGGTAATGCGAACTGGTAGGCCAACCGGATAATTTGTCGGACTGTCGGCATGATTTGGTCGTACTCTTTCTTCCCCATTAGAGTACTGGTCAGGGCGCTGGTGGTTGAGCTGTAAGCGCTGACTATGACAAAGAGGATTGACGATACGCTGCGGACAATGTTGGAGATGGCCAGGGGCCGTTCGCCGAGGTGTTCGACGGTCAAAAAGAAGATGAACCAGGTTCCAGTCGAAATGAAGGCCTGCAGCATGGTCCAGATCGACACGTTGAAAATTTGTGCGAGAATGGGGAATTTGAGGCCTTGCCACCGGAAGAGTCCGTAACGTTTTCCGTAGCCTCGGATGCGGGTATGGATAGCGAAGAAGAGCAGGGAGCTGAATTCGGCGGCCGAAGAGGCGATGGCGGCACCAGCGATACCCAATGCCGGGCAGCCGAGTTTACCAAAGATCAGGATGTAGTTCAGCACAATGTTGGTGAGCACCATTACGATTGAGTTGACCGTGAGCAGGCGTGTGTTGGTGGTACCGACGTAAAAGGCTCGAAACAGTACGGCTGCAAAAGAGAAGAAGAAACCGTAAACGCGCCAATCCAGGTAGGCGATTGCAGCGGCATAGACGGCATCCGATTCGATCAGCGGACGAAGCAGCAGGGGGGAGTACTGTCTTGAAACGCAAAACATAACGGCGGCAAACAGCAACAGAAAAAAGAGACCCTGTTGGAAGATTTTGCCGATCTCTTGCGGGCGCCCTTCGCCGTTACGTCGGGCAATCAGGATTTGAACGCCGATACTGAAGCCGAATCCGAGCATAAAGATGGCCATGAAATAGACTCCGGCCAGAGCAGATGCCCCCAATTCAACATCTCCAACCCGTCCCAGAAAAGCCACGTCGGTCAAGCCGATCAGATTTTCCATCAGTAAGCTGATCAGCAACGGGTAGGTAATTTTCCAAATATGTCGGTTCGTATAGGCCTGCATAGAGGGTGTTGAACTGCGTACGGTTTCGGTTTTACTAATTGCGTCTTGATGGGGGCGTCGGGTGTGTGCTGAAGCCTATTGGGAGACTTAGCCCATCCGTTCACTCAGCTTTTTTGCTGATGGCGACCAGTGGTTGGGCAGTTTGTCGATCCGTTTGGGGGCTTTGGATATGACGCATAGCCCCAGTTGGAGTATCGCGGTTACGTCTCTATCCGCCAGCATCCGATATGAACTGGACTACCGTTTTACAAAAGTTTGTGGTCAGTGATCTTTTTGTATTACGAAGCAGTTGGCCAGATCAATATCGAATCGGAGTGCATGAGAACGGATGCAACCTCTTACTCAACAATCGACAAAGGTAGGATTTTTATTTTCAAATGTTTAATTTTGGCTGTTTGCAAACAGATCGCTGCGATGGGAAACTGTCGTGTCCCTGAACAAAATGAATGCAGGGATAATTCTTGTGCGACAGGGTATGGTGGAAAAGGTTGTGATTTCACTATGTGTAGATGCTACAAACCGATTTCGATTAATTGCGGCGACAAATACAAACCAATTAATAATGTGAACGATGACAATAGTCAAAAAAAATATTCCGGTTTTGGAGATGAGCTGTGCGGTATGTGCTGCTAATGTCGAAAATATGGTGCGTAGTGTCGAAGGGGTGATCTCGGCAACGGTCAATTTTGCTTCGAATCAACTGTATGTTGAATATGATTCGGCACGCGTGACACCGCTTCAACTGCAACAGGCGGTGCGATCGATCGGTTATGATCTGATTGTGGACGAAGATCACGCAGAAGAGGAGCAACAACAGGCCCAACAGAACCATTACCACCAGCTGAAACGGACTACACTCGGCGCTTGGTGTTTTGCCCTGCCGTTGATGATTCTGGGGATGGTGTTCATGCATGAACGGTGGGCGGCTTGGTTGATGCTGTTGCTCTGTTTGCCGGTATTGTGGTTCGGACGTCTGTTTTATGTCAATGCCTGGAAGCAGGCTCGGCACCGTTCGGCCAATATGGACACCTTAGTGGCGTTGAGTACCTCGATCGCATTTCTGTTCAGTCTTTTCAATACACTTTTCCCTCAGGTGTGGCTGGCACGTGGGTTGGAACCACATGTCTATTATGAAGCGGCAGGTATGATCATCGCCTTTGTGTTATTGGGTAAATTGCTCGAAGAGAAGGCAAAGGGAAATACCTCTTCCGCCATCCGAAAATTGATGGGACTACAGCCAAGAACGGCACGTTTGGTTGTCGCCGGTGGTTTGGAACAGGATATTCCGGTGGCTCAATTGCAGGTGGGTGACCGGATCAGCCTGCGTCCCGGCGAAAAGATTCCGGTGGACGGTACGCTGTTTTCGGGGGCCTCGTTTGTCGATGAGAGTATGATTACCGGCGAGCCGATTCCGGCACGAAAGGAGCCTGGAGACCGTCTGCTGGCCGGTACGGTCAATCAACGCGGTTCTTTTGTGATGGAGGCAACCAAAGTGGGTAGTGATACCCTGTTGGCGCAGATCATTCGGACCGTTCAGGAGGCTCAGGGGAGCAAGGCTCCGGTCCAACGGATTGCCGACCGTATTGCAGCGGTTTTTGTTCCGACAGTGATCGGCCTGGCTCTGCTGACGTTTGTGCTTTGGATGATTTTTGGCGGTGAAGGAGCCTTGACCTATGGCCTGTTGGCAATGGTCTCGGTATTGGTCATCGCCTGCCCGTGTGCTTTGGGGTTGGCGACACCTACTGCCTTGATGGTGGGTATCGGTAAGGGGGCTGAACAGCAGATTCTGATTAAGGATGCCGCAGCGCTGGAACGCATGTGCAAAATCGATACGGTGGTGCTGGATAAAACCGGTACCCTGACCGAAGGACGTCCAGAAGTGACCTCCTGGATCTGGACAGCAGGACGTGAGACTGAGCAGAATTTGTGGCGTGATCTTTTTTATTCGGCGGAGTCCCGTTCGGAGCATCCGTTGGGGGAAGCTGTGGTCCGTTATCTGGAGCAGCAGGGAGCTACCAATCGTTCGCTCTCCCTATTCGAGAGTTTGACGGGAGAGGGGGTCGAATTTCAGGTTGACGGTGCTGCCGAATCGAGTGTTGCGGCATCGGAGACGGTCTCTCCGTCTGAGACTGCCACTGCAGTTGGAGAAGACGTAAACGCACAAGTTGAGGACTCAAACAGCCCTCAGACGAAATATTGGATCGGTAGCTTTAAGTTGGCGAAGCGTTATGGGGCGGTTTTGGATCGACAGTTGGCTGCCGAAATCGCCCGACAGGAGCAGGCCGGGTGCACGACGGTCTTCGGAGGATGTGGCTCGCAGTTGGTGGCTGTGGCCGTAATTAGCGACCGGATCCGATCGACCACCCCCGAAGCCTTAAAGGAGTTGCGTCGTGCAGGCATCGATATCTGCATGCTGACCGGTGACAGCCAAAAAACAGCCGCTGCGATTGCCTCTGAGTTGGGTGTCTCGCAATATCAGGCTGAAATGTTGCCTGCCGATAAGGAGCAGTATATTCGTCGGTTGCAGCGTGAGGGCCACACGGTGGCGATGGTTGGGGATGGGATCAATGATTCGCAGGCCCTCTCGTGCGCAGATGTCAGCATTGCCATGGGACGGGGTACGGATATTGCGATGGAGGTGGCTATGGTGACGTTGATCTCCTCCGATTTGCAACTTGTTCCACGGGCCTACCGGCTTTCACGGGATACGGTACGGGCCATTCGCCAAAATCTCTTTTGGGCCTTTATCTACAATTTGATTGGTATCCCCATTGCGGCTGGTGTGCTCTATCCGGTGTGTGGTCTGCTGCTCAATCCGATGTTGGCCAGCGCTGCCATGGCCTTCAGCTCGGTTTCGGTGGTGATGAACAGTCTGCGACTGCGCTGGAAGTAAATTTTATTTTTAGACGCAGCTTGGTGAATTGTGTTAGTTCCGGGTAGTTGTTGTGGTGAAATTTCGTATCTTGTGTACGATATTGGGGCAGACAGTTGACCACGGAAGTGGCTGCTAACTGTTGTGGAGGATTAGCCCCGGTAGGTAGTGTTATCAGTAGTAATCACAATTTTAATGTATAGAAGATGAAAACAAGCCAATTCAGAACCAATGCGAAGTGTGACGGATGTGTAGCTCGTTTTGCTGACAAACTCAACGAGATTGTTCCTCGTGAACAGTGGAGCATTGATCTCTCGACGGCCGATAAGGTGTTGACCGTTACGGCAGATGTGCCGGATGAAAAGATTATTGCAGAGGTGAAATCAGCAGGTTATAAAGCCGAGAAACTTTGAAAGCCCGTTGCGCTGTTTGGGCTGTTCGGTGATGCTATGTAATTGGATACCGTTATTTCGTTTTCTTTTTCCGCATGACACATGAAATACAAGGTATTTTATGTGTAAAATATGTTCGGAATAAGTTGTTATGTGCTTATCAATGAGTGTTTCAGAAGCGAAGAGAGATTATGCTAAGCACTTCAGTCAAAACGTTACAGTATTGACGAGATGACTGCCCATATTGCAGCGATTTGAGCAAACGGCAAGAGATGTTGCAAGTCTTTTGCGATTTATAATAATTAAGGTGCTGCGTGTAATATCCTTATATTGATTCAGAGTTATTAATTATTCTACATCTTAATAGGAACAGCAGAAAATGAAATCCTTTGCCAGTCAAGATATGACTGGCAAATTTGTGCTTGTACTTTGTTGTTCGGTGGGGTAATATATATTCTTTTTGTCTGATCCTATCTTCTATTCTGCATTAGTGCGTGTGGTAATGCCGATTGTTTGGCTAAATTTGCGTTTGGTCATCAAATTAAGAAGGTTCGCATGAAAGAGCATACGGTAAAAATGGTCGATTCGTTTGAAGGACATGATGATGAAATGGTCTTCGAAAGTTTTGAGGCGACGGCAGAGAACCCGGTGCCATCCGAAATTTACGTTATGCCCCAGAAAATTCATGGAATGGGGGTTTGTATCTGTAAAGAGGGAGAGTCAATGATCTCCATTGACAAAAAACAGTACCGGATCGGCAAACACAATATGGTGATCTTTTTGCCAGGATCGGTGGTCCAGCCGATCAGTCGTAGTGATGATTTTGTGGGTTACTGTTTGATGTTGAAGGTGGATCGGGTCATAGATCTTGATCCTTCGGCGGGTGTACAGCTCTATCTGACGGTGCGCGATCATCCTTGGGCATCGTTGACCGATCAGGATATGCAGAGCTTGTTTGAAACGTGCGACCTGATCAAAAAGAAGATGAAAATAGTTGATCATCCTTATTATCGGGAGATCATAGCCAATCTTATTTTGAATCTTGTCTATGAGATTGGGGCAATCATGCAGCGGGGTAAGAAAATTGAACATCGGAAAGCCCGTGGACGACAAGAGGAGCTATTTGAAAAATTTCTCTATTTGGTGGCAACCCATTATCGCATGCACCGAGATCTCGGTTTTTATGCTGAACAGATGTGCTTGACTCCCAAATATCTTTCATCGATAGTCAAGCAAGTTTCGGGATCCAGTGCCACGGAGTGTATTATTAGATCAGTGATCCGCAATGCCAAAGCCCTGTTGGAAACCTCCCAACTCACGGTTCAACAGATTGCCGATTATCTTAATTTTCCGACGCCGTCGTTTTTTGGTCAATATTTCAAAAAACATGTCGGGATGACTCCGAAAGAGTATCGTATGCAGTCTCATTGAGGTCAAATAAACTTGTTGAAATCATCGTCCTTTAGAACAAAAAAACGTACCTTTGGGAAAATTGTTCGAACGAAAGTATCGTGAAACGAATTTTTCAAGGGAAAATTTGCTGGGTAAGGGTGATGGGGGTGTGCCTCCTGTTGTGGGGACTTGGTTTACCGCAATCCATTTCAGCAAGCAGTATCAAACCAGCAGCCGAGACTTTCCCGTTTACACCGATTCCGGATCCGATGTTTCACCCGGATACATTGGTTGGCGATACTCTTGTGTGGGATAGTTTGGTGCGGATAAGCGGTTGGCAACGTTTTCAGCATAAGGTCGATCGGATGACCCAAACCCGGCTCTATAAAATGACCTATTTGTCGGTGCCTCTGATCGTTGCGGGCGTTGCCTTGAACCAGCAGCGATACCATTTCCGGGCTTTGCGTGATTCTTATATTCCTTCCTTCAGATATCATTACGACGACTATGTGCAGTACGCTCCGATGGCATTGACCTATGGCTTGAAACAGGCCGGGGTTCCGGGGCGCAGCTCGTGGGGACGCATGCTGGTATCCAATGTTTTCTCTGCGGCATTGATGGCAGGGTTTGTCAATACCTTGAAATATTCGGTCAAGCAACCTCGACCCGACGGATCGGGCAATAACTCGTTCCCGTCGGGACATACCGCTACAGCCTTTATGGCTGCAACCATTCTGCATAAAGAGTACGGTTTGACGCATAGTCCCTGGTATAGTATTGGCGGATATATGACCGCAACGACAATTGGCTTGAGTCGTTTGATGAATAACAAGCATTGGATTTCAGATGTGCTTGTCGGTGCTGGAATCGGCATCTTGTCAACGGATTTGGGCTATTATTTTGCCGATTTGATCTATAAAGACCGGGGCTTGCGCCGTTCTGATCGGGATGACTCCCGGTTTAATTATGACCGTAAAGCCTCGTTTTTTGGTCTTTATATGGGGTTTAACTGGGCGGGAAA
>ENA-ORSJ01002446-ORSJ01002446.1-human-gut-metagenome-genome-assembly--contig:-NODE-2446-length-12276-cov-3.104001_pt1 | contig 12276 bp, 17 predicted proteins | sample MGYA00242191_ERZ509158 | MGnify/ENA primary metagenome ERZ509158 (study PRJEB26280, sample SAMEA2338623) | human gut metagenome | biome: human gut; feature: human-associated habitat; material: faeces... | reverse complement strand
AATATCTTAAAGACAAAGAGGATTATACTATTCCTCATTTATATGAGAAAGTAAATCAATATGATATTTGCGATTATTGGTTTGACTGTTCAGATGACCCTAAAGCATACAGGAAATAAATATGGGAACTAATTTTTATTTAAAGAGAAAATTATCACACAATCTGACAAGTGGCTGGAATGCGGGCTGGGAAATGTGAAAATTTCACATCTTTTTAGCTTTGGGCGTATAATAAACGGATAATTAATGCGTTTCTATTACAGAACGGATAAAAAAGATGCGCCTATGGAGAAAAATTCTACCCATGTTTTAACTACGACTTTGCGTAATGGCATTGTGAAGGATATGCCGCGTAAATCGACAATTGAATTCTTGAAACAGTTTGCGAGGGCTTATTCTTACAGTCGCAAGTTACCGGCAGGGCTTGGCGGTTTCGTCGCAAACTGACTTGCGGAGGAGATAAAGGCCGGCGGCATTAGGGGTTCCTTGTGCCGCCGGCTTGTTGTATAGGCAAATGTGAAATCACGATTGCTAAAATGGAAAGAGCAGGGGCAGGACGAATACCATGACTATTCCCATAATTATTTGCAGAGGCAGGCCTACTTTGACATAGTCCATGAATTTGTATTGTCCGGCAGGCATTACAAGTGCGTTTGGCGGGGTGGAGAAAGGTGAGGCGAAACACATGCTCGCCCCGACGGCCACGGCAAAAAGGAACGGAATGGGGCTTATTCCCATTTGTATGGCGCTTTGCAAAGCGATAGGCGCAAGCAGTACGGCTGTAGCGGTGTTGCTTATGAACATGGTAAGCAAGGATGTCGTGAAATATATTCCCGCCATAAGGGCGAACGGGCCATAGTCGCCTAATCCGCTGACAAGCGAATCGGAGATATAGGCTGACGCTCCGGTTTTTTCAAGAGCGAGCGACATAGGGAGCATTGCGGCAATAAGCACGACACTTTCCCAATTTATTGTTTTGTATGCTGCCTCTACATTGCGGAAACACCCGGTGAGCACCATCAAAAGGGCTGCTATCATAACGGCGGTTACCGGCGCGACAGGGATGAAGTCGAACACCATCATGGCAATCATTAGCAGCATTATGGCCGCCGCTACCGGCGCTTTGTAGTCGAGTGTCACTTTTGACGCTTCTTCCAACGGCTGTCCTAAGACGACCCAATCGGCATCCTCGCGGTTGAGCCGCGCTATGTCTTTCCATGCGCCTTGCACGAGCAATACGTCTCCGCTATGTACTTGTGCTTTGCCGATATCTTGCAGTATGTATTCTTGCTTGCGGCGTATCCCTAACACGTTGACATTGAATTTGTCGCGGAATCCTATTTCCATAATGCTGCGGTTGAGCAATCTTGATGTGGGCATAAATACTATTTCTGCTATGCCGATGTCGTAAAAATCGAGCGTGCTTCCGCTTTTGGTCTCTTCTGTTGTATGTCCGTCCAATAGATCGAGCGCATAGTCGGCCGCAAATTTTTCTATTTGTGAAAAGCTGCCGCTGATATAGAGAATGTCGCCCGGCTGGATGATTGTCTCGGGGTCGGCAAGCTTTTGTGTGATAGTTTTCAAGAATTTATGACGTGAAGCGTCTCCTCGTCTTATTTCCAGTATGTTCAGTCCGTATTTATTACGTATGTCTAAATTGATGATTGTTTTGCCTGTTATTTTTGCTTTGTCTCCGGCTAATAGGCGGAACAGATTGTTAGAGATGCCGTATTCGTTGGCTAATTGTTGTAAAGTTTTTCCTCCTTTCTCGGATTTCTTTTTGTCCTTGCCGGAAAGAAATATCTTGCTCAGTGGTGTTAATACGAGTATTCCGGTTGCGAGGCATACTAATCCTACCGGAAGGAATGAAAAGAACGAAAGAGGCTCATATCCGGCCGATACAAGGGTCTCTTCGATTACAAGGTTGGGTGGCGTACCGATTAGTGTCATCATTCCTCCCATGCTGCTGGCAAACGCAAGCGGCATCAGCAGCCGGCTTGAGGAAATTTTGGCGTTTGCCGCGAGGCTTACCACGATAGGGAGCATCAATGCCACTGTGCCGGTGTTGCTGACAAATGCGCCTATGGCAGCCGTTACGATGATTACAAGCAATAGCAGCCGGTTTTCGCTTGTGCCTGCAAGTTTCAACAAGTGCGAGCTTATCATTTTTGCCAGTCCTGTTTGGAAAATTGCGCCTCCGACGACGAACAGACCTATCATCATTATGACAATCGAGTTTGAGAATCCTGACAGTGCTTCGTCCGGTGTCAGGATGTGGAATAAGAGTAGGAGCACGAGCGCGCATAGCGCTACTATGTCGGAGCGGAGTTTGCCTATCGCGAAAGATACGGCGGAGATGGCGAGTATTGCTATTGCTGTCCACATATTGGCATTGTTATGATGTTGATAATGCGAAGTTACGGAAAAAATGAAATAAAAAAAAGCGGCAGCTCTTGCACGGTTCGGGAAAACGTTGTATCTTTGCACACGTAAAACAAATGGTGAGGGTAGCTCAGTTGGTTAGAGCATCGGATTGTGGTTCCGAGGGTCGAGGGTTCGAGCCCCTTTCTTCACCCAAAGGGCAGGAGTTTTTTTGATTCCTGCCTTTTTTTGTGTCATAGGGGGGCTTATTATTTGATTGCAAAAATGGTTAAGAATTACAAAAACGTCAGCAGGTATGTCGTTTTTTAGTATTTTTGTGTAGTTATTGATTGAATCCAAAATTTATAACTGAGAAAATAGATAAAAAGGAAAACGAATGGCATTTATATATGGAGAATAAGGAGAATAAAACACCGCATATCATGAGAATCTTGTTCGGCGTGCTGATGGTTCTTATATATTTAGGTATGGGAGTGCTTATGTTGATTAATTTTTTCAATTGGAGCGAGCCGGCGTTGTATTATCCTATAGGTATCCTTTTGGTGGTTTATGGAATATATCGGGGGTATCGTCAATATAAAGGTCTTGATTATAATTAAAGTGAGCGCATTATGAAAGCAAAGTGTTTGTCATTTGCCTTATTGGTTGCATTGTCGGCGGTCACGTTCGTCTCTTGTGACCGCAATAAGCCTACGGATTCGAGCACGAGCGGGTTGGCATCGCTTGTCTGCGACGAAAGTTTCGAGAATATTCTTGCTCAGGAGGTGGATGTCTTTGAGTACAACTATCCGAACGCAAATATTATTCCGTATTATGCGAGCGAAAATGCGGCGGTGGATTCGTTGCTTCAGTTGAAGACCAATATGATAATTGTCCCGCATGAGCTTTCTCCCGACAAGGTGGAATATCTCAATAGTAAGAAAAAGAATGTCAAGAGCCGTAAGATAGCTGTTGATGCTATTGCGATAATTGCGAATAATGAAAACCCGATAGAGGAACTTTCTGTGGGTGAACTGAAAAATATATTGATAGGAAAATACACCGATTGGAACGATATTTCGCCTAATAAGTCGGGAAAAATTATGATTGTGTTTGACAATCAGGGTTCAAGCACCGTGAAATATATGCGCGATTCGGTTACCAACGGCCAGCTTTTTGGCAAGAATGTTTATGCACAGAATAGCAACAAAGAGGTTTTTGAAGTTGTAAAGCAAAAAAAGAATGCTTTGGGCATAATCGGTGTCACATGGCTGAATGCCGATTTGGACGGTGGCACTGCAAATGGAGTGGACATTAAGGCCAAAGTGGAGAAATTGGAGCGTAACGACACTACGGAGCTGGCCAGTGAGACTAATAATAATTTTGCGAAAGATTTGAAAGTTGTTGCCATCAGGCGTGACGACAATCCTATTGCTTATAAGCCTTACCAATATTATATATATACAGGAGATTATCCTTTCTATAGGAGCATATATGTCATTTCTACGGCTCCGGGCGGTAGTCTTGCCAATGGGTTCTACTCGTTCCTTACTGGTGTGATAAGCCAGAAAATAATATTGGGTACCGGCATATTGCCTGCAATGATGCCGCAACGGAATGTATCGCTTGAATAATTGAATCGAAATAAATAAAAACTATAAAAACGTGATTAAAATGAAATTGAAATTTATTTTTACAGCTGTTTTGCTGAGTGGTGCTGTGTTAGTTGGCCGTGCTGATGGTTACAAGGACGGTGTAGAGTACTATCAGGCCGGACAAGAGGAAAATGCGGAAATCGTTTTGAACGAAACGCTCAACGAGCCTCAGACAGATAAGGCGGAAGCCTATTATTATCTTGGTTGCATTGCGTTGAACAAAGGGGACAAGGCCAATGCCGACAAATATTTCGACCAAGGTATACAGGCCAATGCCGAATATGCATACAATTATATCGGAAAAGGTGCGGTGGCATTGAAGAATAATAATAAGGACGCTGCCGAGGACTACTTCAAGCAGGCAGAGAAAATCAACAAGAAAGACGCTAAGGTGAAAGTTGACATTGCCCGCGCTTATTACGACGCTGATAAAGTGAAATATAATAAGGAGTGGAACAATGCATTGAAAGATGCCAAGAAGAAAGACAAGAAGGAAGCTTCTATCTATATCTTTGAAGGTGACGTCTATGCTGACGAGCAGAAATACGGTGATTCTGCCGGATATTACGAAATGGCTATAATGTACGATGCCGAGCGTCCTATCGCTTACGTCAAATATGCCAACACTTATTTCCATATCAGCCCTGAAGTGGCAATCAAGAAACTTGAGGAGATTGTGAATAAGAATCCTGATTCGGCATTGGCACAACGTGAACTCGCGGAGAAATATTATGAAAACAACCAGTGGACGAAAGCCGCTGCGCAGTATAAGTTTGTCATCGACAACCCGAACCACTTCCCGGCTGACGACGAGCGTTATGTTGTGCTTCTTTATTTCGGCGAGAATTATGCAGAGTCGCTTGCTTACGCGCAAGCTCAATTGCAGAAGAACCCTAAGTCGTTCCAGATGCTCCGTATGCAATTCTTGAATGCTGCGGCTTTGGAAAAATACGAGGATGCCGCAAAATATGCCGCTGATTTCTTTGCATTGCAGGGTCAGGATCATTTGTTCACATCTAATGACTACAACACTTACGGTACGGTGCTTGAAAAAGTAGGACGCCTTGACGAAGCTGTTGCAGCCTATGAAAAAGCAGTGGAGGTTAATCCGGACAAGATTGACTTGTTGAAGGATTTGAGTAGCGCGTATGCCTCTATTGCAGGTGAGGAAACCGATTCTGTAAAGCGTGCAGACTTGTATTATAAATCAGCTGAAGCTTATCAGAAATTCATTGATAAAGGTGAATATGTAACCAATGACCTTTATGTGCTTGCCGGTAAATATCAGAACATCATTTCTACCGCAGTGGATAGCGTTAAGCGTGAAGAAGCTTATAAGAAGGGTGTTGAGGTTATCGACCAAGTTATAGCCAAGGTGCCGGACGATTACCGTATTTACCGTCGTAAAGCTTTGCTCGGCTACAATATGGAACGTGGAAACGCAAAAACCGGACTTGCTCTTGACGCTTATCTCAAGGTTGAGGAACTCGTTAACGGCAATGCCGATATGGATGCAGAAACCAAGAAAGGTATCCTTAATGAGGTTTATGCCTACGTTGCTTCTTACTATTTGTATAACGACAATGCGGCGACGGCTAAGACTTATTATGAAAAGATGCTTGCTTTGAATCCTGAGAATCAGGCTTTGCGTGATTATATCAGCAAGATGAAGATAGATTGAGTTTAATATTGGCTGAATAAAAAATGGCTTCCGTCACAGGAGGCCATTTTTTATATGGCCTTAGACTGGTATTTGCTGAAAATTTATTGCAAAACTGTTGCAGGATTGAAAAAGTGTATATACCTTTGCAGTGTCAAAAACGACGACATTGTCCAGTGGTGTAATGGTAGCACTTCGGATTCTGGTTCCGCCTGTGAGGGTTCGAGTCCTTCCTGGACAACAAAGACAAACCGCTAACTTACTGAAAATTCAGAGGTTGGCGGTTCTCTTTTTCTACTGTTGCACCACCTTTGCACAACATTTTTTTCGTGGGGTCTTTTTTGCAGGGGTCTTTTTCGGGTGGGGTCTTTTTCAGTTCATCCGGGCTGCCTCGCCCGTGGCGATGTTGCCGTCTTCCCGGTCGATGTAACGGCTGTACCACTTCACCGCCTCGTTGATTACCCCTTTCGGCGGCTCTCCCTGCGGACACGCCAGCAGGTACGCCGTTATATGCTCGTCCACGCCGAAGCCGTCACGATAGACGAAAGGCACGCGCCTGACCCATCCGGACGGCTCGCCCTCGAAGTCCTGAACAAATTCTATGAGGCTGCCGGATTGCAGGTGCAGCACTATGTCACGCCCTTTCAGGTGGTCGGTCTCGCCGTCGTGTCCGTCAAGGAACGCAAACGGCGGCAAATCTTTTCTCTCTGTCATATTCTTGTCTTTTTATGCAAAGATAATGTTTGCGTGTTTGTTTTTTATTTGAATTGGGCAAAATATTCCTTTATGTCAGCGTTGAAGTCTCCGACGGTCATAATGTAGGTGGCGGTCATTTCGACGGAAGAATGTCCCATTAGCTTGCTGACAAGAAAAATGTCGTGGCAGCGTAAGTAAAGATTGGTGGCGAAACTCCGGCGTGCGGTGTGCGAGCTTATGAACCGCCATTTTTCACCCTCGGTCTCCTCTCCCGCCTTATAAAGTTTCACAATCTCGTTTATCCCGCATTTGCGGCATATATTCCGCAGCGTCGTATTGAAAGTCGGGTCGGATACCGATTTATGGATGTCGGTGTCATTCAGAAGCGTTTCCACGATTGGTGCAAGCGGGACTTCCGTTTTCCTATGTGTCTTTTGCGAGACATAGACGAGCCGTCCGTTCTCGATGTTGCTTTTGGTGAACCGTGAGAAGTCGCTGTGCCTTGCCCCGGTGAGCGCACCCATTATGAATTGTTTCTGCACGAGCCGTTCAGTCTGTATTTCAGGCGTATATGCCATAAGTTTTTTTATCTCCGATTCGTTCAGCCACGTGTTTTGGCTTATGTCGCCCTTTGGAGAAAGTATTTTCTCGTAGCCTTTCGGTAACTTTATTTCTTCTGAATAAATGCTTAATACCGATTTAAGCATAGCGCAATAAGTCTTTACGCTCGACCGTGCCAGCCGTTCGCTAAGGTAGTCGATGAAGCGCACGAGATTCAGTTTCGTGACGTTTTTCCAGTTGGAGGTGCAATCGTTCGCTTCGCAAAACATATCTATGACACTGCCGTATTTCGGATATTTTGCGGTGAATGCCGTCTTTAAATCGTTCTTTTGCATATAGGTTTATTGATTTGTCGTTTGTCGGAATGAATTTGTAGTCGCTCGGTCAGCCGTTCGGTCGGGCCCCGTATGTGCATTTTGCCGTTTATGGTTGTTTCCTCCCGGTTTCCTTGACTGATTGTTCGCCCCCGGTTGCCAAGTGCTGCCGTATTTCCTTTCCGTCCCATTGCAGCCGTATTCCTGATACACCGCACATTTGGAGCGGTTGTCGCTGTTAACAGCCATATCCGCTTCTTGCCGGTTGGCGTTCTGTAGTCCGTGATTGTTCCTTGCGTGTCTTTTATGCTGCCGGGCCGTTGGGGTGCAATTTCAACCGTTGCCGCCTCCATATTACTATCCGTGCAGGGTACTGTCTCCGCATTTTCTGCCATTGTTTCCGTATTGCGGCCGTCCTGTGTTTGCACCGCCTTTCTGTCACGCATCGTGCAAAGTTGTTTCAGGCGTGTTTCAAGCCGTTTTATTTCCGTTTCGATAAGAATATCGCCCAGCGTCTCAAAAAAGGCTGTGAGTGCTTTTATTTGCGTCATAGCCGCCTCCGCTTTCGCCGTCTCCATTTCCGCCTCCAAATATGTGCGGCGTCCAAGCGGCTGCACGGTCTCTCCGTCCGGCTCGCTGTAATTGGAATCGTCGTAAAGAAACGGCATCACTAAGGATATATCAGTGTTTTTATCGTCGAATACAACCGGGCGTGTACCGTTGTACCATATTCCGCCGTCCCAGTCGGAAACGGCCTGTAGCTTGTCCGCGTCAATATAAAATTTTGCCGTGAATTTCGCCGCATTTTCCAGCTTCAGGCGTAGAATCTTTTTTGCGCCGTCCAAAGCATCATATTTCTCTTTAAATTCAATTGAGACATAATCGTTGCCTTTTTCCGTTTGGAAAGAAATTAATTTATCCTTTGCCGCCTTTATCGCTTTCATCACGGTCTGTACGCACGCCGTTTCTATTTTGATGTAGCCGTCGCTTTTCAGTTGGGGCAATACTCTTTCCCAATTAGGGTAGCTCATATTGGTTGATGTCTTATGCTCTTTTCCGTCCGTTCTTGTTGTGTATGTCGTTACTGCATTGCCGTCGGTGTATGCCTCCACGTGCAGAACGCCGTCGAAGTTTCTCAACGCGTCCGCTGTCAGCAATATTTTCCTTTCCGCCTCCGCTTCCGTCTTATGCGCGGTTTCTATCTGCACCGGGTAGACTGCTAATTTATAACCGTCTGTAACAACAATTGCAGATTTTTCAATATCAAGTAACGCCGTTTGAAGTGCAGGCCTTAATTCGTCTTTGGAAAGATATTTAACCGCTTTTCTCATAGCCTTGTCCGCTTTTATGTCGCCGGAGAATATCAAATCGCCCTGTTTGCTTTCCTGTTTAACGAAATGCGCCTTGTTCCTGACATTCTCCAGCCGTTCAAACCTATTCAGATAGTCGAACAATTTGCAGGCATCAAATGTCGCTTTAAATGTCCCTGCCTCCACTGTCAGGCATTCACCGTAATTGTATGTTTCGGTTGTTATCGTGTCGCTTCCGTATGACGATTCCACTGTCTTTACGAACGGTTTCCGTTCTTTCGCTATCCTGCTGCTATATTTGTCATTGTATGTCCGTCTCACGGTTTTCAGTCCGTATTTCTCCGGTTCTGAAATGAGCATTTTGTCTATTTGCGCCGCGGTGTATGTCCCGGCGGGCATTTCCTGCTTTATGCTCTCGAACATTATATTGGCGTATTCCGTTAGTTGCCGTATTATTTCCTTGTTAACCGATTCCATAATTCGCTGTTTTTGAAAAAGTGGATGTAGACAGTCCACAATGTGTAAATGAATAGATTGATGAAAAAATATGTTTTGTTTATGTGTAGACTGAATATCGCCGGGATGCCGTTGACGAGAAGCAACGCGGATATTATCGTTTCCGTGATTTCAAGCCTCCGTTTGCGTTTCAGGTCTCGTTTGATTCTTTTGATTTCCATTTTCTTGCCTCCTTTTTTCATCCGCACGGCCGTATTGCCGTGCGGTCGTTGTTGCCCCTGTGACGCTTTATTTGATGTGTGGTTTTGGCAATTCATAAAGTTCAGCGTCTACGAAGTCGTCAGCACCCAATACTATTAAGCCGTTGCGGTATAATTCATAAACCTCGTTGTATGCTGCGTCTGCGTTTTCCGCCGTTACTTCTACAGTCTTTGACAGTGTCTCGATAATCTCAATTTTATAAGTTTCCATATTGTTTGTGTTTAGAGGTTTGCCGTTTCCTTTAATTCTCCGTTCTCGTACCGTTCAATCGTCCCGGCGTGGAATCCGTATGCCATTGCAAATTGCCTGTATCGTTGGTATTCCTTTTTGTCGTCGAAATTCCGTCCGGTTAGATTATTGAATATTATTTTAATTGTGCTTCCGTCTGTACTTGAAAGCATTGTTTTGCCATCTTGTCTTATTTCTTCCATAACAGTTTATTTCGCTAAGTTCTTGCCATAGTGCCTTAGCCTTTAACAATTAAACATCCATTATATATTGCCTTGTCGAATGCCTCTAACGCCTTGCCGTACTCCCCGGCGTGCAAGTGCCGGGCTTCCGTGTGGAAATTCATATCGTTAAGGCGGTATTCAATCAGGAGGCATTTGTATTCGTCTCCTGCCTGTTTTGCCGCCTTGTGCGCTGCTGCCAGTCGTTCAAGCTCTTTGCCGGACAATGCCCAGCGGTTTTCCTCGTTCAGACGCTCCATCGCTTCCACGTCCTCCCATTTCAAGTCGTCGTAAGTCATAATGTTTAGTTTTTGTTATTCTTGTGCGCACGGCGGAAAATCGCACCGCCTGAAAAACCTATCCGTTTGTGCGCGGTGGCTTTATTTGCCGCTTAAATCTGCTTCTTCCTCCACGCTTCCGGCGTAAACGTCCAAATAGTAATTCAATTGTTCGTTTGTCGGATTGTTTAAATTAACATCGTAACTTTCACAGTATGCCCGCCAGCTTTCGGAGTATTCCGGGGCATCAGCCCAACCGATTGCCACAAGTGCGGCAATCGCCGCCGTTACCGTTATAATCGCCTTTTTCATATTTCCACTTGTTTAAATTCGTTGATTATTTTCTTTTCCGCTCTCTTTTTCAGGCGTTCCGCCATTTCGTACAATTCCCAGCGCAATTCATTGTTTTCCATAAATGAAGTGTAGGTTTTTGCGTTCTCAAACGATTGCAAGAAATTGACCACGCCGTAATAGTCTTTGTCGTTCAGATTCAATTTTGAGACATCCATATATTTAAATTTTATTAGTTATACATCTCTCCGTTCTCATAGAACAAATGCCCCATTTCTCGGCATTCTTCATCAAATCTTTCTTTGCTGATGCTCCATTCATAATCTTTTTTGCAATAATCAAAAAAATTGTCTAAGCATTTGTCTATCAAGCCGTAAAAGGTTGTGTTTTTATCCGGTCTTTTAAGAAAGGCGTAAATAGGGGCTAATATTTCATCGTCCGCATAAAGGCCCGCCAACATACTATTCTTCTGTATGGAAATACGGCTTTTGCGGCTTTTATTGTAATCCTCGCTGTAATACGTCTTAGATTTGAAAAGGTATTCGTAGTAATTGTTTATGATGAATTTATATAGCCTTTCCCCGCTTAATTCGTCGATGCCGTTGTCATAGCTTGTCCGGAAATGGTAATTATAAGTACATTCGTCATATTGCCAATCATATGCTTTTACATTGAAAAGCCCTTCAAATTCTTTTAAGGTGTCCATATTACAATTACTATCGTAATCTGCATTGGATACCCATTGGTAATAGGCCGCGTCTTTCGCACGGTCGGAAAGCTCGTTAAAGTGGTACACGTTGGAAGTTTTTGTAACAGTCTGCATAACGTAATTTTTTAATTGGTTAATAATTGCGCCCCTGCCGGGTGTCGCTCCCGGTCTCCGTCCTCCGTCAGGGGCAAAGGCTTTGCCGTTACCCGGCTATTAACGCCCTTAGCTCCGTTTCTTTCTTCTTGCTGAATATCCAGCCAGCCCCGCACGACAGCCGCGGATTGAATCGCCCTCCTAATTGCTTTAATTGCTCCTTAACCGCTTTTGTCTCTCCGATTACGGCTAACGCCTTTTCGCTGTAATCTATTATTTGTAGGCCGTCCGCCTTTGGGGTCTTTTTCGCTTCCTTTGGGGTCTTTTTCTGCGGCTCTTTGGCCTCGATAATATCGGCAAACATTTCCCGCCAATTCAACGGTGTAAAGATATAGCGTGCGTAATTGTAGCCCTCATTGTCTATCAGGTAGTAGCGACCATCAGGCGCGACGACCGCCGCGGCATGCGTCCAGTGCATTTTTTTTGCGTCTAAAAAATCGCCATCCTCACAGCTCCAGCCGCCGGGGCAATCTTCCAATTTAGCGATTTTGTTTGCCGTCGCCCGGTCTGAAAATTCAAGGGCTGACACGTTGTATATTTTTTCAACGAACACAAGCTGCTTTTTGAATTCTTTGTCCGGAAAATATTCCAGCCTGTTATATATTTCCTCGTATATTCCGCGCCCGCTGTCGCATTTCCAATCGGTAGAGACGGCAAACATATATTTCCCGGCTTCCGGTGCAGGTTGCCCGGCTTTCTCGTGCGCTTCCGCCTCCCTGACGTGTGCCATATAGTCGGATGCAGCGTATTTTTTTGCGTCCTCGGAAATGATGCGCTTTGCTTCTTTCTCGGCCTTTTCCACTGTATCCGCACCGAAAGCGGCGATGAACGCCGGGCGCGATACCGGCGAATGGCAACCGGCCCAGCCGCTGAAAAGTTCGTAGCGTTCGGATTGTGCATTATATTCCGTCGTCCTTTCGCCGTCCCGGAATGTCTTTACTAATTCGTTGGTAATTTGTTCGATTGTTGCGTTCGTAGTTTTCATAAGTTTTTTTGTTTATTGGTTCTTTTTTGCCCCGCCCGGGCAACGAAGCCCGGCGCATAGCGTGCCATCGCAGCGGGGCGGGTCTTTAGCACGCCGCCAAATAGCGGGCGTTCTCTATTATGTTTTCAGCCTGCATT
>ENA-ORSJ01002444-ORSJ01002444.1-human-gut-metagenome-genome-assembly--contig:-NODE-2444-length-12300-cov-3.379992_pt1 | contig 12300 bp, 8 predicted proteins | sample MGYA00242191_ERZ509158 | MGnify/ENA primary metagenome ERZ509158 (study PRJEB26280, sample SAMEA2338623) | human gut metagenome | biome: human gut; feature: human-associated habitat; material: faeces... | reverse complement strand
CTGGCGCTGCCCTGCAGGCAACCCGCTGTCAGCCAGGCACTTGGCGGCATGGGGCGCACAGTCTTCGCAAACGGCCCGTATCGCGTTGCAAAACGACCCATATCGCAATGCAAAACGGGCTGTATCGCGTTGCAAAACGGGCAGTGTTGCAGTCGGGGGCGTCAGAACCCTTCGACCCGGGCCGCCATCTTGCGCAGCCGCTTGGCGTCGGCCGTGGCGGCAAGCGTGGCCCGGGCCTCGTCGAGCAGCTTGCGCCGGCCGTCGAGCTGCCGCAGGGTGAGGGTGGGGGCGGGGCGGCGCTCAAGGGCGTCGATGGCCACGGCCAGTGCCGACCACGCCTCGAGCCGGTCGCGCTCGGCGGCCGATATGTGCATCACCGAGCCGTGGCGCGGGGTGAACGTGCCGCGCGTGGGGGTGTTTTGCACGAAAGTGAAGTTCTTCAGGTCGCTGCTGCGGCAGAACTGGTAGTAGCCCTGCGCATAGCAGTCGTACATCAGTATGTAGTCGTCGCTGCCTATCAGCCGGAACACGCTCGACCCCTCCACCGGATACTGGCCCGGTTTCTGCAGGTGGCGGAACTCGGTGGCGTAAGGCCCTGTCAGCTCCTTGGCCGTGGCCCTCATCACCCCCTGCCGCGTGCGGAAGCCGTTGTTTACCGTTGGCAGGCCCTCGTCTTTGAAGAAAAGCACATACTCGCCGTTGCGACCGTCGTAGATAATGTCGCCGTCGATGGCCGCCGTGCCGAAGTCGAACAGCATCCTTGGCTCGGTGATGTCGGTGAAGTCGTCGTTGACATAGCTGTAGAATAGCTTGAAGTAAGGCTGCCGCTTGTCGCCCACGGGGTATTCCCAGTCGTGCCGCCCGATGGAGTAGTATATCATGTAGCGGCCCTCGCGCGCGTCCCAGATGAGCTGCGGCGCCCACACGGCGTGCAGGTTGTCGCGGCCGAAGCCCTCGAGCGACGGGAAGCGCGTGGGGAAGTCGATGGCCGTGTGCTGCCAGTGCAGCAGGTCGTCGCTCTTCATCAGTATCAGTCCGTCGTTGCTCTGCCATCCTTCCGACGACCTCATGTCGGTCATCACCATGTAGAACGTGCGCCCGTCGCGGCCCCTGCAGATGTACGGGTCGCGTATGCTCTTCTTCAGCGCTATGGTGTCCGATGCCACCACCGGGCGCCCCCCGTTGAGCGGAGTGTAGTTCAGCCCGTCGTCGCTCAGGGCATAGCGCACCTGCTCGCCATCCGGCGTGTTGTTGGAGAAGAATGCAAAGAGATAGCAGCTGTCTTGCTGGTGCTGCCCGGCGGCCAGTGCCGGCCCGGCCGCCGTTGCCAACAGGGCGGCCGCCGCGGCCGCCAAAGTAGTCCGTTTCATACTGTTATGCTTGGTTTTGGTGTTTCAGCCAGTGCCCGCCCCCGGCCTGCCGCCGTGGCCGCCTTGCGCGCCATGGCAGCCGCCTTGGCGGTGTCACCTGCAAAATTACGCATTTTCCGCCATACGGCAAAGGGCCGCCGGCCATATTGTGGGGCCGCGTAGCCACGGCGCGCAGCCCGTGTATCCCAACAAAAGCGCCCATTCGCTTTGCCAGATGGCGGAAAATGAGTATTTTTGCGGGGCATTCACAACAACCCGCAAGCAATGGAAGTAAAGATAGAGGAGTCGTGGCGGCGCCACATAGGCGCCGAGTTCGACAAGCAGTATTTTGCCGACCTCGTGGCGTTTGTGCGCTCAGAGTACATGCACCACACGTGCTACCCGCCCGGGAAGCTCATATTCAACGCCTTCAACCTGTGCCCCTTCGACAGCGTAAAGGTGGTCATCATCGGCCAAGACCCATACCATGAGCCCGGCCAGGCCCACGGGCTGAGCTTCTCGGTGAACGACGGCGTGCCCTTCCCGCCGTCGCTCGTCAACATATTCAAGGAGATACAGCTCGACCTGGGCACGCCGATGCCTACGTCGGGCAACCTCACGCGGTGGGCCGGGCAGGGCGTGCTGCTGCTCAACGCCACGCTGACGGTGCGCGCGCACCAGGCCGCCAGCCACCAGCGCAAGGGCTGGGAGGAGTTTACCGACGCCGCCATCAAGGCGCTCAACGCCGACCGCGACCACCTGGTGTTCATCCTGTGGGGAGGCTACGCGCGCTCGAAGGCCGCGCTCATAGACCAGTCGCGCCACCTCGTGCTGCAGTCGGTGCACCCCTCGCCGCTCTCGGCCAACCGCGGGGGATGGTTTGGCAACCACCATTTTTCGCGCGCCAACGACTACCTCGAGGCCCACGGCATGGAGCCCATACGGTGGTGACGCAGGGCCGAGGGGCCGCCGCAGCCTTTTTCGGCGGTTTATTTTGCGGTTTGGCCCTTTTGTACTATCTTTGCAAAGCGCTATGCGCGGCCCCATGGCGGGGCCGCACAGGCATGCCGGGCAACCACGCCCTGCCATACGGGAAATATGCGCCGGGAGCCGGCATTGATGCATGCCGCCATGCCGGCGGGCCACAACATATATAATATACAGACACCAATGGAATACAATTTTAGGGAAATTGAGAAGAAATGGCAGCGCCGGTGGGTGGAGCAGAAGACATACCACGTTGCCGAAGACAGCCACAAGGAGAAGTTCTACGTGCTCAACATGTTTCCTTACCCCTCGGGGGCAGGATTGCATGTGGGCCATCCGCTGGGCTACATTGCCAGCGACATATATGCAAGATACAAGAGGCTGCGCGGCTACAACGTGCTCAACCCCATGGGATACGACGCCTACGGGCTGCCCGCCGAGCAGTATGCGATACAGACCGGGCAGCATCCGGCCGTGACAACAGAGGCAAACATCAACCACTACAGGGAGCAGCTGGACAAGATTGGCTTCTCTTTCGACTGGGACAGGGAGGTGCGCACGTGCGACCCGAAGTACTACCACTGGACCCAGTGGGCCTTCCAGCGCATGTTCGAGAGCTACTACGACAACCGCCAACAGAAGGCGATGCCCATCGCCGGGCTCGTAGAGGCATTTGAGCAAGGCGGCACCGAGGGCATCGACGCGGCCTGCTCGGAAGACATGGCCTTCACCGCCGACGACTGGCGGGCCATGGACGAGCGCCGCAGGCAGGAGGTGCTGATGAACTACCGCATAGCCTACCTGGGTGAGACCATGGTCAACTGGTGCCCGCAACTGGGCACGGTGCTGGCCAACGACGAGGTGGTCGACGGCGTGTCGGAGCGCGGCGGCTATCCCGTGGTGCAGAAGAAGATGCGCCAGTGGTGCCTGCGAGTGTCGGCATACGCACAGCGGCTGCTCGACGGACTGGACACGATAGACTGGACCGACTCGCTCAAGGAGACGCAGCGCAACTGGATAGGGAGGTCGGAAGGAGCCGAAATAACGTTCACTGTAGCCCCCCACCAACTTCCACCCAGCCCATCAGCAGAGTCCGCCGGAGCCCTCTCCCCACGGGGGAAAGATGGAGAGGGGCTGTCGTTTACCATATTCACCACCCGCGCCGACACGATGTTCGGCGTCACGTTCATGGTGCTGGCACCCGAGAGCGAGCTCGTGGCCGTGCTGACCACGCCCGGGCAGAAAGCCGAGGTGGACGCTTACCTTGAACGGACGAAGAAGCGCACCGAGCGCGAACGCATAGCCGACCGCAGCGTCAGCGGCGTGTTCACCGGCTCGTATGCCGTCAACCCGCTCACCGGCGAGGAGATACCAATATGGGTGAGCGACTATGTGCTGGCCGGATACGGCACGGGGGCCATCATGGCCGTGCCTGCCCACGACTCTCGCGACTATGCCTTTGCCAAGCACTTCGGTCTCGAGATAAGGCCGCTGATAGAGGGATGCGACGTCAGCGAGCAGAGCTTCGACGCCAAGGAGGGCATCGTTTGCAACTCGCCGCGCACAGGATGTGAGGCCCGTGGGGGCCTCGTGCTCAACGGGCTCACCGTGAAGGAGGCCATTGCAAAGACCAAGGCGTTTGTCGAGGAGCAGGGCCTGGGCCGCGTAAAAGTGAACTACCGCCTGCGCGACGCCATCTTCTCAAGGCAGCGCTACTGGGGCGAGCCGTTCCCGGTGTACTACAAAGACGGCATGCCATACATGATTCCTGAAGACTGTCTGCCGCTGGAGCTGCCCGAGGTGGCCACGTTCCTGCCCACCGAGACGGGCGAGCCGCCGCTGGGCCACGCCACACGCTGGGCCTGGGACACCGAGGCGCGCTCGGTGACCGAAAACTCGCGCATTGACAACAAGACGGTGTTCCCGCTCGAACTCAACACCATGCCGGGCTTCGCGGGCTCGTCGGCCTATTACCTTAGGTATATGGACCCGCACAATGACAATGCATTGGTGAGCGCCGAGGCCGACTCTTACTGGCGCGAGGTAGACCTCTACGTGGGCGGAACGGAGCATGCCACAGGCCACCTTATATATTCGCGCTTCTGGAACAAGTTCCTGCACGACATCGGGGTGTCGGCCGTCGAGGAACCGTTCAGGAAACTTGTCAACCAGGGAATGATTCAGGGGCGAAGCAACTTCGTGTATCGTATAAACAGGAAAGCCCCCTCCGACTCCCCACGTGGGGGAGAGGGCCGACTGTCTGACGCAAATCTAAGCTCCCCCACGGGGGGAGTTGAGGGGGCCGTTACTGCTCTGCTCTCTCCCCAACAGGGGGAGACGGAGGGGGCTTCACCCGTCTTCGTCTCTCTCGGGCTCAAGGACCGCTACGACACCACGCCGCTGCACGTAGACGTCAACATAGTGCATGGCGACGTGCTCGACATAGACGCCTTCCGCAAATGGCGCCCGGAGTATGCCAATGCAGAGTTCGTGCTCGAAGAAGGGAAGTATGTCTGCGGATGGGCGGTAGAGAAAATGTCGAAGTCTATGTACAATGTGGTCAACCCGGACATGATAGTCGACAAATACGGGGCCGACACACTGCGCCTCTACGAGATGTTCCTCGGCCCGGTGGAGCAGAGCAAGCCGTGGGACACCAACGGCATAGACGGATGCCACCGCTTCCTCAAGAAGTTCTGGGGCCTCTACAGCGACAAGGACGGCATGAAGGAGCTTGCCGACGGCGAGGCAACGGCGGAGGAGCTGAAGAGCGTTCACAAGCTGATAAAGAAGGTAACACAGGACATCGAGGCGTTCAGCTATAACACGTCGGTAGCCGCTTTCATGATATGCGTCAACGAACTGTCGCAGATGAAATGCCGCAACCGCGCGCTGCTGACCGACATGGTGGTGCTGATCGCTCCCTTCGCGCCGCACATCGCCGAGGAGCTGTGGCACGCGTTGGGCAACGACACGACCGTGTTTGACGCCGCATGGCCCGAGTACAACGAGAAATTCCTCGTTGAGTCGACCGTCAGCCTGACCGTATCGTTCAACGGCAAAGCCCGCTACCAGATGCAGTTCGCCGCCGATGCCGACAACAAGACCATCGAGGACACCGTCCTTGCCGACGACCGCTCGAAGAAATACATCGGCGACAAGAATGTCGTTAAAGTAATCATCGTGCCCAAGAAGATTGTGAATATCGTCATTAAATAAGCAGACAAGGGACAAGCAGACGAGCAGACAAGGAGATTTCTTTAGTGAACATTTCTTTAGTGGACAAGGGACAAGCAGACAAGTAAACGAGGAGATTTGTCTGCAAACAAAAAGGCTAATCTCCTCGTCTGCTTGTTACTCGTCAACTTGTTAACTAAAGACTCGTCTGCTCGTCACTTGTCTACTCGTCAACTAAAAAATCAATACTATGAACAAACAAGCCATAATGAGCGAGGTGAGGGATTACTTCAACATTACCCTCGGCCTTATGCTCTACACATTTGCCTTTACCGTGTTTCTGCTGCCTTACGAGATTGTGACGGGCGGCATTGCCGGTATCGGCGCCGTGGTGTTCTACGCCACGAAATTCCCCGTGCAGTACACGTTCTTCATCATCAACGCCGTGCTCATTGTGGCAGCCCTGAAGATACTGGGATGGCGCTTCCTGATGAAGACCATCTACGCCACGTTCATGCTTACGGCGCTGCTAGAGCTGGCGCAGGACGTGGTGATGCAGCCCGACGGCACGTTCTACAAGCTGCTGGGCGAGGGCAACGACTTCATGTCGCTCGTCATCGGATGTATGATGACGGGCACGGCGCTGGCCATCGTCTTCCTCAACAACGGCTCTACAGGCGGCACCGACATCATTGCCGCCTCGGTGAACAAATACCGCAACATATCGCTCGGACGCGTGATTCTGCTCATCGACATCTGCATTATCGGCAGCTGTCTGTTCATCGACACGTTCGGCCCCGTGGAGATGCGCTGCAAGAAGGTGGTGTTCGGTTTCTGTACGATGTTCATCGAGTGCTCGATGCTCGACTACGTGATGAACTGGCAGCGCCAGTCCGTCCAGTTCTTCATCTTCTCCAAGCGGTGGCAGGAGATAGCCAACGCCATAGCCAAGACCACCGACCACAGCATGACGATACTCGACGGCCACGGATGGTACAGCGGCAAGGAAACGAAGGTAATCTGCCTGATGGCCCGCAAGCGCGAGAGCGTAACGATATTCCGCCTCATTAAGGCACTTGACCCCAACGCCTTTGTAAGCCAAGGCGCCGTAACCGGAGTGTACGGCGAGGGCTTTGACCAGATAAAGGTGAAAGTACCGAAGAAATTAAAAGTTAAGAATTAAGAGTTAAGAAAATATGACTTTGAAAATTAAGAATTAAGAGTTAAGAATTAAGAAAACATGCTTTGTTGGTTATACATCCTCGAAGTCATATTTTCTTAATTCTTAACTCTTAATTCTTAATTAAAATCAGTGAATTATGAATTATGAATTAACCAAGGTTGTCTTCGCAACCAACAACAAGAACAAGCTTGCCGAGATTCGCGAAATGCTCGCCGGCAGCGGCATTGAAGTACTGTCATTGGCCGACATAGGCTGCCACGCCGACATACCCGAGACATCGCCCACAATCGAGGGCAACGCCATACAGAAGGCACAATACGTATTCGACAACTACCACATAAGCTGCTTCGCCGACGACACCGGCCTTGAAGTAACAGCGCTTGGCGGCGCCCCGGGCGTCTATTCGGCACGTTACGCCGGCGGCGAGGGGCACGACAGCGAGGCCAACATGGCCAAGCTGCTCGGCGAACTGAACGGCAAGAGCGACCGCTCGGCACAGTTCCGCACGGCCATAGCCCTCATCCTTGAAGGCGACGGCGAGCCGAAACTATTTGAAGGCATTGTCAAAGGCGAGATAATAACCGAAAAGAGGGGAGGCGAGGGCTTCGGCTACGACCCCATATTCCGCCCCGACGGCTACGACAAGACCTTCGCCGAACTGGGCCACGAGATAAAAAACAAGATATCGCACCGCGCGCGCGCCGTAATAAAACTTGTTGAATACCTGAAAAACGCACGGTGATGATAGACGAACTGTCCATCCTCATGCCGTGCTACAACAACGAGTGCGCCCCGCTGGCGGCCAGACTCGCGGCGCAGGCCGAAGCCATAATCCGCCAAGGCCGGCGGCTCAGGTATGAGATAATCGTAGCCGACGACGGCTCGACAGACGCCCTTATAATCAATAAAAACAGGCTAATCGACACCCTGCCCAACAGCCGCTACATCGTAAAGGGATACAACTCGGGCCGCGCCGCCATACGCAACTACCTGGCGCGCGCGGCCCGCTACGCCCGACTGCTGTTCATCGACAGCGACATGGCCGTATGCTCGCCCACATACCTTGCCGACTACCTGCGCCTTGACAACGCCGACGTGGCCTACGGCGGATACACCGTAAGGGGCGACGGCGAGGCCCTGAGGCACAACCTGAGATACATCTACGAGACAAGACACACCAAGAACGGCACCGCCGCCGAACGCAACAAGCACCCGTACAACGACTTCCACACGTCTAACTTCATGATAAAACGCACGATAATGCTCGACCATCCGTTCGACGAGCGCTTCGTCCGCTACGGCTACGAAGACGTACTCTTCGGCAAGACCCTGCGCCGGTCAGGCGTCATGATAACCCACATCGACAATCCCCTTGCCTTCGACACCTTCGAGACCAACCCCCAGTTCATAGCCAAGACCGAGGAAGGCACGGCCACCCTCGCCGAGTTCAGCGACGAGCTGCGCGACTACTCCACGCTCATCGCCGCCGCCGAACGCCTCGCCCGCCTGCACCTCATAAAGCCCGTAACGCTGTTTTTCAAAATATTCTCAAAAACCATGAAAAACAACCTAACGGGCAATAAACCAAGCCTTTTGCTGTTAAATATATACAAACTCGGCATGTTTTGCAGCCTGAAAAGCCGCAAACGGCAACCCTAAAAGCCACATATCATGATACAAAAGGCCATCCTCATAACAGCACTAACGCTCGCCATGCTCGCCACGAAAGCGCACGCACAGACCGGAACATGGCGCAACTACCTGGCATACAACGACATAACCGATGTACAGCAGGCCGGAAACACCCTCTTCGTACTCGCCTCGGAAGCACTCTACTCGTATAACACCACCGACCAAAGCATAACCACCTACGACAAGACCAACGGCCTGAGCGACTGCGGCATACAGCACATCGCCTGGTGCGCCGACGCCTCACGCCTGATGGCCGTCTACGAAAACGGCAACATCGACCTCGTAAGCCGCGACGGACAGACCGAAAACATGCCCGAATACTACAACTACTCCACCACCTTGGACAAGACCGTCTACGGCCTCGACGTCATCGGCAGCCACGCCTACATGTCAACCGGCTTCGGCATAGTGAACATCAACGTAGCCGACGCCGAAGTGACCGAGACCTACAACCTCGGCTTCCGCGTTGACTACGTCTACGCCGACGCCACCCGAATCTACGCCGCCTCGAGCACCAACGGCACCTACTCGGCACTACTTACGGCCAACCTCCTCGACCCCGGCAACTGGACATACACCGCGCCATACACCCCGCGCCAGAAAACAATAGACCCCGACCTGCTCGCCACGGCACAGACACTCAAGCCCGGCGGACCTAAGTACAATTATTTCAGTTATATGAAATATGAGTTCGGACGCCTGTACACTTGTGGAGGCTCATTCCTTTCAGGAATAGTCTCAGCCAACAGACCCGGCACAATACAAGTATTCGACGGCAACGAATGGAATATATGTCAAGACCATCTTGACACAATCACCGGATATTCATACATAGACATAAACTGTGTTGCAGCCGATCCTGCTGACCCTAACCACATCTTCGCAGGAGGCCGACCCGGCATGTATGAATTTAAAGACTGGAAACTTGTTAAATATTTCAATAAAGACAACAGCCCACTTCAAGGTGCAATAGATAATAATATCGAATTAGACAATAGTTATGTCCTTGTACACAGCATGATGTTTGACTCCCAGACAGGTAACCTCTGGCTACTTAACAGCCAGGCAAGAAGCAACTCAATATTTGAATATACACCCGAAGGGGAATTCATATCGCATCACCATGATGAACTGATAGAAGACAGAAACTTCAGCTTTGCCGGCATGGTAGGACTATTCAAAGACTCAAGAAATCTGATGTGGTTTGTCAATAACAACACAGGAAGAACATCATTCATATGTTATCAGTCCGAAACCGAGGGCATAAGAGTATATAACGCAAACTTTCAGAACCAAACCGGCACAAGCCTTAACATGAGCAATATAAGGTGCATAGCCGAGGATCACGACGGTAACATCTGGATAGGCACAAACATAGGTCCATTCTATCTGTCACCCAATAACATGGAACAGACCAATCCATGCGTGCTAACCCAAGTAATAGTGCCACGCAACGACGGCACCGACTACGGCGACTACCTGTTGAACGGAATAAATATAACATCTATTGCAATAGACGGTGGAGGGCGCAAATGGTTCGGCACGAGCAACAACGGTGTATACCTAATCAGCGAGGACAACATGGAACAAATACAACACTTTACCTCGGAAAATTCGCCTTTGTTGTCAGATAATATAGAATCTATAGCAGTCAACGGCTCAACAGGCGAAGTTTTCTTCGGTACTGACCGCGGTCTATGCTCATACATGAGCAACGCCACCGAACCGTCAACCGAAATGACAAAGGACAATGTCTACGCTTATCCCAACCCGGTGCGCCCGGATTACACTGGCCCGATAACAATCGTAGGTCTCACCTACGACGCCGACGTCAAGATAACAACGTCAAACGGAGTCCTTGTAAACCAGGGACGCAGCACAGGCGGCACTTACCAGTGGGACGGCTGCGACCTTGAAGGCCGCCGTGTGGCCTCGGGCGTTTACATGGTGCAGACGGCAACATCGTCGGGCGACAAAGGTACGGTATGTAAAATAGCAATAGTAAGATAAAACGATCGCAAATTGTCAAACAATGTACCGACAATAATCCAAAGTAAAGACAAAGTTCAGCGCAGCCTCAAAAGCCATAAATCAGCCGAGGGGTTGCGCTTTATTATTTCGTACCGCCTTGACATAATATCGCCAATATAGGTGTTATCGGGATTTCCACAAAACAGTATATATTTGACGTCACCATCTGAAAACTCCTTCCTCAATTCACCGACAAGTTTTGTATCGTTACTTGCGGCCCAGTCTTGGAACGTGAAGAAACGATATTCAGGAAGTATATCGAACCATACGTAAAAGCCCGCATCGCAACCGTATGACATTATTGAGCTGCGTTCGTGCGGAGGAACGGAGGCAATCATTTCATTATAATCAGCAATAAAGTCATTCTTGTTAGTCAAGGCAAAATACAGCTTATCAATAAAGGTATAAGAAAAAAACATTAAAACAGCAACGCACGTTACCTTAAGTCTTAATCTCGGTAAAGATAAGTACTTAAATAATAATACTACAGAAACGCATAGATAAGGAAGACATATCATTCCGTAATGATAAAAACCGAGCGACATGAGCAGATAGACCAATGTAACAGCCGATACCGACAGCCACAACATCGCCTTACGGTAACGTACAAATATGAGCAACGACACCGCAACCAACAACATACATGGTGCATAACGATAAAAGCCGTAAACAAACATATCTGGCGTAAGATGTGACAGTGAATGCGACGCATACTTTACATTATATATAAACGTGCCGTACCACATATCATGCAATATCCCTTTACTACCGAAATAAACAACAAAAGGCAGAACGACGACAATAAAACCAATTAAGAAAAACAATGCATTACGTAACAGACAAAACCATAATCTCTTATAAACCAAACATACGCAGATAAACGCCACTGCCGTCAATACTCCTACTGCGTTAGTAAGGCGTGTCATAAGGCTGCATCCCAACAAGGCACCATAAATTAAAGAATAACGTGCAGGATGCTCCATATTGCCGTTATCATACGATTCAGTTGCCCATTTGTAAATCAAATAAAACGACAACATCAGCAACGGCAATAAGTACTCCTCCGTCATGTTACCGAAGTCATAATTAAGCGGAAGAGCTAAAAACAAAAGAATACACGACAAAACAGCTCCTCGCCGACCAAACACGTCACACATCCAGACGTAGCAGACGGCAAACGTTATCGTAAGCGATAATATCTGGATAATATATATTCCTGTAGCTGAACCTGTAAGCAAAAATCCTAAGGCATTTATAAAAAATATCAATGGCCCTTTAGAATCCCACAAATCAACATAAGGTAAACTACCTTCGGCCCATCCCTTACCAATTACCTGGAACATTGCCGAATCGGAAAAAGCATGATTTACATAGAAAGGGGAAGTACCATACGAAAATGCCGATACAAACAATGCTGCAAGAACGTGGCAGAACAACATGCTCTGCCTCGTTAAATTTTTTATAAATACCATACGCTTATCAGCTCATCTCCAGCATTCTTATGATAGGTTTTACGGCGTCACGGGCGATGTCTTGGGGTATCTCTATTGCCGGCGATTCATCCTTCAGGCAGGCATAGAGCTTGTCGAGGGTGTTCATCTTCATGTACTCGCACTGGTTGCATGAGCAGCCGGGGGCGCCCTCGGTTATCTCGGGGGGCACGGGGATGAACTCTGTCGTTGGGCATTTCTTCTTCATTTCGTATAGTATGCCGGCCTCGGTTGCCACGATGTAGGTGGCGTCGGGGTGCTCGGTGGCGTACTTCAGGAGGACGGCGGTAGAGCCTACCACGTCGGCGGCGGCGAGCACGGGGCCCTTGCATTCGGGGTGTGCCAGGACTATGGCGCCGGGGTGCTTGGCCTTGAGCGCGGCTATGGCGTC
>ENA-ORSJ01002442-ORSJ01002442.1-human-gut-metagenome-genome-assembly--contig:-NODE-2442-length-12313-cov-2.946810_pt1 | contig 12313 bp, 16 predicted proteins | sample MGYA00242191_ERZ509158 | MGnify/ENA primary metagenome ERZ509158 (study PRJEB26280, sample SAMEA2338623) | human gut metagenome | biome: human gut; feature: human-associated habitat; material: faeces... | reverse complement strand
ATGCAGCATTTCACAGTGCCGGAATGCGTTTTTATAGCTGTATATCGTTGTTTTGGCAAGGCTGGGATGTTCTTGTAAATGTGCAGGCAGCCAGCGATAAAAGAGCTCTTCAAATGTGATTTTCCGGCCGGGGAGGAATTTTTTATGATGTTCAAGATAGTAATTTGCTTGGTATATTTTGGCTTCGACGGCAGTTTCAAACGATTCTATAAGCCGCTGTTTACCATCAATCGACACCAGAAAGCCATACGGCCGCCGCCGATTACCGCTCATTAATTTAATGGTTCCGTATCCGTTGGGATTACGCATAGTAACACATCCTTTTTATTTTATTATACAGGAGGTCAAGAATGGGAAAGATAGATTACTTAATAAAATTTGACGAGGAGGGCAACCGCGGAGAGACACACGACGCCGTCTTTATGACAGAAAAGGAAATTGCGGACTATCAAGCAAAAGGATTTGTGGCGGTCAGTACAGCAGATTACAATAATCTGCTCGGCAATAACGCCGAGCATCAGCAGTATATCCGCCAAAGTGACGGGACGTATGTACCAAAGCCGACATATGTGCCGACGGCAGCAGAAACGCAGGCGGCAAAGTTGTCCGAATTGGACAACGAATACGCGACTAAGTTAGAGGACAACAAAAACTCTATCATCGTAGCAGCCACGGTAGACCAAGACGAAGAATATGCCGATCAATTACGGCAGGAACGGCAGGTATTACAAGATGAATACATACAGAAACGGAGAGAGCTATAATGGCAGAAAAGAAATGTTTTTTATGCGGCCGACCAATGAAATCGCAAGAAGGTCTTTTATATGCACTTTGTACGAATCCAAAGTGCCCAAGGTCTAAACCGTTGCCGACGCCGGCAGAAAGTGAAGAACCAGCGGAGGATAAGACTTGATGGAACAATTTGTGGCCCAGCATTGGGCGGAAATCATTATTATCGCTGCACAGTGCGGAATTTTAAAAATCGGCTATACAGTGCTGCAGAAATATTTGCAACGAACCGAAGCCCGCGATGATGCTATTCGCAGCTTGTTGCGGACGGAGATTATCCATATCTGCTACAAATCACAGGAGCAGGGATATATAGAAATTTATAACTTGGAAAATCTCGTAGATATGTATAAGTCGTATAAAGCGCTGGGCGGCAATGGTGCCATCACAGAGATTTATGAGCATACGACTAACTTGCCGCACAGTGCGCCGGAGAAGAGACATGAATGAGACGTTTGAAAAAATCAATATTGCCGATTGCTTAGTCATTATCACGCTTGCCGCAGCGTTGATATTGGCTATTTTTTATGGCATGAACGAGCTGGCTATGAGTATTGCCAGCGGCTTATTAGGGTATATCGGCGGCAGCGTAAAGTCTGCTGCAAGTAAAAAAGAGGAGGAAAAATAATATGAGAGTATATATTAACCCTGGACATGATATTGTATATGACCCCGGTGCCGTCAATATGACAACAGGACTGCGCGAAGCTGATGTAGCGGCAGCGATCGGTGAAAAAGTAAAGTATTACCTTGAAGCTGCAGGCTGCGAAGTGAAGCTCTTGCAGAGCGACAACTTATATTATGATAGTGCGCATCCTGATCGTGACGTTGCCGTCTGTGCCGATGCCAATGCCTGGCCGGCGGATGTTTTCGTATCCCTGCACTGCAATGCCTTTAATAAATCCGCCAGGGGCACGGAAGTCGAGTGCTATAGCGAGGGGTCTGCGGCGGGGACCTTGGCTAAGTGTATCCAGTCGCAAATCGTCAATAGTCTGCATACGATCGACCGCGGTGTAAAAGAGATGCCGAAGTTGCTAGTGTTAAAGCATACAGCCATGCCGGCGGTCCTGGTGGAGATGGCATTTATTGACAACGACGCCGATGCGGCATTATTGACGCAGCGCAGCGACGATTTCGCCCGCGCGATTGCCCGCGGAATTACGGATTATCAGCTTTTACAGTAGGAGGGAAAATACATGCTTGAAAAATTATGGAATCAAATACGTACATCATTTGAAAGAGTGTATCACGGCGAAGGCTGGGGAGCTTATTTCTTTCGTGCCATCGTATTAATTATCCTTGGCCTGATCCTGTATCGGGCATTTTCATAAGGAGCGAACATGGATGCGAAGAAAACTATTGCTGTTGTGCTGCTTGTTTGTCTTTGCGTTATCGTCGGCTGGTTTGGCCGCGGATACAACGACGACCGCGTCACAGATAGTAACGATGCAAGCGTCACAATACAACAAGTTGAAAGAGATAATCAGTCAGCAAGAAATGACATTGGAGACGCTGCAGCTCAAATTGACGACGCTAAGTCAGCACTCGTCAGCGGACAAGCAGACATTGCTGCAGCTACAGGACGAGTTGACGAACTGCAAGAACGAGCTGACGCAGACGCAGCAGTCCTTGACGAGTGCAAGGGAATCATTGACGCTTGCAGAATCCAGCTTGAAGAAGCAAAGCGAATCTTTGCAGACGTTGACCGAGAAAATAAACTCGATGAATGACGAGCAAAAGAGATTAAAGCGTCAACGTAATACGTGGGCCGTGATTGCCGGAGTAGCGGCGCTTTGGATAGCCTGCAAATAGTAATAAAAAAAGGTGTCAGACTAGAGAAAATCTAGCCTGGCACCTTTATTTTTTTTGCTTTACACACGGTTAAACGCTTGACAATACGCGGTAAAACGTGTATAATATAATCGGGAGGTGAGGAAAGATGGATATAGAAAAAGCCCTTCAGGTTTTGGCTAACGTGATCACAATCTTGGCCGGATTAATCACGATAGCAAAATCCATGAAAGGCAAATAACAAAAAAGGGGGGCGAGGCGGTCGCCCCGCCCCTTCTATATCTATTATATCACATGAAAACAATAATACTACTGGCAATTTTGACACTATGCGGCATTGTTCGCACATATTACAGCCCTGACGGATTGACCATAGGGGCAACGGCGATTATTACTATTGCGTTATTATTGACTCTATGGAAGGAGAAGAAAAAATGAATCCATTGGATGAAGTCATGACAGCGGCGGAAGCCGGAGAACGCTGGGGGATTCCGGCCCGTACTATACAACAAGCTTGCACAGGATATAAAGGCGGGCCGCCTCGATTCACTGAAAAGGAGGCTCGCAAAGCTGGGCGAATCTGGTTAGTCACCAAAGCCGGTATGGAACGTCTGTATGGCAAAAGATAAAGATAAAAAGAAGCTCGATATGGGCTTCTTTTTTTATTCCTACAAATACAAACAAATGTTTGATAAAAGGACATAGGCGTGATAAAATAAAGGTAGACTAGTCAAGTAAAGAAAAAGGAGGAATTATATACGAACGAGAAGTACATGAATAAAATTGTCCATGGAAACGCTATGGAATTGTTAAAAGAAATTGAGGATAAGTCTGTTGATGCCGTGATTACCGATCCGCCTTACTGCTCCGGCGGACAGACAGCAGGAGAAAGAGCCAAAAGTCCGGCAGAAAAATATGAGCACAGTAGTAATAAAGTCGTTCACCGAATAGACTTTGCCGGAGACACCATGGATCAGCGTTCATGGATACATTGGTGTTCACTTTGGATAACAGAATGCCAGCGGATTCTAAAGCCATCAGGATATTTCCTGATGTTCACGGATTGGCGGCAGCTTCCGGCAGCGTCCGATGCCTTGCAGATGGGCGGGATCATTTGGCGCGGCGTTATTGCCTGGGACAAGGGCCGCGGAGCCAGAGCACCGCACAAAGGATATTTCCGGCATCAATGCGAATATGTTGTTTGGGGGACAAACGGTAAGTGCATGCGCCGAGAAGATGCAGGCCCATTTGACGGCTGCTTTAATTTCCCGACACGCCAAAAGGACAAGTTTCACTTGACCGGCAAACCGACGCCGCTGATGGAAGAACTAGTAAAAGTTGTGCCGGAAGGCGGCGTGATACTTGATCCCTTTGCGGGAAGCGGAACAACATGTGTAGCAGCAGCCATGCATAACCGGCAGTATATCGGATTTGAAAAAACACAAGTATATTATGATGTTGCGAAAAAAAGAATAAATCAGGTAAAATAGAAAAAGAGCGCTCACAAAGTGGGCGCTCTTTTTGCCGTCAAAAATTCGTCAAAAATAAAATAGAAAAGAATCTTAAAAGATAAGCATACTCATACAATGAAAAGATCGATAAACGGCTATTTTATGCCGTTTGAAACAAAATGTATAATTTTATAAGATGCATCTGCTATAATATACCTATCTAAACAAATATTAAAGATAGAAGAAAAAAATCATAAAAAGGAGACGAGGCATATGGTAATCAGTACGAGCGACAGCATCATCCGCCTGTGCGTAGCCCTGATTTTGGGCGCGATTATCGGGTATGAACGGCAGGCGCAGAATAAGGCGGCAGGCCTTCGAACGCACACGTTGGTCTGCGTCGGCTCCTGCCTGTGCATGATCATATCGATCAACATCGCCATGGATCATTTCCTGCTGTACGGCTACCGCAACGCCGACCCAGAGCGAATCGCTGCCCAGGTTATTTCCGGCGTCGGCTTTTTAGGCGCCGGCACGATACTGGCAAACCAGAAGGCCCGCAACGTCCGCGGCCTTACGACGGCGGCCGGGCTGTGGGCCGTCGCGGCTATCGGACTCGTCGTAGGCGCAGGATATCTGGCCGTAGCCGCCGCGGCGACAGTCCTCATCTTCGTCGTGCTGACTGTCTTTATCCGGCTGGACAAGCGTCTCAGCAGTCAGCACCGCCGGGAATACACGGTACATATTATCATGAAGAATACGATTGGGCAATCGCGGCGTTTGGCCGAATACTTGGAAAACAGACAGATGAACGTCAAAGCCTTCCGCATCCTGTCCGACGAGGACAGCGAGCAGGCGGAACTAGCCGTCACGCTCATCGCCAACGACAGCATAGAGAGCGATGAAATCATACGGCGGCTCTTAACGGTAAAAGGAGTGACGCTGGCGGAGCTGGAGCGCCCTGGCGATGCAGAAGGCCGGAACTCGGGACAAAGTACAGAAACATAAATCATTAATATAACAGAAACATGCAAAACGGCAGCGGAAACGGATCCGCTGTCGTTTTATGTTGACGGTGAAAAGCATACATTAAAGCTTTTTATGGTTTTATAGATAGTGTTTAAAGGGAAGACTGATTGTGTATAAAGAATACATAGATTTTTTGCGCTTTTCGTATATTCATTTTGGGCAGCATATAGTATAATAAAAAAACATGCAACTCAAGGAGGGATTATATGTCTACGTTTATGGCTGCGTCCAGCAGAGAAGGAAAACAATTACACGACGCCGTGTTTCAATTCGGCCAGGCTGCTCAGGCGGCGATGGCGGCATACGGCCGGGAGCGCGTCGTCAACGCCACGGTAGGCTGCTATGCCGGCGAAGATGAAGTATTGGGGTGTCTTCCCGTCGTAGAAGAAATCTATCGGTCCCTGCCGATGGCTGATTTTATTACGTACGCGCCGCCTGTCGGCCTGGCGGACTACCGCAAGGCGGCGATAGACGAAACGTTCGAGGCATATCGTCCCGAAGGATATATAGACGCCGTAGCGACGGCCGGCGGCACCGGAGCCGTTCATATCGCCATCGCCAACTATTCGGAAGTCGGCGACGACGTCCTGGCATCCGACTGGCGCTGGGGCATATACGGCAGCTTGTGCCAGGAAATCGGCCGCAGGCTTACGACGTTTGCCTTGCTCGATGAAAGCGGCGCATTCAATATCGAGTCTTTTTCCTCGGCCGTAGCCGATGTGCTGCGCAAGCAGGATTCCCTGCTGATTATCTTGAATACGCCGGCTAATAACCCGACGGGATTCGCCTTGTCCGATCAGGATTGGGCGGAGGTGCTGCAGGTCTGCCGCTTCCATGAAAAGCAGGGCAAGCGCATTTCGATTCTCGTCGATATCGCCTACATTGCCTATGCCGGCGAAAAGAACGAAGTCCGTACCTTTATGAAGCAGTTCAGCAACTTGCCGCCCCATTTATTCATTATGGCGGCGTTCAGCATGTCCAAAGGCTATACGTTGTATGGGCAGCGGGCCGGCGCCCTCGTCGGCGTGTCGTCCAGCGAGGACGTCATCAAGGAATTTACGGAATTAGGCCGCTATTCGGCCCGTACGTCCTGGTCCAACGTCAACCGCGCAGCCATGACGCTCCTCACGACGATCCGGGGCGACGCCGCCTTGACGAAGCGTCTCGACGAGGAACGGATGGAATTTTTCCGCATTATTCAACAGCGGGCGTCGCTGTTTACGGAAGAAGCGGCGCAGTGCGGCCTGCGCGTCATTCCCTACCATGCGGGCTTCTTCATTTCCATTCCTGCGGCCAATCCTCAGGCGGTCTGCGAAGCGCTGCAGGACGAATTGGTCTTCGCCGCTCCCTTGGCCCTGGGTGTACGATTGGGCGTATGCTCCGTGCCGCTGCCGAAAATCAAGGGCTTGGCGGCCAAGATAAAGAAAGCCGTCGATAAATAGAAGATACGAATGGCATATGTACGATGCACCCCCTGCAGATTGGCTGAGAATCTGCAGGGGTTTATCATTAGAAAATATCGTCGTCTAATTGTTTCAGGTACTCGAAGAAAATGGACAGGCTTTTTTGGACGTTCGGCCGCGGCGTCTTATGGGTGAGGATATAGGCTGTCAGCGGTTCCGGCGGGTCTGTCAGGTATTGGTAGGCAAACGTGCCTTTTTGGCAGGCGTACTTGGCGAAGAACAGGGGCATGACGGCCCAGCTGCCGCTGTGGGCCATGATTTGCAGGGCCAGCTGGGCGCTGGCTACATAGCTGGGATGAAATTGGTCGGCAGGCCAATACGCTTCATGCCACTGCGTAAAGGACGGCGGCCAGTTGATGTACAGCTCTTTCGTGCAGTCCAGCCGGCGGGGATCGACGGGAGCCTGGGCCGATTCCTGCGGGTCGCCGGGCATGACGCAGACCAGGGGAGACTGCCGCCATGGCTGGCAGGAAAGCTCCGGCGACGCCGAATCGCGCCAGCCGATGGCCACGTCGATGACGCGCTGCTCGACCAGCGGGGGAAATTCGATGGCGTGCTCCGTATGGATGTAGAGGTTCATGCCGGGCGAATGGGTCAGCAGGCGGGAATACAGGGCGGGAAAGACGTAATCGTTTAGGATCTGTACCGACCCGATCGATAAGGACAGTCGTTCCCCCAGGCTTTTGAACCGCTGCGTTTCTTCCCACACGGCGTTCCAGCGCTGGGCGATGGACAGGAAATCACGTCCCGACGGCGTCAGCGTCGCTTCCTTGATGCCCCGTCCCCGATCCAGCAGGGGGATGCCCAGCTCGTCTTCCAGCGTTTTCAGCCGCCGCGTGACGGCCGTTTGGGAAATATATAATTCATCGGCGGCCTTGCTGATGGTTCCGTATTTGACGATGGCCAAAAAGGCCTGTATATCGTGAAAGTTCATGGCGCGCTCCTTTTTGTAATATGCAAAAAGCTGCTATTTAAGCTGATATATTCATATTTTACATTATATTTGACTGCCTGTACAATAGAGGTACGGTAAAGATACAAAGACAAGCAGATGCTTGTTTGACTGCGTATATTCAAAAGGAGGACCTACATTGACAGATACTTTATTATTGGACATTGGCATTATCGTGCAGATTATTTTGATTGACCTGGCCCTTGGCGGCGACAACTCTATCGTCATCGGCATGGCGGCGAAAAATCTGCCGCCTCGCTTGCAGAAGAAGGCTATTTTATACGGCACGGCCGGGGCGATTCTCCTGCGGTTCCTGCTGGCGTTCATCGTGTCGTGGCTGTTGTTCATCCCGTTCCTGAAGACCGTCGGCGGCGTGCTGCTCGTCGGCATCGGCATCAAGCTCATCGGTGCCCAGGGCAAGGAAGAGACGCACCACATCGAGGCGAAGGATTCCTTAGGCGCGGCGATTAAGACGATTATCTTGGCCGACGTGCTCATGAGCCTCGACAACGTCCTCGGTATCGTCGGCGTGACGAACAACCACTGGGGCCTGCTCATCTTCGGTATGCTGATTTCCGTGCCGATCATCATCCTGGGCAGCACCATGGTCATTAAGATCATGAACAAGTTCCCCATCCTCATCTACGTCGGCGGCGCCATTTTAGGCTGGGCGGCCGGCGGCATGATCGTGACGGATACGTACCTGGCCGAATACGTCCCCTTCGTGGCGGCCAACGCGACGGCGATGAAGGTCGGCTTGTTAGCTGCGACGCTGGCCGGCGGTGCCATCTGGAAGTACGGCGGCTGCTGGAAAAAAGAAAGCGTGGCATAACTGCATATTCTATAAAACTGAAAAGACTGTACGCGAAGTGTTATAGCACTGGCGTGCAGTCTTTTTTCCGTATATTTGACAAACACGGCGGCAGCTTGTATAATACACACTATGCTGTATATTTTCGTATAGGAGATAGGGATTCATGGTTGAAGCAGAATATATTTTGGCGCGCAACGTTATCAAACTGGCCAATGTCATCATGACCATACGAAACAGAGAAATTAAAGAACTCGGCTTGACAGCGGAGCAGGCGGACAGCCTTATATTTTTTTCTCAGCATGCCGGCGCGTCGGCCGTGGATTTGAAAGCCTATCTGGGCGTTGCCCATCAGACTGCCCGCGGCATTGTAGAGCGGATGGCGGCCAAGGGGCTGGTGACGACCCATGTTTCCGAACGGGACGGCCGCTATAAGACCGTCGCGCTTACGGAGGAGGGCCGTACGTTATGCACCGCGATGGCTGAGAACGGCACGTATACAGGCCGGACGTTATTGCAGGGGATGAGTGAGGCTGAAAAAAAGCAGTTTTTTTCTCTGTTAACCAAGGCGCTGCAAAATATAACGACGCAGCCGTGAGCGATTACGTCTGCCCTAATATACAGCATGCTTCATACTTACGCTGTGGCTGCTGCTCATAGAGGCAGGCATACATAAAAAGAAAGAGAGATGTATCATGTTGGGATTTCGTAAGGAAACAATAGAACGTTTTATCTGGTACGTATTGGGACTGAATCTGATTGCCGTCGCCGTCGTGCTGAATATCCGCTACGTCATGGGCGTCGCGGCATTTAGCTCCGTCATGTATGCCATATCGCAGATTTATCATATTTCGTTGGGGACGGCGTCTATCCTTTGTTATCTGCTGTTTGTATTGATACAGTGCGTGTTGTCGCGGAAAATTAAAGCGGTGTATTTGCTGGAGATTCCCTTGTCGCTGGCTTTTGGTGTCGTGACGGATGTATATGACTGGCTGATACCGGAATTTCACTTCCCGGCCTATATCAGCATGACCTTATTTTTACTGACTATGTTTGTTACAGCCTTAGGCGTATTTTTGTGCGTAAAGACCAATTTTGTGCTGACGCCGACAGAAGGCATTGTGCAGACGATTTCTGAAGTATTTCATATTGCCTTTTCCGCTGTAAAAAATACATTTGATGTATCCTTAGTCGTTATCAGTACGCTTCTTTGTGTATTTAATGATACCGAGCTGTACGGCATTGGCGTCGGGACCGTCTTATCGGCCCTGTGTATAGGACGAATTATCGGAGTATATGAAAAGATGTTTCGCTGGAGAAAGCTGAATCAGCTCAAGCAGCTGCGGCGCAGCCGGTATGCTGCCTGCTGACCATGAAGGGAGGTTTTCTGCCGCGCAAAAACGAGGAGCCTGGACGTTGTGTCCGCGGCTCCTCGTTTTTGTATGATGAAATTCCCCCGATAGCTGTATTATTTTTCGTCCATAATGGCTTCCGGCCCCCTGTCGCCGGTGCGGATGCGGACGGCGTCTTCGACGTCGAAGACGAAGATCTTGCCGTCGCCGACCTTGCCGGTCTTGCAGACGCGCTGGGCCGTTTCGATGACTTTTTCTACAGGCACCTCGCATACGACCGTTTCGACCTTGATGTGCGGCAGCAGGTTGATGGCGTATTTCTGGCCCCGATATACTTCGACGTGGCCTTTCTGGAGGCCGCAGCCGTAGACCTGGCTGACGGTCATGCCCATGACGCCGATGGCGTTGAGGGCGTCCTTCAGTTCTTCCAGCTTGCTGGGCCGGGTTACGATGTCTATCTTAGTAATTTTTCTGTCCATGCATATCACTCCCTATAACTGATGACCGCTGACGCCGATGTCACTGATTGTAGACGGCGAGACGACGGGTGTATTCAGGCTTTCGCCGAAGGGGCTGCCGGCTGTAATGGCGTAGTTGTAGCCCCGTTCGCCGTGTTCGGTAATGTCCAGGCCGGAGATTTCTTCTTCCTTGTCGGCGCGGACTTTCATGATAGAGCTGATGATCTTATACAGGATAATCGTGCCGACGATGGCGAAGACGTAGGCGACGACTGTCGAGACGACCTGAGCGAAGAGCAGATGCGTTTCGCCATAGAATAAGCCGTTGGCTCCGGCCGGGTTGACTTCCGTCGTAGCCCAGAGGCCTGTGGCGATGGAGCCCCAGGTCCCGCCGATGCCGTGGATGCCGAAGGCGTCGAGAGAATCGTCGTAGCCGAATTTGGCTTTGACGACGGCGACGGCAAAGTAACAAACTGCGCCGCCGATGGCGCCGATGATGACGGCGGGAAGCGGAGCGACAAAGCCGGCTGCCGGCGTAATGGCTACGAGGCCGGCGATGCAGCCGGAAGCTGCGCCGAGAATGGTCGGTTTACCATTGACCGCCCATTCGATAACGACCCATGCCACGGTCGCTGCCGCAGCTGCGCCCTGGGATGCGATGAAGGCGTTGGCAGCCAGGCCGTTGGCGCCGAGGGCGCTGCCGGCGTTGAAGCCGAACCAGCCGAACCACAGGAGAGCCGCGCCGAGAACCGTCATGGGCAGGTTATGGGGCAGCATGGGAATGCGGCCGTAGCCCTGGCGTTTGCCGAGAAGAATGCAAAGCGTAAGACCCGAAACGCCGGACAGGATATGAATAACCAGGCCGCCGGCAAAGTCGAGAGCGCCGAGCTGGGCCAGGAAGCCGCCGCCCCATACCCAGTGGGCCATGGGATTGTAAATGAAAATAGCCCAGAGCAGGATGAACACTGTAAACGCATGGAATTTCATCCGTTCGGCAAACGCGCCGGTAATCAAGGCCGGCGTAATAACGGCGAACATGCACTGGAAGGCGACGAAAGCCAGTTCGGGAATCGTGCCGTTAGCCAGGACGGACATGCCGACGCCCGTCAGGCCTACTTTGTCTAAGGAACCAATAAATCCGTTAATATCCGAACCAAACGTCATAGCGTAGCCGATTAAAATCCATTCGACAGAAATCATGGCGACGATGAAGAAACTCTGCATAATGGTCGTCAGTACGTTTTTATTGCGGACCATGCCGCCATAGAAGAAACCTAAACCAGGCGTCATAATAAATACGAGCGCCGCGCTGATGAGGACCCAGGCTGTATCGCCTGTGTCGATGGCCGATGCCGGATCGGCGGCAAATGCCGTCGGCGCGGACAAGGCCGTGCAGGCCAGAGCCAGGCGCAAAATGGACCACCCTTTTGTCATTAAAATCATCCCCCTATCGTAAGAAAAAAGGCGTCTATGCGGAAACTACCCCCTCGTACTTTCCCATAGACGCCGTTGTCTGTACATATATTGTTTTATCAATAGAAAAACAGAAAGGCTCCGGCATCATCGGGTACCTCGATATGCCAGAGCCTCATTGCTCAACTCGTATTCTATTGATGTGCCTTATTATACGGCGTTTCCGGCAGATTGTCAAATGTTTTTAAGTAAAAAATAATAAAATTAACAGTTTATATTTATAAAATAGAAATTTACTTTATTTTATTATCAAGCGAACAGGATGTGGCCGATGAAGATATAGAACGTCAGGGAGATGGCGCTGAGGGCCGTCGTGTTCATGACGATCTGCGTGGCGTAATCGGCGTTGTTGCCGAATTCGATAGCAAAGAGGGCCGTGTTGACCGCCGTCGGAATGGCGCAGTAGATGAGGAAGACCATGGCGCTGACAGCCGTAAAGGTACCGGGCATCAGGGCGTTGGCCGCGTATATCATGACCAGGCCGAAGAGGGGCAGGACGGTCATCTTCAGCAGGCTGATGATCCACACGTCCTTGTCAAACCAGTGTATCTTCGTCTGGGACAGCTGCGCTCCAATGCTGACCATGGCGACGGGCAGCAGCGATTTGCCGGCCATTTCCATGATGGGCCAGAAGAAGAATTCTTCGGCGTTCCAGCCTGTCGAGCGGACGAGGAGGGCCGCGGCGAGGAAGTAAATCATGGGCATGCGGAACATGACGCGCAGCGTATCGGCAGCTGACAGCCG
>ENA-ORSJ01002441-ORSJ01002441.1-human-gut-metagenome-genome-assembly--contig:-NODE-2441-length-12318-cov-2.846938_pt1 | contig 12318 bp, 11 predicted proteins | sample MGYA00242191_ERZ509158 | MGnify/ENA primary metagenome ERZ509158 (study PRJEB26280, sample SAMEA2338623) | human gut metagenome | biome: human gut; feature: human-associated habitat; material: faeces... | reverse complement strand
TCGGTGCTGCTATTGCGTTGGTAATCGTCTATTGGGATGATTTGGCTAATGCGGTAAAGGCAGCTGTGCAGGGTATACTTGATACTGTTGTTATCATCGGTACTGCTGTTACAGAAGTTATTCTGGGCGTTGTACGGTGGATTCTTGATACGATAGGCGATATGTGGGCAGATGTTACAGGTGACCATAATAATTGGTTTAACGATTTTGCCGATATGCTTGGCGATGCTATGGATGCTGTGGAAGATTTCGCCAGAAAGGCTATAGAATGGTTTAATAAGGTTTTTGCAGCAAAGCAAAGAGCAACAGCTACAGAAAGTTCGGCTGATGATGGTCATGGTGGTGCCGGTGGCAGCTATGGTGATGATTCTTCTGCTGAAAAGCCTGAAAAACGACCTGCGATACCAAAAAGGCCGCTTATAATCCCAAGCAGAGATACCAATGTAGCTAGAACAGGTGGCAATAGCCGAAATGAGAATTTTGCCTTGAAAGCTGCGCAGGAAGAAAATAAGATTAAGCAAGAAAGGCTCAAAATAGAAAATGAATATGTGCGCTTAAAATTAAAAAAGGAAAAAGATTTGTTTGAAGCTCAAAATGCTATTGCAAAAAAGTATGGTACTGACGCTCAAAAGTTAAGCATAGAACTTGCAGAAATTGAGTTTAAGAAAAAACAGGAGCTGCAGGAAGAGAAACTGGCCTACACGGAACAGATGCTTGCTGCTGAAAATGCACTTAAGGAAGCGCAGCTGCGTGGAGCTTCCCAAAAAGAGCTGGACATGCTCAAGGAAAAGCTGGCTTTGCTTAAGGAAACCCATCAATATACGATTGATAACATCAATCAGACTGCTGCTAATCAAGCTGCTACTGCTCAAACTGGTTATAATAACCAGAAAATCGGTTGGCAGGCTAATTATAATGCTTCTGGTACTGTTGGACAGATGACGATGGCTAACGGTAAGTGGAAAGAAGAAGCTACTGAATCTGTGAATAGTAGTCCTTGGCTAGACGATAAACTAAAATTGGAAGCGCTGACTGCAATCAATCAGAAATACGATGAGCAACAGCAGAAAATCAATACCATCAGCAAGATTCAGCAGACCAGCAATCAGCTGGCAAAGGATTTTTCCGGTGCTATAACTGATTGGATTACCGGTGCTCAGAGCTTTGGAGATGCTATGAAAAGCATCTTGAAACAACTTATTGCACAGCTTATCCAGGCTGCTATTTACGCAACTATCGTAGCTGCCTGCACTGGCGGCGGTGGTGGCTTTGCTGCGCGTTGGAAGCGTGCTTTCGGCAAAGGCCTTGCAACAGGTGGTTCGGTTGATGGCCCCGGTACCGGTACGAGTGATAGTGTTCCGGCAATGCTCTCTAATGGCGAATATGTCCTGAATGCTCAGGCTGTAGACCGTTTGGGCGTACCGTTCCTTAATGGCCTGAATACGGGACGTTTGAGAGGATTTGCCAGCGGTGGTCTTGTCGGTTCCGGCGGTGTTGCCGGTTATAAGGCAGAACGTGGCAGCAATAGCGGGCAGGTCCAGAGTGTTAATCTGTCTATGAATGTTTCTGCAATGGATGCTTCCAGCTTTGGCGATTTCCTTAATCGTGGCGGGCTGGATGTTGTTCGTCAGGCATTGTATGACAATAACCGCAATTTCGCGAGCGAGGCAGGTGTGTGGTAATGCGTAAGTTCCCAGAATTAAGAAAATTTAGCTGGAACAGCACCTTTGAAGAAAAATGGAATACCACTGTACAGAAATCTGCCTCCGGCCGTGTGCGTACATTGACCAACCAGCTTTACCCGGCATGGACTATCAAAGCAAGCTATCCTGCGTTGTCGGATGCACAGGCAGATGAGCTGTTAGGCTTCGTCGCTTTAATAAAAGGCTCCTTTGAGGCCTTTCTCTGGCTTGATCCGGAGCATAATACGGAAAAAGGTGCACCGTTGGCGCAGGTGAGCAGCAGTAAATATCAGTGCGTAGCGCGCATCGGCAGCTATGTAGAGTCGGTGGAATATGTAGAGAATGTAACCGTTCTGGTAAATGGCGCAATCGTGCCGACAACAAATTACACTGTAAGCGGAGGCATTATCACCTTCCGGCAGATTCCTTCCGGCACAGTGACGGCTAACTATACATACTATTGGAAAGTGATATTGGCAGATGATGGCCTGACAATCAGCAAGAAATTTGACAATATCAATACCGCAGAAATCAAGCTGGAGGTAGCACGATGAAGGATGTTGGCACAGGCTTAGAAAATTACCTGAATACGGAAAAGCATATGACAAGCTGCGACCTGTTCGAACTGCGGCTGCCGGGTGGCAGTGTATATTACTACACTGACGCAGATAAGGATATCCTGTATGATGGCCATAACTATCGACATGACGTGCTGCTAATCAAACGCCAACAGGTCAAGGTTAATGACAGCGTAGTTGTCGACACGCTGAGCGTAAACATCAAGGCTGATAAGACTGCTAAAATCGGCAACACGCCGCTGCTGAAGGCTGCACATGACGGCACACTGGATATGAGCAAGCTGTATTTACGCAGATGCTTTTTCCGTGATGCCGTAGTTATCGGTGCTATTGGCTTGTTTGGCGGCAAAGTGGAAGTAAAGTCGTGCGGCGGTCTAGGTTTGGACCTTACAGTCAAGGCTGTTACGCAAGGCCTTAGCCAGGAATTCCCGGTGCGAAAGTATTATCCGCAGGGCACATATTCAACAAAAGGCGGAACGATAACTGCCAGCACGGACAGCACAGCAGGCTGCCTGATTGCGCCATACGTTCCATTGAAAGAGGTGCTGATGTAATGAACGATGGACAGAAAATAGCCGAAGCTGCTTTAAGCTGGTTGGGCACGCCGCATGTCAACGGCGCAAAGAGCAGAGGCCACGGAATTGACTGCGGTATGCTTTTGATAGCGTCAACGGAGGATGCAGGCTGCATTGCGAAGGACACCGTAAAGGTAGCACCATACAGCAACGAGTGGCATCTGCATCACAGTGATGAATGGTTCCTGCATTATGTGCAGACCTATTGCCACGAGGTCACGAAGATGGAGGCAGGAGATTTCCTGCTGTATCAGTTTGGCCGCTGCATTTCTCATGGAGGTGTATATGTTGGTAACGGCATGGTTTGTCATGCTGTTGTTGAGCAGGGTGTTATCCTCAGCAGCGTTGATGACGTAATGTTTCTGGATGCTAAGGGCAGAAGCAGACTGCGTGGTATATATAGGTTTGGAGGTGAGTAGATGGGCTTATTTAAGACGGCAAACATCGTCAGCAGGGCGGATAAAATCAGCAATTTTACCGTCAGCACGGCTGAGTATGGCAGCGCTGTAATGGAGCTGCTTGGTACAACACGTATCAGCGGTAACGTTATTTATTATGATGACTTTACGGCCCATGAGCACCGGGAAACCCAGCGCTCCGGCAAGGGCGGCGGTGTAAAATCTACTACAATAACCTATACATATACGGCTGCTGTCATTATGGGACTGTGTGAAGGTCCCATTAAAGGCATCGGCCGTGTATGGATTGATAAGGAACTGTATCAGTATCCGTCAGAGAAAATCGGCATGACATTGTACAGCGGGACCGCTGATCAGCAGGCGTGGCCTTACGTTGTCGGTAAACATCCGGAAAAGGCTCTGCCTTATACCGGGCTTGCTTATATGGCCGGTGTTATCGACCTGGGCAACAATGCCAGCCTGCCTAACTTTAACTTTGAGGTTCAGGGCAAGCTGCTGGATACCGGTGACGGCGTTGACGTTAACCCTGCTGATTACATCAGATATATTCTGGACAAGGTTGGGCTGCAGGAAGTTGAGATTGTCGGTTTGGAGAATTACCGGAAGTATTGCCGTGAGTCGGATTTCCTTATTTCAACGCCAGCAGACTACACCAGCGCAAAGACAGCTCGTGATATTGTCAATGAGATTGCGAGCCTGACAAATGCATACATGTTCTGGAGCAATGACAGGTTTAAAATCGTGCCTAGGGCTGACCGTCCTGTAGGCGAGTGGCAACCTGACAAACAGATTGTCTATAACCTTACTGCAGATGATTTCCTTGAACAAAGCAACGGAGCCTGCGTAACCTATTCCCGCAAAGACAGCAGTGAGCTGTACAACCGCTTTACCGTGGAGTTTTACAATCGCGAAAATGCTTACGAAAAAGAAAGCGTCAGCTATGAGGACAGCGAAAATATTGCTGATTATGGCTTACGGCAGGCAAGCACAACGGCTGCTCATTATATCTATACCAAAAAGCGTGCGGTGAAGCTGGCAGAAGAGCTGGCAAGGCGCAACAAATATGAGCGCAACAAATACACCTTCAAATTAGACTGGTCCTTCTGCCGGCTTGAACCGGGTGACCTAGTGACGCTGACTGATGTTAATATTGGCCTTGATAAGCAGGTAGCAATGATTGACGGCATCACAGAGGATGCGCATGGCATCCTGAGCGTTACTGCTATCAGCAGAGCTGCAGGCGATTACTCCGAAGCTCTGTATGATGTGCATGAGGTTGACAGGCCTTATGTAGATTTCAACGCTGAGCCGGGGGATACGGATACACCGCTGATATTCCAGCCGCCTAGCGATTTGACTTCCAGTGGTAACGAAATCTGGATAGCAGCCAAAGGCAAGAAGGATGCCTGGGGCGGCTGTACAGTATTTGTCAGCGACAATAATACAAATTATAGGAAGGTAGGCACTATAACCAATAATGCGCGCTTGGGTACTTTGGCAAAAAACATGCAGGTTAGTGATACAACCTGCGAGGTCAAGATTAACGGTATGCTGCTCAGCGGTACCGCGCAGGATGCAGAACGTGGCAATACGTTATGCTGGGTAGATGGTGAGTGCATCAGCTACACTACGGCTACAATGCTCAGCAACGGCAATTACCGCCTTGACGGCTGCAGGCGCGGGCAATATAACACTACTGCTACAGCGCATAACAGCGGAGCACGTCTGGTACGCTGCGATGAGGCGCTGCTGAAAACAGAGGTCCGGAAAGAGGACGTAGGCAAAAAGATATGGCTGAAGTTTTGCTCCTACAATATCTTCAGTACAGGGGAACAGAGCCTTGCTGATGTGCAGGCCTATGAGTATACAATTAACGCTTACTATATCCCTCCGGTGCAGAACCTGACGGCCTATAATCGTTACCGCCAGCTTGCTGACGGTGTGGCTCGTTATGACATTGTTGTCAACTGGACTCCGCCTAATATGGCTACATATCTGGAAGGCCAGCTTTGGTATAAGACCAACAATGAGCAGGCAGAAAGAATGGTTATAGCCGAGGGCGTGCCGGCAGATGAGATGGGCTGGCAGGGTGGATGGCTGTATGGCGGTGCCGGCAAAGACCAATGCGTAATACCTCAGGCTATCGTTGGCGATACCTATCGGCTTGCTGTATGCACTAAGGATGAATATGGTATGGCTACCAGCCCTGATATGTCACCTCAGATTGATATTACGGTAGCGGTGAAGACTACTACACCAAATACACCAGATGATTTCAATATCAGCTTTAATGATGTTGCTGTGGTTACATGGAAAGAGGTCACTAACTCCGATATTGCTTTTTATGAGGTGCGGCGCGACAATTACCCCGGTGTTGAGGATGTAAACCTGCTGGCGCGTACCAACGGCCTCAGCGCGTCACTGGCGCTGTCAGAGCGTACAGGCACGCTATATCTGTATGCTAAAAGCGCCATAGGCAAATACAGTGCTCCTGCAGATTTGAAATACTACAAAGCAGCACCGCCAAGACCGGAGCCACCGGTGCTCAGTCCTAAGGTTGGCGGCATGGGAATCAAATGCAAGGCTGTACCCAGTGACTGCATCGGCGTGCGCTATTACATCAATGATGATAGCGTGTACAGCAAAAACAATACCCTGTCATATAGCTGTGAAGCAGGTGTGTATGATGTAACCTGTGCTTATGTGGATATGTTTGGCGATGGTCCGACATCCGGGCAGTCGACCTGTACCGTAAAGACTGTTATTGACGAGAGTATGATTGCTGATGAAGCTATCAGCTCCGCTAAGCTGGACAAGATTGTACAGACAAATATCAGTAATGCTACGGCCAACGCAAACACTGCACTACAAAATAGTAATAACGCTTTAGTTAATGCAAATGCAGCATTGAGTAATAGTAATATTACGGCTGATAAGTTAAAAAAAGATTATAGTACAACCACGCAGACGGAAACACTTATTGCTACACGTGTTGCTAACAGTTTGGGCAATTACAGTACCACAGAGCAGACAGCCAACATGATTAGCAGTGGCATTGCTGATTTTAAAAATGACACGCTTAGTCAGTACAGTACCACAGAGCAGACAGCTGCCATGATTAGCAGTGGCATTGCTGATTTTAGGGACGGTACGCTCAGCAAGTACAGCACGACTGAGCAGACATCTGGCATGATTAGCAGCAGCATTGCTAATTTTAAAAATGACACGCTCAGCCAGTACAGTACCACAGAGCAGACCGAGGAGCTCATCAGCTCGCAGGTTGCAAGCTACACTGATGGCAAGTTAGATGGTTACACAACCATAGAGCAGACCAACACGGCAATCATCAACGTGGCTGCTAAGATGAATAATGCGACTGATAAAAAATTAGAATCATACAGTACCATACAGCAGACGCAGGACGCTATCAGCCTTGCGGTAAAAGATATCGACCTTGACGGCAATACGCTGGTCAGCAAAATCAACCTTGCTAATGGCGGCATCCTGCTTGACGGCAAGCTCATCCATATCACCGGGCAGACTCTTTTTGATGATAATATTGTTACCAATAAAATGCTGCAGGCGGGGAGTGTGGATGCAAGCAAGATAAAGGTAGATAGTTTGTCAGCTATATGCGCGACTATCGGCGAATTTAAAACGGCTGATACGGGGGCCAGGACTGTTATCAAAGATAATCAAATACTTGTGTACGACGCAACAAACAGGCTAAGAGTGCGAATGGGGGTATGGTGATATGCCACAAGGTTTACAGATTTGGCGAGGCGACGGTAAGTTGATTTTTGACGCCTCAAGGTCACTTTGTCGTGTTTTAGGTAATATTGATTTGACGGAGGCGAAGGGCAAAGTATATTGTGACGATAAACGCAAATGGGCATCAGTTTATCGGATATCAAATGAACAAACGTACCCGGTTAAATTGACTATAGTTGCCGACGGCATAGAATGGGAATACAGAGAAGATATGTATATAGGTCATAAAAAGGATTATAAGTATGGAATGAGGTTAATGTATGGCAGCTATTGACAGTTATTTTGCCGTTTATAATGATGACAACATCTTGACAATTGATGACAATTATAAAAATCTTGTTTATGCAGGCACATTTTACCCGAATCAATATAAAAAATACAATCAGCGATCACAGTGGGTTGCTTCTGATACTGAAGTCTATCAATATTATTATGCTAGCAGAAACAAAGAGTACGAGACGTTAATCACGTTCGATTTGCCGGACGAAAAAGAAAAGAAAAACAAAATATTGGCGTTTATGCCGCCACCTAGTGAAGATGTATCGTATTTCTGCTATCGCGTTAAACAGCGCATTTTTTTAATGATTAGCGTCCCTATTGCCTGTCCACACGGCAAATCAGAGGACGCGCTAAAAAATTTTTTATCGCAGATAAAATATGGGCTATATGCCGAAGCAAAATTACGTAAGCCGCAGGTTGGGGGGAGCAGTGGTGAATGTGGGCTCTTTGTCTATAACGCCGAGGGGGAGGTTGTTTTTACTTCCGACAGAACTTTTATGCAAATTCAAGATTATTTTTTTCGGTCACTCGATAACTTTACAAACGCGGAAGAGGTATTTAAAAAAATTACAATATCCTGTGACAGAGATTTAGAAATTGTGCCGATGACTATGAGTCAATACCTTCGACATACCCCACAAAATTGGCAGCATTATCGCGTATACATAAAAGTAATCACCTCGCGAACTGTAGAGCTTAGCACCAGACTGTATGATTTGATACCCGACCCAGAAGCATATGCTGGAGGCACTATCGACCTCACGACATCATTTTTGCTTACAAGGCGATTGTGAACTAATGGTAATTTTTAAGGAGGCGACAAATGAAACCACAAGCATTTCAGCCGGGCGAGCTGCGCGACGAATATGACCAAATAATTCGCGCCGGAGCCTACGGCAAGAAAACACCATTTGTTAATTCTGACAATAGCGCTATCTTGGACTATATCATGAACAACTTTGATGCGTTATATGCTCAGATACCCAACGGCAGAGCCTATGTAAAATCTGTTAACAATATAACACCGGACAGCAATGGTAATGTCACCGTCAATGTTGGCAGCGGCGGTGGAACCGGTGGCACAAACATTACTGTAGACAGCACCTTGTCGAGCACAAGTACAAACCCTGTCCAAAACAAAGTGATTTATGCGGCTCTCAACAATAAACTGGATAAAAACGGTACGGCAACCTATGCTGTGCGGGACAGCTCCGGTAATATCATCAGCAGCACATATGCCAAGAAAACGGACCTCAGCAGCTATGTGAAGTCAATCAATAATGTGAAGCCTGACAGTGCCGGCAACGTCAACATCAGTACCGGGGGCGGTGGATCTAACATTACTGTAGATACCACATTAGACAGCACTTCGAGTAACGCTATCGCTAACAAGGCCGTTTATGCTGCCCTGAATAATAAATTGGATAAAACAGGGACGGCAGCAGCTGCTACAAAAGCTACACAGGACAGTTACGGCAATGTAATTGTCAATACTTATGCCCGCAAGTCGGACCTCAGCAGCTATGTTAAAACGATTAATAACCAAGAGCCTGATGCCAACGGTAACATCAATATTAGCACCGGTGGCGGTGGGTCAGGATCCAATATTACTGTTGATGCAGAAATATCAAGTACAAGCACTAACCCAGTTCAAAACAAAGCCATCTATAGTGCGTTAATGGATAAGGTTGGAATTGATGAAATTTTTAATGGTTTTGCTTTAAGAAGTCCAACAGCTCCAATAACGTGGATGCAAGGTTCACAGACATTAGGTTCACTTACTGCGAGTAATTATACAGGAACTGCATTACGTGCAACACAGGACAGTGATGGTAATATAATTAATACCACCTATGCAAAGAAATCTGATATAAGTGGCATGGTTAAAAGTGTAAATAATGTTAAACCAGACAGCAATGGTAATGTAGCTATTACTGTTAGTGGTGGGGGTTCTTCTGTTACTGTTGATACTACGTTATCAAGCACATCAAATAACCCGATTGCTAACAAGGCTGTTTATACGGCCTTGAATAATAAGCTGGAAAAGAATGGTACGGCCATGTATGCATCTCGAGACAGCTCCGGAAATGTCTTTGGCAGTACATATGCAACTAAAACAGAGCTGAGCAAGTGTGTTAAAAGTATCAACAATTTGACTCCAGACAGCTCCGGCAACGTCAATATTAGTACCAACGGTGGCGGAACGAATATTACTGTAGATACTACTTTGTCCGCTACATCTACTAATGCTATCCAAAATAAAGCAGTATATGCTGCTCTGAATGGCAAGCTGGATAAGACAGGCACGGCAGCTGCTGCAACTAAGGCAACACAAGATGGAGCAGGAAATGTTATTGCAACGACTTACATCAAAACAGTCAATAATTTAAAGCCAGATGCTTCCGGCAACGTCAATGTTAGCGCTGGCGGCGGTGGAGTAAGCACGTCTACAGCTAACACGTGGACTGCTCAGCAAGATTTCCAATATTTAGGGGTTGCTTTTGAACGCTATAACTCTGCTAATATAAGTGGATCGAGTGTTACCCCGAATACGTCTATGGCTGTTTATGTTGCATCAGGGGCGTTTACTATAAATATGGCAACAATAGCAAGTCGCCTCAGCTACAATCAAGCAACAGTTTTTAGTGCTTATATTACATCGGATGCAGATTATGCTTTAACGATTTCTGATGCCGGCACTGTTAAATATATCGGCAGTGCGTCCGATTTAGCTATAACTAGCGCTGGCTTGCTGCTCAATATATTGATGAGCAAAGACGGTACTGGAAATCTGATTAGCATTATCCAAGCTAACAAACTGGCGTGAGGTGTAGAACATGGGACTTAACAGGATGATGCTTATAAGCAAGCATACTACTGGTGGCGGAACTACAGGAGATAATGCGTTTGTTATAACAATGGGACAGCAAGGCTATCAATATGGCTATTCTCGCTACAATGCTACTTTCGGTGAGGTTGAAGGCAACGTGCAGCATGAAGGAAAAGCTGTAACGCTAATAATGCTTTGCTATTATAGTTCTTTTCTTGACTTTGCCTTTAATGTCGAAGGTGTAACAAGTGGAAGATACAATGTTACCATTAAAATAACATCAATGGAAACAAATACCACGGCGAACATTGAATTTCCGATTATACAATATCAGAGCTACATCCCCGGCTTCTATGAATATACGCAGAATCTAACCTCTGACGCTGTGAATATGTTTTCAAAGGCAAACGTCGGTAAACAATTCAAAGTGGAATTAATCTTTAACTAAGGAGCAAATAATGAAAACGTATACATACAAGGCTAACAGCTACGATAACTTGTACGATTTGGCAGAGGCGCTGGCGCATGACGGCACATTTATCCCACGCACAATATCTGATACAGACTTGAAGCAGCTGGGCGTTGTCGTGGCGGAAGCGGAAGAGCCGATTGGAAATATCCGCGCCCGCAAAATCATGGAGCTGAAGCTCCAGCGTGATGCTGCAGAGGTTGAGCCGGTGAAATATGGCGGTTATCTCTACGATTATGACAACAAGGCGCGCGACCGCATCGCCGCTGCAATAATTGCGCTGGACGTGCAGGGCGAGGGCGCTAAAATCAGCTGGACAACGGCAGATAATGAGGACGTCTGTGTAACCGCCGCTGACCTGCGCGCTATCGTGGCCGCCGTCGCTGTGCGCAGTAATGCGCTGCATATTGCTTACCGCAAGGCAAAGGCGCAGGTGGAAGCTGCAGGCACGGCGGAAGAAGCCGATGATGTTACATTAGAATTATAGGAGGTTATAAATGATTTTTTAGCTTTACGCATGGCCGTATATAATGCGGCACACACTTTGACTCATGGTTTTTATCACGCCTTGTAATTGATAGGCTCATTATAAGGCGAAGGAGGAAAAAATATGAATTATAAATTATTTTTTGAATCGGCATTTGCTGCAGGGAAAACGTTGTACAGTGGTTGGTCTTATAAGACTGCTATGGCTGCTATCATGGTTGTATTGCTGCACAGACACGCTATATTGTTCTATGCGTTTTCTGCTTTGGTTGTGTTGGACTGTCTGACTAAGTGGTTGGCGATTGCACATGATTATCTGGTTAAGCAAGGCAAAACAGCGCCAACTATTTTTCAATCGCTGATTGCCATCAAAGCGGCGAGAAGTGCAGGGCTCATTTCTTCTGAAGTTATGAAGCACCGTTTTTTAGGCAAGATTTGCATATATTTACTATGCGTAATGGCAGCTGCCAGTGCGGATCTGATTATGGTTGAGCTTAGTAAGCCTGCATGGGCAGTGAGTACAATCATCGGCTATTTAACGGCAACGGAATTGTTGAGTATAGTAGAAAACCTCAACGCTGCTGGCGTTGAGGCTGTAAAAGGCTTGATTGATATTGTCAAAAAGAAGAAGGTGTAAAGATGTTAAGAGGTGTTGATGTAAGCGAAAATAATGGTATAGTTGATTGGGGGAGGGTAGCCCTTGGCTTAGATTTCGCTATTATCAGAATCGGTTATGGTCGGAATCATTTGGATAGCCAATTTTACAACAATATCAATGGCGCATTAACTGCAGGCTTGAAAATTGGTATTTATCACTACAGTTACGCATTATTACCGGAAAGAGCACAGGAGGAGGCAAGGTTCGTCGTTGAGACGCTAGCAGATTGTGGATTAAGCCCCGAAAAGCTGGAAATGGGTATATGGTTTGACATGGAAGATGCAGACGGATATAAACAGCGTCACGGTATGCCTTCACGTCAGGAGATTACCGCAATGTGCAGTGAATTTATCTGTGAGTGTAATCGCAGTGGCTATAGTTGTGGCATATATGCTAGCCTGGATTGGTTAGAGCATCAGATTGCCACAGAGCAACTTGCTAGTTATGTGCCATATTGGGTAGCTCAGTGGGGCGGGCGCTGCGACTGGCCGAATGCTAGTATGTGGCAGTACACTGATGGGTACTATGTTGATGGCAAAGAGTTTGATGGGAATCTTTATTTTGACTGATT
>ENA-ORSJ01002440-ORSJ01002440.1-human-gut-metagenome-genome-assembly--contig:-NODE-2440-length-12318-cov-7.301884_pt1 | contig 12318 bp, 10 predicted proteins | sample MGYA00242191_ERZ509158 | MGnify/ENA primary metagenome ERZ509158 (study PRJEB26280, sample SAMEA2338623) | human gut metagenome | biome: human gut; feature: human-associated habitat; material: faeces... | reverse complement strand
TCTCTATGTCTATCTTTTTGAATTGAATTTGCGCAACTTATTATACGTTATCTCATGATTTGCAAGGTGTTTATAGGAAACTATATGGAACTACATCTTAGAGTTTAGTAGAATTTGCAGGAGAGTTCTCATGAGTTGCGCGGAATGTACGTAGCTTTTACTGTGTCATATATAATTTGTTGATTTAACTGGAGTAGTGTATAATAAATTATATAGGCGTAATATTTTTCTGAAAAATTTTGTTATGGAGGCGATTAACGATGAAATTAGGTTTTCTCTTTGGAGCAGGAGCTGAATTTGATTATGATATGCCAAGTGGTGGTCAATTTGCATTAGACATATTTAGAGAAGATCCGTCTTCAAGTAAAAGTGAATTCAAATCCATGAGAGCAAGTATTGATAAACAAACAAAATATGCTTGCAAGTTTCTACCAATCGATTTTGATACGAAAAACATAAACAGTTTTGGTAAAACTGTTTACGAGAATATTATCAAAGATACTATCGAACACAATCGAATGCTTATTATTGACAATATAAATAACATTGATGGTTTGGCTCGAGGAATAGTAGATGATATAAATAAAAGATATAGTGATTTTGATCAAGCTATAAAAAATTTGACTGGAAAGCAAATAACTAATATAAATATGGGACAAACAATAAAATTTTCACGAGAGTTAGCAAAAGGAAATGAATTGTTTTGTAGCGAATATTTTTCTGCTCTTTTGTATGTTTATAAGACTGTAGATTTTGCTATTCCTGCTCATAAAAGATCTTTAGGTAAAATTATTCTATCAATTATTCAATTGCAGTTGGGAGCGTTAAGTGAGCAACTTGTTAGAAAAATTAACGATAATCCTTTTGAAAAAAAGGATGATGATATTGACTTGTTTGATGATTTAGGTGATATCTTACATCTTAATTATTCTGGTTCGGGATTGATAGGGTTAGAATACTTATTAGATAAAGAGAAAGTAAATCCGATAAGTAGTGATGAGACAATGGTCTTATATTTTGCACAGTGTTTGTTAAAAAAGATTTTTTCGGTGGTTTTAGATTATAAATCTTTGATAGATGCGAACTGGCATTATTTATACTGCCCTTCTGCCGAATGGAGTAAATTTTGCAAAATAAGTATATTCTTACTGACCGTAAAAAATTATATAGACAAACAATGTAGCAAAGCAGATAAAAATAAAAAAGGATATTATGACGAACTAAAGTATTACATTAATGAAAATAAAATCGTTGTTACAAAGGTAGCAACAACAAATTATACAGACCTTATTTCTTATAAATTAGAGACAGATGTTGTATATTTAAATGGTTCGACAAATATGTGGTATGATCCTTATTTGAATGAGATTGGAACAAAAGAATATCTAGAAAAAAATGAAAAACATTTTATGGTTCCTTTATTGTTTACCCAGAGTGGAACGAAACCCATGACAGCTATCCAAATGAATAAGGAATACATGGAAGTTTATAATAGCTTTTTTGATTCTGAATATATTTGCTCAATAGGATTCGGCTTTAATCAAGATGACGAGCATATTAATGGGATAATAAGATACTTAGTTAAGCAAAACAAGAAACTTATTGTTGTCAAAAATAAAAATAATAAAACTGAGGTTGATGAGGCAAAGGCAATAGCGGAAAAACTGAAAATTTTAGACTATGATAAAATCAAGGTTATATTGGTTGATAAAGATAGAATGGTTGATGGTAAGCTTTGGATAGAAGAATTAATCAACAGGTTTTCAAAAGCAGATTATGAGAATTAATAGTATTAATTTTTAAGTAACTTCTTTTTGACTATGCTTTTGGTGTACAAGATACTTTGGCTAGGTTATACTGAAAGAACAGATTTTTTGCAGATTCTCACTAAGAAACTATGGAAGGGTGAATTTAAAATGATGAAAAATATGAGCATACTAAACAAAATATTCACTCGCAATGTTCTTAGGGATGTAGTATCTGCTAGAGAAAATGTTAATTTAAAGTGTATTGTACAGCAATACGAGTTGAAGAATAAGTCATATGAAGACTTGTTTAAGCATATATACGATGTTTTAAAGAAGAGTTACAGAAATGAATATTACTATAAAAATACGTTGCTTAACAAGCTTCTGTTAGGGGTTCATAGTGTTAATACTACTACAGCTTTAACTGAATTACCTATAGCTAATTCTAAAGCTGATTTCTTAATGATAAATGGTAAAGCGGTGGTTTATGAAATTAAGACAGAATTAGACAATTTGGAGCGCCTGGAATCTCAAATAAATGATTACTATCTTGCTTTTGATCATGTAGCTGTGGTTACCTATGAAGATAATCTGGAAGCGATAGAAAAGCTAATAGATAATTTGAAGAAACCTGTAGGAATATATTATATTAAGAAGAATGGGGCCATTAGCACTGTAAAGAAGCCTAAAGCATATAGAAATAGATTAAGCAAAGAAACTATATTTTCGATTTTGAGAAAGGAAGAATATCAAAGCATTTTGATGAATTATTTTGGTAGTTTGCCAAAAACTAATTCGTTCAATCATTATAGCGAATGTAAAAAGGAATTTTTAAAGATTCCTATCGATTATATTTATAGTAACTTTTTGAAACTCCTAAAAAAACGAGTAAAAGTGACGAAAAATGAATTTAGTAAAGTTCCTGCAGAACTAAAATTTCTGGTATATTTTCTGAATTTCAGTCAAGAAGATTATAAAAATCTTGACTTTTATTTAAGGCAAAAGTGTGGAGGTGTATAATATGTATTTTCCTTTTTTACGTGGAAGACAATTTGAATTACTTGCATTGAGAGAATTGTTGGAAAAAGATTTAATAGGGGATAATATCATACCTATAATTGAACCTGTTAGGCTATCTTCCTCGCTTTTAAAAACAGTAGAGTTATTTAATAAGAAAAATCATAAGCTTGTTTTTGTCCAAAATCCGTCTGTTGGTGCGTATCCAGTAAGTATGGATGGAGAGAAGCAAGATGAAGATCCATTGTATGGAAAATTAAAAATTGAATTAGATAAAGGGAATGTCATAAAGGCGTATATATTCCAAGATAATAACGAAATAGTTGTTAATGACATGCAAAATAGTATTGCAATAATTGATTCTGTGGATGATATAAGTAGTTACTTAGAAGCTTGTAAAAACGAAAAACCATTATATACAATAATACCTGACAGAAGAAGTATCAAGAGAAATGTTAAAGGTGAAAAAATCATCTTAGAAGATTCGTTTATTAAGCAAAAGCGTAATGTTGACTATAAAAACAACACAGATGAATTTTTTTCTGATTGGCATAGGGAGTATATTGAAGAAGGCTATAGTGGGTTTTCTGATTATTCCATAGTAGGTTCAGAATATAGTGAATCTGGATTTGCTCCTATAGCTGTAGCTATTCATATAGTCTATTTAAGCTCTGATGATGATTTAAGAGTACATCATTTTGTTTCGGAACACAATATTAATAACAGAGATATTGCCGGTAAATTTGGTGAAGCTGTTTCTGAGCTAAAGCATTGGTGCATAGAGAATAAGATTCAAGAAACCAAGGGATTAAAAGCGTTTTATGATTATTGTGATAAAGGTAGATTTCCTGGTTTAGGAGTAGTCAAAAAATGTTCCATTATGCATCATTTAGAATTAATGAGTAAACGTTTGGGAGAAATAAAATGAAAATAGGATCGAATTGTTTCTCCGACAAGACATTTAAATCTATAGTTGATTCCTTACACAATGTAGGAACCTGCGAAATAACAAAATCAGAAAATCAAAATGTATATGATAGCAATACAAATGAGGAATTATTGCCTTATTTAGAACAAATTTTAGACTTGTTTACCCCTGTCAGTTCCATGAAGCATATTCAGGGAGTAGAAAAATATTCCGCTAGCCTGTATGATATTTTGGAAAAATGGAATATGTTTAGTGTACCTAGTAGTGATATAGAGACTATTTTAAAGGCTATATGTCATGCGAAATTAGATGAAAATCCGCAGATTTTTACTGAAAATGTTATAATTAGCGGATTTTTAAATGAAAAATATATGAATCAGTCTGCTATATTAAAAAAATATAGCTGGAAAGAATTCTGCGATGATATTAAATATCATAATAGATTCCATTCATCAGAAGTTAACGTTGAACAATTATCGGAATTGCTAAGGTTTTTAAACATAGAAATTCCTAGCAATAAACTATCCTTGTATCGTGCAAGAATATGCGATGCGACACATTATGATATAGGATATACCAATGATAAGGATATAGGCGCTCCGCCTGAAAATGTTGCCACTGCGGGAAGAATTAATTCAGAAGGTATTCCTTGTTTATATTTGGCTGATAGCGATATAACTACTTTTCATGAGGTGCGGGCTAGAGTTTATGATCATGTGACTTTAGGTGAATTTAAAAACATAATGCCACTCAATATTATTGATTTGTGTAATTTGGATAGCATAACTCCTTTTCAATATGAGGATGTTGAACTTACATGGTTCGCGATAAATATAGAAGCTATCAAGCAAATAGCAAAAGAGATTTCAAAACCCATGAGAAGGTTTGACAAAGACATAGATTATGTACCAACACAGTATATTGCTGATTATATAAAAAACCTAGGCTATGACGGAATAAAGTATAAGAGCACTATAAATGAAGGCGGAATTAATTATGCAATATTTGATCCTGGGAAATTTAAATGTGTTGCGAAAAAACATATAAATATAAAAAATATTCATTTTAAAGCTGAAAACTTCATTTAGCTTTTTCTGGAGGTTACTCTTATAAAGATTATAGCAATTGACGATGCCTATTTTATCGAAAGTACATTAGCCTTTTGACTGTTCTGAGGATAAATTTAAGTAAAAGTATAAATCATTAATAATAGCAGGTAATTTTTTACAAAGTATTAAAGAACATTTTATTAAATAGTGGTATAATATAACATAGCATACTATTATGCTTGTGTAAGGAGATTGTATATCATGCAAACAATTTTAGTAACCGGTGCTGCCGGCTTCATTGGCAGCAACCTTGTTCTGGAGCTTTTGCGCTCCATGTCACCGGTGCAAATCATCGGTCTGGACAACATGAACGACTATTATGACGTATCCATCAAGGAATACCGTCTGGAGCAGATTGCTGCCAGCGCTGCCGAGCACAGCGACTCCCAGTGGACCTTCATCAAAGGAAACTTGGCTGACAAAGCACTCATCGACAAAATCTTTGCCGACTACAAGCCCGAAATAGTAGTAAACCTGGCAGCACAGGCAGGCGTGCGCTATTCCATCACCAATCCTGATGCCTATATCGAAAGCAACCTGATTGGCTTTTACAACATTCTGGAAGCCTGCCGCCACTCCTATGACAATGGCGCTAAGGGCGTAGAGCATCTTGTATATGCCTCCAGCTCCAGCGTATATGGCTCCAACAAAAAAGTGCCGTATTCTACCGAAGACAAGGTAGATAACCCTGTATCGCTGTACGCTGCCACCAAAAAATCCAACGAGCTGCTGGCACATGCCTACAGCAAGCTGTACAACATTCCCTCAACCGGACTGCGCTTCTTCACCGTATATGGCCCTGCAGGCCGTCCGGACATGGCGTACTTTGGCTTTACCAACAAGCTGTTGGCTGGCAAAACCATAGAAATCTTTAACTATGGCAATTGCAAGCGTGATTTTACCTACGTTGATGACATCGTAGAAGGCGTAAAGCGAGTAATGCAGGTACCGCCTGAGCGTAAGGTGGGCGAGGACGGACTGCCGCTGCCGCCGTATAAGGTATATAACATTGGCAACAGCCATCCCGAAAATCTGCTGGACTTTGTGACCATCCTGCAGGAAGAGCTGCTGCGCGCAGAAGTGCTGCCTGCTGATTATGACTTTGAAGCACACAAAAAGCTTGTACCCATGCAGCCCGGTGATGTGCCTGTAACCTATGCTGACACCACGCCGTTGGAGCGCGACTTTGGCTTTAAACCGAGCACGCCGCTGCGCGAAGGTCTGCGCAAATTTGCTGAATGGTACAAGAAATTTTATAACTGCTGATTATATAAATAAAGGAGTATGATGAACATGAAAATTGCCGTTGCCGGTACCGGTTACGTTGGACTTTCCCTGGCTACGCTGCTTGCGCAGCACAATGAAGTAAAGGCCGTTGATATTATCCCGGAGAAGGTTGAACTGATCAACAACAAAAAATCCCCGATTCAGGATGATTATATTGAAAAATATCTGGCTGAAAAGGACCTCAACCTTGTTGCTACACTGGATGCAGAAATGGCTTATAAAGACGCAGAATTTGTTATTATTGCTGCACCGACCAACTACGACAGCAAAAAGAACTTTTTCGACACTAGCGCTGTGGAAGCAGTAATCAAGCTGGTTATGCAGTATAACCCCAATGCGATTATGGTAATCAAATCCACCATTCCCGTTGGCTATACCAAGAGCATCCGTGAAAAAACAGGCAGCAAGAACATCATCTTCAGCCCGGAATTCTTGCGTGAAAGCAAGGCACTGTACGATAACCTGTATCCGAGCCGCATCATCGTGGGCACCGACCTGGAGGACGAGCGCCTGGTGAAGGCTGCGCATACCTTTGCCGGCCTGCTGCAGGAGGGCGCAATTAAAGAGAACATTGACACCTTATTCATGGGCTTCACTGAGGCAGAGGCTGTTAAGCTGTTCAGCAACACTTATCTGGCACTGCGCGTTTCCTATTTCAACGAGCTTGATACATATGCAGAAATGAAGGGACTGGACACCCAGCAGATTATCAACGGCGTTTGCCTTGATCCGCGTATTGGCAGCCATTACAATAACCCCAGCTTTGGTTATGGCGGTTACTGCCTGCCTAAGGACACCAAGCAGCTGCTGGCGAACTATGCAGACGTACCGGAAAACATCATCGAAGCGATTGTTGAAAGCAACAGAACACGTAAAGACTTCATCGCTGAGCGTGTGCTGGAAATTGCCGGTGGTTATGAAGCAAATGCTGAATATGATGCACAGAAGGAAGGCAAAGAGCCTGTAATCGGCGTATACCGCCTGACCATGAAATCCAACTCCGACAACTTCCGCCAGAGCAGTATTCAGGGAGTAATGAAGCGCATTAAGGCCAAAGGTGCGAAGGTTATTGTATATGAACCTACACTTGAGGATGGCAGCACCTTCTTTGGCAGTGCTGTGGTAAACGACCTCGAGAAGTTCAAGGCTGAAAGCCAGGCGATTATTGCTAACCGCTATGACAGCTGCCTGGATGATGTGCAGGAAAAGGTATATACCAGAGATTTGTTCAGAAGAGACTAATATGGAATAAAGTGAAACACCGCCAAGCGTGCGCTTGGCGGTGTTTGTTGTTGGTGGGGGAGAGGTAGTCTTTGAAAGTGAGGAATTTTAGTGAAATAAATATTGACCATTTGACTTTTAAATAAGAGTAGAGTTATAATAGTAATATCCTATGTGTAGATATAGGAGATGGGCTTATAGTCAAGTGCTTACTTACTAGATTTATTGCAAATGATGCAATGCATCGTTTGCAATAGTCGAACTGCGGTGCTACATTGGCATTGTCGAGGTATAACCAAAGACAGATTGCTAATGTCAGAATTACTGTTGCTGGCATTTGATTGTCCTCCCTTGCTATTATTATAACATGATAGTAAGTTGAGACTCATGGTGACTGTTATGTGACGTATATTTTATACTGCATATCGTTTAAGACTATATCCGTTAATTTGGGAATGGTCACCTCCGTGTTAACGGATACTTCTAAAAATACAGGTGAAGACATGGATGCAGATGAGTTCAAACAAAGATATCCTAAATATTTCGTTCCACAATATACCCATTTTGACAGAAAAATGAAACTTGATGATGCATTTAGTTACGTAACGAACAGTGAAAATATAAAAAAGCATAAATTTTTTCCGTTCATTTCCTACACTAAAAAAATTGTTAAGTTCAGTAAAGATAAAGGACAATACACCAAAGAGCGTGTATTGTGTTATGCAGCACATATGGATAGCTTAATATATAAGTATTATGGCATACTTTTAAATGATAAATTAAGTGAATTTTTAGATAAAAATTCACTTAATTATTGTGCGATTGCATATAGGTCTAACTTAAAAGGAGAATCTAATATCCATTTTTCGAAAAGAGCTTTTGATTTTATAAAAAAGCAAGAAAAAGCATATGTATTTATTGGCGACTTTAAGGATTTTTTTCCGTCATTAGATCATATGTATTTGAAAAAAAGATTATGTAATTTATTGGGGGTTGAGCAGCTTAGTGAAGACTATTACGCTGTTTTTAAGAATGTAACGAGATTTTCTATGATAGAATTAGAAGAACTGTTAGCTATAAACAATTTGCCGAATAATTTAGCTGGTAAGCATAAATTTAATAAACTGAAAACGGCATTGCCTGACAATGAGACTTTGAATAGCTTAAAGAAGAAATGCATTCACGTAAACCGAAATCTAGAGAATGGCATACCACAAGGTTCACCTATTAGTGGTGTTTTAGCTAATATCTATATGATGGAATTTGATTTAGCCATGAAGCACCTTATTGAAGAAAAAAACAACGGTCTTTATATGCGCTATTCTGATGATATAATCATAGTTTTGCCTAATATTGAAGAAGGGGTTTTCAAGAAAATCTATGACTCTATTATAAATGAAATAAACGCTATACCGAATCTGATTTTAGAAGATAAGAAAAAGAATATTTTTTATTATGAACATCAAAAAGTTCTTAATATAAATAATGGTTATCTGGAAAAGACAGATAAAAATTCTAACATAATTAACTATTTGGGTTTTTCTTTCGATGGAGTCAATGTTACTATCAGACAGAAGACACAAGCAAAATATTACTGTCGTGCATATGGCAAAATAAAAACCATTAAAAGAAATTCCTTTATGACTAAAAATAATAACAAAGTAAGCAAAAAAGAATTATACAGGAACTACTCTGAGAGACATGGTAATGCTGGAAATTCTAATGGTAATTATATTGATTATGTAAAAAGAGCAGAATCAGTATATGAAGGAGAAAAAAAGATCGCAAATATAAGAAAGCGACATATGTCTAAGATTGCATTAAGGTTAAAGAAAAAACAAAGTAAGCAAAGACAGGAGATTAGAATGTACGCTAAAATGTATCACATAAATTAAACAGAACACCGCCAAGCGAGCGCGTACAGCGTGCATGGCGGTGTTTGTTGTAGGTGGGGAGAGAATATAGGAGAAAGAAATTTGCTTTATGGTTCATTGTTTATATTTTTTAATTCCTTATAGATGAGTCCTTAGATTACGTATATAATATTCTTATAATAAAGTTTTTGTTATCGTAAGTAGTCTGACAAATAATCTTAAATGGGGGTGGATGATTTGCATAGTAATAACTGGATTCTGAAGATTGATATAATTTCTGATGTAAAATTTATGTCTAAAGTATTTGATGATGCGTTGCAATCAATTATCAAAGAGATTGACAAACATAACGATAGAACTGTCTCTTATAACCATGTATTGCGTTATTTAAAAAGCATCAAAGAAAGTTTTAATAGTGTTATGTTATTAATGGAACATGGAAATTCATCTAGTGCTCAAATTTTAGCTAGAAGTCTGTATGAATCATATATACAGTTTTTATTTTTTATAATAGATGGTGCTAAACTATCGTCTAAAGTGCAGTGTTATCGTAATGTTGTAGCATGGAATTATATTGCTGATATAGAGAGAAAAATAAAAATAAGCAATAGTACTCAATCAGTTAATATAGAGATGAAGTTAAACGAATTAGAGAAAATGCGTAATTGCGGAATTAAATTTTATGAAAACGATCCTTTTTTATTGCTTGGAAAAAGTTATAGAGAAAAGATTAATCAAAGCTATAGAAAAGGCGATAAACATAAAAAGATAGATAAATGGTACAAGATATATGATTCTAAATTGAACTCTTTTTACCAATTGAGTAATACATTGTTTAAATACGAATCACAAGCAGCGTGGAGCGTAGTATATGATAATCTATATTCCCAATTTTCTTCCTTCTCTCATGGGTTTCAAGGATATAATTCATTAATAAGCGATGCGGGGTTAGAGGAATCTAATTTGGGGGCAATAAAGCTATTATTAACTCTATGCTATTTTATTTTTGATGATTTGATTCAATATTTGAGCGTTTTTTACAATGATTTATTTAATATCATGGACATTATTGACTTAAAGGCATTAATTGATGGACAATGTTTAATGCAAAAATATGCGCCTGAGAAATAATGGGTTATAAAGTGAATTATTCTAGCAAGTCGTTTGCTTATAACACTATATTCAATGAAACAATCGATCTCTTCTTTGCGTTCAAGCAATAGTTATGTTTAAGGCGAATTTGATAAAAAGCGTTGAAAAGTATCTAAAGCACTTAAATATATATTATACACTGAACGGTGTCTTCTTCCATGATTTGGAGCTGGCAGATTCTGAAGTGCATCTGAACGCCGTAGGCAGCGATTTGGGCGAGACCATGGGTAAGCGTCAAATATAACGCGGATATAAAATCTCAATTCAATAATATATAATAGGTGAATGGAACATCGTTCCGTATAACTTTGTAGCATTTAAAAGTGTAGTAAACACTTTTATTGAACTGAATTTAAATGTCTTAGAATACATACAACAACACTTACCGCCGGAGCTAAAACACCGTTTTCGTGTGAGTTTTAACATTACAACATGCTAATTTATCGGCAATATGCAATATAGAAGTACTTGATTTTTTGTCTTTTATAGAGAAATGCTGCCAATATAGTAAAAGGGGTGTAAATAAACAAAATACCGCCGCACGCTGATGCGCAGGGCGGTGTTAAAACTAAACAATTTTATGCAGACTTAATTTCAGACTGTAACTCTTGAATTTTACTCATGGGTAAATCAGTAATCAGCATAATGTCTTGAAGGCTTTTACCAAGAGCAAGCATACGCTTAGCGGTAGCAAATTTTTCTTGAGCTTTGCCTTCAGCTCTGGCTTCATCAAAACCAAGCGATACAATCTTTTTCATAGTGAGTTCATCTCCTTTGAGTTTATTCTGTTTAAGGTTATTGGTAGTTTGGTTTAATAATTGTTCATATTCGTCGTTACCACTCATAACACGCATAAGCTGTAAAAGCTCATGTACATGCTTGAGCTGGATAGGGGAGTATTGCGGCTTTCGGCCAAGGCGCGTATCACGCAGTAGCTCAACGAAATTTCGGAACTCTGTTTTGAACTTCATAATCTGCTCGTCACTTAGCCAGGCAAGCTCTACAACGTTAATCTTATAATTGCTGATAAACTTGCTTAGTCTTTCATCATACTTAAAGCAATCTGTGAGCTGTTTAGGGGCAGTCCAGTGCTTTTCTGTACCCATGTAAAGCACGAGCGTAATTACAGGATAAGTTTTCTTAGACTCCTCTGCGTTAAGCTGTGCTCTGTAGGACGCACCGTCATAGCAGATGACGCGTAGCGGCATTTTGTAATCGGGATCAGTTTGATTCTCCAAGCCGATTAACGAGATGTGTAGAGAGTGGTGTTTCCACCTTTTGGCTACATCGCGTTCCACCTCGTGGATTTGATGTTCAACAGTGTAGGTGTCTTTAACAGTGACGGTTTCAAGCTCGTTTTCCTTGATAACGTCTTCACCGTCGTAGAGAAGAACGTTACTGATATCAGCAAAGATATCCTCAAAGTCTTCTAAACGCTTTTGAGTAGTGTCTTTGGTTCCCATAGAAGAACTCCTTTCTTTAATTATAACATATTTGTGTTTGAAAATATATAAACTGACAGTTCGTCAGGATATATTGTGTGTATGGAGCACGCAAAAAAACAAAAAAGCAGTACTCATAGCGCTCGGAAAACCGAGCACCATAGGTACTGCTAAAAGCTAAAGTTGCATCAATAGCTTAATACTAACGACGTAAGTCGAGAGGTCCTGCTTATGTTGTTGTAAATGTTGTATCCATAGTCAAGTATAGAGGAGAAATCAAATAAAGTCAAGTAGAATTCTGACAATAATAGGTGAGTTAACAAATCATGAAAAGAAAACTTCTTCTAGTCGGTGCAGGTGGCTTTGGACGCGTGGCTTTAGAGCATGTAGTAGAGCAGTTTGACTGTGCATTTGCCGACGATGGCCGGGCAACTGGTGCAGTAGTCGATGGTGTCTTCTTTCATAACGGCAAAGACGGACTGCCGGTGCCTGATTATGTAGATGAGAACGTATCTACTAAGGTTGTGAAGATTATCCAAA
>ENA-ORSJ01002439-ORSJ01002439.1-human-gut-metagenome-genome-assembly--contig:-NODE-2439-length-12323-cov-3.104581_pt1 | contig 12323 bp, 9 predicted proteins | sample MGYA00242191_ERZ509158 | MGnify/ENA primary metagenome ERZ509158 (study PRJEB26280, sample SAMEA2338623) | human gut metagenome | biome: human gut; feature: human-associated habitat; material: faeces... | reverse complement strand
CTGCTGGTTTCAGCCACTCACCCAAACTTCCTTTCCGGTTTATTGTACCGAAGCATTATCGCTCAAATGCGGTTGCAAAGGTAAGCATATTTTTCTATACCTGCAAATTTTTCATGAGATATTTTCAAAAAAACATCTTTTTTGTTCATGTTTGCCTGTTTTCCTGCATTATATATTCCAATTAACGGCCATTTGGATTATAAAAGACGGCAAAACACATGATAAAATGCCGCATATTGCATGACAAATGGCGGCATTTCATAAACGATGAGATAAGGCTGTCAAATATAACATCCACCTATTATATATTACATTCTACTTGAATAAAGATAAAAACACATGAAATGCAAAGGAAAAAGATGTACAAAAACATAAAGAAACGGCGTACAGACGCAGATGGTCTGTACGCCGTTATAGAGAAGCGTGTTATCAACGGATACGTGATTGCATTACATATATCCGTTAACACAAAGCATTAAATCCACTTAACATAGCAGAAGTCCTGACGATGAGGCAGATTTTCGTTCTTAGGATACATCCTTATGCCTGTCTTGTATGTTCCGGCCTCTGAAGCCTCGACAACAGCCTCAAAAGTATAAAGGTTACCTTCGTTACCCAAAAGCTTGAACGGGAACACGTTTGAGATTCTCTCCTCACCGTTCTTGTCGGTTGTAACTGATACAAACTCTAATCCGATCGCATCATTGAGTCCCTGCTCGTCAACCACGATTCTGATCTTATACTCTACTCCAGTCTCCATACCCGTTGACGGCATCGTAGTCTCCTTTGATACTACTGTTATCGAATCCCAACGCTCTGCGACAGCCTCTTTCCACTGTGCAATGTCCTTAGCCAATCTGTTGTCATTAGCGGCAAGCTTCTTGAAGCGAAGCGCCTCCTTCGTGTAGAACTTGCTGTAATAATCATCAAGCTGGCGTTTCATCGTATAATGCGGGGCTATCTTTGCTATTGAATTCTTGATCACATTTATCCAGCCTTCGCTGTATCCCTTGTCATTCTTGTTATAATACAGAGGTATAATCTCGTTCTCAAGAAGTCCGTAGATTGTAGCTGCATCCAACTGGTCCTGATATCCCTGGTTCTTGTATGTACGTTTCTCGGTCAAAGCCCATCCGGCACCCTCACGGTATCCTTCAAGCCACCAGCCGTCAAGTACAGACAAATTGACCACGCCGTTCATTTCAGCCTTCTCACCAGACGTACCAGATGCCTCAAGAGGACGTGTCGGAGTATTCATCCAGATATCAACACCTGACACAAGTCGGCGTGCCAACTGCATGTCATAATCTTCAAGGAATATTATTTTGCCGAGGAACTCAGGACGTTGGCTTATCTCAAAGATCTTCTTGATAAGTCCCTGGCCTGCACCATCTGCGGGGTGTGCCTTACCGGCAAACAGGAATTGCACCGGATGTTCAGGATCATTGACTATCTTAGAAAGGCGGTCAAGATCCGTAAAGAGCAGGTGAGCTCTCTTATAAGTCGCGAAACGACGGCAGAAACCAATCATCAGCGCATTAGGATTGATTTTCTCAAGCAAGGAGACAACGCGTGCCGGGTCACCCTGATTCTTGAGCCATGTCTCACGGAACTTAACACGAATGTAGTCGGTAAGTTTCTTTTTCAATCCCATACGAGTATCCCAGATTACGTCATCCGGTACGTTATAGATGGCGTGCCAGATCTTCTCATTGCTCTGGTCAGACATGAACGACTCGTCAAAATACTGGGCATAAAGCTTACGCCACTCGGTAGCAGCCCATGTTGGGAAGTGTACACCGTTAGTAACATATCCTACATGGTTCTCCTCCGGGTAATATCCCTTCCAAATACCGGAGAACATCTTTTGGCTAACCCATCCGTGCAGTTTGCTCACGCCGTTAACCTCCTGACAGGTGTTACATGCGAATGTCGACATGCAAAACTTCTCGTTATGGTCATCGGGGTTTGTACGACCCATACCGATGAATTCGTCCCAGCTGATTCCGAGTATGGAAGGATAACCGCCCATATACTTGCCGAACAAGCCTTCGTCAAAATAGTCATGGCCGGCAGGCACCGGAGTATGCACCGTGTAAAGAGAAGATGCACGCACAAGTTCGAGAGCCTGATTGAATGTAAGGCCTCCCTGTACATAGTCGCAAAGGCGCTGAAGGTTGCAAAGCGCAGCATGTCCCTCGTTGCAATGATATACATCTTTCTTTATTCCGAGCTTCTTCAGGGTAAGGATACCACCGATACCCAGCAGGATTTCCTGCTTCAGGCGGTTCTCCCAGTCGCCTCCGTAAAGAGAGTGCGTAATAGGCTTGTCGAAGTCAGAGTTCATTTCATTGTCGGTATCGAGCAGATACAGTGAAATACGTCCAACGTTAACACGCCATACATATGCGTGAACAAGGTAATTTACGTAAGGAACATCAACGACAAGAGGATTACCATCGGCATCAAGCTGGCGCTCTATGGGCAGCGAGTTGAAATTCTGCGCCTCATAATTGGCAATCTGCTGGCCGTCCATACTGAGTGACTGCTTGAAATATCCATACCTGTAAAGGAAACCAACGGCGCACATATCCACATTGCTGTCCGAAGCCTCCTTAAGATAGTCACCGGCCAACATGCCAAGACCGCCTGAATATATTTTCAAGACCTGGTTGATACCATACTCCATGCTGAAATAAGCTACGGACGGGCGCTTGCTGTCAGGCTTTACGTCCATATATTTACGGAACATGCCGTAAACGTCCTTGACTCTCTTCATTATGGCCTTGTCGTGAACAATCTCTTCCTTGCGGTCATAACTGAGACGCTCAAGCAACAATACGGGATTGTGTCCTACTTCCTCGTACAGTTGTTCGTCAAGGCTTCTCCACAAATCTCTTGCCTCATAGTTCCAAGCCCACCACATATTATGCGCAAGCTCGTCCAGACATTTCAACTGTTCCGGCAATCTTGATTTCACGGTCAGCTCCTTCCATTGAGGGGCGTTGACATAATCAGCTTTAATCTTCATAATTTATTTTATGTTCAAGAATTATAGTTTTTGTAATTAAGAATTAAAAGTTAAGAATTAAGAGAACTGCCGCCTGGTCGTTTGCCATGCATATTTCCTTAATTCTTAACTTTTATCACTTAATTGTCTTTTTCCTCTCTTCCGCCTTTTTCAAGGCAAAATCGTAAGCCTGATAATAATATTTTATGAAATTACTCCAAAGGGCCTTATGCGATAGTTTATCAGCATTGTCACGCGACTTTTTCACATCCGCAGGCGTAAAGTTTGAATATTCAGCGACTGTATCCTTTATTTTATCAGCCACTTCGGAATAATTATAATCAGTGCGGTGTATTACCTTTACGCCATCGGTGATTTCACCGTATCTGCCGAGTTCTGAATTAACCCACAAGCCGAAACCGGCAAGGTCGGACGTTATACATGGCACCTTGAACGCTATCGCCTCAAGAGGCGTATATCCCCACGGTTCATAATATGACGGATATATACAAAGGTCGTTACCGAGCACAAGGTCATAATACTTCATGTTGAACACTCCGTCCTCTCCGTTCAGGTAGCATGGAAGGAAGATAAGTTTCACCTTGTCGTCCTTGCGATTCTGCATATCGAGGTACTTCATCATGTCAAGCACATTGTCGTGGCTCATATTATGGAGCCAATGTGTAAGCATTGGGACGTGCAATGGAGTGTCGTATTTACGTCCCGAGACAAGTCGGTCTATCAGGTCTTGCCGCGGTTCGCCAACCCATCCCGGCACCTCGATGAACGCAATAACATTCTTCTTTAGGCGATTGTCCCTCAACAGACGGTTCATCGCCTCGATATACACGTCCACGCCCTTGTTGCGGAATTCATACCTGCCGCTTGTTGATACTACAAGCGTATTCTCGTCGTCAATCTCCATTCCGAGCAAAGCGTTGGCAACATCGAAAATACGCTTGCGGGCAGCCTTGCGTTTACGTGTAAACTGCGCACCCTTTGGCACAAAATCATTCTCGAAACCATTGGGAAGTACAAAGTCCACAGGTTTGTCAAGCAGTTCTTTACACTCGTTTGCAGTAATCTCGCTTACCGTAGTGAAACAGTCAACATACTTCGCCGTCTGTTTCTCTATGGAGTGCTTGCTCTGCATGTTAAGTTCGCCGGCCATCTGGTCGCCGTTATAAGCGAACAGATAGTCATATAAAGGCTTATTGTTTCCGGCAATGCTACGGCCTATGCTCGTTGCATGCGTGGTAAACAACGTTGCCACTTGCGGTAACTTATGGTTGATATAGAGCAGTCCGAGCCCAGTCATCCATTCATTGCCGTGATATATAACTTTCTTTGTGTCGTCAAGATAATAGCCATAAAAGCTCTCCACCACCTTAGCCGCGGCATACGAGAACATCGATGCCTCGTCATAATCGCCGTAGGCATGGAGGCTGTCTACGCCGTATAGTTCCCACAAGCGGGTATATATCTCGTTCTTGTCATTATAGTATTTGCTGAAATCCACGAGGATCGCCACCGGCTCTCCCGGCACCATCCACCGCCCTATCCTGACGGAGAGTCCGTCATGCTGCGCCTGCGCCTTCCACTCATTGAAAAGCGCTTTATCTTCTTTGAAATATGGATTATCACCTTTAAAAACGTCCGGACCTATAAAAATAATTCTGTCTTTCAATACGGTTTGCAATGTCTTGGCCCTTGTCGAAAGGACCGTATATATACCTCCTACCTTATTGCAAACCTCCCAACTTGACTCAAATATATAGTCGGGCAATAAAACTCCTGTCGCCATCGTATACTTCTTAAAAATAATGCGTGCAAAGATAATAATTTTTATTACAAAACAAAAAGTGCCTTATAAAAATTTTTATAAAACCCATGTTTTCTTGACATACATAAATTGCCATATCACAACTGTATAAAAGGGCGGTACATATGCCGCCACACGCTCATCATGCCACAATGTCCGCATTGGGGCGGAAATGCTTTCTTTTTGATTTTCAACAAAGTCTCAGAATCGAGTTATTTTAAAAATAAAAACGACAGGACGCAAATAAGCGAAAACAGAGCGTGCACATGCTAATAGACTGCAATACAGTCCATTACATTACACAGCACAACATCTGTGCAATAAAAATCACCATAAAAAGGGTGAAACATGACCGTTGCAAACACAAAAAGCCGTCCATTGTCCCGGCAAAGACCGTGAACGACACGACAATAAACGGCCTTTTATTACTAAAAAAACAGCTCAATAAAGACAAAATTGACGGAAATACAGAACAAATACGGCAGCATCCAAACGTAAAAAAAGAACAACCCACGGACTTTGTTTTTCCTGGTTCAGCCATTAAGGCAGACAAAGCCGATATGACAAAATGACAACAACAAGTGGCATAATGGATACAAAGTGACTACACAAAACATGCCCAAATAACGGTATCCAGCAAAACCGGCATATCCCAAAACGGCCCGTTAACCAGCAAGTAGCGCCATTCAATAAAGCTAAATATTGACACAGCATAATAAAAATAGTCAATAATAATATTGGCACAATATTTGTATAGAATAAAATGTGTATCTTTGCACACGGGAAACGAATTACAAGCAGAAGGCGTACAAAAGCCGCCAAAAGGCGAGACAACTCCCGTAAAGGCAGGCACTATACGTAAAAAGATAAAAACAGGAGAAATACATGACCAGTCAATTTTCACCAAAAGTATCTCAAATACTGGCGTTCAGCCGCGAGGAAGCCGCACGGCTTGCCAGCAGGTCGGTAGGACCCGAGCACTTATTGCTTGGCATCCTGCGTGACAAGACAGGCCCTGTGCATGAATTATTCGTAAAATCAGACATCAATTTCCAATCAATAAAAGACGAGCTTGAGCAGAAGGTGCGTGAAGAGGACATTGCGCAACCTTTGCGCACGCATGAACTCGTACTGAACGAAAAAGCCAGCAACATCCTGAAACTGGCTGTGCTCGAAGCACGCATACAATCCAGGCAGATGGTAGACGAGCAGCATTTACTGCTCGCCATACTTCATGACCAAGTGAACAACGGCGCAAAAGAAGTACTTGAATTTAACAACATGAACTACGAGGACGCACTGACATATTTCCAGCAGGCGGCTAACATACCCAATGACGGAATCAGCATGCCCGACAAGGATGAAGATGACGAAGACGGTATGCTCAGCATAAACGGCGACAATTCACAAAAAGCAAGACAGCAAGGCACGACAACAAGCGTTCACCGCCCTACGGGCAAAACCCCCGTACTTGACAACTTCGGTACAGACCTGACAAAGGCTGCCTCGGAAGGGAAACTCGACCCCGTTGTAGGACGTGAACGCGAAATACAGCGAGTAACCGAAATCCTTTGCCGGCGCAAGAAAAACAATCCGGTATTAATTGGCGAGCCCGGCGTAGGAAAAAGCGCCATCGTAGAAGGATTGGCACAGCTGATATGCGCCCACCGCACGTCTCCGGTCCTGTTTAACAAAAGAATAATAAACCTCGACATGGCAGCCATCGTGGCAGGCACGAAATACCGAGGCCAATTCGAGGAGCGCATAAGGGCACTCGTCAAGGAAATAGAACAAAATCCGGATGTAATCATCTTCATAGACGAGATCCACACACTCGTAGGCGCAGGATCCACACCTGGCTCAATGGACGCAGCCAACATGCTGAAACCGGCACTCGCACGCGGCACCATACAGTGCATCGGCGCAACAACACTTGACGAATACAGGAATTCGATAGAGAAAGACGGAGCGCTGGAAAGACGCTTCCAGAAAGTAATGGTTGAACCGACCACCGCCGACGAGACTGTAGCCATACTCAGGAACATCAAAGACCGCTACGAACACCACCATCATGTGGAATACTCTGATGACGCCATTCTGGCGTGTGTCAAACTGACAGACAGATACGTGACAGACCGCGCCTTCCCTGACAAGGCCATCGATGCTCTCGACGAAGTCGGCGCACGCGTTCATCTTCAGCACGCCCAAATGCCTCCGGAAATAAGCGAAAAAGAGAAAGAAATCAGCTATGTCAAGGAAAAGAAGCAGGCAGCTGTGCGTAACCAGAACTTTGAATTGGCCGCAAGTTACCGCGACAAGCAGGTAGAACTTGAAAACGAGCTGAAAGAGCTGCAGGACAAATGGACTAATAACGAAATCGGCAGCCGCGACATCATTACTGACAAAGATGTAGCAGACGTCGTTTCGACGATAACAGGAGTCCCCGTACAACGCATTGCCGAGGCAGAGGGCACCCGACTGAAAAACATGGGTGAAGAACTGAAAAGCGCCGTCATAGCCCAAGACAAGGCCATTGAAAAAATGGTAAAAGCCATACAACGCAACCGCGTGGGGCTGAAAGAAGCAAACCACCCAATAGGGGCGTTCATGTTCCTTGGCCCTACAGGCGTAGGCAAAACGTATCTCGCAAAAAAGCTTGCTGAATGTATGTTTGGCAGCAGCGACGCTCTCATACGTATTGACATGAGCGAATACAGCGAGAGCTTCAACACGTCAAGGCTTGTCGGAGCGCCTCCGGGATATGTAGGATACGAGGAAGGCGGCCAACTTACGGAAAAGGTACGCCGTCACCCCTACTCTATCGTATTGCTTGACGAAATCGAGAAAGCTCACGGCAACGTGTTCAACATGCTGTTGCAAGTGCTTGACGAGGGTCGCCTTACCGACGGCAACGGACGTCTGATAGACTTCCGCAATACGGTAATCATAATGACCAGCAACGCCGGTACACGCCAACTAAAGGAATTCGGGCGTGGCGTTGGTTTCACGGCTGGCGGAAGCATGGGGCTGAGCCTGAACGAGAACGACAAGGAGTATGCACGCAGCATAATACAGAAGAGCCTGAGCAAACAATTCAGTCCAGAGTTCCTTAACCGCCTTGACGAAATAATCACGTTCGACCAGCTTGACCTCAACGCGATAAAGAAAATCATTGACCTTGAGCTTAATGGTTTGAATAAACGTGTAGAAGAGCTTGGATACAAACTCGATATAACTGACAAGGCAAAAGAGTTCGTGGCAATGAAAGGCTACGACGTGCAATTCGGCGCACGGCCGTTGAAACGTGCCATCCAGAACTACATCGAGGACGGCGTATGCGAACTCCTGCTCGACGGCAAACTTACAGCCGGCGACATAATCAAAATTGACAAGAATCCGGAAAAAGAGGAACTTGTATTCAATTAAGGGTCAAGAATTAAGAGTTAAGAAAATATGACTTGGAGTTTTAATTGTAAGTGTATTTTTCTTAACTCTTAATTCTTGACTCTTAAATTATCTTACGGTTATGTGGAAGCACCCTTGCTTTACCTCGTATTTTATATAGCAACGCTTGTTCTCGCGCATATCACGCAACACTTCACTAAGCACCCATTTCAAGGTGTCATTACGTACGGCCCTACGTGGCTGGTCTGCGGAAGGGCTCACGGTTTTATAACGGTTATAACAAATATCAAAAGTCGTACCGTACATATGGCATGAGTTTTCCGTTGCGTTGCCATTATACTGTCTCAGATTTTTCACGTCTGCACGCGAGCGTAGCACGCTTGTTACTATTATCTGATGCAGAGGTATGCCCTTGATTTGCAGACTGTCATAATAAGCCCGGCCTATGTCGTTCAGCAAGACGGCCGCACGAGGTACAAGATAAGGAATACTGCTACGCAACGGATCTATATGAAAATACGGACTTGCCCCGACAAAAACCAGCTCCTTCTTACGGTGTTCGGCATCTTTTCTGTCCTCAACAGGCTTTACTCCGTAATAGTTCGCGGCCATAAGCTGTACGTCATTATTATCAGGAAAGGTACGACTAAAACCGGGCACGCTGTTTATACGGTGCTTAACAATATTGCCCTTGCCATCAAAAAACGACGGTAGAGGAAAACCCGTTGCTGCATTTACAGGCTTAATAGACACCGGAACGTGAAGAGCAGCAGTATCATCAGTTTTATCGTCAACAGACTTCCGCACTTCATTTGCCAACATCGCCTCTTTAGTTCTGTCTTCTGCGACTGACGGAAAAATCAACCTGACAAACGCCAGGACAACTACAATTACGACGAAAGATGCCAAAAACTTATTCTTGGCTCCTTTTATACGAAAAGATGAAAAGCGAGCCTTCCACCGTAAAAAATCATTATAATTAAATATCATTTATTGAGTCCGCTTGAACAAATATATTGCAAAAGTAATGTAAACAAGCGGAATATCAAAACAAATAAGGTGTTTTGTCACATTGACGAGATGATTTAATGAAATCAATATACTTATGAACAAGAACCATTCAACATTAAAAAAGAAAAGGAAAAACAGCGTAATATTAAAAATATTCAGTAATTTTGCACAATAATTTTAATTGTCGGTAAAATTGATAGAGAAGCATATCGTACTTGAAGATATTGACCCTGTTGTGTTATACGGGGCCAACAATTCACATCTGCAAATAATCAAGGCATTATATCCCAAACTTAGAATTGTTGCACGCGACAACGTGATGCGTGTACTTGGTGATGAAGAACAGATGGCTGTATTCGAGGAGAATATAGAAAAAATACGTTTGCATGTTCTGAAATACAACTCTATTAATGACGAGGATATACTGGATATCATAAAAGGGAAAAAGACCAATGATGACACCGCAAAGGATGTTGTGGTATACAATATATCAGGAAAACCGATAAAAAGCCGTAGCGAAAATCAGCAAAAGCTTATCGATGCTTATGATAAAAACGACATGATATTCGCAATCGGGCCGGCCGGAACTGGTAAAACTTACCTTAGCATTGCTCTCGCAGTGAAAGCCCTGAAGGAAAAAACGGCGAAAAAAATCATATTGAGCCGTCCTGCTGTTGAAGCGGGGGAAAAACTGGGATTCCTGCCAGGAGACATGAAGGAAAAAATCGACCCATACCTCCAACCATTGTACGACTCTTTGGAAGACATGATTCCAGCCGTTAAGCTACAAGACATGATGGAAAAGCATGTCATACAAATAGCGCCGCTCGCATTCATGCGAGGACGGACGCTAAGTGATGCCGTAGTAATATTGGACGAAGCGCAAAACACTACCTCCGCACAGATACGCATGTTCCTTACAAGAATGGGATGGAACACCAAGATGATAATAACCGGAGACTTAACCCAGATAGACTTACCACACGGAACATTAAGCGGACTTCGTGAAGCCGTCGGCATTCTAAAAGGAGTGGAGGGAATATCATTCATAAACATGAACGAAAAAGACATTGTAAGACACAAGCTCGTAACACGAATAGTTCATGCGTATGAAAACGCGGACAAGTTGCATAGCGGGAAAAGCCCCAACCACAATAAAGCCGAAAATTCAGAAGAAATACAAGTACCAGAGAAAGTGAGCGATAAATAGCCATCCATGACAATCTGTCGCCCCGCTGCTCACCAACAAAAATAAAAGACAATGAAAGCGTTAACAAGAACAGACTTCCATTTTGATGGACAAAAGAGCGTGTATCATGGTAAGGTACGCGATGTTTACAACATCAACGATGACATTATCGTTATGGTTGCAACCGACAGGATTTCGGCTTTTGACGTAATCCTGCCCAAAGGAATACCGTTCAAGGGACAAGTTCTGAACCAAATCGCATCTAAGTTCCTTGACCAGACAAAAGACATCTGTCCTAACTGGAAACTGGCAACTCCGGATCCGATGGTTACCGTTGGCTTGAAGTGCGAAGGTTTCCGTGTGGAAATGATTATCCGTTCAATCCTGACCGGCTCAGCATGGCGCGAGTATCAAAAAGGTTGCCGTGAAATTTGCGGTGTGAAATTACCTGATGGCATGAGGGAAAACCAACGCTTCCCGGAACCGATCATTACACCCACGACAAAGGCTGACGAAGGACATGACATGAATATCTCGAAAGAAGAAATCATTGCCCAGGGTATAGTCAGCAAGGAAGACTACGAAATAATGGAGGATTATACGCGCAAGATATTCGCACGAGGCCAGGAAATTGCTGCCCAACATGGTCTAATTCTTGTTGATACAAAGTATGAATTCGGAAAGCGTGACGGTAAAGTTTACTTGATTGACGAGGTTCACACACCTGACAGTAGCCGTTATTTCTATGCTGACGGATACGAAGAAAAATTTGAGAAGGGCGAACCGCAGCGCCAGTTGTCTAAAGAGTTTGTACGTCAATGGCTTATTGAGCATAACTTCATGAATGAGCCTGGACAGGTAATGCCGGAAATAACCGACGAATACGCAGAGAGCGTAAGCGAACGTTACATTGAACTGTTCGAACACATTACTGGTGACAAATTCGACAAAGCAGCCGAAGAAGGCGATATTGCCGCACGCATAGAAAAGAATGTAAAAGAGTATCTCGAGAGTTACAAGAATACAGGCAAATAACCAACTAACCGACAAACATGGAGGGAGTATACATTTATAATACTGAGTTGGCCTCCATGTTTGTCACTTAATTATGTATTTTGCCAGCAAGCCACGATGTCATACAAGCAGGAACGCATAACCCCATACAGCAACGGGCAGGAAAAGAGCAAACAGGTAGAGGAAATGTTCGACAACATAGCCCATTCGTATGATGCCCTCAACCATCGCCTCTCATTCGGCATTGACTACTTTTGGAGAAATACGGCAATAAAACAACTAAGACGTTATAAACCGTCTTCTATATTAGACATTGCAACTGGAACGGGAGACTTTGCAATCATGTCGGCAAAAAAATTATGTCCAAAAAACATTGTCGGAATAGATATTTCTGAGGGCATGATGCGTATCGGAATGTTGAAAGTTAAAAAGGCAGGGCTCGAAAATGTGATATCATTTGAAAAGGAAGATTGTGAACACCTATCATTCAACGATAACAGTTTCGATGCCATAACAACGGCTTTCGGAATAAGAAATTTCCAAAACCTCGATGCATGCCTAAAGGAAATGTGCCGAGTATTGAAAAAAGGAGGCCATGTAAGTATTCTGGAATTAAGCAGTCCGCTACATTTCCCCATGAAACAACTCTTTTGGATATATTCACACACCCTGCTTCCTCTATATGGTAAACTTATATCAAAAGACAAAAATGCGTATAAGTACCTTATCAACACCATTGAATCATTCCCGCAAGGAGAAGAGATGGTAGGGATATTCAAGAAAGCCGGATTCTCGGAAGCCAGATTCAGGCGCCTTACATTCGGTATATGCACTTGTTATTTAGCTATCAAATAATTCAATAATTATGGATA
>ENA-ORSJ01002432-ORSJ01002432.1-human-gut-metagenome-genome-assembly--contig:-NODE-2432-length-12360-cov-4.702560_pt1 | contig 12360 bp, 9 predicted proteins | sample MGYA00242191_ERZ509158 | MGnify/ENA primary metagenome ERZ509158 (study PRJEB26280, sample SAMEA2338623) | human gut metagenome | biome: human gut; feature: human-associated habitat; material: faeces... | reverse complement strand
TCCTGCCGCTATTGGAGCAACTTATGCTGCACCAAACCGAACTGTGTGTCTGTTCACGGGTGACGGTGGATTCCAGATGAGTATACAAGAGCTCGGCACCATAATGGAGCAGCACGCTCCCGTAAAGATAATACTGCTCAACAACAACTTTCTGGGCAATGTGCGCCAATGGCAGTATATGTTTTTCAACAAACGATATTCTTTCACTCACATGCTCAACCCGTCGTACGAGCAAGTATGCCGCGGCTACGACATACCTTACGAGGCCGTGATAGAACGCGGCGCGTTGCAGGAGGCTGTTGCCCGTATGCTTGCCACGCCGGGACCGTACATGATCGAGTGTGCCGTGAAGGAAGAAGACAACGTCCTGCCCATGACGCCTCCGGGCTGCAGCGTGGACGAGATGCTTCTTGAAATAAAATAACAATCAACAGGATGGAAATGGAGAAAAACTTATATACATTGCTCGTTTACTCTGAAAACCTCGCCGGCATACTGAACCAGATAACCTCTGTGTTCACGCGCTGCCAGATAAACATAGAGAGTCTTAACGTGTCGTCGTCGAGCATACGCGACATACACAAATATACCATCACGGCATGGAGCGACGAAAACCAGATAAGAAAGATAACAAAGCTGATCGAGAAGAAGATAGACGTGTTGAAGGCCGATTACTATCGTGATGAGGAACTGTTCATCCACGAGGTGGGACTTTACAAGATATCCACTCCCAAGCTGCTCGAGAATCCGGAGATATCGCGCACCATACGCCGCCACGACGCACGTATGATGGAGGTGAATCCGACTTACAGCACCGTGCAGTATGCCGGACTGACCGAGGACGTGACCGACTTGTACTACTGTCTGAGCAAGTTCGGATGTCTGTTGCAGTACAGCCGGTCGGGTCGCATAGCCGTAACGAGAAGCTTTGACGAGCCGGTGGCAGATTATCTTCACCGTAAAAAATACAACGACAATAATGGAACTGAAGAGTAAAGTAGGAAGCTACGACTTTCTGGTCGAGCCTTTCCATTGCGATTTCTCGCACCGTGTGTTCATGGGACATCTTGGCAACAACCTGCTAAATGCCGCCGATTTCCACTCCAACGAGCGTGGTTACGGCATGAGCTATCTCAATCCTATACACCGCACATGGGTGCTCTCGCGCCTCGTCATAGAGATGGAGACCATGCCCGAGGCTTACGACACCATCAGCGTCAGCACGTGGGTGGAGAGCGTGAAGCGCTATTTCACAAGCCGAAACTATGCCGTCACCGACGGCAACGGGCGCCTGTGCGGATACGGACGCAGCATCTGGGCGATGATAGACACCGTGACACGCCAGCCGGTGGATATAATGGCCGTGCGCGACGGACTGATAATGGAATACATCGACACCGAGACGCCGTGCCCCATTGAGCCGCCTTCGCGTGTTAAGATGGGTGTCGGAGCGCGTCTGGTGCGCAGCGTGGAGACGCGATACAGCGATGTTGACGTGAACGGACACATAAACAGCGTGAAATATATTGAGCATATACTCGACCTCTGGGACATAGAATGGTACCGACACAACGACATTCGCCGCATCGACATTGCCTATGTGGCCGAGGCATACATTGGCGACCGCCTGAACCTATACGTGGAGCAGACCGCCGACGACGAGTATTGCGTGCGCGTGGCTAAGCTGTCCGACGGAGCGGAGAAGGATGTTGAGGCTTGTCGCTGTAAGATTAAATTTATGAAAAAGTGAAAGAAAATTTGGCTGATTTATATTAAATTGCTATATTTGTCCGCCAATTTAATGAAATAATATAACCAATCGCAGTCTCCGGACTGCACAAAAAACATAAGCATATGGCAGAAATGAATTTCGGTGGCGTGTTGGAAACAGTTGTCACCAGCAAAGAGTTTTCATTGGAAAAGGCACGCGAAGTGCTCAAGAACGAGACTATAGCAGTTCTCGGTTATGGCATTCAGGGACCCGGACAGGCCGGCAACCTGCGCGATAACGGTTTCAACGTGATTGTTGGCCAGCGTGAGGGCAAGACCTATCAGAAGGCCGTGGAAGACGGATGGGTTCCAGGCAAGACTTTGTTCTCTATCGAAGAGGCCGCCGAGAAAGGCACGATTATATGTATGTTGCTGTCTGATGCAGGACAGATTGCCGTATGGCCTAAAGTGAAACCTTATCTCACGGCCGGCAAGACACTGTATTACTCACACGGATTCGCCATCACATGGAACGACCGCACGGGCGTAGTGCCGCCAAAGGACGTCGACGTCATCATGGTAGCACCTAAGGGTTCGGGTACATCATTGCGCAGCATGTTCCTCGAGGGCCGCGGACTCAACTGCTCTTATGCAGTATATCAGGACGCTTCGGGCAAGGCAGACGAGAAGGCGCTCGCCTTCGGTATCGGCATCGGAGCAGGCTATCTGTTCAAGACAACATTCCAGCGCGAGGCTACGAGCGACCTCACCGGTGAGCGCGGATCGCTCATGGGAGCCATCGAAGGTCTGCTCGAGGCACAGTATGAGGTGCTCCGCGAGCACGGACACTCTCCTTCGGAGGCATTCAACGAGACCGTAGAGGAACTCACACAGAGCCTCATGCCGCTGTTCGCCGCCAAGGGAATGGACTGGATGTATGCCAACTGCTCTACCACGGCACAGCGTGGTGCGCTCGACTGGGCACCGCGTTTCCGCGAAGCCATCAAGCCGGTCATGGAGTGGCTCTACCTCTCTGTGAAGACAGGTCAGGAGGCTCAGATATCCATCGACAGCAACTCGCAGCCTGACTACCGCGAGAAGCTCAACGCCGAACTCAAGGCAATGCGCGACAAAGAGATGTGGCGTGCAGCCGAGACCGTGCGCAAGCTGCGTCCGGAGAACAGCGAATTCTGATGAATACCATAATTATATATCTGGCATGATGTACCGGAGACAGTAAAGGCTTATCCCGAACCGCGCCGCGTGGTGCATGACGGGATAAGTCTTTTTTTGCCCGATAGAAATCAGGTGTTTATTGTCTTCAATATAACCCCGAATCGGTCATTATACCGTACATGGTTTTATCTGTTTGTGCATTCATGCTTTCAGCCGTTTTTTTGTTTTCCATTGGCCTCTTTTTGTTCTATTTTTCTTGATATGGCCAGCCCTGCCTGCAAGAAATACAACTAAAATATGCTCAATATAAAGCAAAAATACAGACTTAATTCTAATGACCGATTCGGGATAAAGACCGTGATTTCGATCACGCATAAACCTTTTTCAATCCCAGACCGGAGTTGTTTCCTTGCTATAAGAAGAAACGATATATGCAGCTTTCAGATTGTAACCGGATTTTGATTTTCCTGCCTCAGTTTCCTGATATACCCCGAAAAATAAGCGCGTATTTGCGGACAAAGTCTCCTTCGGACGCAAATACACGAAATATGATATGTTTTTATAATATATTGAATATCAATGATTTATGTTTAAATGGTATTTTGTCGCTTTGCGAAAAGGCCCATTTCGTCATGCGAAAAGGCCTATTTCAGAGGCTGAAATGGCCCATATCGCACCCCAATATGGGCTTTTTCGCACTGCGAAATGGGCAATATCAGAACACGGAACGGACTTTTCCGGACTACGTTATGGGGTATATCAAAATACGGAATTATACTAAATGCCATTTATTCTGTACGGTTTAACATTCATTTACATCTCTTTTGCGAAAATATTTTGTCAAAATACAGTCAAGAAAAATTGTAAGTTCGTCTCTCCGGTTTTCGTCAAAAACGCTGATACAAGACGGGTGGATAGGTACGGAAAGCATTTGTCTGACGAGCCGTAAGTATGCGTCGGTTTTATGATGAGTATTCGTCGGTCGCGGCAACGTGACTTTGTCATTACTCGTTCACCGTGCCGGCACGGTATATATCCCTCCGCGTTGTAAGGAAACTTTCTTCAATCATAGGTACTTTATGAATAAAAAACATTCACCGCAGACCCCCTGCCGGGCCGCATGATGCCTGTCACGGTTGCACGCAATGGCGCATATATTAATAATGATACATCTATTGCCGTAATGTTTTACATTGTCATTAATTTCGAGTTTTGTGTGCCCTACTGAATATATATTATTAATTTTTTTTGTATCTTTGCTTTACCTTTTAACAAAACCTGGAGGCATCGTGATGCTGAGGCATGTATTCGGCACGCATGTAGTGGCTTCCTTATAGACTGAAATAAATGGAGATGAGAAAGACATTTTGGTTATTAAGTATCATACTATTAGGATTTTTTTCGTGCAACTCGCATAAAGAAAGTAACCGGCATGATAGTGAGATGGTGGATTCTTTTCTCATAAGCCGCTACGACTCTATATATACGTTTCCTGATATTATGGAAAAACGGTTCGTGCAGGAGCAGAAAGGACTGACCGACAGTGTGTCGTTCTACCGGCTCGAGCTGTTCAGGGCGTTCTGCCGGTTCCTTCAGGGTGATACGCGCGACGCAATGCGCACAAACGACCGTGTGTTGGCCTACGCCCGGTCACACGACGACACCGACGCGCTCGAGGCCGTATGCTGGAACCACCGCTACGCCATGCTGCAGGGAATGAACCAGCGCGACTCTGCCGTGGCGTGTCTTCATCATGCCTACGACGCACTCTATCGTGCCACCGACAGACGTGAGTTGGAGAATGTCTGCATAAACCTTGCCGACCAGTATCGCCAGATGGGCGACCAGCCCAACGCCGCAAGATATTACCGCAAAGCCCTGTGGGTGGCGGACTCTCTGCATTCACGGCGGGTGAAATACAGCATATATGTAGGTCTGGCGCAGGTGTATGCCGACCTGCACAACTTCTCGCTGGCCCATCACTACTTCGATCTGGCGGAGCGGAATCCCGAGCCCAAGCTCGCGTATGAGAAGTATTACTTCTACAACTCCAAGGGAAACTGCTACTATTTTGAGGAACGCTATGCCGAGGCTCTCGAGTGTTTCAAGAAGGCATATGCCATCGTGAGACAGTTCAACCAGCCGTCGCTCAACGCCATAACAGAGGCCAATATGGGCGAGATATATACACTTCTCGGGCAGCTCGACTCGGCAGAAGTCTATCTCGACCGTGCAGGCGCGGGCATATATTCAGACTCCACCGCCAACGACGAGGTGGTGTTCTATTTCAACAGCCTTGAAGCGGCGCTCGCGCTCAACCGCCATCAGTATGCCAAGGCGCACAAGCTGCTTTCGCGGCCGTACGATCCTGAACGCATAGGTCCGTCGTACATGTATCTGCACAACAAGCGTCTGATGGAGTATTATCTGCGTCAGAACGACTATCGCCGGGCGTTCCACTACAAGGAACTCGTGGATAAGTATAATGACTCGATAAGAAACGAGCGCCATCTGAAAAGCATTGACGAGATAGACTACCGCTACAGCCAGGACACTACGCTGCTCAAGCGCGACGTGCTCATTGCCGGCAAGAACGTGCAGCTGTCCGAACAGCGCACCACCATTGTCTTCACCGTGGGTCTGTTGCTCGTCGTTGTGCTCGGAGCGGTGCTGGTGTTCGTGTATGTGCGCCGCAAGAACGAACGGGTGTATGCCCGTCAGCTCGCACTGGTTACGAAGCTGCGTATGGACAATGTGAAGAATCGCATATCGCCGCATTACACCCTGAACGTGCTCAACGCCATAATGCCGGCGTTCAGACAGTATGACGACCTGTCGCACAAGTTGCGCCTGTTCGTGAAGGTGTTGCGGTCGAACCTGCTCGCTTCTGACAAGGTGGCCGTGACACTGGAGGAGGAGCTTGAGCTCGTTAAGGATTTTGTGGCACTCCGCAAGGAGACCAACCCCGACACACCACGCGTGGAATGGCGTGTGGACGAGCGTGTGGACGAGAGCGTCATGGTGCCGTCGATGTGCATCCAGATTCCTGTCGAGAATGCGTTGAAGTATGCCTTCGACGGCATGGAGGAGCCCGGCGAGATTGTTGTGAGCATAAACGACAGCGGCAAAGGCGTGCTCGTGAGCATCCGCGACAACGGTGTGGGCTACAATCCCGGCGCATACAACAATTCGGAACGCGGCACTGGCAACGGTCTGAAGATGCTCTTCCGCACGGTGGAGATGCTCAATGCCAGAAACACCGAGAAGATGCGGTTCGACATAAGCAACCTTTCCGCCACAGGAGAAAGCGGAACTCTCGTAACAATATACGTTCCTTACCGCTATCAATTCAATCTATAAAACGCACAGACAATATGAATACCAAGATAATGTCAGCCGTGATCGTGGACGACGAACCGGGCGCGATACAGGCATTGGAGGCCGGTCTGAAGGCTTACGACGACATATTGGTGGTCGATACTCAGACCAACGAGCAGAAGGCGCGGCGCAGCATACTGCGCAATAAGCCCGACATCCTCTTCATGGATGTGGAGATGCCGGGCATAAGCGGCATAGACCTGATAAAGGAGATGAGGCCGCTCATGGGCGACAATACGCACGTCGTGTTCTACACGGCATACGACAAGTATCTCATCGACGCCCTGCGCGCCTCGGCGTTCGACTATCTGCTCAAGCCATACACCCCCGAAGAGTTGCAGACTGTCATCGACCGCGTGCGTGAAGACAGCGGCAACAGCGGGCAGGCAGCCGCTCCGTCGGCACCCGCTGCCGGCTCCGACGACCGGTTCGCGGTGCAGACCGTGGACCGTCTTATGTTGCTGCGCCGTCAGGAAATACTCTATTTCTATTATGACGACAGCCGCTGCTGGGTCATCATGCTCACCAATATGGAGCAGCACCGGTTGCGCCGTACCACCAAGGCGAAGGACATTCTCGCCATGAACAGTTCGTTTGTGAAGGTAAGTTCCAGTTGCATTCTCAACATCGACTACCTTGCTTCGGTTGAACATACCACGCTGCGATGGGAGCTCTTCCCGCCGCTCAACAATGTGGAGATAATGGCAAGTCGTCGCCACTATTCGGAGATAAAGGAGGCGCTCAAGTTCCTTTGATATGTCTGCGCGGCGCTGTGCGGTTGAGGCTGATGTGAATATATGGCGCGGAAGTGGGGCAGACGTAGCCGGATGATTGGGAATTTGTTGCACGGTATATTATGGAAGTGCGGTGTGTCTTGATGAATGTGCGGCATGCCCGTGCCGAATCCGCAACACGTTTTTCATGAATACAGAACACGTCTCAGCCTGATACACACGGATTTTCATTAAACACATCATATTATTCGAATCCTTCCGACACGCCGTCAGAAGGATTTTTTGTCTCCCGATGGCGTGAGTCGCTTTGTTTACGGCGTGCGCATGTCGTGACATTCAGATATCGTCATATCATGGTTTTCGCGTCCGAAACTGTATATTCATACGCTTTTCGTAGTAAAAAATTTTGACAAATAAAATTCTCAAAATAGAAAAAAGCAGTCCGATAGCTACCCTGTCGCGATGCGTTAAAGAGCCTTTTCCGCACCGGTCATTTCTTCATCAAAACGGCGAAAAAAACCGGTGGTCGTGCGAAATGGGCTCTTTCGGCTTGCGAAATGCACCATTTTAGGACACGAAAAGCACCATATCGGGGCCTGAAAGAGCCTATATCGCAACACGAAATAGGCTCTTTCGCAAACCCGTGAGCGCATCATCAATTTGCCATAATGCGTAAACCGCTGTCTGTCAGACACATAACAAAACCCTTCAAAACTTGCGTATTTGCGGTCGAAGGAGCAGTCGGACGAAAAAACGCGCGTATTTTCGAGTTACGGTGAATATTTATTCATTTCTCTGTTTTGCTTTCTGCATATTTATGCAAAATCTCTTTCGTGCTCTATGACAGCCGTACATACAGGCCCGAAAACAGTATTCCGGTAAGCATTAATTACCGAATAATCATGTTTTTCTACCGTTTAGGCACGATAGATGCACGTATGATACATGCGCGCCTTGTCTCCGGTTGCGTGGTTTATGATGTTTTCCTATTTTTGTAGAGCTGATGCAGGTGTGTTTTCAACGCCCGTATTGTCCGGTTCTTGTGCCGGGGACGGCGAGATGACAAACTATGGTTCACTGGCGTCTGCGACCATTTCTACGGTGAGGTACACAGTCCGAAGTGTATGGGACACGGCACTATCCCCGACCGTCCGTAGAAAACATGCGAATGCTGCGAGGCATTCTGGATTAGAGGTTTGAGTAAATAATGTGGCAGGCGGCTTATTGTCGAATCTGAAAAATGCCTGTCGAATATAGAATGTCTGATATCATTGTCTGTTTGCTTCTACTATGGGAAAAACAATATATATGCATTCAGCGGTGAGACCCGGACATTCTTTTTTTGGGTAATGCCATGAAACGCGGTTTCTGATAATAAATTTCAGACCATGTGGGCACGATTTTCCACCGTTTGGGCTTCGTAGTCTGCCATACAGTCCGTATGTGCCATTTGGGCGGTTGCATACGTGTTGCGCTTTGCCTATCTTTGTACTGGTAAACGGCTCTCGCCGTATGGAAAAAACATAAGCTGGTTTAAGTTGTGGAAAATGGGTTTGGTAGAATTATTGATGTTATATTAAAATAATGTATTATGAGAACTATCTTTATTCTGTTTTCTTTTGTTCTTGTTGGGTTAGGACTCTCCATACCTGGGGCGCAGGATGAAATCATCACGAAGAACGGCGATGTGTCTCAGGAATGTAACGTGGAGACAATCGATAAGTATTTGCTCTACAACACAGAGAACAAGACCGACGGGGCAGATGACGAGCCAAACAGTCTGCTGATGGCTATGGGAGTGGAGAAGGTTTCTGTGCTTGATGACGGCAATATGTGGATAAATCTTATACAGGGTTGTTTCCATAAAAGGAACAAGAAGGATGTTCCCGGTTTCTCCGGAACGAAGGGTGACTTGATCTTTCAGTCTTCGTCACGGCGTTATATGTCGTGACCATGGCTCTCGCATAGTCTTTATGCCTGTGTGTTTTCAGGCATGAGGCGTTGTGGTGGGCTGTCAGTGACGGCTCACCGCAATTTGTTTTTTCACGTATCTGCGCAATACGCAGACGGTGGTTTATTAATAATTAAATAATGGTAATTATGAAGGTTTTACGACGTATTATGTTTGTTGTGATGTGTTGTTTAGGCAGCGCGGGTGTCAGCGCGCAGGGCATGGGCGACATTCTCAACTCTTTAAGTGAAGGACTGACGATAGGTGCGGTTCTGAAAAATCCTAATCTGCAGTCGGCTGACATGAAGAACTTTTTCGCGTTCATCAATGCCGGGCACAACAGTTTCAACTCGGGACAGTTCGGTGATGCCGTGTCTCATTACAAAGAGGCAAGGAATATCGCTGCCAGGACCAACGACAGAATCCTGCGTAAGGTTTATCTCAACTATGGCATAAAGGCTCAACTGGATGAGTGGTATAACAATGCGTATGCTCAATATAAGTTGCAGAACCCGTCGAAACCTGCTGAGAGCAGTGGCTCAGTCTCTGTTTTCTCCGGCGGAGGTTTCTATACTGCCCCGAGCACAGGCGGAAGTACCACCACTAAGACAAAGACAGTATGCCGTCTGTGCGGCGGAACAGGCCGTAAGATAAAGGAATATTACAGCTCGGGTCAGCGCAAGTGGTGCTCAATATGCAACCGAGAGGTGGGCACGGGTCATCAGCATGTGACCTGCGATCTGTGCCACGGCACGGGCTCGTATTGATGTGCCGGTATGGAGATAACCGTATTATGACAGAAACGTCAGTTGTCTTACGGATATTATGTATGTGTTAAGCTAAGAAGAGTTGATAAAACATTATTGGGTGGTCCGGTGCATGTGGCAATATGCACCGGATTTTATTTTTATTACAAATCGGGACACTTGTCTGTTGCCTGGCTTTAATCGGTGAACGGATAAGTATTTCCCATCCGTACGTCGAACCGTATTCTGTGACTTATTGTTTGTTTTTTTTGTACAAAGTGAGGCATATAATTGAGGCAGGGAATACTCGTATCACCGTTTTGTTACAACATATCCTGTATATCATACGGAGTTTTTCTTTCCGCAGAACAGTCTTATCCGTCCTGCCGTTCCGGCATCATCTTTTTCCACCTACAACGCCATTTTAATAAAAATAAACACATTTTTGTGCATAATTTCCTGAATATGGAGATATATTTCAGATTCTTTTCAGAATTGGATAATAATTTTGCGGCAAGAAACAATAATAAGAACAAACAACTAAAACTAATGTATATGAAAGGAAGAATCACTATTCTAACACTCGTGATGGCGATGTTCATCATGGTATCGTGCGACAACAATGACTCTTTTGACAATGGTAAACTGAACGTAAATCAGGTGCCTAAGGTTGTGATGACTGAGTTCGAGGAGAAATTCCCCGACGCATCGAATGTTTCTTGGGCGAAGAAATACGACTCGTATGCGGTGGCAAGCTTCACGAACACCACCGGTAGCGGTGCCGGAAGCGACTATACTGCATGGTTTGACTGGGGCACAGGCAAGTGGAACATGACTGAGGTGGAGATGCCTTACAGCATGATTCCCGAGGCCGTTAAGACAGCATTCGAGGCAAGCGACTACTCAAAGTCGCCGTGGGTGAAGGACAACGAGGTGGATTTCCTGCAAAGACCGGACAACGCCGAGGCGCTTTACGTCATTAAGGTGGAGAAAAAGGAATCGGGTGTTGAGACCGAGATGGAACTCTATTACACCGCAGCCGGTGTGCTGGTGAAGGAAATAGCCGATGTGGAGAAGGACTACGACTATCACGACTATCTGCCGCAGACTCCGTCGAATGACATCAGCACATGGCTCAACACAAACTATCCGGGCGCACGCATGGTGGACATGGAGCGCGAGCATAACTCCACTGAGATTGAGTTCGTGAGCAACGGACTGAAGTATGAGGCTGTCTTCGACGCGTCGAACCAGTGGGTTTACACCAAGACCGACTACGGACGCAACTACGCAAGCTACGTTCCTGAGCTGGTGATGAATGCTCTCACCGGTAAATACAGCGCAAGCGAGTGGCGCGTTGACGACGCCGAGAAGTTCGAGTCTGCCACAAACAGCTACTTCAGTTTCGAGCTACAGAGCATCCGCAGCGCATGGGACGACGAGATAGACGTGTACATCGGCACCGACGGAACATTCATCGACCGTCCGCAGAATCCGGACATCACGGTTGGCGGAGCAGGCAGTGTACCGGTGGCTGACGACCTTATGACGTTCATCGAGCAGAAATATAGCGGTGCGGTTGTTATAGGCAAGGAGTATGACGACGGCCTCCTGGAGATAAAGATCAGCCACAACGGCCTGATAAAGGAAGTGAAGTTCAACGGCCGCAACCAGTGGGTGAAGACCGAATACGATCTTTACAACTACGAGGACCTGCCGCTTGCAGTGAGAACAACGCTCGAGGCTGACAAGGATTTCCAGAAAGTAAGGATGGAGATGGAGGTCACAGAGACACCTTCGGACACTATTTACAAGATTGAGATAGAGACCGCACGCGCTGAAGTGCAGTACACAATAAACGCTGCGGGAACACTTCTGCACAAGGAATATGACGACTGACACAAATCCGTGAGGATGTAACAGCGTCATCACCGGATGTCTGCCGGTAAATGTCAGACATGTTGATTGATACTGAGTTCATTTTTTTAGCCCCGTCGGCAGAGCCATATCGGTTTCATACTGATTCTGTCGGCGGGGCTTTCTTTGTCTCTTTATCGTGTCGGGATGAATAATCTGCGGTTCAAGGAAGAAGAAAGACATCGCGTAGTTTCAAGTACGGCATAAATCGGATGGATACCTATTACAATAAAAAAGGCGGTTCTTCTTCCGGACAACCGATGTTTGTTTCCACTGAAAACAAACCGATATGTACCACTTTCAGATTGTAACCGGATTTTGATTATTCCGTCTTAGTTTCCCGATATACCCCAAAAAATAAGCGAGTATTTGCAGACAAAGTCTCCTTCGGGCGCAAATACGCGAATTATGAGAGGCTTTTATAATATATTGAATACCAATGACTTATGTTTAAGACGTATTTCTTCGCTTTGCGAAAAGGCCCATTTCGTCATGCAAAATGGCCTATTTCAGAGGGCGAAATGGCCTATATCGCACCCTAATATGGGCTTTATCGCACTGCGAAATGGGCCATATCAGAACACGAAACGGACTTTTCCTGACTATGATATGGGGTATATCAAAATACTATATTGTCCGGAATGCCCTTCATTCTGTACGATTTAACATTCCTTTACATCTCTTTTGCGAAAATATTTTGTCAAAATAATGTCAAGAAAAATTGTAAGTTCATGAGTCGGGTTTTCGT
>ENA-ORSJ01002430-ORSJ01002430.1-human-gut-metagenome-genome-assembly--contig:-NODE-2430-length-12365-cov-2.776198_pt1 | contig 12365 bp, 10 predicted proteins | sample MGYA00242191_ERZ509158 | MGnify/ENA primary metagenome ERZ509158 (study PRJEB26280, sample SAMEA2338623) | human gut metagenome | biome: human gut; feature: human-associated habitat; material: faeces... | reverse complement strand
ATTGATTTGACCCTCTCCAAGGAACCCTGTGAGCTTTTGGCCGACGAGCCGGGTACCGAAAAGGGCCCCCTCGGCCCCAACCGCGTTCCCACCCGCGTGCAGAGAGTGATCGCTGCACCTTCTCTCGATGACGAGGCCTTTGCCGAGCTCGACAAGCTTTGCCAGGAGAAGGGTATCCTCTGTCTGCGCGACAACGTCCGCAAATACGCTGCCGGTATCGACCTTGGCCTCAACGAGGCCGTGGCCGGCGTGGCAGCCAGCGGCACCTGTCTTTGCCCCACCACGGACGAGAATGTGCGTCTGGCCGGCATGATCAGCGAAATCAGCGTGCTCACGCTGAAGAAATCGGCCATCTATCCCGACCTGCCTTCCGTGGCCCACATCATGCGTGAAGCCATTGGTCAGGGCGCGTCCTTCACCACCCTCATCACCGGCCCCAGCCGTACTGCCGACATCGAATGCGTCGGTGCTGTCGGCGTCCATGGCCCCCTTGCCTTGCACATTCTTCTCCTGGAGGACTAAATAATGCAGACAGCACCCAAGAGCTACAGCGCCTACCATAAAGAGATCGACGAGGCTCTCAACGACGAGCAGCTTCGCAAGACTCTTGGCAACTATGCTGTGAACTACCGTACCAATCGCGCGAACGTGATGCGCGATGTGGACGAAAAGGGCCTTATCAGGGCTGTGGGCGACTTCAAGGACAAGGCCGCTGCCCACATGGAAGAGCTCTATCTGCAGTTCAAGGCCGAGGCCGAAAAGCGCGGCGCCCATGTGTACCGTGCCAACACAGCCGAAGAAGCCAACCAGATCATCTCTGATATTGCCAAGCGCGAAGGCGTCAAGCGCATCATCAAATCCAAGTCCATGACGAGCGAGGAAACCCAGCTCAACCACAAGCTGGAAGCTGACGGCTACATCGTGGACGAGACGGACCTTGGCGAATGGATCATTCAGCTGCGCCACGAGACTCCCTCTCATATGGTCATGCCCGCCATTCACTTAAGCCGCTACCAGATCGCCGAGGATTTCTCCAAGGTGACCCAGGTAAAGCAGGAGCCCGACATCGACCGCCTTGTGAAGGTGGCCCGCGTGCAGCTGCGCCGCAAGTTCATTGCCGGTGACATGGGTATTTCCGGCTGCAACTTTGCCATTGCAGAGTGCGGCGCCATCACCACAGTCACCAACGAGGGCAATGCCCGCATGGTTGAGACCATGCCCCGCGTGCACACCGTGCTGGTTGGCCTGGACAAGCTGACACCCACCATCGACGAGGCCATGATCGCTCTGCAGATCCTGCCCCGCAACGCCACGGCCCAGCGCATCACCTCCTACGTGTCCTGGGTTGCCGGTCCCACCAAATGGCTCGGCTCCCCCGAGGGCCAGAAGAGCATGCACATCGTCTTCCTTGACAACGGCCGTACAAAGTATGTGAAGGATCCGGTCTTCAAGGAAGTGTTCCGCTGCGTGCGCTGCGGCGCCTGCACCAACGTGTGCCCCGTCTTCACCCTCATCGGCGGCCACAAGATGGGCTACATCTACATCGGCGCCATCGGCCTTATCCTGACCTACTTCTTCCACGGCCATGACAAGGCCAAGGTGCTCTGCCAGAACTGCGTGGGCTGCGAAGCCTGTCACAACGTCTGCGCCGGCGGCATCAACCTGCCCAAACTCATCCGCGAAGTGCGCAACCGCCTCGTGGACGACGGCAACGGCGACATGATGGGCTCCCTCATGAAGATGGTCATGACCAACCGCAAGCTCTTCCACTCCCTGCTGCGTTTTGCCAGCAAGGCCCAGAAGCCTGTCACCGGTGGTACACAGTTCCAGCGCCATCTGCCCATGATGTTCATGAAGAGACATGACTTCAGGGCACTGCCGGCCATTGCCGAAAAGTCCTTCCGCGACCTGTGGCCCAACATCGCCCCCAAGGTGAGCAACCCCGTTGCCCGCGTGGCCATCTTCGCCGGCTGCGCCCAGGACTTCATCTATCCCGAGCAGCTCATTGCCGCAGTGAAGGTCCTTGCCTCCCGCAATGTGGCAGTGGACTTCCCCATGGATCAGACCTGCTGCGGCCTGCCCCTCGGCATGATGGGCCAGCGCAAGGGCGTGCAGGATGTGGCCCGTCAGAACGTCCGCGCCTTTGTGGACGGCAACTACGACTACATCATCACCCTGTGCGCAAGCTGCGGTTCTACCCTGAAGTTCCAGTACCCCACCTATCTTGCCAACGACAGCGACATCAGCGCAGGCGTGCTCGATCGCTTCGTGAACAAGATTACGGACCTCAGCACCTTCTGCCGTGACGTGCTTGATCTGAAGCCCGAGGATTTCACCAACACCCACGAGAAGGTGACCTTCCACGGCTCCTGCCACCAGTGCCGCGCCATGAAGGCTGCCGGCAAGTCCCGCGAGCTCATCGGCAGCGCTGCGGACTACGTGCCCTGCAACGAGGAAGAAGTGTGCTGCGGCTTTGGCGGTACCTATTCCGTGAAGTTCCCGGAAATCTCCGCAGAGATCATTTCCAGGAAGGTCAAGAACATTGTGGACACCAAGGCAGAGCGCGTGGTCATGGACTGCCCCGGCTGCGTGTTGCAGATCCGCGGTCATGTGGAGAAGGCCAACGCCGGCGTCAAGGTGACCCACCTCTCCGAACTGATGGCCGAGACCATTCTGCCGAAGTAGGCAAAAGGCCTGAAACTTTCCTGTCTCTTGTGACAGGATGATATTGAAAGAGCCGGCTTCCCGAAAGGGAGGCCGGCTCTTGATATCTGAAATGCGGGAGTGAGGCGCGCAGGTGTGCTGCTCCCAATTAGCCACTATGGCGCAAAGAGAAACCCCTGCCGAGATTGCGCAATGGGTTGCGTTCTCTCGACAGGAGCTCCTATGAGACGAATCCCATTCGTGATCCTTTGTAGACACGATTTGTGTTTCTGCCCAGCTTTCTGTCAGACGGGATACACCAGGAAACGTTGATCCTGCCTGACAGTTGTCTTCCGATTATTCGTCGTCGTAGTCTTCCTCGTCCTCGGGATACTGGTCAGGGCTCTTTCCCTGTTTTTTTACAAGCTTCCAGAGTTTTCTGGCCCTTGGGCTTGCCTCCGAGCTTGAGAGAACCGTGATTTCGTGGACCCAGTCGTCGCCAAAGTCAAAGAGATAGACGAAGGTTGCACCGTCCTTGAGATTCAGGCTGTCCAGGGTAGTCTCCTCGGCAGCATACCCTTCGCCGGGCATATCCTCCAGGAGGAAGCGGGGTACGTAGTGCCTGCCTTCGCGCGAGTAGGGATCGTCCGTGTCGAAGGAGAATTTCCAGGCGTGGCCGTCGTATCGATCAAAGAGTTCAAAGATGGCATCGTGCAGCTCTCCCAGCGTTGCCGAGGAGAGGACATCAATATCACGATAGATTCCCTCGAAGTCCTGGCCGAATCCACACAGCAAATCGATACGCAGCCGGATATGGCGCTTGTTCTTGACCTTGTCCTTGGCGGCCTTGATTTTCGGGTCTACACGGACCCAAACCCAGTTTCTTCCTCTTGGCATGGCAGAACCTCCCTGAGAGTTGGCAGTTGATGGATGATGGTTCGAGTGACAGAAGAAAGATGTTCGTTCTGGGAAGATCGGCAACCTTGCGCAAAGCCTTCTTGCTGTTTTCGTATCAAAAGTGATACGAAAAAACAACAAAATGATACGAAAAACAGGAGAAGGCCATGACGAGCAAGCGTCAGGACTACATTCTTGCCTTTTTGCAAAAGGCTGGCTCTGCAACGCGCAACGAGATTGCCCAGCATCTTGCCAGGGAAGGTTTTGTGTTGAGCAATGTGACGCTCTTGCGCGATCTTGGCGCTCTTGTCTGTGCCAGACTTGTAGAGCGAAGCGGAGCAGGCAGGGGAACACGCTACGCCTTGGGTATACAGTCTGCCCTGACTTTTCCTATGGATGTGGACGCCTATTTTGCCCTGGGGCAGGATGAAAGGATGCTGCGCTGCCAAAGCTTCAATTTTTCCGTGTTCCAGGAGATGCAACATCTTCTTGATGACCAGGACATTGCCGAACTGGACGCCCTGAACAGATTCTACCTTCAGAAGAGGGCCAAACTTTCTCCAGGACTTGTGCTAAGGGAGCTTGAGCGGTTCATGATAGAATTTTCCTGGAAATCGTCTCGCATGGAAGGCAACACCTACACTGTGTTCGAGGCAGAGCATCTTTTGAAGGAGAAGGTTCCGGCGTCAGGAAAGAGAGCTGAAGAGACGCAAATCCTGCTCAATCACAAAAAGGCCCTGGAGCATGTCCTGAAAGCCCCAGAGAACTTTCGGGAAATCAGCATAGCCAAAATACTTGAGTTGCACAGACTGTTGACCGCGGGACTCTCTATTGCCACTGGCATACGCAACTGCAAAGTCGGCATCGTGGGCAGCAACTATTCTCCCCCGGAAAACCGTGTTCAGATAGAGGAGGCACTGGAGGGCCTTGTCACATTGCTTCGCAGGACAAAACATCCCCTGGAACGGGCCATGCTGGCTGTGCTTTTGCTTTCCTGCATTCAGCCTTTCGAGGATGGCAACAAGCGCACCGCACGTATCCTTGGCAATGCCATCCTTATCGCGGCCAACTACTGTCCCCTGTCCTACAGGAGTGTCGATGAAATAGAGTACAAGAAAGCCATGATTCTTTTCTATGAGCAGAATAACATACGGTATTTCCGAAAACTCTTTCTGGAACAGTTCAGGATGGCAGTAAACACCTATTTTTAGACAAAATCCGAGAGGGAAAACAGCATGGAACAGACAGAATTGCAGATACGGCTGGAAAGGCCCGCAGACTACTGTGCGGCAGAGGAGCTCATGCGGAGGCATTCTGGAATGTCTATGAGCCGGGATGTTCGGAGCACTATCTTTTGCACATTATGCGCAAGGCAGCCAGCTTTGTGCCGGCCGAATCTTTCGGCATCCGCACCTCGGAAAACAGGTATTTTGCGGCCCTGCACGCCTGCCCCCTGTATCCTGATGTCCTGAAGGGTGTTTCCGGTTGCTACTTCGAGGACGCCATCTACCAGATGGAAGAGGCCAGTGTGCTGGAATTCGACAAGGGCTTTCCCAAAAGGGAGTGCATTGCAGGCACTGCAACTCAAAGACGCCTTGAGGAGGTGCTTGCCATGCAAAGGGACTGTGAGTCCCTGCCCTGAACATGGGATTTGAGAAGTCCGTTCAAAGACGGGTAATTAGGGCAGGGCAACGCCCAGATTCTCCACCATGAGGGTTGGGGCACGCTTTTCCCTGGCCGCGTCTTCGGCAGTGGCCTCGCCGCTCAGGACAAGGATGAAGTCAATCCCTGCGTTTTCCGCCAGGGCCTTGTCTGTGGAGAGCCTGTCCCCGCACATGACCACTTCCGAAAGATCGTATTTTTCAAACACGGGTTCCAGGATGCGCGGATCCGGCTTGCCGAAGATTTTTTCCGGGCTGCGGCCAGTGGCAGTCCTGTACAGGGCAAGAAAGCTTCCCACGTCAGGCAAGGGACCCTCGGGCGAGGGGCAGACAAGATCCGGGTGGGTGGCAAAGAAGTGCACTTTCGTATCCTGCAAGAGAAGAGCGGATGTAGAGAGCTTCTCGTAGGTAAGATCCGTGTCGTAGGCCAAAATGACGCACTGTGCGTCTTCTGCAGTCATGGCAAGTTCAGGCATGAGCTCGTGCAGATGGGCCTTGAAATCGTCGTTGCCCACAATATAGGCGCGGGTCATATTACTGCGCCTTAGATGATGCACCAGGGGCTCTGTGGGAGTCAGGAACTGATCGAGCCTTGCCGCAATGCCCATGCCGTTGAGTTTTTTCACATAGCTTACGGGCGAGTGCGAGGTGTTGTTGCTCAAGAAACGAAAGTCGAAGCGCTCCCAGTTGCGCACAATACCGTCGACTGCGGGCTGTATGGGGTTGTTGCCAAGGTAGACAGTGCCGTCCATGTCGAGGACTATGCAGCGTTTTTTGGACCAGTCCAGAGTGCTCATGTGTCGCCTCCCTAAATGAGCTTGCGTGCTGCAAAGTATGCCACGCCGAGGATCTTTTTGCCAGATCCGGGAAAAGCGCTCCTCAAAAGCTCAAGACAGAGAGAAAAACGACAAAAAAGTTGATTTTTGAAAGGGTGTCTCTGCGCAAAGAGAATTGTTTGAGCAAACAGCCAGGAAAAAGATACGAAACTGTAGATATATGTAGGCTTGAAAGGTAAGTAAAACACAAAAATGTCGATTATGCGCGATAAATAGGAAGAACGCATCCCTGGTGCCACAGCTGCCGGCAGAGGGGTGAGTTTTTTACCTCCCTGAAATATCAGCTACTTTTGGCATCAACAAAAAAGAATGACGCGTTTTGGCACACTCTATGCTTAAGCAAGGGCAGGTACGGGTTTGCGATCTTCCCCCGGATCGCCATTTGGATTTTGAATTTCAGGTTATAAGGAAGTGTTCCATGAACGCGGTAGACAACGCCTTCATACTTATCTGCGCCGGACTGGTTTTCATGATGACTCCGGCCCTGGCCCTTTTCTACGGTGGTCTTGTGCGCTCGCGCAATGTGCTCTCCACCAGCATGCATAGCTACGCCTGCCTGGCGGTAGGTACTGTCCTGTGGTTTTTTGTGGGCTACAGCCTGGCCTTTGGCCCGGATCAGGGCGGCCTTATTGGCGATTTCTCCTTTGTCCTTTTTGAGGGCGTTTCCGGCACGACAGCTCCGGCCGCAAGCAACCTTCCCCATGAAACCTTTGCCATGTTCCAGTGCATGTTTGCCTGTCTGACCATGGCCCTCATTTCCGGCGCCTACGCGGAGCGCATACGCTTTCGGGGCATGCTGCTCTTCTCGGCCCTGTGGCTCATCTTCTGCTACGCGCCCATGGCCCACTGGGTCTGGGGTGGCGGCTGGATGGCGAAGATGGGAGCCATAGACTTTGCCGGCGGCGCAGTTGTGCACATGGCTTCGGCAGCGGCTGCCCTGGCCTGCGCCCATGCCCTTGGCCCCAGGCTTGATTCCGGGCTTTCCAGCGAAGGTCCCCACAATCTGCCCATGACCCTCATTGGCTGCGGCCTTCTGTGGCTTGGCTGGTTCGGCTTCAACGCAGGCTCGGCCCTGGCAGCCAACGGCCTTGCTGCCCATGCCTTTGCCACCACGCACGTTGCTACTGCCTTCGGTATCTGCGGCTGGATACTGGTGGAATGGTTGCGCACAGGCAAGCCCACCTCCCTTGGTGCAGCTTCCGGTGCCCTGGCAGGCCTTGTGGCCATCACACCTGCAGCAGGTTTCGTCTCCCTTGGTGCTGCCGCCATCATGGGCTTTGTCGGTGGCATGTGCTGCTACGGCGGCATCATGCTGAAGACGCGCTTTGGCTATGACGATGCTCTGGACGTGGTTGGCATACACGGTGTGGGCGGAACCATTGGCGCACTGCTCACAGGCATCTTCGCAAGGGCAGAGTTCAACAACGTGGACGGCCTTCTGGCTGGCAATCCGGCCCAGTTCGGCTATCAGGCCGTGTCCGTTGTCGCCACCTGGGTCTTTGTCTATGTGGTAAGCCGCATCCTTCTCGGAATAGTCAACGCCCTGGTCGGCCTGAGAGTCACCGCAGACGAGGAAATTTCCGGACTGGATCTGAACGAACACAACGAGCGTGGCTACAACTACTAGCCTGTGAGGATATGTCATGAAGAAGATAGAAGCTCTTATTCGCCCCAGCGTCTTTGACAAGGTGAAGAAGGCCCTGACCGAGATCGGCGTGCACGGCATGAACTACATGGAAATACGCGGATTCGGCCGCCAGGGCGGGCACACGGAAGTGTACAGGGCGTCGGTCAAGAAGGTGGACTTTCTGCCCAAGGTGCGCATCGAGATTGTGTGCTCGGACGCCCAGGTAGAACAGATTCTGGAAGCAATAGTCACTGCTGCCCGCACAGGCAATGTGGGTGACGGCAAGATCTTTGTCTCCGAGGTGTGCGAGGCCATACGCATCCGCACAGGCGAGCGCGGCGACGAGGCCATCTGAAAATTCCCTGCACACAGGGAATGAGGGCAGGCCCGCCTTGGTCCGAAAACACCGGGAAGTTTCGGACAGGCGGGTCTGATCTTGGGCACAGACAAGTTTGTATCCAGAGAATATTCGGAAAAATAGGGGAAATCATGAACAGGCGTTCATTCATCAAATCTGCTGCCCTGGCTGCGACCGGTGCCGGGCTGTGCGCACCGAAGGTCCTTGAGGCGAGTGAAGGGAAGACAGCGCCGAAGGCAGCCATCACAACTCCGCACTATCTTGCGACCGAGGCTGGCTATCGTGTTCTCGAAAAAGGCGGCAATGCCCTTGAGGCCATTGTTGCTGCAGGAGCAGTCCTTGCCGTGGTCTACCCGCAGATGTGCACCCTTGGCGGGGATTCCTTTTACCTTGTCTACAATGCCGCAAAAGGAGAACTCAAGGGCATCAACGCAAGCGGCAGGTCCGGCGAGAAGGTGAGCCGCAAGGTCTATGAGGAAAAGCGGCTTTCTGCCATCCCAAGTCGTGGTCCCCTGGCAGCCATCACGGTTCCCGGCATTGTGTCCGGCTGGGATCTGGCCCTTGAGTACTCTTCCCTGACAATGAAGGGAACATTCTCTCTGGCAGGTCTTCTCGAGGACGCGCGAAGGCATGCTGAAGAGGGTTTTCCCATCACCAAAAGCCTATCCGACTGGATTGCGGAAGACACAAAGGTTGATGACACTGGTCGCCACAATCTGCAAAGGTTCCAGGGATTCGCGAAGATCTTCTATCCCGATGGCAGGCCCCTCAGGCCCATGGAGACATTGCGCCAGCCTGAGCTTGCCAAATCCCTTGCCCTGCTTGCCAATGAGGGGCCACGTGTCTTCTATGAGGGGAGCCTTGCAAAGGCTCTTGTGAAGGGTTTGGCCGATGTTGGCGGTCTTCTGACCGACAGGGATTTTGCCAGCCAGAGGGCCTTTTTCGTGGAGCCTTTGCGCACGCCGTACAGGGACTGTGTTGCCTGCAACCTTCCGCCCAACTGTCAGGGGCTCTCCTCCCTGCAGATCCTTGGCATCTTCAACTGCTTTGATGCGAAAAAGCTCGGCGAGGGGACAGCCGCCTTCTACCATGTTTTGACAGAGGCAGTGAAAAGGGCCTTTGCCGATCGCGAGCGCTACGTCACGGATCCGGCATTTTCCAAAACAGACTATGCCTCCCTGCTTGCCCCGGACTATCTTGCCTCCATGGCGCGCTCGCTTCCCATGAACGGGGTTGGCAACTACCTTCTGCCTTCGCTCTCGCCCCAGGGTGATACTGTCTGGCTCGGCTGCGTGGACAAGGCTGGCAACGCTGTTTCCTACATACAGAGCATCTACCACGACTTTGGCTCTGGCATCATTCCCGAGGGCACGGGCGTCATCCTGCAAAACCGCGGTTCCTTCTTCTCCCTGGACGAAAAGCACGCAAACGCCCTTGAGCCAATGAAGCGCACCATGCACACCCTGAATCCGCCCATGCTTTTGAAGGACGGCAAGCCCTACCTTGTGTACGGCACCATGGGCGGCGACGGCCAGCCCCAGACACAGGCTGTCATTGCCTCGCGCATAGTGGATTTTTGCATGTCTCCCGAAGACGCAGTGGCTGCCCCCCGATTCCTCTACGGCAGGACATGGGGCGACGATTCCACAACCCTGAAACTCGAAGGCCGCATCAGGGCAGACGTTGGCGCACAGCTTGCAAGTCTCGGCCACAATATCGAGTATGTGGAAAACTTCAGCCAGTCCATGGGGCATGCCGGCGCCATCCTTGTGAAGGAGGACGGAAGCGTCGATGCTGCCACGGATCCGCGCAGCGACGGCCTTGCCCTGACACTGTAGGCTGCCTGACCTACCCCGAAAAACAGCGGGGCGGACCAGGGGGAACATTCCCGGGCCGCCGCATCAATAGTATTGCCTCCATGCCCCTTCTTATTGGACAAGGGGCTTTTTTGCTTCTTACGCGCCCTCCTTTCTCCCCCGCACAAGGGGCAGGAGAGTGTTCACTATGGCGTAGGGCAGCTGCAGGCTCAAGAGAATGCTCAAAGTGAGGAGAGCCAGAAAGGTTGCCCGAAAGCGCACAAGGGTCAGCCCGTCCGCCCAGACGCTGCTTGCGGGAACAGCCAGCAAAAAAAGGCCCAGGGCGGCAGTGACAAGATGGATGAGGCAAAGTGTTGCCATGCGGGTCAGAAGATCCTCGCAGGCCTTCCTCCTGTCAGCCTCTGGCTCCCTGCGGGCCCCGGCACAGGCAGAGGCCACTGTCAGGATGTCCACAAGAACAAGGACAGGCATGAGGCGCAGGGAGCCTATGCCAGGGTCCAGTCGATCACGTGGGCGTAGACCATGCCGAGGGCAGCCACCATGCCGGACATGCACAGGACAAAAAGGAAGAAAAGGGTTTGCAGGAATTTGGGCGCGAAGCGCGACAGGGAGCGAGTCTCGGACATGGATGCCTGTCCCCTAGCCCACGGGCTGGGCGCCCAGGGCGTGCCACAGTCTCGCTACCACCACCCAGGCCGGAGAGGCCATGGTCGCAGCAAAGAACAAAAGGATTGCGTAGAGGGGGGACGGCCAGCGGACATACCAGTAGAGGCAAAGTCCCAGAGTGAACACGGCACCTGTGCAAAGACTCGCACTGTAGGCAAAGAGCTGTGCCAGACCCTCGGGCCAGGCAAGGGCTATGGCAATGGGGTTCCAGAGCAGGTTTTCACCGGAGAGAAAGAGGTTGCCGAGCCACACGGGCACAAAGACAAGGGCCAGGGGCCAGAGAAGGATGAGCAGACGTCTTGGCATGCTTGAATTCCCGAAAATTGCGGATTTTGCGCACAAGGCATACGCCTTCGCGCGTTTGCTTGCATCCCCATTTCATACGGATTCCCAGCCCAAGTGGCAAGAAGAGGAAAAAGTGACAAAAATACTGTGAAATCCCCTGCCGGATGCACAAGTCCCGAAAAAAAGGCGTGCGCATTTTTTTCTAGAACAGAAAGGATTTAGCTCGCAAGAAGAGTATGTGACGCATGTCTCCTTTTGATATTTTCTGTAAATTCAGGCAAAACATCCTGCACAACACAGAAAGATACTGCTGATTAACCTGGAGAGCTTGGGTATGTATTTCCTTTCAAGAAGGAAATTTTTGAAAAAATTGTGCCGAATACACAGCTTTTCTTTTCGATTTTTCCTCTTGCAAATTCCGCGCCACTTCTTGACAAGACGGTCTTTCCGGACTACAAGAAACGATCAAGTTTTTCTCCCCTACCTCTAACCTCTCGAGAGGCAAGCATGTTCAGCAATCGCGGCAAAGCCCTGACTTTTGACGATATTCTTCTCGTGCCCAGCTATTCGGAAGTGACCCCCGACATGGTGGACGTCTCCACCTGGCTCACCCCCGAAATCCAGCTGAAATCCCCCCTGCTCTCTGCTGCCATGGATACGGTGACAGAGTCTGCCATGGCCATCTCCATGGCCCGCATGGGCGGCATTGGCGTTATCCACAAGAACATGAGCATAGCGCGTCAGCGCCTTGAGGTGGAAAAGGTCAAGAAGAGCGAGAGCGGCATGATTCTCGATCCCGTGACCATCTCTTCCTCCAGCACAGTGCAGGAAGCGCTGGATCTCATGCACGACTTCAGCATTTCCGGCCTGCCTGTCGTGGACGACGGCTGCCTGAAGGGCATCCTGACCAACAGGGACGTGCGCTTTGTGGAAGACGGCACCAAGGTTCTGGTGCGCGAGGTAATGACCAGCGAAAACCTCATCACCGTTCCCATGGGCACTTCCCTGGAGGAAGCCAAGCGCCATCTGCACGAACACCGCATCGAAAAGCTCCTGGTTGTGGACGAGAACAAGCATCTGCGCGGTCTCATCACCATCAAGGACATCGACAATGTGCAGAAGTACCCCAACTCCTGCAAGGACGATCGCGGCCGTCTGCGCGTGGCAGCTGCCCTTGGCGTCACTGCGGACACGCTGGAGCGCACGGAGCAGCTCCTTGCTGCCGATGTGGACGCCCTTGTGCTCGACTCCGCCCACGGCCATTCGGCAAACATTTTGCGCACCATCCGCGAGGTGAAGTCCGCCTTCCCCCACTGCCAGCTCATTGCAGGCAACGTGGCCACCTACGAGGGCGCCAAGGCCATCCTCGAGGCCGGAGCCGACTGTGTCAAGATAGGCATCGGACCCGGCTCCATCTGCACCACCCGCATCGTGGCCGGTGTGGGCGTGCCCCAGGTCACGGCCATAGCCGACGCAAGCAAGGCTGCCAGGGAAATGGACCGCTGCTGCATAGCCGACGGTGGCATCAAATTTTCCGGTGACATAGTCAAGGCCCTCACAGTGGGCGCGCACAGC
>ENA-ORSJ01002425-ORSJ01002425.1-human-gut-metagenome-genome-assembly--contig:-NODE-2425-length-12380-cov-2.657850_pt1 | contig 12380 bp, 9 predicted proteins | sample MGYA00242191_ERZ509158 | MGnify/ENA primary metagenome ERZ509158 (study PRJEB26280, sample SAMEA2338623) | human gut metagenome | biome: human gut; feature: human-associated habitat; material: faeces... | reverse complement strand
TGGCCATTTTTTACTTTTTCCATGTCGAAGCTGTCGCCGGCTGCGTCGAGAAGCTCGATGTCGTCTATCAGGGACTGGTGAATTTCTTCATCCAGAAGTTCTTTGAAAATAGGGTCGTCAGCGGCGCCTTTGGTTGAAGCTAGCTTGCGCTGGCCGTGAGACGTATCTTTTTCAAACAGCTCGATGGAGGCCGATTCCCGATCGTAAATGCCTTCGTAGTTGCCGTTGATGCCGATAGGCCAGTTCATGGGGTAGGCGTGGATGCCGAGGATGTTTTCGATTTCGTCCATCAGGTCGAAGGGATTTCGTCCGAAATGGTCGATTTTATTGACAAAGGTAAAAATAGGGATGCCTCTGTCCTTACAGACGCGGAACAGCTTTTTCGTCTGCGCTTCGACGCCCTTTGCCACGTCGATGAGCATGACGGCGCTGTCAGCTGCCATAAGGGTACGGTACGTGTCTTCGCTGAAGTCCTGATGGCCCGGCGTGTCGAGTATGTTGATATGATGACCTTCGTAATCAAACTGCAGAACCGAGCTGGTAACGGAAATGCCGCGCTGCTTTTCGATTTCCATCCAGTCGGACACGGCGTGTTTAGCCGTTTTTCTTGCTTTGACCGACCCGGCTAAATGAATCGCGCCTCCGTACAGTAACAATTTTTCCGTAAGCGTCGTCTTGCCAGCGTCAGGATGGGAGATGATGGCAAAGGTACGGCGATTATTTACTTCATCAACTAAAGACATATTCCACCTCATTTATACAATAAACCTAACATACAACTGGTAATAATTATATAAGTTTTTTACCGGCGGTGCAAGAGGCGGCTTTCGTTTGCGGCCGCCGGCTGATACGGGAGGGGGAGGCATATGAAACAGGCGCTAAAAGGGCAATTATTTTGTAAAAAAATGATGAAAAATAATGAAGAATTTAGTATAATAGTAACTATATAAAGTACTATTGGAGTGGATTGTAAGGGAAGAAGGCGAATCTGCGCTGTACTAAAACAGGTAAACCGTAAGACAAGAATTACATCAAAGTAAAAGGGGATTCAACGTGATCATTACAAGAGAAACTGATTATGCTGTAAGAATTTTACGTTCTTTAATTAACCTGCGGCTGAAAAACATCCGGGAAATCAGCGATGAACAGCTCATACCGCGGCAGTTTGCATATAAAATTTCCAAGAAAATGGAACGGGCCGGATACATCGAAATTATCCGCGGAGCCCAGGGCGGCTGCCGGCTGGTAAAGAATCTGCATGATATTACGTTGATGGATTTGATTCAGGTCATGGACAGGGAAAATATGCTCAGCAACTGCCTGGAGGAGGGGTTTGTGTGTCCGTACCGTGAACGCAACGGCGGCGACTGCGGCCTTCATACGTCTTTTGGACAGCTTCAGGAACAGCTGACAGCGTATTTTTCCGGCGTCAATTTGTATGACCTTGTCAGCGGAACGTGTCAAAATCAAAAATTGAAATAAACCGGCAATTGTCGGTTTATTTTCCCGGTTTAATTTGATTAATACAATCCAAATACGGTGTTTTGGGGCCTGCTGTATATGGATTTTACATAGGGGAGCAGGTTTTTGCCTTGCTCTTTTTTACGTTTTTAGTGTAATATAATATATAGATATAGAATATAATTGTAATACCTAGATATCGAAATGGAGAGTGTACTATGAATTTTAAGAAAATTGCTGTCGTATGTTTGGCCGGACTGGTTATTGCTGCGGCCGCGCCTGTCGTTTCGACGCCTGCCTTTGCTGCGCGCGGCGGCGTGCGCATGTCGGCTCCTAAGGCCCTTCCGTCGGGATCAAAGGGTACTGTGCGCAACAATACGACGAATAGAACGACGACGAATAATCAGACGAATCAGCAGACTCGCCAAAACGCGCAGCAGGCCAATGCCCGCACGAATACGCAGACCCGGACGAACCAATCGTCGGGCTGGGGCAGCGCCATGCGCAATATCGGCCTCTTGGCCGGCGGCATGTTCTTGGGCAGTATGCTGAGCAGCTTGTTCGGCTGGGGGAATATGGGCTTTATGGCCGACATCCTTGGCGTCATGTTCAATATCATCCTGCTGCTGGTCATCGTATCCCTTATTTCTCATTTGTGGCGCAAGTTCAGAGGCAAAAAGAATACCTCTGACGACGACGCTTACCGCCGCGGCTATGAAGCGGCCATGCGGGAAGAACGATTCCGCCATAAGGGCATGACCATCGACGTAAAGCCTATCGACGACGATAAAGTCGACCGCCGCCGATAAGTGGGCAGGTTCAGCGGATGTGGATTTCTGCTTGCCCTTTTTGTACTTTTATGCTATGATAATTGGCATGAAGTACGGCGATGCAGGAGAGGAAGTAAGCACGACGCCAGCGAGATAAGGACGGTGTGAGCTTATCGTTTAGTGCTGAAGGCGCTCCGAAGGCCGCGGCAGGAAGTCGCCGGGAGGCGATGTGTATGGCCGGCAAATGAAGCGGGTCTTTCGACCAACCAGGGTGGAACCGCGGGTAATGGATACTCGTCCCTGTAACATTTCACGATGTTACAGGGACTTTTTGTATTATTAGGAGGGAAAACGAATGAATTTTCAGGATATGATTTCTGCTTTGAAAGAATTTTGGTCCTCCCAAGGCTGCATCATTTACGAACCCTATGATGTAGAAAAAGGGGCAGGCACCATGAATCCGGCTACGTTTCTGCGGACGCTCGGTCCCGAACCGTGGCACGTCGCCTACGTAGAACCGTCCCGCCGTCCTGCCGACGGCCGCTACGGCGACAACCCGAACCGCTTGTACCAGCACCATCAGTTCCAGGTCATCTGCAAGCCTTCGCCGGATAACATTCAGGAGCTGTATTTAAAGAGCCTGGAAACCTTGGGCATCAACCCGAAGGAACACGATATCCGTTTCGTCGAAGATAACTGGGAATCGCCGACCTTAGGCGCCTGGGGTCTTGGCTGGGAAGTCTGGCTCGACGGCATGGAAATCACGCAGTTTACGTACTTCCAGCAGGTAGGGGGCATCGACGTCGCTCCTGTTTCGTCGGAAATTACATACGGCATGGAACGTCTGGCCATGTACATTCAGGGCGTAGAAAACGTCTACGACTTGAAATGGAACGACGACGTGACGTACGGTGATATTTTCCATCAGAACGAAGTGGAACAGTCGACGTATTCCTTTGAATTGAGCGATTCCGATTTGCTGTTCCACCTCTTTGACCAGTATGAAAAAGAAGCTATGCGGGTCATTAAAGCCGGCTTCGTCATTCCGGCTTACGACTACGTGCTGAAATGTTCCCATACGTTTAACCTGCTCGACGCCCGCGGCGCTATCAGCGTCAGCGAACGGGCCGCCTTCATCGGCCGGGTCCGCAACATGGCCCGGGCCTGCGCCAAGGCCTATTTGGAACAGCGGGAAAAACTGGGCTTCCCCATGTTGAAAAAGGAGGAAAACTAAATGAGCAAAGACGTATTACTTGAAATCGGCACCGAAGAAATCCCGGCTCATTATATGCCGAGCGTCCTCTCGCAGGTACAGCAGCTGGCTGCTGATAAATTGAATAAAGCGAACATCGCCTATGAAACTATCCGCGCCGTCGGAACGCCGCGCCGCGTAGCCCTCCTCGTCAAGGGCGTCGCGGAAAAGCAGGCCGATATTTCGTCTAAGAACAAAGGGCCGTCCGTCAAAATCGCTTACGACAGCGACGGCAATCCGACGAAGGCCGCCATGGGCTTTGCCCGGGGCCAGAAAATCGCCGTAGAAGACCTGGTCGTAGAAGACGGCTACGTCTACGCCAACGTTACCAGCATCGGCGCGGAAACGGCGGGCCTCTTGCCTGATATTTTGACCGGCATTATTACGGGATTGGGCTTCCCCAAGAGCATGCACTGGGGCTCTCTGGATTTCCATTTTGTCCGCCCGATCCGCTGGATTGTGGCCCTCTTCGGCGACGACGTCGTTCCCTTTGAATTAGCCGGCGTCAAATCCGGCCGGATAAGCCGCGGCCACCGCTTCCTCGGCACAGGCGATTTCGAAATTCCTTCTATGGCCGCCTATGAACGCACGGCGAAGGAACATTTCATCATCGTCGACCCGGAAGAACGAAAAGAACTGATCTTAGCAGGGCTGCAGAAGCTGGCCGATGAAAAAGGCGGCACGATCATCATGGACGACGACCTGCTGGAAGAAGTCATTTTCCTCGTCGAATACCCGACGGCCTTGTGCGGCGAATTTGACGAAGACTACCTGAAGCTGCCCGAAGCGGCGATCATCACGCCGATGAAGGACCACCAGCGGTATTTCCCCATGCGCGACAAGGATGGCAAGCTCATGAACCTGTTCCTGACGGTTCGCAACGGCGACGACTACCATCTGGAAACGGTGCAGCACGGCAACGAACGGGTACTCCGGGCCCGCCTTGACGACGCCAAGTTCTTCTTTGAAGAAGACAAGAAGCATAAGCTCGTCGATTACGTAGAAAAATTGAAGAAAATCGTCTTCCAGGACGGCCTCGGCACGCTGTACGATAAGGCCCTGCGCCTGGAACAGATCACGGTGTTCCTCAATCAGAAATTAGATCTCGGCTTGTCCGACGAAGCCTTGAAGCGGGCGTCCCTGCTGGCTAAGGCCGACCTGGCTACGCAGATGGTCATGGAATTTACGGAATTGCAGGGCTTCATGGGCAAGGAATACGCCATGATCGACGGCGAAGGAGAAGACGTCGCCGAAGCCCTTACGGAACAGTATCAGCCGCGCTTTGCCGGCGACGAACTGCCGCAGACTGATATGGGCAAGGTCCTCGGCCTGGCTGATAAATTCGACACCATTACGGGCATGTTCAGCCGGGGCTTCATCCCGACGGGCTCCCAGGACCCCTTCGCGCTGCGCCGTCAGACCATCGGCGTCCTGAATATTCTCATGGATGCCGGCTGGAACCTGAACTGCCATGAAGTATTCGCCTTCGTCCTCGACCTTTTCCAGGTGGATAAGGAAAAGCAGATGGAAGTTATGGGCCAGCTCAACGATTACTTCGTCCTGCGCCTGAAAAACATCTTCCAGGACAAGGGCATGGATTACCATATCATCGACTGCGTTCTCAGCGACGATACGCTCAACGCCGCCAAGGCAGCCCGCCGCGCCCAGGCCCTCATCGACGCCGACCTCATGGGCAAGACGGAACTGCTCCAAGCCTTTACCCGCGTAGGCAACATGATCAAGGATGCAGAAGACACGACTGTCGACGCTTCCTTGTTTGAAACGGACGAAGAAAAGGCGCTGTACGCCGCCTGCCAGGCTATGGAATCGGGATTGGCCCAGGCGTACGCCGTTTACGATTACGCCGCTGCGGCTGATATCCTGTCCGAAGGCATCGGCGCTATCAACGATTTCCTCGACAACGTCCTCGTCATGCATGAAAATGCGGCCGTAAAGGAAAACCGCATCCACCTGCTGACCCTGACGTACAGCCTCATCAGCCCCATCGGCGACATCAAGAAGCTGTCGTAAGGCTATTGTCACAGCTTCTTTACAATTCGGCATGGACGAGCGTCCTTCCTTGTGTTTTAAAATTTATATGTGATATAATACATAGCAGGTGCGGTCTATTCCCGCATCTGCTATTGCCTTATGAAAATAAGCTTGGCGTAAAGGAGTGACTGCTTATGAATATGAAAAAAATCGCCTTAGTACTGGCGGGTATCGCATGCGTGGCCGGCTCGACGTCGTTTGCCGCCGACACCATGACGATTAAGAGCTCGAATAGAGACAGCTATGCGGAAGTATTAGTATATAAAGCCAAGGACGGCGACTACTATCAATATTACAACAGCATGTACGGTTACGTCGTCGATATCCCGAAATCGGCTACCCAGGCCGATATGAACGAAGGCGGCGACGGCTGCTATTTCCAGGACCCGAAGGACGACGCCTTGTTTATGACTTACGCGGCGAAAAATGCCCTGAATTTCTCTATCGACGAATTATGCAACATGGATATCGGCGTCAACGGCTCGCCCGAGCTGACCATGAACGTGCGCACGAAAAACAGCTATGCCATCGCCTGGACGGACGGCGCGAAATCGTATTATCATGAATTGTTCTTAAACGAAAAGAATCAGACCTATACGGCCTTTTCCGTCGTATATCCGACAGAAAAGAAAGATAAATACGACAAGATCATTTCCCACATGACGCGCAGCTTTGTGCCGAACGGCGTAAAGATGTAATAGGGCGCGGAAGCGCGTAAACGGGCATGCCTGAAACAGAAGAGGGCGTGCCCTTTTTTGCGCGCCTGCAAGGGAAGAAGAGAGGAGACTGGACGTGGCACATTCTGCGACAAAAGGCCATATAGCGGCGTTGGTTACTGTGTTTATTTGGGGAACTACCTTTATCTCGACGAAGGTCCTGCTGGCTGATTTTCAGCCTGTAGAAATTTTATTCTTCCGCTTTGTCATGGCCTATACCGTGCTGTGGTGCTGCTATCCCCGGTGGTTTCACATGTCGGGATGGCGGGAAGAGGCGACCTTTGCCGCCGCGGGATTTACGGGAATCTGTTTGTATTACTTATTGGAAAACATCGCCCTGACCTATACGATGGCGTCGAACGTCGGCGTCATTTGTTCCGTATCGCCCTTTTTTACGGCCATGCTGGCGGCTGTATTCATCAAATCGGAGAAGCCCCTGACGCCGCAGTTTTTCATCGGATTTTTTCTGGCTATCGCCGGCATCTGCCTGATCAGCTTCAACGGCTCGGCGATGGAGCTCAACCCACTGGGCGACATGCTGGCCGTGCTGGCCGCCGTCGTATGGGCCTGCTATTCCATTTTAATTAAGAAGATCAGCCGCTTTGACTATCCCGTCCTCTTGACGACGCGGCGGACTTTTTTCTACGGCATCTTGTGGATGATTCCGGCCTTATATCTCTTTGACTTTCAATGGGCGCCGGCCCGCTTTGCCGACGGGATCGTCATTTTCAACCTCTTGTTCCTGGGGCTGGGGGCGTCGGCTTTGTGCTTCGTTACCTGGAGCAGCGCCGTGGCGATCTTGGGAGCTGTGAAGACCAGCGTCTACATTTATTTGCTGCCCGTCGTCACGGTGGCCACGTCGGCTGTCGTCCTCCGGGAACCGGTTACGACGATGACCGTTGCCGGCACGGCCCTGACCTTGCTGGGGCTGGCCTTGTCGGAGGGGAAATTAGGCCGGGCGGCCCATGATAAAATAGAACATGTACATGCGAAATCAGAATAGCGGAAAATCAAAGGCCTTTCTTGAAATACCCTGCGTAACATGCTATAATTGTTTTCGTTAATTTAGGCAGTCCTCTGTTCGTTTTACGATTGTCGTGTGTTGGGCGGCAACGGGGAACACGAATGTCTTATAGGAGGAAAAAAAGATGAATATTATCAGCGTACTTGAACAAGAACAGCTTCGCAACGACATTCCTGCATTTCGCCCTGGCGACACCGTCAAGGTTCATGTAAAGGTTGTCGAAGGTAACCGCGAACGTATCCAGATTTTTGAAGGCGTCGTCATCGGCCGTCAGAACGGCGGTGTCCGCGAAACCTTCACCGTTCGCCGCATTTCCTATGGCGTAGGCGTAGAACGTACTTTCCTGGTACATTCCCCGCGTCTGGCTAAAATCGAAGTCGTTCGCCGCGGTATCGTTCGCCGTGCAAAACTGAACTACCTCCGCGGTCTGACAGGCAAAGCTGCCCGTATTCGCGAACGTCGGTAATTCCCAAGCAAGAACACATAAAACAAGGATTGGATATATTCCAGTCCTTGTTTTTTTACTAGCTACCGCGTCCGGCATATGATATAATATATTGAGTGCCAATCTAATGAAAGTCATATTATGAATGAGGTGATGTATTGTGGCAAAACAGATTTTTGTTACAGGACATAAAAATCCGGATACGGATTCGATTTGTTCTTCCATTGCATTTGCAAAATTACAGCAATTAAAAGGCGTCGACGCAGTCGCTGTCCGCGCCGGTGACATCAATAAAGAAACGGCTTACGCCCTGGATTACTTCCACGTAGAAGCGCAGCCCCTGGTCAAAGATTTTTACGTAAAGGTCGGCGAAGCGGTCTGCAAGGACGTCGAAGCTCTGCCGTACAGCGCCAGCCTGAAGGACGCGGCGAAATGGTTTGCCGATCACGACAGCGACGTAGCGCCTGTTGCGGAAAACGGCAATTTTGTCGGCGTATTGTATAAGTCCAGCTTAGCCGGCGAATTCGTCAAGACTGTATTGGGCGAAGAACTGAGCACGGTAAAGAGCCTGGTGCAGGACGCCGCTACGATATTCAGCACGTCGGACAACGGCCATGACGTTCCGGCTGAAGGCCGCTACGTCGTCGTCGACGACGGCAAGTACGTCGGCATGGTCTGCGCAGACTGCGTAGCCGCCGTAGAAAAGAGAAAAGTCATGCTCGTCGACCACAACGAAAAGAAGCAGATCATCGACGGCATCGACGAAGCTGAAATCATCAGCGTTGTAGACCATCACCGCATCGGCGGCACCTTGGCGACGGAAGGCCCGATTTTCATTTTGTTCCAGCCCGTCGGCTGCACGGCTACGATCGTAACGTCCCTGTACGAACAGGCAAACATCGCCATTCCGAAGGAAATCGCCGGCCTGCTCCTGTCGGCCGTTATTTCCGACACCGTATTGTTCCGCTCGCCGACCTGCACCCAGCAGGATCGGGAAACGGCTGAAAAGCTAGCCGCTATTGCCGGCGTAGACCTGCAGGCTTACGGCATGGACATGCTGAAAGCCGGCGCCAACGTATCCGATTTGACGCCGGATCAGATTGCCCAGAACGACATGAAGGAATTCTCCGACGGCAGCGTAACCTTTACGATTTCCCAGGTACAGGTCATGGACACGACGGATTTGCTCGAACAGAAGCAGGTCCTTCTCAACGCCCTGGAAAAAATGCGTTCGGCTAAAAACTATGCCGCTTCGTTCCTCATGATTACGAGCATTATCGACGAATCGACGAACCTCATTTTCGCCGGCAACATGGACGCCGTCGTAGGCAAGGCTTTTGCCAAGGACGTCCTCGACAAGGAAGTATACCTGCCCGGCGTCATGAGCCGCAAGAAGCAGATCGTTCCGCAGATTTTGGCAGCCTTGAAATAAGCGGTTACCGTATATGAACCAAAGCCTCATCTTCCCGGTGAGGCTTTTTTACTGATTATGGCAAGGAGTTTGTATGAATCCTATTTTAGATACATTGAACGACCGGCAGCGCGAGGCGGTGCAGCTGACCGAAGGGCCGCTGCTCATCACGGCCGGCGCCGGGTCGGGGAAGACGAAGGTACTGACCTGCCGCATCGCCTACCTGCTGGAGAAGGGCGTGTCGCCCTATGCCATCCTGGCGATTACCTTCACTAACAAGGCGGCGAAGGAAATGCGGGAACGAGTGGAAAAGCTGGTCGGCCCGCGGGCGGAAAGCATGTGGATCAGCACCTTCCATTCGTTCTGCGCTAAATTGCTGCGCTTTGAAATCGACGGCCGCTTCGGCTATACCCGCAATTTTACGATTTACGATACGACGGACCAGATGACGCTCATTAAGGACTGCCTGAAGCAGGTCAATCTGGACGACAAGCAGTTTCCGCCCCGGTCCGTCCTGGGGACGATTTCGTCGGCGAAGAACGCCCTGATGGACGCCTATGAATTTACCGGCCGGGCCGATGATTTCTACGCCCAGAAAGTCGCCGAGGTATATACGCTGTATGAAAAGAAGCTGAAGGAAAACAACGCCATGGATTTCGACGACCTGCTGCGCCTGGCCGTGCGCCTGCTGCAGGAATGCGAAGACGTGCGGGAAAAATACCAGAACCGCTTTCAGTATATCCTCGTCGACGAATACCAGGATACGAACCACGCCCAGTACACGCTGACGAAGTTGCTGGCCCAGAAATGGCGCAACATCTGCGTCGTCGGCGACGCGGACCAAAGCATTTACGCCTGGCGCGGCGCAGACATCCGCAATATCATCGACTTTACGCGGGACTATCCCGACGCGGCGTCTATCAAGCTGGAACAGAACTACCGCTCGACGAAGACCATTTTGAACGCCGCCAACGCCGTCATCGACAACAACGAAAGCCGGCCGAAGAAGGTGCTGTGGACGGAAAATCCGGCAGGCAATAAAATCATCCATTACCATGCCCAGACGGAGCATGACGAAGCTGATTACGTCGCCGGCGTCATTTACAACCGCCACGAAATCGGAAATGAGCCCTACGGCGACATGGCGATTTTATTCCGTACCAACTCCCAGTCCCGCGTGCTGGAAGAAAAGCTCATGCGCTACGCCATTCCTTACACGATGGTCGGCGGGACGAAGTTCTACGACCGCAAGGAAATTAAAGACGTCATCGCTTACCTGCGCCTGCTGTACAACCCCGAAGACAGCCTGAGCCTCATGCGGGTTATCAACGTGCCGAAGCGAAATATCGGCGCGACGACGATAGAACATCTGGCCGACTACGCCGAGCAGAACGGCATTTCCCTCTTTGAAGCCTTGTCGTCGACAGACGATATCCCGGCCATTACGAAACGGGCCAGAACGTCGCTGGAAGAGTTTTCCGTCATGATCTTCGAGCTGCTCAATCACGTCGACGAATGGGACGTACAGACCCTTATCGAAGAGACCATCAAGCAGTCCGGCTACGGGGCCATGCTTGATAAAGACGCTGAACACGACGTGCAGGGTGAAAGCCGCAAAGAAAATGTCGGCGAGTTCCTTTCCGTCGCCAAGGATTACATGGATTCCAATCCTCAGGGGAATTTGCAGGATTTTCTGGAAAATATCGCCCTGGTCAGCGACGTCGACGAATTTGAGGGCAGCGAGTCCAAGGTGACGCTCATGACGCTGCATGCCGCAAAGGGGCTGGAATTCCCCGTCGTCTTCCTCGTCGGCCTCGATGAAGGACTGTTCCCGCACAGCCGCACCCTCATGGATTCATCGCAGGTAGAAGAAGAGCGCCGCCTGGCTTACGTCGGCATTACGCGGGCCGAACGGCAGTTGTACGTGACCAACGCTTCGACGCGGACGATGTACGGCCGCATATCGGCGTATTTGCCGAGCCGTTTCTTAAACGAAATCCCAGCGGAGCTCATAGAAGAATTCCGCCGCAAGACGGCTATGCCTCAGCAGCCGGCGTCCGTGCCGGGGCGGCAGCGCGTATCGATTCTGTCCAAGCCCGTGGCGACGACGCTGCCGAAAAAGCATGCCGTCGACACGTCCTTTGCCGCCGGGGACAAGGTGCGCCATAAGATTTGGGGCGTTGGCACCGTCCTGGAAGTCATCGGCGAAGGGCAGAACATGCAGATGAAGATACAATTTCCGACAAAAGGCGTCCGGCAGGTCGTCGTCAAGTACGCGCCGCTGGAAAAGGCCTAGCAGGAAGCGAGGAGACAGACTATGACCAAGGGCTTGGAAACGGCCATGTCGTCTATCGACATTTGTTCGGCCAGACAAGCTACGATTAAGGATAAAATGGAAATGGTGCTGGATATCGGCCAGCTGCTCATGGAGAGCGGCGGCGATTCGAAGAGCATCGTCAGGGATATGCTGCGGGCGGCGGCCTATTTAGGGCTGCACTGGAAGCATTTGAACTTCCACATGACCTATACGACGATTATGGCCAATTACGATGGCGAGAAGAAGTCGTATACGGTATTTCGGAAATGCCGCATTCATGGCATCAACATGACGACGATTGCCGACGTCAGCCAGCTGTCCTGGCGGGCCTTAGAACAGAAATATGAAACGGGGACTTTTAAGGCCGATTTGGAAGCCATGAAGGAAAAAAGCATGCGGCGCCATTATCCCCAGTGGGCGACGTTGCTGGCAGCGGGTATTGCCTGCGGCGGGTTCTGCAAATTGTTCGGCTGCGACTGGATCGCCTTTGCCTATACGGCTCTGGCAGCCTGTATCGGATTCTGGGTGCGCCACGGCTGCAACCGCTTCGGCGTCAATCCTTACATCAGCATCGCTGCGTCGGCGTGTATTGCGACGGCGGCGGCCTATTGGACGCAGGTCCTGCCGGGATCGGATACGCCGTGGTTTCCCATGATCGCCTGCATGCTGTTTCTCGTGCCGGGCGTACCGCTCATCAATTCCTTTGACGACCTCATGAACAATTATATCGTATCGGGCATGACCCGGGCCATGAACACGATGCTCGTCGTCCTGGCCATGACCTTCGGCATCGTCGGGGCCATCAGCCTGTGTCAGATTCCGGCCTATTCGACGTACGACATCGTACCTGACAGCATCTATGGCTCTCAAGCTATCGCCGCAGCGCTGGCGGCCATGGGGTTTTCCGTCATCTTCAATATCCCGCCGCGCCT
>ENA-ORSJ01002424-ORSJ01002424.1-human-gut-metagenome-genome-assembly--contig:-NODE-2424-length-12381-cov-4.437044_pt1 | contig 12381 bp, 9 predicted proteins | sample MGYA00242191_ERZ509158 | MGnify/ENA primary metagenome ERZ509158 (study PRJEB26280, sample SAMEA2338623) | human gut metagenome | biome: human gut; feature: human-associated habitat; material: faeces... | reverse complement strand
CACCAATGTGGATACCGACGCCCGCATCCTCTGCTATGACATCCGGGATCTGGGCCGCCAACTCCTGCCCGTGGGCATGCTGGTGGTGCTGGACAGCATCTTCAACCGCATCATCCGCAACCGGCAGCAGGGTCGGAACACCTGGATCTACATCGACGAGATCTATCTGCTGTTCCAGCATGAATACAGCGCAAACTTCCTGTTCACCCTCTGGAAGCGTGTCCGCAAATACCGGGCCTGCTGCACCGGCATCACACAGAATGTGGATGACCTCCTTCAGTCCCACACCGCCCGGACCATGCTGGCCAACAGTGAGTTCCTCGTCATGCTCAACCAGGCGGCGACGGACCGGACGGAACTTGCCCGGTTGCTGAACATCTCGGACAACCAGCTCTCCTACATCACCAACGTGGACTCCGGCCGCGGCCTCATCAAGTGCGGCAGCGCCATCGTGCCCTTTATGGACAACTTCCCCAAACACACCCGGCTGTACCGTCTGATGACCACCAAGCCCTCCGACTCGGACGGCAGCCATGCGCCGGGGCGGGCCGCGTAATGCGGCCCGCTTTCATGGGGAGGCGGCCGGATGGATAAGATCAAGGAGAAACCGCAGGCCACATCCTCCATCCGGGAGAAGATAACGGCCGTACCGAAGGAGTTGGTCCATCGCGGCCTGGAGGATGGGACGGACCGCCTGCGGACGCAGCTCCGTGACGCCGCCCAGCAGGGGCGGCGGGATGACTATGGCGGCGACCAAATCGAGGATACCACTGCGGACAGCATGCGCCGCATGGAGCGCGGTGCGGAAAAGCTCATCAAGGAGAAACGGAAGAACCGTGCCTCCCGCGACGGCAGTTCCGCGGATTCCACCGCTGTGGATCCCGTGCCGGAAATCCGCACACGGGAGCATGAAAGCCGTGTCAACGCCGCAGCGGCAGACCAGCCGGCGGAACCGGTCGGAAAAGCCGGGCAGCGGATCAAGACCAAGGACGCATACCTGCGCGCTCAAACGGAAACGCAGGTTTCCGGCCTGTCACCAGAGCGCACCCAGGGCCAGCAGCCCTTCATCCGGGAGCGCGGGCGGCAGGCAGCGCAGAAGTCCGCGCAGGACAGAGTCGAGCGGATGCGTCAGCCAGCAGGCAGCGGGCAAGAGCCTATGCAACCTGTAGGAGATCGCCGGTCTTCCGGCAGAACTGCACATGGGAATGGGGGCAGGCGGGACGGGACTGTATCGCCCATGCGGCCAAAGGTGGAGCCTGCCCAAGATGCCGGCCCCCTGCCAAAAGGGAAACGCAAAACACCTGCCATAAAGGAGGCAGGCCGTGGCAGGGCCGTGCGCCACGCAAAGCCGGTTGCCGGCTCCTCCAGGCGGGTGGTAAAAACAGCGGACCATGCTGGGAGGGCTGCGGCCCAGACGGGGCGTGGGGCCACCCGTGCCGCCCAGAGCGCCAAAGCAGCCCATGTGGCACAGCAAACGGCCCGGTTCCGGCAGGCGGCAAAACAGGCGGGGAGTGCGGCGAAAAAGGCCGCTGCCAAGGCTGGAAACGCCCTGCGGGCCATCTATGCCGCCGCCAAGAGCCTGATCGCCGCTGCGGCTGCGGGAGGATCTGTCGTCCTTGCCCTGTTGGTCCTGATTTGTGTCGTCGGCCTGTTAATCGCCTCCCCCTTTGGTATCCTGTTCGCCAACGAGCCTGCTGACAGTACCTCTGTGGCGCTCAGTACGGCCATCGCCCAGATCAATGAGGAATACGCTGGTAAGCTGGAGGAACTGCAGGCCGGGGACTACGACCAGATTATCATAGACGGCGCCCCGCCGGACTGGCGGGAGGTCGTGGCGGTGTTTGCGGTGAAAACCGCAGGGACCAATGACGGCGTGGATGTGGTCACCCTGGACGCCGGCCGGGTGGAGCGTCTGCGGGAGGTGTTCTGGGATATGGTATCCCTCTCCTCCGAGGCGGAAACCATAGACCACCCGGACAGCGACCCGGACGACGGCGAGGACGACAGCTGGACGGAAACCATCCTGACCATCTCCGTCACGGGAAAGACCGTGGACGAGATGCGGGAACACTACGCCTTTACCGACGAACAGAACGACATGCTGGATGACCTGTTAGAGAACCTCGACCTGCTGGGCGGGGCCATTGGGAATCTGGCCGTGACGGAGGCCGACGCCAAAAAACTGCTTGCCTCGCTGCCGGCGGGCCTGAGCGCCGAGCGCCGGGAGATCATAGAAACCGCCTGCCAACTGGTGGGTAAGGTCAACTACTTCTGGGGCGGCAAGAGCCTGGTCCTCGGCTGGGACTCCCGCTGGGGTACCACCATGCAGGTCACTGCCCCCGGCAGCTCCAGTTCCGGCACCTACCGGCCCTACGGGATGGATTGCTCAGGGTACGTTGATTGGGTATTCTATAATGCCACAGGCGGCGAGTATATCATCGGGCACGGCGGCGGAGCCTCCGCGCAGCATACCTACTGCTCCGCTATCTCTTGGGACGAGGCGCTGCCCGGCGATCTGGTATTCTATCCAGAGGACTCCCATGTGGGCATTGTAGGCGGCAGGGACGAGAGCGGCAATCTGCTCATCATCCACTGCGCCAGCGGATACAACAATGTGGTGATCACCGGCATCGAGGGCTTTACATCCATTGGCAGGCCGGTATACTTTTCGGACTAAAATCAGGAGGACCGCTGCGGGGATACACCCCGCAGCGGTCCTCCTGCCCCGTAAAGGTGAGAGGGATCTGCCCAGCGTTTCCTGGGCGGATCCCTCTTGCTTTTATGTATGCAGCCACGTGGCCATATCCCGCATCTTCTCCAGCACCTCCGCAGGCCCCTCGATGCGGATGGCGCCGCCAAAGGTGAACACCCAAGAGAAGAACGGCGGGGTGGGCGCCACATCCACGCTGACCCGGAAGTGGTTGGCGTCCACCACCTCCGTGTCCACATCCTCCCCGAAGTGATCTATGATGTTTCGCATGGTGCGGTTCTCACACAGCAGCGTCACCCGCTGGGGCATGTCGTGATACATGCCAAAGATTTCCCGGATGTAGGACGCTGGGTCAAAGGACGGATCCGCTATGTAAGGGGCATCTGAATCCTGGATGGCCGTCATGCGGTCCACCCGGAACTGGGCCAGTTTGCCGTGCTTTTCCGACCAGCCCACGGCGTAATAGAAATCCCGGCTCCAGATGAGGACATAGGGGCTGAATCCATAGCGGTAGCCCTTGTGTTTCAGGACCTTTTCCTTTTTCGGCGTGTACTCGAAATACTGGAAGGAGATGGCCCGTTGTTTGTGAATCGCCGTCTGGATCGCGTCGATGGCGTAGTACACGGCCTCGTTGTCCGGCTTGGCCGTGCCGTCCATGTAGACGGGGCGGTTCAGGAGCGCGGCGTTGTGTCTGCTGGTAAGATGGCCTAACTTCTCAATGAGGGCGGTGCTTTTCTTCTCTGTGATGAGGTGGGAGGACTCCACGGCGTCCACCAGCAGTTTCAGTTCCGGCAGTTCCAGTAGCCGGGAGCCGATGAAGTAGCGATTCTGCATATTTCGGATGCAGATGACATCCACACCGAAATCCATGAGCAGTTGAATGTCGCTGTAGACGTTCTTCCGATTGCCGTGGATGCCATGTGCCTCCCAAAACTGCAGAACATCCGCCACCGATACATAGTGGGTTTCATCCGTCTGCTCAAAGAGAAGTTTCGATAGCAGGAGAATACGCTGCCGTGGTTCATTTTCCATGGTGTTTACCTCCGCAAAAGAGAGAATGGGGCCGAAGGTTTCCCAGGCCCCATTCTGTGCTTATTGGATGGACTGCTCACAAAACCGCATCAGCACCGTCGCCGCCTGAGCGCGGGTGGCCTCGCCCTGGGGGGTGAGGGTGCTGCCGTCGCCAGTGCCGCTGATGATCCCCGCGCCGCAGGCCCACTGCAGGGCGGAGACGGCGTACTCGGACACAGTAAAGGCGTCGGCGTAGCTGAGGATGTTGGTGTCCTCTCCGATGGACACGTCGTAGCCCTGGTGCTGGGCGTAGCGGTGGAGCATCACCGCCAGCTGCTCCCGGGTGATGGGATCGTCGGGGCCGAACACCCCGCCGCCATAGCCTCCCACAATGCCCTCGCTGGTGGCCCAGCGGATGGCCTCGGCATAGTAGGAGTCCAGGGACACGTCGGAGTAGTCCATCAGGTAGTTGACCACCGGGCTGTCAGAGAGCCGCCACAGGATGGTGACGATCTGCCCCCGGGTGGTGGTGCCCTCCGGGCTGAAGGTGGAGCCGCTGGTGCCCGCCATCAGGCCCTCGCCGTAGACATACTGGATGGCGTCATAGGCCCAGTAGCCCTCCGGCACGTCGTTGAAGGGCAGGTCCACCGGCTCGTGGCTCCTGTCGTCGATGACGATGGCGTAGTCGGAGGCGTGGTCCAGGGCAAACTCCGCCGTGCCGTCCCTGGCGATCCGGGCGGCCTGCTGGAACTCCAGCTCCTCCGTCTCCTCATTGTACCAGTAGAGGTTGGCCCAGTAGTCGGCATTGTCCCGGCCTAACGGGGCGGAGAGGGTCATGGTAAAGCCAAATTCCCCGTCATGGGCCAGGGATAGCTGGACGGTGCTGATCTCGCCGGTGACGGCGTTGAGGACCCGCACGGGAATATCGCTGTCCCCCAGGTCCACGTCCAGGTCCAGGTCGTGGAGGCGGGTGTCCTCCGGGATGTCCAGGCCGTTGACCGTCCAGAGCACCCCGTCCCCGGCGTCGATCTCCAGGGTGATGTCCTGGCCGGCCAGCTCCTCAAACACCTCCCGCTCCAGGGTGGTGCGGCCGGGGCGCAGGGTGATCTCCACCGTGTCGCCGGGCCGGGCGTCCTGGATGTCGTCGATGGCCCGGTCGCTGAGGGAGGTGGAACTGCTGGAGCTGCCGCCGCCGGAGCTGTACCGGGAGACAGTGACGGTGCAGGAGGCGTTTGCCCCGCTTCCGTCCGCCGCTGTGGCGGTGATGACGGCGGTGCCGCGGGCCACGGCGGTGACGAGGCCGCTTGCGTCCACGGTGGCAACGCTTGTATCATCACTGCTCCACGTCACGTTTTTGTTGGTGGCGTCGGACGGCTCCACCGTAGCGGTGAGGGTCTCGGTGCCGCCCACATAGAGGCTGGTGCTGGTTTTGTTCAGTGTCACGCCGGTGACGGGAACCGCGGCGGCAGTCACAGTGACGGTACAAGAGGCAGATTTCGTGCTGTCGCCTTGTGCAGTGACAGTGATGGTGGCGGTGCCGGGGGTAACGGCAGTGACAACGCCATTGCTCACCGTGGCGACGCCTGAATTATCACTGCTCCAGGTCACAGCTTTGTTGGTGGCGTTGGCAGGCTCCACCGTGGCCGTGAGAGTTTCGGTGTTGCCCACGGTCAGTGTCGTGCTGGTTTTATTCAGCAACACGCGGTTAACAGGGACGTTGGTTTGCTCGCCGATTGTAATACTCAATTCCTTGCTGTCGGAGCCGCCGTCGTTTGTGGCCTTGGCCGTGAAATTGAATGTACCGTCTGCGGTGGGCGTGCCGGAGATGACGCCGGTGTTTTCGTCCAAAGTCAGACCAGCGGGAAGATTACCACTGTTGCTCCATGTAATGGTTCCCGTTCCACTTGCCGCAAGGGTTGCGGTGTACGCTGTCCCCACAGTACCACCGGCAAGGGAAGTCGTGGTAATGCTCGGCGGCGCAGTACCATCGATGTCGTCGGGCAAGGTGCCGGAGTTGTTGATGGTGCCGTTGTTGGTCAGGGTGCCGCCATCGGTGGTCACGGTGCCCTCATTGGTCAGCGTTATGTTATTGGGGATCGTCAGGCTGGCGTCCTCGCCGATGGTCAAATTCTCATCGTCGTCAATCGTCAGGTTGTCCTGCAATTCCACACTGCCGTACACGGTGCCTTGGTTGTCATCAAAGACAATACCACCTGAAGAATTATTGCCTTTTCCAATCTGGAGATCAACGTTGGAGATGTTACTTCCCACGTAATTTGCCCGTACAATGGCGTTATTGCTAACGGTCAGGTTGGTGGCAGAAACAGTGTAAGAACTGGCGGAATCAAAACTGATCCCTGTTCTGCCGCTGGCGGTCAGGCTGCCGCCGTCCACGCTCAGCGTGATGGTGTGTCCACCACTGCTATTAGTACTGCCGGCCTGTACCGTAACACCATTGCCGGAGTTAGAGGTTAAAGTGACATCGGCGCTCTGGATAGTCAGGGTGGCATCGCCGCTGTTGCTCTGAACATTGATTCCGTTTATATTGCCGCTGGCAGTCAGACTACCGCTACCCGTGATGGTCAGGCTGGCGTCGTCGGTATAAGAGGAATGCGCAAGCACAAAAATCCCTGTGCTGACATCTTCTATTGTATTGGTGCCCTCCAATGTGATAGTCAACTCCGCATCGCCGTTCTGATTGAATACGCCAATGGCCGAGCCGAGGATGTATGTGCCACCTTGAATACTTTCATTGTAATCCAATCCTTTTTTAATAGTGGCGTTGTGCAGGGTCAGGGTATTGTCACCTGCGTCATAATGGATATAGTTCTCCGTCAGTGTGTCACCGGCTGTGGATGCGGTGACGTTTCCATCGCTGTCGATCGTCCAGTAGCCACCGTTCGTCACATTCACATTGCCGACATAAATCACCTGTCCGTTCGGCGCAGCCGCCAGCGCCGTGACGGGCAGCAGGCTCAGGCACAGGGCTAGAGCCGTGCACAGGCTCAAAAGTTTCTTCCCCATTTCAATCGACCTCCTTCCAGTGGTATGCCGCCGCGCCCAGCGCGAACCCGGCGGCCAGGGCAGCCAGGACCAGGACCCCGGCCATGCGCCGCTGTTTTCTCAGCTGTACCCTGGCCCTGACCCGCTCCATCACCGCTGCAACGCGGGCTTCATTCGTCATCATAGGCGTTGCCTCCGTTTTCCAACTCCCGGACGGTGAGCATCCCGTCCGTCCCCAGGGCATAGCGCCCGCCGCGCCGCTCCATGTCCTCTAAAAACTCGTTCGATGTGAGATACGCCGCCGGTTTGGCCGCGCAGCCCGCTGCCACCGCCGCCCGGAGATCCTCCCGGCCCTGGGCGGGCAGGGACTCGTCATAGTAGTTGTTCTCGAATACGGCCCCCTCGGCATAGGCCGTGATGGGGTGGGCCGGGCCGTCTTTGCCCAGGCAGTTCAGCTCGCCCAGGGAGACGCAGTTGCGCACCTGTACCGGCCGGTCCACGGCCTTGTTGATGATCTCCCCCACGATCCCGCCGCAGGAGGCGCTGCAGCTGTCGGGCGACTGGACCACCTTCCCCAGGTTCAGGCAGTTTTCCAGCAGGCAGGCGTCCTCCGCCACCCGGTCATACAGGGAAAAGTCGCCGAGGATGCCGCCCACCGCCCGCTCGCCGCCGCTGACGCAGCCCCGGTTGCAGCAGTCCCGGACGACGGCGGGTCCCTCCACCCGGCCGATGACTCCGCCAATGCAAGCGCAGTTGAAATCATAGGCGCTGGCGTCCAAGACGCCCAGGTTCAGACAGCCGGTCACGGAGGAGCGGCCCTGGACGTTGCCCGCGATGCCCCCGACGTCGATGTAGTAGATCTCGCCGCCCAGGACGGTGATAGCCCCGGTGTAGGTGCAGCGCTCCACGCTGGAGTCCATGACGGCCCCCGCCACGCCGCCCAGGTACAAGAAATTGGCCAGGACATTGTCCACCCGGACGCTGGAGCGGCAGTTCTGCACCAGGCCGCCCTTCTCCAGCAGGCCCACAATGCCCCCGGCAAAGAACCCCAGGGACCTCCGGTTGCTGTCGATGACCAGATCCGCGGAGCAGTTCCGTATCACGCCGCCGGCGAGGTCCCCCACGATCCCGCCCACGGCGGAGTGAGGCTCTCCGGACCGATTGTAGATCGTGCCGGTGACGGTGACGTTTTGAATGGCGCCGGTTACATAGCCGAACAGGCCGTAGTTTCCAGGCCACTTCTTTTGGATCGTCACAGCAGAAATCGTGTGGCCGCAGCCGTCAAACCTCCCCGCAAACTGGGCCTTCCCTAACCCGATGGGCGTCCACTGGTGTCCCGTCAGGTCGATGTCAGCCGTCAGACGCACCTTCACATCGGCCCGGCCGGACAGCTCCCCGCTGTTGACCATACGGGCAAATTCCAGCAGTTCATCCGGCAGACCGATCTCCAGGGCCACTTTTTCGCCGACAGAGGTCTGTGAAATGGGAAACACCTGACCGCCTCCTTTTTGAGATCAGAGTATCGTTGTCGTATGGGTACCCATACGACACAAAAGCCATGGCTTTTGTGTCTGATATGTTCTGTTGACGGGCGCGAGACCGCGCCTGATGGGGATATTATATCATAGAATTTTTTGCCGCGCTATTCTCACTTTTGCGGCATAAAAGTGTTCACCTTTTTGCACAAAGTCCGGGAAACGCAAAAAGCGTTTTTGAACTCCGTTTCCAGAAAAACCCGCGATATGATTTTTGACACACCATTTTTCTGAAAATCCAGAGAAAAAAGTGTGTCAAAAATTTTGCAAAAACGCCTTGCGCCATTGCGAAACGCGGGGGCCTCACGGCAGCATATATTCCATCAGCTCATGCCGGTTTTTCACCTGTAATTTCTTTTTGATCTGGGCCTGATGCCGCCGCACGGTGGAGGCAGATACCCCCATGTGCGAGGCGATCTCCTCGCAGGTCCAGTCCTGGACCATCAGCATGGCCACCACAAATTCCGTGGTGGTCAGGTTGTCCGCCACCTGCTGGCCGGTGTCCGGGTTGTGGATGTCCCGCCACCCCTTGGAGAAATGATTGGTGATGTCGATGATGCGCTTAAAATCCTCCGGCCACCGGGGCTTGATGACCGCCTCCAGCATGGCCCCCATCAGGCCGTGGTGTTCTCCAAACCCCTCAAGGAGATCGTCCGGCCGGGCAATTTCCCAGGCCGCCAGCAGATGGTCCTGGGCGAGGTCCGTCTTTTTCAGCCGCATATAGTCCATGACGGCAATCAGGTGCAGATAGATGGCGGGGATGGGGTAGGACGCCGCTCCCATGGACAGCGTGGCCTCCGCAACGCCGATGCTCTGGGTGTAATTCTTCTTCAGGTATAAATGGTGGGCCTGGACATAGAGGGCAAAGGCCCGCAGGCCGGGGGGCAGCAGGGGCAGGAACTCCTTGGCGGAGGGCAGGGACCTGGGCAGGGGCAGGTGGAGCAGCACGGCGGAGGTGGCCGCTATAAACGCCCCCGCCGCCCGCAGGTGGGGGGCTGTCTCCGCGCCCGCCGACAAAAATTCCTGCATTTCGTTCAGGGCAAACCGGGCGTGCTGGATCTGTTTGAGGGAGAGATTGGCATAGGCGTAGATCAGGCAGGCGGACAGCCGCGCCCCCAGGTCCGGGCTGGTGAGGTAGGCCCCCGCCGCCCGCGCCGCTTTCTCCGGCTGGCTGGTGAAGTAGTAATACTCCGCCCAGGCAATGTCCCGCCGGGGGCCGGCTTCCATGGCCCGTACCGCAGCCACGCACGTTCCCGGCTGGAAGGGGGTGTTCATCAGAGGCATCAGTGCAGCGCGCTCCAGAACACCGGCGGTCTCCTCCAGTTTGGGGGCAGACTGGGCGCCCTGGGGCTTTTCCGCGTCGGCGGGGATGGCCCAGGACTTCCCGAACTTCTGCGCGCCGGGTATGTGACCGGCGGTGCAGTGGTGCTGCACCATCCGGGGGGAAAGGTCCCATTTTCTCGCGGTCTCCAGCACGGTGAGGTATTCCATGGCATAGCCCTCCAGCGGTGGTTTTTCACTCCCTATTATATCGTTTTGGCGCGTAGGTGCAAGATGTGTCTGAATTGCGTAAAATCAGAGTTTGCAGGTCTGCCTCACGGGTGCATCAGATACCCATTGCGGAATACGGCGTGGGTGTAGAAATCCAGGCACATGACAATATCATAGCCCATGCTGTTGGCAAAAAAAGAAATCTCGTCCGCATACTTTACGATCTCCCTGAGATACCGCAGGCCGCCCGCGGCATTGAAATAATAGTCTGCGGAAATGTGGTCACTGTATTGCGTGATCTTAATGTCCAGTCGATACAGTTTGGATACTTCGCAGGCGGTCCGTATAAATTTTTCCGCCAGCCGCTGGCGCTCCGGGATCAAAATGCAGACTTGATTTTCATATACCCGTCTTAAAAATTCTTCAAAGGTTGGTATCTGCTGCGTTTCCTCTGTTTCCTTGTCCAGAGTTTTGGAAAGAGCCTCTATTCCCTCTGCGTCCTCTCGCGGGTATCTCTTTTCATAGATGATATTTCCCATACCACCGCTCCTATATCCTACTCGCAAGATTGACAACAGACATCAAGCCACGGGCCTCACGCCGCCGGGCCTCCTCCAGTACCTCACGGGAACCGGCGGAAGGGTGGGACACATAGGCGATCAAATAGTCGCTGTGGCAGAGCATCCAGTGATTGGCCCGGACAATGGCAAGGCGTTTCGGCACCGTCTCCATGCCCTCCGGGTAGAGAGTGCGGTCAAAGCCCTCCGGCGTGGGGATGGGCCGCTCCACTGGATGATAGGGTAGGAGCAGGGTCAGTGTCACTTCCGGGTGGCGCTGTTTTGCCTCCTTGACCGCGTGGGCCGCCAGTCGGTCAAATCCGCCGTAATGTCCTACCACAAATTCCGTCACGCTGTATTCGGTGATATGCTGCTCTACCTCCTGGATCAGCGTGGGCAGTATCCTTTCATCGGTTTCCCGATGGCCGATGAAAAAACAAGTTTTCATACTGCCTCACCTCAAGTATTATATCAGAATATTTGCGTCAAACTTTCCTTATAAAGTCTATTGCACTTTTAAGTCATTATAACATAGCCAAATTGCACATACAATACAAGTATTCACTTTTATCGGAGGTGTAAATGGCATGATTGACTACAAATTCCTTGGTGGACGAATAAAGGCCCTCCGATTACAGAAGAAAATCACACAGGAAAGACTTGCGGAAGCCGCAGGAGTTGGCGTAACACATATCAGCCATATCGAAACCGGAAACAGCGTTCCCAGTTTGCAAACGCTCGTGGACATTCTTAATGTGCTGGACTGCTCTGCGGATGAACTGTTTTGCATGGAAGTCACACAGGCAAAACCAGCACTGAACAACTGGCTTTGTGATCTTGTTTCGGACTGCAACAGCATAGAGATGAAGTTGATTGCTGACACCGTAATTTCCTTAAAAAACTCAATGAGAAGGTTAAAAATCTCAGAGGAAATATAGCGCCAATCCGTTCTCATAAAGTGAAAATGAGTCCGCCATCCCCCAACAGGATGGCGGACTCATTATATGACCAAACCATAAGAACAATATTTATTGTGCTACGAATTGAGGCAAGAAATCAGCGTGGGCTGTTTCAATAAAATATTATTAAGTGTGTGATACCCCCGAGACCGACCCCCATTTCTATATGGCAAAGTCCCACCTGTTCAACGCCTTGCAGGTTGAAAAATCCAAGCGCTAACCCAGCCGCCGGACACCTTAGCGGGCCGCACCGGACAAAGCGACCCGACCCCAGCCCGACACCGGGCCACACAAGAAAAAAATAGATGATCTGGAGGTTATCAGCATGAAAAAGTACATGGGCAACTACACCAACGAGGCCGCAAAGGCCCTGAAAGGCTCCGAGCGCATTATCTGCCGCGTGACCGACGACGGCGCGATCTATGTTACCAACGGCTTTATCGCCTACAAGATGAACCCCCCGGAGTATGCCGCCATCGTTCAGCCCGTGACCTGCTGCGAGGCCGGTAACTACACCATGCAGAACGGCGAAAAGGCCGCGGATAACGGCTTTGATCTGGTCAAGCTGTTTAACGAGACCGTGGAGCAGACCGCCAACGCCCCCGCCCTGGAGCGCTGCCCACTGACCCTCCAGGCAGGCAAGGCCCCTGCCGCCAGCTACTACAACCCCGCCGCCGGTGTGGCGTCGTTCTACAACGCAAAATTTATTGCGGCGCTCACCCCCTCCGCAACGCTCCGGGCCACCGGCGCGATCTCCGCCGCCGTTGCCTATGTGGGCGGCGAACCCCTGGCCCTGGTTCTGCCGATCAAACCCGAACCCAAGGCCGCCCGGGCCGTCAAGGCATACTTTGCCGAGTGCGACAACGACGCCACCGCCGAGGCCGACAAACTCCGCGCCGAGCTGGCCCAGGCACAAAACGAGCTTTCCGCCGTGCGCGGCGATCTTAACCGGGCCACTAACAAAATTGCCGAGCTGGAAGCCCAGCAGGCCGCGCCCGCCGCCGAGCAGCCCGAACCCAAAACCGCCGCCGAACTGATTGCCGCCCGCTTTTCCGATCTGGCAGGCGTCACCACCACCATCAAGGGCGCACAGACCGCCGCGCCGGTGGTGTGGC
>ENA-ORSJ01002423-ORSJ01002423.1-human-gut-metagenome-genome-assembly--contig:-NODE-2423-length-12388-cov-6.985729_pt1 | contig 12388 bp, 10 predicted proteins | sample MGYA00242191_ERZ509158 | MGnify/ENA primary metagenome ERZ509158 (study PRJEB26280, sample SAMEA2338623) | human gut metagenome | biome: human gut; feature: human-associated habitat; material: faeces... | reverse complement strand
GGAAAGCCTGCACCGTGTCAGGAAACCCCGCGCTTTCAAGCGCGGGTTGTTTAGCCGCAGAAAGCTGATGCGCCAGTCGGCGGCCGCAAGGTCTGCCGTAAGCTTCCTGGCCTCATTTTCCAGCTTAGGAGAGGTCAGTTCATAAAGCACATCCCCCTGACGGACCGAAAGCCCCGCGCGGGCATGCACGGCTTTGATGACAGCGGGTGTTGTCGCATAAAAGATTGTCTCACCGTAAGCGCGCAGCACGGCGAGCGCCGTCACCTGAGCGTTCCAGGGGAAAAAGAGCCAGGCAAAGATGAGAAGGATTACTCCGCCGATCAAAGGCCACCGGGGCCTGGACTTTTCCTTCCCCAAACACACACCAGTCTTTCATTTCCTTCACCACGGGCCCCGCAATAAAGACCGTCATCTCAACGGCAAACAAAATGATCCCGAGAACCTTGAAAAACGCGTAGTAGACCAACAGGGCAATGCCCATAAAAAGCACAAAGCGGTAGATCCGCGTCCCTCTCTGTCAAAATACTTCCTAATCGCTAATCAGGAGGGCACGGAGAAGATAAATGGGCACCCCATATCCGCCCGAAATGTCCCGGCACAGACGGACAAGCGCAGAAAAAACCCCCTCAGTTTTAGCGCCGAGGGGGAAATGGTCACCGGCCCCTGTGCCGGCTGTCGGAGAGAAAACAGCAAATCGCTCTTTCAGGGAATGCTGTATAAGTTTATGCCTTCACTACCTTAACCGGAATCCCGGTACGGCAGTTACAGGCAGCCCAATAGTCATTGAGCATGCCGTAGCGGCCCGGACGGGTCGGATCGCGCGGGATCATCTGATTGACGGCAGTGCCGCCCGCTCTTGCCGCAATGCCGGGCACAGTCTTACCGTCCACTACGCGGTTCTCGGCACCGTAGGCCGTATGCCCATAGGCATGCGCGACACAAACTGCCCCCGGCGTCACCGCCTCGTCAACCATCAGCACCCCCTTTACATCAACGCCGTTGGGGCTTGCAATCCGGACCTTGTCGCCGTTTTTAAGTCCGAACTTCTGTGCCGTCACGCGGTGCATATGCACAAAGTTTTCAGGCGAAATCTCCGTGCAGTGCTCAAAGACGACCGAGTAGTTGGAGCGCAGAATCGGCTTAAAGCTCGAAAACAGCAACGGATAGTCCTTTCTGCTCCAGCGCTGACGCCAGGCTTCACCGTTAAAGAAGCGGGCTTCTTCGGCAACCGGCACCCCCGGATAGGGCTTGCCGCTGAAGCAGTGGCGCACGGCGGGCATGGCGGGATTAAAAAACTGCAGGAATTTGCCGCCGCCGTTTTTCATAAACTCACCTGCATAGCGGCTGTCGGCCTCGTAGTAACCGCCGCGGGAAAGCAGTGCTTCCACGCGGGCCGCTTCGGCGGGCTTCAAAAGCGGCCTCACCATCTTCATGGCCCGCTCAAGCCCCGCAAAACGCCGGTCCTCGTCCGTCACCTCGGGCAGCCCCTTAAACTGTTCGGCCGCATTTGAAAGATAGCGCACGGCCCAGTCGTCGTAGGTAAAGAGGTCCGCGGGTTTGCCCCCCTTTACGGGAATAGCGCCCTTACCAAACCCAGGCAGCTTCATGGCAAGCGCACAGTCGACAAGGAACGTTTCCATCGAGACGTGCGCACCCTTGGCGTTTTTCACCGTGCGCGGCGTAACGACCGGAACCCCTGCCGTGACACACTGGTTGTAGTTGCCCCAGGTACGGTCGCAGGCGTATTCCTCATACATCACACGGTCCGGGATGATGTAGTCGGCGTACATATTCGTCTCGTTGATAAAGGCGTCAATACCGACAAACAGCGGGAGCTGTTTGGGATCGGCAAGCACGTCTTTAATCCGGTGATCAATGGAAGAAGCACTGAAAAGAACGTTGCTGCGCCAATTAAAGAGCGCTTTCGCGGGATACGGATCTTTATTTGCCATCGCCACCATCATTTCCGCGGCGTTTCCGGCCGTGTAGCCCGGAAAGAGCGGATGGAAGATGTGCTTGGCCGGATAGGGATTCTCACCCTTTTTCACGTGTTCCTTGTATTCGGTCGAGTCTTCGTAGGGTGCGTTGCGGCAGGCATTCATCTGGCCGTCCTGATCGGGAGCCCCCTTAACAGTTGCCAGATCATACGTGCCTTCAAAGCCCGTAAAGAACCCGTTACCGTAAAGGGCACCGCCCTTACAGTCGTGACTGCCCGCAAGACTGTTGAGAATACAGATAAGCCAGCCGCACATCACGGCATCGGCACTGTTGTTGCCGGTATTGGAAACGGCGACAACACGGCGCCCGTGGTGCGTGAATTCGCGGGCAATTTCCGTCATCCGTTCAACGGGAACACCGCATTTTTGAGCGTACTCTGCAAGCGTGTACTTCACTGCCTGCTGCCGGAGCAGCTCCAGGCTGGAGACCAGGCGCACGTTTTTGCCGTCCTGACGGCGGAAGGTACGGTCCACAAAGAGTTCACCCTTAACGGCGGTTGCGGCCGAGACGGGCTTACCGCCCGTAAACACAACCCCCTCGCCCTTTTTGCCGCAGCCGAAATCGGCGGCATCAGCCATGGTCTGTGTTTTGATGTCAACAAGCCATGCGGCATTGGTCCAGTTGATTTCACCGGCCTTTTTCGCCGCCGCTTCATTCGGGCTCACCAAAAACTTCGAATTCATCCATTTGTTTTCAAGGATGATCCGGATCACACCGTAAAGAAACGCCGTGTCCGTGCCCGGCAGAATCGGCTGCCACTGCCCCTGCGTATTGTTGGCAACAACTGTTCTGAGAATCGGATCGACTGCCACGTATTTAGCCTTACGCTCAACGCGGGCATCGGCAACAGCCCGGCCCAGACGGTTAATGCTGGCGCCGGAGGCTCCGGGAGCCGTGCCGATAAAGACTGCATACTCAAAGGCATCCCAGTCAACGTCACACATACCGGCAGCGATTTCAGGCCCGAGACCCACGGAGTAACCGACGCCGACCGCAGCACCGCAGTAGGCGTGCTTGGTTGTGAGGTTCACTGTACCGAAGGCCTTTGTCATAAAGCGTGAATAAAAACTACCCCGGATGGTGTCTTCTTCGTTAAAGGTCGCCATGAGCTGGTTAACCTTGGGCCCGAACTCAGGCTGCCCCGGCACCGCCGGGGTCTTCAGATTGCGGATCGCCCGCAACCCTTCAACATGGCCCTCGCCGAACAGATTACCGCCTTCCACGATTTCGCGCACTGCCTGCTCGTAAGGGATGGTCTTCCACTTATTTTCACCGCGTTTTCCGGCGCGTTTTAACACGGTCAGGACCCGGCGCGGATCAGTGACCGCGTCAATACCGGAAGCACCTTTGCCGCAGCAGGTTGCGCGGTTTTGCTGACCGGCGTCACCGGTCAGAAGCGCCCAGGCTTTGGCAACCGGGGTATCCAGTACCAGGGGTTTGCCGCCCGTGACCACCTCACAGTAAGGATTGCCCGCCACACGCGTGAGCGTATCTGTGGCTTCATCCACACGGTAGCGCAGACCGCACATGTTGTTGCAGGTAAAACAACGCGTAAAACCGATGCGCACGCCCGGTCTCACATCGAGTTTTCCGTTGCGGCGGATCAGTTCCGGTTTTTCCGCAAAACCGAAGCGTTCCGTAGATTTTTCATTTGCCATGACGTTTTTCCTCAGCGCTGCCAGTTGGTCTGCTTCACGGACAACATTGCCTTGTCGTCACATCCTTCGGGCAGTCCGATATAGAAAATGTTGGGTTTTGTGCCGTAACCGGAGAGCAGTGCATAGACCTTGCTGGCTTTCACAAGCTTGTAGATCTCGCTGGTCTCATCGTTGAGATCTCCGAAAACACGGGCTTTGCCGATACAGCTTTCCACGCAGGCGGGCAATAGCCCCTCGCTGATGCGGTGGATGCAGAAATTGCACTTTTCCGGCGGGTTTTTGTGTGTCGGATCAGCCTTGCGGGCGCCGTACGGACAGGCCGGCACGCAGGCCATGCAGTGAATGCACTTGTTGTAGTCAATCACCACAATGCCGTCTTCGGAGCGCTTATAAGTGGCCTTAACAGGGCAGACACGCACACAGGGCGGGTTGTCGCAGTGATTACACTGGTTGGGAAACGCGATGACCGCTTCGGCCGCAGCCGTTTTGACGGCCATCTGATTGACCTGGGTGCGGGCGCGTCCCGCCTCAACATGGTTTTCCACCGAGCAGGACACCGTGCAGGAGAGGCACCCCGTGCAGCGCCGCACATCAAACACCATGGCGTAGCGCTTGCCCGGCGTCTTTGCAAGCAGCTGCGCCGTCGGGATACACGTAAATACCGCACTCCCGGCCGCGAGCTTAAATAACGAACGTCGTTCCATTGTGATTCTCACAGTTAGTCGATGATCAGGCAAAGTCGCTGAAAAAACCGCTTTGCCTGCATCCGGTCCGACGGATCAGCCGATCCGTCACTTGCTGATTTTGGCGTACCAGAGGTTGTGATTCTGTTTAGCCCAGTTTTCGTCGCACTTGCCCGAGAGCATGTTCTCAATGCCGCCCTCGCTCATCACGGCACCCATATAGATGTGAACCACCGAGAAGGCACCGAGGATGACGGCACTGATGATGTGAATAATGAGGGCGAGATTGGCGCCGTCCTTACTCATGCCGCCGAAAAGTTCCGGGTAGAGCATCATCAGCCCCGTGACGATCATCGCAAGGCCAAACACCACGAAGCACCAGAAGAACGCCTTTTCACCGGCATTGGCAAACCCGGCATCAGGATGGTGCGGCTTACCGGTATTGATGTAACCGCCCAGGCAGGCAAACCACTTAAGGTCACAGGATTCCGGCATCTGACGCGCCGCCCACTTCACCATCATGATCACAGCTGCCGCGATAAACGGGAAGGCCACAAAGTTGTGCACCATCACCGAACCGTTCACAAAAGAGGTGAAATGTTCCGGCGTCATCAACGGTTCAAGCCAGAAACGCCCGGCACCGATCACCAGCCCCGTGAGGATCAGGAGAACGCAGGGCACGGCGGCAATCCAGTGCAGCGCCACGTCAAGCGGACTCCAGCGGCTGATGAGCCGGCCGGAAAAGCCGTCAGCGAGCCGTGCTCTGCCGTTAATAAGCACAAAGACGGCAAAGAGCAGTGCCACCAGCACCACCGAAGCGAAGATAAAGTTGGCCGTCACTTCCGCCGAATGCAGAAAGCTCAGATAGCCTGCGCTGACGGCATCCGGATTGTAGGTTTTGATGAGCGCCGGATCCGAGGCGTAGCCCAGCAGCTGCGGAATATCGTTGTTGACGACATGTTCCTGCACCGGCATCCAGAATTCCGGCATGTGCTCCGCCGTTTCTTCGGCCTGAGCCGCGAAGGCGGTCCCGAACAGGGAAACAGTAATTAACTTTTTCATAGTCATTCCTTCAGATTCTGTGAAGAGGAGATGTCCGCAATGGGGATTTCCAGGCCGGCCATGATCTCCGTGAGCTCAATACCCGCGAAAAACTGCGCGAGCTCACGCTTGAGCGTTTTCACCCACACCCGCCAGAAAGACGATCGGGTGTCCTCCGCCACGGCGTCAAGAAACGTATCCGCCCAATGGCCGAGGTGCTGGGACCAGAACCGCCGGAAAATGGCTTCCAGTTCATCGGCGGCAGCGGCATCCCCTTTTTGTCTGTATTGAAAGGACATGGAAGCCACACAGCTCAGAAACTCGAGTTCGTTGCCGAAAAAATCCGGCATTTCGTTGAGTTTGCCATGGCTCGTGAGCCCAACTTCGCTGAAGGCGTACTCCACCGCCGCGCTGTAGCGGTTGTTGAGCACTCGCCCGTGCGAACGCCAGACGCTTTCGTAGGGAGGCACCGTCAGGCGGTACGGCCCGATGCACATCCGGTTGAACTCGGCTTCGGCGGCATCCGTGTCACGCGCGGCCATTTCGGCTTCGGCGGCAAGCATCGGGTGTCCGGCCGATCGGGCCCAGCGGCTTAAAGACTCAAGCGCTGCGGGACTGCCCGGCTGAAAGAACGTTTCTTTAAAAGCGTGCAGGCTCTGTGCCGCTTCAAGCATGTCCGTTCCGCTCATATCAGCGCCGCTCCCGGATGATGATCATGTTGGGAGCGTTCACGCCGTCGCGGTAACCGATGCCGGTCTTGGAGGCACTCTTTTTCTGCGCGAGCACCTGCGTCACATTGCCGGCCGTGAGGCACTTCACCGGGCAGCCGTCCACGCAGGCGGGATTAAGCCCCGCGTCAAGCAGTTCCACGCAGAGGTTGCATTTGGCGGCCTTGCCGTCAATGCGGCTGATGACGATCGCATCGTACGGGCAGGCGTTTTTGCAAAGCCCGCAGCCCGTGCAGCGTTTGCGGTCAAGCACCACAATGCCGTCGGGGCGCTGTTTGAAGGCGTTGGCGGGACAGACCGCCATGCAGGACGGATTGGTGCAGTGCATGCAGCTGTGGGTAAGCCACACGTCGCGCACGCGGCCTTCCTTGTCCTTGACCTCGTAGAGGTCAACCTTGCGGAAGCGTACGTCTTCGGGCAGTTCATTGTGAATCTGGCAGGCCACGGCACAGCCGCCGCAGCCCACGCAGTTTTCCTGACGGAAAATAAAACCTTTCTGCAACTTGTTTGTCATGTCAGAGTCTCCCCGTTACGCCTTGCGGACATCCACGCGCGTGGAGTGATAAGCGGAACAGCCGCCCATATCCGTCAGTTTCGATGTGGTCAGTGTGTTGGTGTTGGTGCCCTTGCCGTAAGGATTGGTGCTGCGCCAGTTACATTTGGCGGTACGCACCACCCCGGGAGTGACGCGGGTTGAGAGACGCGCCACGAAGAACGCTTCTCCGCGCTGGTTGGAAAGGCGGATGCGGTCGCCCATGGCAATACCGAGGCGCTTGGCGTCAACCGGATTGATCTCACATTCGTAGGCGTTGTACCCGCGGATGTACTTGACGTTGTAGAAGGAGGAATTGACGCGTTGCGGAATTCCGGGCGACAAAAGCCGGAACGGCAACCCTCTTTCTTCCTTGGGCATTTCCTCTTCGCAGAGCGCGAGGTCAATCGTGGGATTAAACCCGGCCTTCTTCATGATTTCGGAATAAAGCTCGATCTTGCCGGACGGGGTGTCGCACTTGCCGCCCGAACGGACCGGAACGCTTGAAGGCATGACAAGGTGAATGAACTTTTCTTTTTGCAAACGCTCGAGCGTGATGCCCTTGTACCACGGGGCCTTCGTGTCGAGGAACTGCGCAATGATGTCAAGCGGCGTATCCTTGAATTCCTGTTCGGTAAAGCCCATGCGGCGGCCGTATTCGGCAAAGAAATCCCAGTTGGGCTTGGATTCGCCCACAGGTTCAATGACCTTTTCGCAGATCTGCACGTACCAGCTGTGGTAGTCGCCGATCACGTCGTCGGTTTCAAACTGCGTCGAGGCCGGCAGTATCAGGTCACAGTACTCGAGCGTATCGGTCATGATCATGTCAAAGCCGACAACGTAGAGGTCGTCGCGCTTGAGGTTTTTCACAAGCTCATTGACGTTCGGGGAAACCGCCACGGGATTACCGTTGTAGCAGACGAGCATGTGGATGGGCTTGATCGGACGGCCTTCAGTCGTGGGCTTATCCTTACGGAGCGCCTGATCAAGGTCGGTCATGTTGATGTGCTGAATATCCTTGCGAATAAAGCGGTTGCCGCGGCCGGCGAAGACATTCATGCCGGTGATGGGACGGACGTTGTCGTAAATAATGCCGCAGGCCGGTTTGTCAAACATACCGCGCAGGGCATGCATAATTGCAATGGCACGGGTCATGCGGGCGCCGTTGTAGTTACGCTGCATGCCGTAGCCGCCGCGGATGATGCAGCGCTTGGACTTACCGTAGATATCGGCAAATTTCTCGATTTCACGGCGCTCAAGTCCCGTCACCTTCACAATGTCATCCCAGGAAACGGAGTTGACGCGGGCGATCGCCTCATCGGCACCGATACAGCAGGTATTGAGAAACTCTCGGTCGATCATCTCTTCGTGCGCAAGCAGATACTTCATCACGCCTACTGCAACCCAGGCGTCGGTTGCGGGCTTGGGCTGCAGATAAACATCGGCCTGCGAGCAGATCGGCGTACGGTTGGGGTTCACGGCCAAAACCTTCGCCCCCCTGTCGCGGGCCATGTTGATGAGTTTGATGCCGTGCACGTTGGATACGGTTTCGTTAAAGCCCCAGGAGACGTAGCAGTCGCAGTTGGGGATCTCTTCAGGGTCGGGGCCGTCAGTTGTGCCCTGAACACTGCCGTAACCCCAGACACCGGCTTCCGTGCAGACCACACGGTCAAGGTAGGAAGCGCCGACGCGGTTGAAGAAACGGTCAGCTGCGCGCATACCGATGGCGCCGTAGTTGCCGGAGTACGAGTACGGGAGGATCGCTTCCGAACCGTACTTATCGATCACTTCGTGCGTCTTTTTGATGAGTTTGTCCCAGGCTTCTTCCCAGGAGATGCGGCGCCACTTGTGCGAACCCTTTTCGCCGATTCTTTCCATCGGGTGAAGAATGCGGTCCGGTGCGTAGGTGTACTCCACATAGGTCAGCCCCTTCACGCACGGGCAGGACCCGGTCTTAAACTGCTCTTCGGCACCGCTCACGTAGGTCATGCGGCCGTCCTGCACACGGAACTTCATCAGACAGCGGTCGGCGCAGTTACGCAGGCAGCTGTGGTACTTGACCACGCCGGCGCGTTTGTTGAGCAAAACGGGGTTTGCACCGTAAGAGTGCATAGCGGATGCCGAACGCGGCACCAGTCCGGTCAGACTTCCCGCCAGGGCCGTTGCTCCGAGTCCCTGAAGGAAGTTTCTGCGTTTGATTCCCGGCATACTTTTCTCCTTAACGTTTTTTAAACGCCGCCCGCCGGGGTAATGCGGACAGCCTCTTTTTTAAACACAGCTGCCTCTTTACGCGGCAGCTGTGTTTAAATTCTTTTCTGGCAGGCTTTTGGCCGCCTTGATCCAGGCCTGCTGCAGGCCCTCGAACAATTCCTGCTTCACCCACTCAAAAGCGGGCGACAGATTCGTGCTGCCGAAAGCGAGATAATTTCCGATCGGCTTTACGGCACTGCGCATCTGCTTGATGCGGCGCAGAATGGGCTCCGGCAACACGACATAAGCGAGGTCAGGCATCTGATCGGCAAAAGCCCGCGTAAACTGATTGCACACCACGGTCACGCAGTCAGAGGCCGCCAGTTTCTGAAATGCAGTGGCAACGCTTTCGGTGTAAACCTCCACCTTCATCGAGCAGTTTTTCTCCTGACAGATATCCACCAGCAGCGGACGGGCGAGATCCCGGTAGTTGTCGATCTCAAGCAGCGGATAGCGGCCAAGATCACGGGCCGTGAAATCACTCTTGCCGAACAACGGATGACCCTTGCGGCCGAGCAGATAGATGTCGCCCGTGTAGGCAAAACACTTGAAGTTGAGACTCGGATCGTCAAAACCCTCGTACACAACCGCAAAATCCACGCTGCCGTTGGCGAGTCCGTGCACGCAGTTTTCCGTAAGAATCCGGACGTTGAAGCGCAGGTTCGGCGCTTTTTTCAAAATCCGGTTGTCGATCACCTCCTGCACCGCAAAACTGAATTCGTCGTAGACGCGGATCTCGAAACAACCTTCCGACTCCGACGGAATGAAGCTCAAATACTGCTTTTCAATGCTACGCAGACCGCCGACAACGGTTTCAAGTGTTTCCGCCAGTCCCTTGGCCCGCTCCGTCGGAACAAAACCGGCGGCCGTACGGATAAACAAATCGTCGTCAAACATCGCTCTCAGATTGCTCAGAGCTCTGCTGATGGCGGAGTTTGTGAGCCCCAGCTCACAGCCCGCAACGGATGCGCTCCTGTGCCGGTAGACCGCCAGAAAAACCTTGATGTGGTGGTAACTGAGTTGATTGATGTTCATGGCTTTCTGCCTCTTTTGAATCGATTCTATGGGCGGGAGCCGAGCCGCCTTTCTGTTTCTCTTGACTCAGATCAATTTGAAAAAAATTGCAATTAACAAAAAACTGAATTTTCTGAAATCGAAAATAGCGGTCACAGTTGAGAATTATTCTCAACAATCGGGCATACCCTACCGGTTGAAACGTCTCTGTATCGACCCACAAACTCAGAAAAACCGCTAATTATTCACAAAATGAATAGCGAAAATTGCGCTAGTTCTTTCATTTTTCGGGGAAAAATATGAAAGCCTGTATTTGAGCCGAAATTCCACTTTATGTGAGGGAAAATACTTAGGACAGTATCTGTTTAAAAATCTGCCGGTTTGACAAAAACGAGCACTACTGTCCAAAACGGATTTGTGCATCAAAAAATAGTTTGTTGACTTAAAAGAGAAAACGCGAATTTTCGGTTTTAGGGGCCTACTTTTCCGAATGGAAGCTCCATCTGCGGAGATTCCTCACAGGAAGCCTCTGGCTCATCTCGGCCGAGGATTGACGGATTCAGGATTTGTTCCAAGCGGATGTATTTCCAAAGACTCTGCCTCACAACCCAGTTAAAAGTGCTGAAATACCTGTGGTCACGGCTACGCTGAAACAAGATTTGCAGCAACAATGTCGCAATCAAAGCAATCCACACTTGACTGCGGACAGCGTTTTCCGTTGTTCCGAAGTATGCCTTGACCACCGTGTTTTGCTTGAGCTTTTTGAAGAAGAGCTCCACCTTCCATCTCTCGCGGTAAAGCTCTGCAATCGTTTCAGCAGGGCTGTCGAAATCATTCGTAATGAATTCAAACCAACGATCTTCGATCGTATCGAAGTACCGAACCACCCGCCACTTCTTTTCGCCGCAGACTTCCTTGGCGGTCTCGCCGGTAAAGGTAATGTGATAGTCGGACCAGTTGTTGCCTTCTCCGACCAGGGTGCTTTCATCGAGCGGTGTATGAGCAGCGTTCTTTTTTAGCCGGGTAACAAACACCGTATTTCTTTTGTCAATCCAGTTGAACAGGCGGTAATCGTTATATCCCCGATCCATTACGATAATGGCCTCCTGAGGCAGTTGCTCGATGACGGCTTTGGCGCACCTGACGTCCGCTTTCTTGGCCACCGTAATAACAACGACTTCGGGTAGTCCCAGCTCATTGGACAGTCCGGTATGGACTTTGATTCCCTTCTTGTGCCGCCGAAAGTTCGCCCAGCCATAAAGCTTGCAGTCGAGGCTGATTGTTGAGGAGTCAATCGAGAAGAGCGCCTTATCAAATTGAGCTTGTTTTTTATGGCCAAGTTCGCAGCGAAACTGCTCCAGAACAGCAAAATAGAAGTCCTTGAAGATCAGGGGATTGGAGTGATTGTTGTTATAAGCCAAGGTGGTTCTTTTCATGAACTTAGCCCCGGTGTGAACAATTTTTTCACCGGCTATTGCCATGCCGAGCACCACTTCCCGCAAGGGACTGGCTCCTGACAGTTGTCCAAACAACATGGCCGTGAAATAATCCCGTGGCGTAAACTTCCGCGAGTTACAAGGCTTGAGCGGATACTTTGCCGCAATGGCTTCAAATGTGTCCATGGGCAACACCTTCAGTAGTTGCGCAAAGACATGCAGTCCGACCGAATTCATGGTGGCGCGCTAATTTGTAGTGTGGAAGCTTCAAATATACGCGACCACCATGATTCTTTTCAGCGCACCTTTCCCATTGAGATCCGATTTTTTCTTACCCTAAAAAATTGGCCCCAGTTGTTAGCTGAGGCCTCGCGCGCGCTTTTAACTTGTTTTCGTTTTGGACAGCAGTAATTTTTTTAAAATAAAAACAGCCGCGATTCCTCCTGCGGCTCAAGCCGCAGGTTTCCTCGCGGAAATTCTATGAAAATGTCATCTACACCCAGACCAACATCGATATGCTCAAGCAAAAGACGGTCTGGGAAATTGTGACGCCCGAGCTGCACCCTGTGGTCGCGAAGATGATCGAAGCGGGCGTAGCCGCAAAGTGCGATTCCTACGAGGCGCTTGCCAAACACATCGGCTGCCCGGTAGATGGGCTTAAGGCCGATATCGAAGAGCACAACGCCGTTACGCGGCTGCCGGCAGAGAAGCGCCGCGACCGCTTCGGCCGCACGGTCTATCAGAAAGAACTCAAGGCGCCGTTTTACGCTCTGCAGGTTAAGCCCGTGATGATCGAAACCGTGGGCGGCATTACGATTAACGAAAAGAACGAAGTGACGACGCTGCTTGGCCGACCTATTGCCAAGGGCCTTTTTGCGGCGGGTGCCGTTGCCTTCGGTGAACATTTCGGCACCGGATGCCGCTCGGGCGAAGCCTATGTCTACGCGGGTGTTACCGGCATGGTGGCGGGAGAGCAGGCTGCTAAGCTGAAGTAAGACAAAAGCGGGCAACGTGCCGGTGTGCTTAATTTGCCGTGAGCACGTCGGCA
>ENA-ORSJ01002420-ORSJ01002420.1-human-gut-metagenome-genome-assembly--contig:-NODE-2420-length-12392-cov-6.743049_pt1 | contig 12392 bp, 8 predicted proteins | sample MGYA00242191_ERZ509158 | MGnify/ENA primary metagenome ERZ509158 (study PRJEB26280, sample SAMEA2338623) | human gut metagenome | biome: human gut; feature: human-associated habitat; material: faeces... | reverse complement strand
TAAGCTGGCGGCAGTCTTCCGTCTGGCTCCCGGTACGGAGTTTATTGACAAGCTCACCGGCGGCTTTGCCAATTTCGGCGCAGCGTTTGCCAATCCGCTCCCCAGCTTTCATCCGGTAGACCTTCTCATCGGTGTGGCCGGAGGCGCGTTGCTCAAGCTGGCCGTCTACATCAAAGGCAAAAACCGCAAGAAATTCCGACAAGGAGAAGAATACGGGTCAGCGCGTTGGGGACGACCGGAGGACATCCGACCTTACATGGATGATGACTTCTCCAACAATGTCATCCTCACCCAGACCGAGGGGCTGACCATGAACAGCCGACCGAAGCAGCCGAAGTACGCGAGGAATAAGAACATCCTTGTGATCGGTGGTTCCGGTTCCGGCAAGACCCGCTTCTTCGTGAAGCCCAACCTGATGCAGATGCACAGTTCCTATGTGGTCACTGATCCCAAGGGTACAGTGCTGGTCGAATGCGGAAAGATGCTTGAGAAAAACGGCTATATCATCAAGTCGCTGAATACGATAAACTTTCGTAAATCCATGCACTACAACCCGTTCGCTTACATCAGGTCAGAGAAGGACATCCTCAAACTGGTCAATACGATCATCGTCAACACGAAGGGAGATGGCGATAAGTCCGGGGAGGATTTCTGGGTCAAGGCAGAAAAGCTCTACTATACCGCCCTCATCGGCTATATCTGGTACGAAGCGCCGGAACACGAGAAAAACTTCACTACCTTGCTCGAATTGATCAACGCTTCGGAGGCCAGAGAGGATGACGAGACTTTCAAAAATCCCGTTGACCTCATGTTCGATGAGCTGGAAGAGCGCGACCCTGACCACTTCGCGGTCAAGCAATACCGTAAATATAAGTTAGCCGCTGGCAAAACCGCCAAGTCGATCCTGATTAGCTGCGGCGCACGGCTTGCCCCGTTTGACATCGCGGAGCTGCGGGAGCTGATGAGTTACGACGAGATGGAGCTGGATTGTATCGGCGACCGCAAGACGGCGCTGTTCGTCATCATTTCAGACACCGACGATACCTTCAACTTTGTCGTGGCAATTATGTACTCTCAGCTTTTTAACTTGCTCTGCGACAAAGCGGATGATGTCTACAACGGACGGCTTCCCGTTCATGTCCGCTGCTTGCTCGACGAGTTTGCGAACATCGGTCAAATCCCAAAGTTTGACAAGCTGATTGCAACGATCCGAAGCCGGGAAATCTCAGCATCCATCATCTTGCAGTCCCAGAGCCAGCTCAAGACCATCTACAAGGATGCGGCGGACACGATTGTCGGCAACTGCGACTGTACCCTCTTCCTTGGCGGCAAGGAAAAGTCCACTTTGAAGGAACTCAGTGAAATCCTCGGAAAGGAGACAATCGACCTATATAACACATCAGAAACCCGTTCGACCAACAATTCATACGGTTTGAACTATCAGAAGACCGGTAAACAGCTCATGTCGGAGGATGAGATCGCTGTCATGGACGGCGGCAAATGTATTTTGCAGCTTAGAGGCGTGAGACCTTTTCTCAGTGACAAGTACGACATTACGAAGCATCCAAAATACAAAATGCTGTCCGACTACGATAAGCGCAACGCCTTTGACATCGAGAAATACCGTTCTCACAAGCTGGTAGTCAAGCCCACCCAAACCTTCGACCTCTATGACATGGGAGAGGTTGAAGCCGAATGAAGCCCCGTCATGCACTGTGCATGGGCAATGCCCAAAGCAGAACAATGACGGGGCTTCTATTTTTTTGCCCATTTTCAATCATTCACACTCAAAAATCAAGGAGGTTACTCTATGGAATTTATCAATCAGGCGGTTACGGTCCTTCAGACACTCGTTGTTGCCCTCGGTGCCGGTCTGGCCGTGTGGGGTGTGGTCAACCTCATGGAGGGCTACGGCAATGACAATCCCGGCGCCAAGAGCCAGGGCATCAAGCAGTTGATGGCCGGTGGCGGCGTGGTACTCATTGGCACGACCCTCATCCCCCTGCTCTCCGGTTTGTTCTGATACCCGGTTCGCGTGTCCGCACGGGAGGGCGCGAAAAGCCGCGCTCTCCCTTAATTTTTAATCAATTTCCAACATAAGGAGGTCATTTATGGAATTTATCAATCAGGCAGTTACCGTTTTGCAGACCCTCGTTGTCGCCCTTGGCGCTGGCCTTGCCGTGTGGGGCGTGGTCAACCTCATGGAGGGGTACGGCAATGACAATCCCGGTGCCAAGAGCCAAGGAATCAAGCAGTTGATGGCCGGTGGTGGTGTGGTACTCATCGGCACGACCCTTATCCCGCTCCTGTCTGGCCTGTTCTGATCCGGCAGCCCCAGCATAACCGAAAGGTGGTGAAATATTGGGATTTATCCTTGAAAAAATCGAGGAAGCCATAAAAGAGCTTCTGATCGGCTGGATTGAAAGCAACATGACCAATATGTTCACCGATGTCAACGACAAGGTAGGGACGATAGCTGCTGAGGTAGGCAAAACGCCCTCTTCATGGGATAGCAGCATATACCAGATGATCCGGGGACTATCCGAAAATGTGATAGTCCCCATCGCTGGTATCATCATCACCTTTGTCCTGTGTTACGAGCTGATTTCCATGATCACCGAAAAAAACAACTTGCATGATATGGACACATGGATGTTCTTCAAGTGGTTCTTCAAGGCGGCTGTGGCGATCTACCTCGTTACCAATACCTTTGACATTGTGATGGCGGTCTTCGACATCGGTCAGAATGTCGTAGCCGGTGCAGCCGGTGTCATAAGCGGCGACACGAACATCGACATCGAATCCACTCTTGAACAAATGCGCGCCAGCATGGAAACGATGGGCATTGGCGAACTGCTCGGCCTGTCCATAGAGACGCTGCTGATCAGCCTGTGTCTCAAGATTATGTCCATCCTCATCACGGTCATTCTCTATGGCCGTATGATTGAGATTTATTGCACCGTGAGCATCGCGCCCATTCCCATTGCGACGATGAGCAACCGCGAATGGGGCAGCATTGGCACGAACTATCTCAAAGGGTTGTTCGCACTGGCATTCCAAGGCTTCCTCATCATGGTGTGCGTGGCGATCTATGCCGTGCTCATCAACAACATGATCATCGCGGCCAATATCCACTCGGCGCTATTCTCGGTGGCAGCATATACGGTCATCCTGTGCTTCTCCCTGTTCAAGACAGGTTCGCTCGCGAAGTCACTATTCAATGCCCACTGAGAAAGGAGGGTCAGCTTGAAGAAATACTCCGTGATTTACGCCGACCCTCCGTGGCGGTACCGGGTCTACTCAAAGAAAGGGCTTGGCCGTTCGGCGGAAAGCCATTACCCGACCATGAGCCTTGAAGACATCAAGGCTTTGCCCATTGGAGAGCTTGCAGCAAAAGACTGTGCGCTCTTCATGTGGATTACCTTCCCCTGTATGCAGGAGGCGTTCCAAGTCCTTGAAGCATGGGGATTTGAATATAAAACGACGGCTTTTGTCTGGATCAAGCAGAACCGGGTGTCCGACGGCCTCTTTTGGGGCATGGGGTACTGGACCCGGGCCAATGCGGAACTCTGCATCCTTGCAACGAAAGGCCATCCCAAACGGGCAAGCCCCGGTGTGCATCAGGTCATCATGAGCCACATTGAAGAGCACTCCAAGAAACCGGAGGAAGCCCGCAACCGCATCGTCCAGCTCATGGGCGATGTCCCGCGCATCGAACTTTTCGCCCGCCAGTCCCCCGAAGGCTGGGATGTATGGGGCAATGAAGTCGAGTGCAGCATCACGCTTGGAAAGGAGGTTCCCAATGGCGTTTGTACCGGTCCCGAAGGACCTGAATCGTGTCAAGACGAAGGTCATGTTCAACCTGACAAAGCGGCAGCTCATCTGCTTTGCGCTGGCTGCGGCAGCGGGTGTCCCGATCTTCTTCCTGACTAAGCCCAGCCTCGGCATTTCCACATCAGCAATGCTGATGGTGGTCATCATGCTCCCGTTTATCTTCTTCGCTCTCTATGAGAAGGACGGGCAACCGGCTGAAAAAATCCTCGGCCATGTGATCAAGTCCATGTTTCTGAGGGATAAAGTGCGGCCATACCGCACGAACAACCTATACGCTGCGATCCAGCAGGAAATCAAAGAGAAGGAGGAATTGCAGATTGCACAGCAGCACGAAAAAGGCCGCAGAGCCTAAGCGGCTTACCAAAAACGGCAAGGTGTACGGCGATCTTCTCTCCGCCGAGGAAAAGAAGAAGCTGGTCATGCAGAAGAAAAAGGACAAGAAGGCAAAGAAAGTCCGCAAATCGGCGCAGCAGACCATCCCCTATGTGGAGATGTGCCGCGACGGCATCTGCAAGGTCAACAGCCGTCTCTACACAAGGACGATCCGTTTCAACGACATCAACTATCAGCTCGCCCAGAACGAGGACAAGACGGCCATCTTCGAGAACTGGTGCGACTTTTTGAACTATTTTGACAGCTCGATTTTTGTCCAGTTCTCTTTCATCAACCAGAGGACGAGCATCAGCGAGTTCAAGAAGCAGATCAACATCCCGGAGCAGGATGACGAGTTCAACGACATCCGCAGCGAGTATTCCGAGATGCTGCAAAACCAGCTTACGAAGGGCAACAACGGCCTCATCAAGCGCAAGTACATTACCTTCGGCATTGAGGCCGACTCCCTGCGCATGGCGAAGGCCAAGCTGGATCGGATTGAGACGGACATCCTCAATAACTTCAAAACCCTCGGTGTGAAGACCGAGCCGCTGTCCGGCTACGAACGGCTGAAAGTGCTCCATGATGTGTTCAACATGGACTCGAACGAGCCGTTCCGCTTCTCCTTTGACATGGTAGCCCGGACGGGACTCAGCAGCAAGGACTTCATCGCGCCCACTTCCTTCGACTTCCGCGAAGGCAAGTGCTTCAAGATGGGCAAGGCCATCGGTGCGGTGAGTTTCCTGCAAATCCTCGCGCCGGAACTCAATGACCGGATGCTGGCTGACTTCCTCGACATGGACAGCAACATCACGGTCAATCTTCATATCCGCACGATTGATCAGGCGAAAGCCATCAAGAGCATCAAGATGAAGATTACCGACCTCGACAAGATGAAAATTGAAGAGCAGAAAAAGGCCGTGAGAAGCGGTTATGACATGGAAATTATTCCGTCCGACCTTGCCACCTACGGCGGTGAGGCCAAGCGCCTGTTGCAGGACCTTCAGACGCGCAACGAGAGAATGTTCCTTGTGACCATCCTCATCATGAATACCGCTGCTTCTCGCCAGAAGCTCGAAAACGCCATCTTCCAGACGGCATCCATTGCCCAGAAATACAACTGTGCGCTCAAGCGGCTGGACTTCCAGCAGGAAGAAGGGCTGATGTCCTCACTTCCGATTGGCCTGAATCAGATCGAGATTGAGCGCGGGCTGACCACCTCTTCGACGGCGGTGTTCGTCCCGTTCACGACGCAGGAGCTTTTTCAGAGCGGCGAGGCGCTGTATTACGGGCTGAACGCGCTCTCCAACAACATGATCATGGTTGACCGCAAGCAGCTCAAAAACCCGAACGGTCTGATCCTCGGCACCCCCGGCTCCGGCAAGAGCTTTTCGGCGAAGCGGGAAATGACCAACGCCTTCCTCATCACAGAAGATGACATCATCGTCTGCGATCCCGAGGCGGAGTATTATCCCCTTGTGCAGAAGCTTGGCGGTCAGGTCATCCGCATCTCGCCGGTGAGCACCGACTACATCAACCCGCTGGACATCAATGTGAACTACTCGGAAGAGGAAAACCCGCTGACTTTGAAGTCTGATTTCATCCTCTCCATGTGTGAGCTGATTGTGGGCGGCAAGGACGGGCTGCAACCGGTGGAAAAGACCATCATCGACCGCAGCGTTCGCAAGGTGTATCAGGACTATCTTGCCGATCCGGTTCCTGAGAAAATGCCTATTCTCGAAGACCTCTACAACATCCTGCGCAGTCAGAGTGAGCCGGAGGCACAGCGTATCGCCACTGCCCTTGAAATCTATGTGCATGGCTCGCTGAATGTCTTCAATCACCGGACGAATGTGGATGTGAATAACCGCTTCGTCTGCTATGACATTAAGCAGCTCGGAAAGCAGCTCAAGAAACTTGGGATGCTCATTGTACAGGATCAGGTCTGGAACCGTGTGACCATCAACCGCGCCCAGCACAAGGCGACGCGCTACTACATGGACGAGTTCCACCTTCTGCTCAAGGAAGAGCAGACAGCCGCCTATTCCGTCGAAATCTGGAAGCGGTTCAGAAAATGGGGCGGGATTCCGACCGGCATCACGCAGAATGTCAAGGTGCGCCCAGATAGGGCGTTGTGCAAAGCAGTTTAAGGTACTGCCGCACACGGCAGTGTGCGAAATATTCTGCCTTACCGACTAAGGAGAAATCCTTTACGGGAACATCGCATGGCAGAGAAAGGAATAGTCACCGAAAGACTTAGGTGCGACTGTTTCCTAATGTTAAGAAGATATGAGGATAAGATTGGGTTTATCGAATGTAAGGTTCCAGTTCCTGTTTTTTGCAGGTGTGGGAAAAGTCTTGAAACCCATGTCATAACGCTGTCACGTTATCTTTGACGACGGGGCAACTGCCAACACGTTATGAAACAGGCGTGAGAACACGTCATAACGAACCGAAAGCATATCCGACAATCTTCATTTACCTAAGCACAACGTTAACTGGGGATTGCCTAAGTCCGGCTCATTCGCCGGATATGGCAACGGAGGCTCCATAGTAGTCCGAGAGGGGTAATGACCCTTACATGGCGAAGGGAGCCAGTTAGTAACATCTAAAACGTAGGAATGAAAGGGAGGAGAAACCTCAATGAAACCAACATCTGAAATTTTAGAGCGTATTGAAAAGTGTTCCAGCGAACACAAAGACGGCGTATTCACAAGACTTTACAGATATTTACTCCGTGAAGATATTTACTACGCCGCCTATCAGAAACTTTATGCAAACAAAGGTGCAACTACACAGGGTATTGACGATGATACCGCAGACGGTTTCAGTGACTTCTATGTAAAAGAGCTAATCCAGTCACTAAAGGACGGAACCTATAAGGCTAATCCAGTAAGGCGCGAGTACATTCCAAAGAAAAACGGAAAGCTCCGTCCGCTGGGTATCCCGTCTTTCCGTGACAAGCTCCTGCAAGAAGTTGTCAGAATGATTTTGGAAGCTATCTATGAACCTGTCTTTGACAGCCATTCTCACGGTTTTAGACCGGGCAAAAGCTGTCATACCGCACTCCGTCAGATTTCTTCTGACTTCACAGGTGTGGTTTGGTTTATCGAGGGCGATATACAAGGTTGTTTTGATAACATCAATCACGAAAAACTGATTGAGATTTTAAGCAGGAAAATCAAAGACAGCCGATTTCTGAACATTATTCGCCAGTTTCTGAAAGCCGGGTATATCGAGAATTGGAAGTACAACGCCACTTACAGCGGTTCCCCGCAGGGTGGTATCTGTTCCCCGATACTTGCAAATATCTATCTGAACGAACTGGACAAGAAGTTTCGGGAAATCGCAGAACGTTTTGATAAACCGAGGTCTGCCTATCAGACACCGGAATATCATGCGGCAGATAAAGAATTAAAAAAGCTGTCCTATTGGATTGACCACACCGCTGATGAGGCGGAAAGACAAGAACTGATTAACCTGTATAAGGCGCAGAAGAAAGTCTTGAGAAGTCTGCCATGCAAACCTGCCGACAACAAGAAATTTACCTTTGTCCGCTATGCGGATGATTGGCTGGCAGGTGTATGCGGCACAAAAGCGGAATGTGAGGAATTAAAAGCTGAAATCGCTGAATTTCTAAGCACAGAGTTGAAATTGACTTTAAGCGAGGAAAAGACGCTGATAACACACAGCTCCGAAAAAGTGCGCTTCATTGGCTATGATATTTGCGTCCGCAGAAATCAGGAAGTCAAAGGTCACAGAATGAAAAATGGAACGTGGAGAAAATCCCGTACCCTGCACATGAAAGTTGCCCTGTCTATTCCCCATACGGAAAAGATTGAAAAATTTATGTTTGCAAAGAAAGTCATTCGCCAAAAGGAAAACGGGGAGTTCCAGCCAATACACAGAGCCGGGCTTCTCAACCTGGCGGATTATGAGATTGTGGAACAGTACAATGCCGAAGCAAGAGGATTATGCAACTATTACAATCTGGCTTGTGATTACCATACGCTGGATTACTTCTGCTATCTCATGGAGTACAGTTGCCTTAAGACGATTGCCAACAAGCATAAAACCAGTATCCGCAAAATCATTCGTCAGTACAAAGACGGGAAAACATGGTCTGTCCCCTATGAAACCAAAACAGGGACTAAGCGTGTACGCCCCGTTAAAATCGCTGATTGCAAGCGTGGCGAAGCGAGTGACATCATCTATCAAAGGAAGAAATTTAGCTGGAAAACCACTATCAGACAACGGCTCAATGCCAGAGTTTGTGAGCTATGTGGGTGCAAAGAAGCCGACTTATATGAGGTTCACGTTATACGGAACCTAAATGAGCTGGGCAATTCTGATTGGGAAACCGTGATGAAAAAGAAACGGCGGAAAACACTTGTTGTTTGCAGCAAGTGCCATGAAAGGATACACAGGCACTAATCAATACGTCAATTACTAATGGGGAGCCGGATACTTCGAGAGGAGTAAGTCCGGTTCCGAGGGAGGGAGTAGGAAACCTACCGCCAACGGCGGCAAGGCGCCTTTACCCTACCCTACGATTTGCTGGCTTCCCGTGAGATTGAAAACATCTTTGAGAACTCCGACTTCGTTTACCTTCTGAACCAGGCAAGCGGCGACCGGCAGATTTTGTCCAAGGCGCTGAACATCTCGCCCAGCCAGCAGAACTACATCACCAATTCCAACGCCGGTGAAGGTTTGATCTTCTACGGCTCCACCATCGTCCCCTTCAAGGATGACTTCCCGAAGGACACGATGCTCTATCGTTACATGACCACCAAACCCGAAGAAACCTTGCAGAATTAAGGAGGACTACCTTTATGAAAAAGAATATGAATGAGAACTTTGAGATCACCGTTGACGAGATGACCGAGATTTTCGGCGATACGCCGGTTGAGATGAGCTTCCGTGAGGTCAAGGATGGCATGGACAGCTTCTTTGGCTTGATGGGGCTGACCGTGGAGCTGGTCAACCTGATCCGCAAGGAGGACGAGCTGAAAAAGCACCACCGCGCTTACCTCCATGTCCGCGAGGAAATCGCCGAGTGCGCCAATGAGGCAACGGAGGTCATCGGCGGTATTCTCGACTCCATTCAGGAGAAAGAACACATCTATCGTGTGTCCGGCACTCCTTCCGATTTTGATATGGATGAGGAAGACGAGGATGAGGATGATTTCGTCACCATCCCCAAGGAGAAGTACGACAGCATGATTGAGGATCTGCTGACGATGGCCGAACTGATTGACATGGTATCGGATATGCGCACCAAGGATGTCCGCGCCATTCAGGAGTTTGGCAAGTTCATCCCCGCTTATGCCGCCTATGAGCGCAACCGTCTTTCCCTGTACCGCGAAGCGGCGAAGGAGGCCGAGTCCATCATCGACCGCTGGGAGGATGAGCTGGACGAGGACGAGGACTACGAGTCGGACGAGTATTTCTCCGACTGATTGCTCATCAAGTCTCGCGGAAAGGAGGTAGTCCCCATACAGTTTGATCACATTTACACCGGCGATTGTCTCGAAGTCCTCAAAACGCTGCCCGATGAAAGCATCCATTGCTGCATTACCTCTCCGCCGTATTATGCGCTGCGTGATTACGGTGTGGACGGGCAGATCGGCAGAGAGGCAACGCCAAAGGAATACATCTCGCGCCTGACGGAAGTGTTCACCGAAGTCAGGCGCGTCCTGCGTTCGGATGGGACGCTCTGGCTCAACATCTCCGACACCTATGCCGGGAAAGGCAATCAGGGCGGCTATGTGGACGCAAAAAATCCCAAGGGCAGAAACGGTCAGGCTGTGGCTCTCAACTACAAAGTTGAGGGCTGCAAGCCCAAGGACATGATCGGCATCCCGTGGATGCTGGCCTTTTCGCTCCGCGACTCCGGCTGGTATTTGCGCAATGACATTATCTGGATGAAAGAAAACCCGATGCCGGAGAGTGTCAAAGACCGCTGCGCCCGCTGCTATGAACACATCTTCCTGTTCTCAAAGTCACGGAAGTATTTCTTTGACTACCGGGCAATCTCCGAGCCGATTGCTCCCGGAACAGCGAGCAGGCTCAAGCGTGGGGTCAAGGGAAGCAACAAATACGGGGAACCTATCCCCGGACAGGTAAAGCAGCAAACCATCAATCTTTGCCGGGAACATGGCGAGATCACCGATGACATGATAAACCCGCTGCGCAACAAGCGGGATGTCTGGATTATCAACACTGTCCCCTTCAAAGGCGGTCACTATGCCGCATACCCGCCTAAACTGGTTGAAACCTGTCTGCTTGCCGGATGCCCGAAAGACGGCGTTGTCCTTGATCCCTTCATGGGAAGCGGCACAACCGGCATGGTCGCAAAGCAGCTTGACCGTCACTATGTCGGGATCGAGTTAAATCCTGAATATAAAGAACTTGCCGAGGCGCGGATTGGAGGTGAAATTTGATGCCTCATGATGAATTGAAGCCCAAAGACCGGGTTGTCCTGCGGATGACCAGAGACGGCGCTGTGGAAGAAAACCTCACGGAAGGCACTTCGGAAAAGGTGTCGAAGCGCCTTGAAGATGCCCAGCTTGTCGCGCCCCATGACACGGAAACCGGCGATCTGGCCGAAGAGGTCAGGAAGCGGCGGCAGCTTCGTCCTGATGAGCTGGAAGACGCAGTGAGTCAGGCTCAAGCCGAAACACAGTCCGCAGATGCGGCGCAAGAGTACAAGCCGGGTGATCTTCCCGTCAGCGATGATCCCACATCGCATACTCTGCACTCTGAGACATACCATGCCCATTCCGTTGACTACGGAAAAGCATTTGCCGATACCGCTGTTACCGGTAAGGTCAGCAGACCTCGCGCTGAAAGGCAGATTGATGGAGAGTCCGTTCTGGAAAGAGCGGCGGAAACCTCCGCAGAGATGCCGGACATTGACGATGATGCCCCAGCTTCCAGACGGATTGAACGGTTGGAGCGAAAATCTCAGAAGGCGCATGAGCGTCTGGATGCCGCCCGTGAGAAGCTGCCCACCAAGAAGGTGTTGAAAAAAGAGCGCGTCTTTGACGAGGAAACCGGTAAAGGCAAAACCCGCCTCTACTTTGAAGACGAGCTGAAAGTCCCCAAGGGACAGAGCAAATTGCAGTTTGAGGCAGACAAGACCGTCCGCAAGGTCGGCGATACGCTTGCCTCTGGCATCCACGGCAAAATCCATGAGGTGGAGCAGGAAAACTCCGGTGTAGAAGCTGCCCATAAGACAGAGATTGCCGCCGAGTCCGTTGTCCGCCACTACCAGCATCATACAGAGCGCAGTGCAAACAAGCCGTTCGAGAAGGTGTCCAAGCTGGAGCAGAAGGCCGAGGCCGCTGACCGGAAGCTCCATTTTGAGAAGACGGTCGCCGAAAATCCTGAGATGAAGGCTTCCCGAGCCAATATGAATAAGCACTACCAGAAGCAGCACATCAAGAAGGAATATGCCGCAGCTCGCAAGGCCGGGGCGCAGACCGCATCCACCGCTACCAAGTCTACCGGTAAAACCGTCCGGGAGAAAGCGTCGGATAAGGTCAAGGACTTTATCTCCAAGAACAAGAAGGTCTTTGCATGGCTGGGCGCGGGGCTGATGATCCTTATCCTGTTGTCTGCTGGGATTAGCTCCTGCACGGCAATGTTCACCTCTACTACCTCTTCTGTGATCGCCACTTCCTACCTCAGTGAGGACGATGCCATGAAGGGTGCGGAGGCGCAGTATTGTCAGATGGAGGCCGAGCTGCAATCGTATCTGGATAACTACGAGAGCACACACGACTACGACGAGTACCATTTTGACCTTGATGAGATCGAGCACGATCCCTATGTGCTGATCTCCATTCTCTCAGCTTTCAATGAGGGCGAGTTCACGCTGGATGAGGTTCAGGGGCTTCTTCAAACGCTCTTTGACCGGCAGTATATCCTCACTGAGGATGTGGAGGTCGAGGTGCGCTACCGCACCGAGACGCGGACAGACAGCGAGGGCAATGAGTATGAGGTCGAAGTCCCGTACAACTACTACATCTGCACCGTCACACTCGAAAACTTCAATCTCTCCCATTTGCCGGTCTACATCATGAATGAAGACCAGCTCTCCATGTACTCGGCGTATATGTCTACCCTTGGCAACCGCGAGGATTTGTTCCCCGGTTCCGGCTATGTGGACAAGTACATTGAAA
>ENA-ORSJ01002407-ORSJ01002407.1-human-gut-metagenome-genome-assembly--contig:-NODE-2407-length-12465-cov-4.734730_pt1 | contig 12465 bp, 8 predicted proteins | sample MGYA00242191_ERZ509158 | MGnify/ENA primary metagenome ERZ509158 (study PRJEB26280, sample SAMEA2338623) | human gut metagenome | biome: human gut; feature: human-associated habitat; material: faeces... | reverse complement strand
TGAGATTCAATGTTTTATAAAATCCTCTCATATTTCGCGTATTTGCGCCCGATGAAGAGTCTGTCCGCAAATACGCGCTTATTTTTCGGGGTATATAAGGAAACCGAGAAGGAAAAACCGGAATCCGGTTATAAATTGAAAGTCGCCCATATTGCTTTCTTGCCGACAGGAGAGAACAGTGTCCATACGGGAAAAGACATAGGCGGTCTGATGACCGATTCGGGTTAAACGAGCATCCGCGACGCCTCGCACCGGTCATAAGAACGCCACGCACCGCCCATAATAAAGACAAAGCGGGCTGCCGGTTTGTTCTTAGCTTTCCGGCAGCCCGCTTTCGTATGTGTTTCATCCGCCCTATCAGTCGTCTGTAGAGAAGAGCGGATCTTCCGGCATCACCATCACAGGCTTCTGCTCATACTGCTTCAGTGTCTCGGCGGGTACATACTTCTTGTCAACCACGAGACGGAACATGTATTCGCGGAACCATCTGTCCGACATTATCAGACAGCCTGCCTGACCGTATGACGCGCCCCAGCTGTTCTCCACCTTCCACTTCTTAGCCTTGCCGTTCTCGTCGAGATCTACTGCCGTGAGAGTCATGGCGTGGGTCGAACCACTGTCGTATGTCGATATGCGCTCGGCCTTGTTCATGCCGAAGGTCGTGCCGAGCAGTGCGCCGTAGTCGTAGTTCTCGGTGTCGAGATAGCCGCGCTTGCGGTCGAGCTGCTTGCCTACGTCGTAAGAGCTGTACATCTTGCGGCCGTCCTTTATCGAGGCTATGGCCAGACGCTCGATGTCGTCCATCGGCAGGTTGAGATACTTCCAGTTCTGTCCGTCGTAGGTGTGGCGGTCGTACTCCACCTCGTAAGTCTTGTAATACTCGCGGCGCGGATCGTTCATCACCATGATGAAGCTTCCGCTAATGGGTCCGCCCACTGTCGCCTCATAGAACTCCTTCGGAGTGTATTTGCGCGGCTGACCTACGGGCTTGCCGTCCTTCGTCTTGAACGTATAGGTGAACTCCTTCACCGGCTCGCCCAGAGTGAGGCACAGCATGTTGTATATCGTCGAGAGCATCTCGGTCTTGCGCGCCTTGATAGCGGCGTCCTTCTTGCCGTCTGCCACCATCTTGCGGAGCTCGAGACCGAACTCGCGCAGCTTGGACGAAAGCAGAGACGACATCTTGCTCGTGTTGTCGGCAGAGAAAGTCTCGGGCTGCACCTCGGCAGGAACAAGTCCGTACTTGTCTGCCAAGTCGCTCACGCCGCAGAAAGTACCGCCGTCGTTGAGCGGATTCTTGAAGAAGAATCTTACTCGTTCAGAGTCCATAGGTTCGTCGGCATGGTCTATCACGCCCTGAAGCATGAGGTTGGCTTTCTCCAGCTGGTCGTAGAAGAACAGATAGTTGTGCGAGAACTCCACTGCCAGCGAGTCGGCGTGCTGCTTTGCGAAGTTGGCCCTCAGCACGTTGAATCCGGAGAACATCCAGCAACGGCCTGAGCTCTGCTGGTCGTGAATGCTCTGTTTCGGTGTCTCGTCGCTGAAATACGTGTCTATGGCACCCTGGTTGGCAAAGTTCACTGCAATGTCGTCAATCTTGTTCGAAGCCATCGCGTTGAATATGGCTTTTGCCGAAGGTACGGCAGCATGAGCCTGCTGCATGCTGCGCAACATGTCGGACGATATGCCTCCGTCGCGCTGCTGTGCTCCCGCCGCGCCTGCCATCGACAGGCACAGACCAAGAGCCAGATAAGTTTTCTTGTTCATTTTCTGTTATATTTTATGTTTGTTCGTTGATTCCAGACTGTCGTTCCGTCCTCACGCCGGGCGTCCGTCACGCATGATTGCGGCGGCATGCACACATAGACATAGCCCTGCGCCATGTGCCGCCACCATTCTTCGGATGAGTTATCTCACCACTACCTTACGGCCGTCCACGACGTATATGCCCTTGGGCAGTGCCGGCATGACGATGTGTCCCGACTCCATCACAGCCGTTCCGGCCTTCACTCCGTCGAGACTGTAGACGTCTGCCTGTCCATCAGCGGCGGTGTTGTCCGTCACTCCGTCTATGCCGGTGACCACAACCCGTACAGGTATCTCATCGACCATCAGCTCGTCGGGCAGCTTCGACACGAAGTAAGAACGGTAAGGATTCACGATCGTGGCACCTTTCTTGAGTGTGAAGGCCGTTCCCTCGGTGTTGAGCACGTAGTAGTTGTTGCCCGTGAGCGACACCGTCGTGCCGTGATAAGAGTAGCTGTCGGTTCCTGCCACGATGTCGGCAGAGCCGGTAGCCGGCACGAGTGCGTCCTCTGCCTCGAACACGATGGTCTTGTCCACGAAGCTGTCGTCTGTCACCGAGTAGAGGTAAGGCACGTTTTTCTGCATGTCTGCCACCTTTGAGAAGTACACGTTGTTGTCGTCTCCCGTCATGTTGAACTCCATGACGCTGAGTCCGTCACTACCGTCGTATGCCAGCCGGCGTCCGTCCACCTTCACGCTCTGCGGGCTGAACGGCAGTGCTATGGCCTCCCACGAGCTTTCCTTGCCTGCCCTGTAGATAGGACGGCTGTAGCTTATGCGACCTGCAGTGAAGTCTGTCGGCGAATAGAACGGTGACTCGTCCGTGAGACTTATCTCGTCTATGTGGCCTCCTACTACCACTTTCGACATGTCGAGTCCGTCGGGTATTATCGCGCCTTCGTCGAAGAAGTAGAGCGCATTGGGCGAACTTGTGGTATATACTTTCGTAAGACTTGTTATGCCTCGTGCATCCACGGCCACCACCTTGGCGGGAACAGTGAATATGGACGACGGTGAGTAGGCCGAGCGTCCGCCCTCGCTGTCGTAGGTAACGATGCCACGTGCCAGCTTGTTTACGTGTCCCAGTCTGCCGCCTGACAGCTCGCCGCCTGTGGAATAGGCGAAGTTGAAGCCGTACTGCTTGTCAAACTCCAGATTGTCGAACGAGAACGACACCACGGCTCTCTTGCCTGCCTCTACATATACGGGCACGATGTCGTTGCCTGCGCCCCAGAACATGTTCTCGCCTATCTCGCCTTTCCATATTCCTACGTTTATCGCGCCGTCGAAGTCTTCCTCCGAATTGTTGGTCACTCACACCTTACCGGATATGAAGTTGCCGTAAATCGTACCCGAAGAGATGTTCTCGAATGTGACCGATGTCACCTGAAGGTCTCTCTCCTCAGGCGATGCGGTGGCGGTGATGTCCACCGTTGTCTGTCCGCCCGGCACCACATTGTTGCCGTCAGGGTCGTATGTGAGCCATATATTATACTTGCCTGTCTCCGTAGGATTGAAGAAGAAAGTTATCGTGGTGGTGTATCCTTTTTTCAGCGACACGGCCGAACGGCTCGCCTGTCCGCCCTTGTCGTCGGTCTTGCTGGCGAAGAGATAAATCTCGCCATAGAACTCGTCGGTGTTGTTCTTGAACACAACGTCGAGCTTCTGGGTGTTGTTCACCACCTTATTGCCCGTGAATCTTATCGACTCCACCTCAAGGTCAACCGGACGGTTATACATCTGTAACGTGTAAGAACCGTCGGCCTTCACGTCGGCTATGATGTAACGCTCCTTTATGTTGAAGCTGGTCTTCCACACGCTCGATTTCGTTGTCTTGCTTATCGGCACCACCTTGTATGTTCCGGCTGCCAGTCCGCTGATGCCGAAGCTTGCGCCATAATAGTAGTTCGCGCCCAGATTATCGGCACGGTTGGTGTTGCCTATGCTCACGAGCGAGCCGTCCTCTTCCACGTAACCTATACCGTAGTCGAAGCTGTTGGTCTCGCCTGTCCAGTTGATGTAGTTGCTGAATATCTCGTTGCCCCTTATCTCAGTGTCGTTGATGGTCATCATCGCCATGTCGTCGGCCTCCACATCGTCAGGCAGACGCAGGATGAGGGCTTCCTGTCCCATGGAGTATCCGTCGCTGCTCGAGCTTGCGCCTATGCCGCTGTTGTCGCCGGGATTGAGTATCTCGATGCGGAAATAGCCATCGCTGCCACCGCCCCATCCCCAGTTGAGGTGGAAAAGGCCGTCACCGTCGTATCCGTCCACCACGAAGGCATGCGCGCCTCCTGTAGCCGTTCCGGCGAAAGCCACCGGATGACCGCTGGCTATCTCGTTATAAATCAGGTCCATCCACTCGCTCAGAGTGTAGTTGTTGCGGAACTCCGAGTGCGTGCCGTCGTCGTAGCCGAAGTATTCCACGAGCGGCTGACCACCGTTGAAGCCTGCTCCTGACGACGGACCGTAGCCCATCTTCACGCTTTGTCCGACGTAGAGCATCAGTTCTGCCACGGCGTTCTTCTGCACGTCGGTGCTCAGTCCGTCGTATATGTCGGTCATGTTTGCCCAGTCTATCTTTGTGCCCTTGGCTATTCCGGGCAGACTTATCTGGTGTCCGTTGCTGTCGAACGAATGGCGCGGGATGCTCTTCACGAGCGCGTCAGGCCATTTGTAGTAGTACATCACCTGCGCGAGAGCCGTAGCCACGCATCCCGTGGCGCTGCGGTCGCCCAGCGTACCGTCGGCGTTGTAGTATTTCGGACACAGCAGATTGTACGGATCTCCCTGGTTCCACTTACATGTCACGAGCGGTTTTATTGCGTGTTTTGCAGCCTGCGCCCTTGCCGGCGCGTCGGTTCTGTCGGACACCTTTGCCGTGACGTTCTCACGGTCGAGACGGTCGATGAAGTCCACATAGCCATTCAGCCACGCCATCATTCCCTCAGGAGCTGTGGCAGGATCGAACACTCCGCTGTCCGTATATCCTAATATCTGTTCTGTGCGGTCGTCGCCCGACACGATGACGTAGCCTCTGTCGTCGCCCGCATTGAATATGTAATAACCCGCGTCGCCCGATGTCGCCGCTTTTCTCTTGGCTTTGAATGCAGGTGTCGCGTCTGAAGTCATTGTTATACCACGCTTGGCCAGAAACGCCCTTGCCGCTTCGTGAGCCTGCTCTTTGCTTATCTGGCCGGCGTAAAGACACACGGTCAACAGAAAGCAGAAAATAGTAAGTAGTCCTTTTCTCATTTAGTTGGTCGCTTTTTATTATTAGTTTTTCAGCAAATTGGAATATTACGGTTATCTTGTCGTGCTTCCGGCGGCATGCACGCTCGTACGTTTCTGCCAGTGGTGCCGCCACACCGCGTCACCGGACACAACTATCCGCAAAGATAGCAATTTTGTCTTTATTCTCACAATATTATTGTCAAAAAGAAAACCTGTGCGCCGTTTTTATTGCTTCGGGCATAATATCATTAGGTCGTTAAATGGCTTTCTGAACATCAGATGAGGACACATGGCACGGTAAAAATGAATAAATGCGCTTAGAATATCATGATAATAATTTATCGTAAAGCAGAAATCGGAAGCGTATCAAAACTGTATAATAACCTTATATGGATAAAGACGCGCGGTCATCCCTTACGACATCCGGAACGGAAAGTACTCCATCTCACCGCAACATGCTCCATATTGATGATCGGGAAAGGCTTAATCATACCCTCGAATGGCGTGTTTTATCACGCAAAAACATCTCTTTCGCAAGCTGTTTAAAGGCATTTTTCATAAATCATACAAACTAAGCGTTTGACTGATAGCGGCATAGCTAATCCTCAAAATACAGCGCGTATTTGCGGCTAAAAAAGCTGTCTATGATTCCATCACGGCTCTCTTGAAGTTTAGAACGGGCAATGTGAATAAATATACATTTACGGATAAATATATATGCATTAGCGAATAAATAAATATACATTAGCGAATGAATAAATATACAAAACTCAAGTACGGGACGTTTGAGCCTGTTCCGGTTCATAGTCGAGCCTCGTGACCGTTCACGTTCAATAATCCGAAAAACATGAAATTATAACATCAATCTATTCCAAATAAGAAAATTTTTGTGTAAGTTTGCATACCTGTTTACAAGACACATTATTAAATAATAAATGGACAAAAGCAAACTGCGGCTTCTCGGCCGCATAAGATATCCTGAAGATCTGCGCCGACTGAGCGTAGAAGAGCTGCCTGAGCTGTGCAAAGAACTGCGCGAGGACATCGTTGACGAGCTGTCTGTCAATCCCGGCCACCTGGCATCGTCGCTCGGAGTGGTCGAGCTGACCGTGGCACTGCACTACGTTTTCAACACACCCTACGACCGCATAGTGTGGGATGTGGGCCATCAGGCTTACGGACACAAGATTCTTACCGGCCGACGCGACAGCTTCTGCACCAACCGCAAGCTCAAGGGCCTGCGGCCGTTCCCATCGCCCATGGAGAGCGAATACGACACATTCACCTGCGGACACGCCTCCAACTCCATATCGGCAGCGCTCGGTATGGCGGTGGCTGCCAAGAAAACGGGACACGACGACCGCCATGTGGTGGCGGTGATAGGCGACGGAGCGATGAGCGGAGGACTGGCTTTCGAGGGCATAAACAACGTGTCGTCGTCACCGAACGACCTGCTCATAATACTCAACGACAACGATATGTCGATAGACCGTGCCGTGGGCGGCATGGAACAATACCTGCTCAACCTCGACACCAACGCCACATACAACCGTCTGAGATTCAAGTTCTCGCAGTGGCTTCACTCCAAAGGCTATCTCAACGACAACCGACGCAAGGGCATAATAAGGCTCAACAACGCACTGAAATCGGCATTGAGCCACCAGCAGAACATCTTCGAGGGCATGAACATACGCTATTTCGGACCGTTCGACGGACACAACGTGGGCGAGATAGTAAGGCTGCTGCGTCAGCTAAAGGACATGAAGGGTCCGAAACTGCTCCACCTGCACACCACGAAAGGCAAGGGATATGAACCTGCCGAGAAGGAGGCCACGATATGGCATGCGCCCGGCAAGTTCGATCCGGAGACAGGCGAGCGACTCAACAGCGAGCCGGAAGGATGCCCGCCACGCTATCAGGACGTGTTCGGCAAGACTCTGTTGCGACTTGCCAAAGAGAATCCACGCATAGTGGGAGTTACGCCCGCCATGCCGACAGGCTGCTCAATGAACATCATGATGAAGGAGATGCCCGACCGAGTATTCGACGTGGGCATAGCCGAAGGCCACGCAATGACTTTCTCCTGCGGTATGGCGAAGGACGGACTGATGCCGTTCTGTAACATATACAGCGCCTTTGCGCAGCGTGCTTACGACAACATCATACACGACGCAGCCATACTCAACCTGCCCGTTGTGCTGTGTCTCGACCGTGCCGGACTTGTGGGTGAGGACGGACCGACGCACCACGGAGCGTTCGACATAGCGGCTCTCAGGCCGATACCCAACCTCACCATAGCGTCGCCGATGAACGAACGCGAGCTGCAACAGCTCATGTACACAGCCCAACTGCCCGACAAGGGAACGTTCGTGATAAGATATCCGCGCGGCAGAGGAGTGATGACCGACTGGGAATGTCCGTTCGAAGAGATAGAAGTAGGCACGGGACGTGTACTGCGCGAGGGCTCCGACGTAGCTGTATTGACGCTCGGACCGATAGGAAACAACGCCGCACAGGCCATAGACAGCCTGAAAGCTGAGGGCTGCACTGCCTCGATTGCGCACTACGACATGCGCTTCGTGAAACCGCTCGACACGCGTCTGCTCACCGACATAGCCCACCGATTCAACCGCATCATAACCATTGAGGACGGCGTACGTGCCGGAGGATTCGGCTCGGCAGTGCTCGAATGGATGAGCGACAACGGATATCATCCGGAGATTATACGCATGGGCCTGCCCGACGAGTTCGTGGAGCACGGCAAGGTGGAGGAACTCCAGAAGATTGTCGGAATAGACATAGAATCGATAAAGAACGAAATAAAGAAAGCGCTCGCACACGACGCTGACTGAACAAAAACACACTGACATGAAAATAATCATTGCAGGAGCATACGCCATAGGCACTCACCTGGCGAGGCTTTTCGCACGCGAACATGAGAACATCATACTGATAGACGACGATGAGGAAAGGCTCGCACGCGGACTGGACGACCTCGACCTCATGACAATAAACGCTTCGCCTACAAGCATAAAGGCTCTGAAAGACGCGGAAGTGGACGACACCGACATATTCATAGCCGTAACGCCGGACGAAAGCACCAACATCACGGCCTGCGTACTGGCAAAAGCCATGGGCGCTAAGAAGACCGTTGCAAAGATAGACAACTCTGAATACATGGAGCGCGAGACTCAGGAGTTCTTCAAGAAGCTGGGAGTAAGCTCGCTCATCTATCCGGAAATGCTCGCCGCCACCGACATAAACAACGGTCTGAAGATGTCGTGGGTGAGACAGAGATGGGACGTGCACGACGGCGCGCTCGTGATGATGGGAATAAAACTGAGGGAAAGCTGCGAGATACTCAACCAACCGCTGCGCACGCTTTGCGGCCCCGACGATCCTTATCACGTGGTGGCCATAAAGCGAATGAACGACACAATCATCCCAGGAGGTAACGATTCGCTGCAGCTGTATGACACGGCTTACTTCATGACAACAAGGCCATACATCCCCTACATACGCCAGATTGTGGGCAAGGAACACTACGCCGACGTGAAGAACGTGATGGTGATGGGCGGCGGAGCTACCGCGGTGAGAGCGGTGAAGACAATGCCCTACTACATGGACGTGAAGATAATAGAGGCTGACGAGGAACGCTGCGAGCAGCTGAACAACATATTCGACAACGACAAGATACTCGTAATAAACGGCGACGGACGCGACATAACGCTACTGACCGAGGAAGGCATAAGAAACACTCAGGCCTTCGTGGCGCTCACGGGCAACGCCGAGACCAACATTCTGGCGTGTCTCACGGCGAAACGACTGGGAGTACGCAAGACCGTGGCAATGGTCGAGAACATCGACTACATAAGCATGGCGGAGAGCCTCGACATCGGAACGATAATCAACAAGAAAGCAATAGCCGCAAGCCACATCTATCAGATGATGCTCGATGCCAACGTCAGCAACGTTAGATTCATCATGGCGGCAAACGCCGACGTTGCGGAGTTCATACCACAAGAGGGATCGAAGATAACAAAGAAGGACGTGAAGGACCTCGGACTGCCCAAGGGCATGACCATAGGAGGCCTCGTGAGAGACGGAAAGGGAATGCTCGTATCTGGTAATACACGCATAAACGCAGGCGACTCCGTTGTTGTGTTCTGCCACGATATGAACATGAAGAAAATAGAAAAACTGTTCATATGATAAACCTTAAGCTCATATACAAGATCATAGGGTCGCTGCTTTTCATCGAGGCGGCGCTTATGGCAATGTGTCTCATCATGGCCATAGCATGGGGAGAGAGCGACATTAAGGCCTTCAGCATATCCATAGCCGTGACGCTGGTGTGCGCACTGCTGCTGAGATATCTCGGCCGCAAGAGCGACAACATGCTCTCACGGCGCGACGCTTATCTGGTTGTGACACTCTCGTGGGTGCTGTTCAGTCTGTTCGGAACACTGCCTTTCATGACCGGAGGATACATAAAGAGTTTCACCGATGCTTACTTCGAGACCATGTCGGGATTCACCACGACCGGCGCGACCATCATCGACGACGTGGAATGTCTGCCCCACGGCATACTGTTCTGGCGCTCGCTTACGCAGTGGATAGGCGGTCTGGGCATCGTGTTCTTCACCATCGCGCTGCTGCCGTCGCTCATCGGCGGCTCTGTCAAGATATTCGCGGCAGAGGCTACCGGCCCCATAAGAATGAAACTGCACCCGAAACTGTCCACCAGCTCGCAGTGGATATGGATGGTATACCTCATCCTGACCGTGGCGTGCGCTCTGAGCTACATGTTCTTCGGCATGGACTGGTTCGACGCCGTGAACTATTCTATGTCTACAACAGCCACCGGAGGCTTCTCCACACACAACGCCAGCGCGGCTTTCTTCCATAATGCGGCGATAGAATATGCCTGCGCGCTGTTCTGCTTCCTGTCTGGAACGAACTTCACGCTGCTCTACTTCACCGTGGCAAAACTGAAGTTCAAGGAGCTGTTCAAGAACTCCGAGTTCAAGCTCTACTTCGTCCTCGTGGCGGTGTTCTCTGTCTTTATAGCCATAGAACTGATGATACACAACGGCTACGACATAGAGAAGGCGCTGCGCTGCGGACTGTTCCAGGTGGTGTCGTTCATCACAACGACCGGACTTTTCAGCGACGACGCCGGCAAATGGCCGCACGTCACATGGGTGGTGCTCGCCACATGTATGTTCATCGGAGCCTGCTCGGGCTCCACGAGTGGAGGACTGAAATGTATAAGAGGCGTCATGCTGCTCAAGATTGTCAAAAATGAGTTCAGGCAGATACTGCATCCCAACGCCGTGCTGCCGCTGAAAATAGACAACATAAACGTGCCCAACAGCAAACGCGTGACGCTGCTCGCCTTTCTCACCGTCGATCTCATACTGTGTCTCATCTGCTCGTTCTGGATGATTGCCGAGGGAATAGACAGCACCAACGCCATCACCATAACGCTCAGCAGTATAGGCAACGTAGGACCGACACTCGGTCTGGAGATAGGCCCTACAATGTCGTGGAGCATGCTTCCCGACGATGCCAAGTGGCTGTGCTCGCTGCTCATGCTCATAGGACGTCTCGAGATATTCTCAGTGCTCGTCATATTCACGTCGGCATTCTGGAAAGACAACTGACGCGCCGCGACAGCGTCACGCCGTGAAATGCACCGTAAGGATGTGCCGCACGGCGTGCGCAGACATAAGAATAAACCTACAGAAAACAACTGACAAGACATAACTATTAAAAAAACATTATCATGAAACCTTTAAAATTCAACGCGCTGCTCAAGTCAACGATATGGGGCGGCGACAAAATCATCCCTTTCAAGCACCTCGACGTGAAGCAGGAGAACGTGGGCGAAAGCTGGGAAATATCAGGAGTAAAGGGCAACGAGACAACCGTTAAGGACGGCGAATTCGCAGGAAAGAACCTCAACGAGGTCGTTGCCGAGATGAAAGACCAGCTCATTGGAAAGGAAAACTACAAACGCTTCGGCAACGAGTTCCCGCTGCTCATCAAGTTCATCGACGCGCGCCAGGACCTCTCCATCCAGGTGCATCCCACAGACGAGATAGCAAAGAAGCAGGGAAAGGAACGCGGAAAGACCGAGATGTGGTATCTGATGGACTCTGACAAGAACGCCACACTGCTGTGCGGACTGAAGAAGAAAATCACTCCCGAGGAGTATGCAGCCATGGTCGAGAACGACACCATCGTCGATGCCATAGCAAGATATGACGTCAAGGAGGGCGACTGCTTCTTCCTTCCGGCAGGCCGTATCCACGCCATCGGAACAGGATGTTTCCTCGCCGAGATCCAGCAGACAAGCGATGTGACATACAGAATATACGACTTCAAGCGCAAGGACAAGAACGGCAACTACCGCGAGCTGCACACAAAGCAGGCTGCCGAGTGCATAAACTACAACGTGGAGGACAACTACCGCACCAATTATCTGCCAACAAAGAACATGGGTGTGGCGCTCGTCAATTGCCCTTATTTCTGCACTGCCGTTTACGATCTGGACGAACCGATGACTCTCGACTACTCCGAGCTCGACAGCTTCGTAATACTCATCGGCCTTAAAGGCAAGGCAACATTAACCGACAACGAAGGAAACGTAACTACACTCGAGGCTGGCGAGAGCATACTCGTACCGGCAACGACAAAGGAACTGAAGGTTGACGGCACACTGAAATTCCTCGAGACTTACGTATAAAGCAGCATACGGTACGACGGAAACACACATAAACAGAAAGAGACAGACCTAATGGCTAATGCCATGGTCTGTCTCTTTTTATTTTGCAACCCCTGCCCTTACGGCAGCAGACCGTCAATATGCGTTCTTATCGCCGAGAAATACGTTGGCGACAGTCTTGTATATGATATACATATCGAGCGTGAAGGTCCAGTGCTCCATATACCATATGTCGTGATCCACACGCTGCTCCATCTGCGAGAGCTCCTTTGTCTCGCCACGGAAGCCCGTCACCTGACTCCAGCCCGTAATGCCCGGCTTCATGTAGTGGCGCACCATATACTCGCTTATCACCTTGGAGTAGTCCTCGGTCTGCTTCACCATGTGCGGACGCGGGCCCACAACGCTCATCTGTCCGAGCAACACGTTGATGAACTGCGGGAACTCGTCTATGTTGGTCTTGCGCATTATGTTGCCCCACTTTGTCTTTCTCGGGTCGTCCTTTGTCGCCTGAAGCGTATCGGCCTGGTCGTTCACCTTCATGCTGCGGAACTTGAGACAGTAGAACTCCTTGCCGTTTATGCCGCTGCGCAGCTGGCGGAAGAATACAGGTCCGGGCATGGTCAGCTTGGTGATTATGCTCACCACGATAAGTATTATAGGGAAGAGCGTCACCAGGAACACCGCCGAGAAGC
>ENA-ORSJ01002401-ORSJ01002401.1-human-gut-metagenome-genome-assembly--contig:-NODE-2401-length-12496-cov-3.826863_pt1 | contig 12496 bp, 12 predicted proteins | sample MGYA00242191_ERZ509158 | MGnify/ENA primary metagenome ERZ509158 (study PRJEB26280, sample SAMEA2338623) | human gut metagenome | biome: human gut; feature: human-associated habitat; material: faeces... | reverse complement strand
AATTTTGTCGAGGATGATACGGCGGTCGGTCTCTATCTGTGTCTCTCCCGGCCCACGCATCCCGATACCTCCGCGCTGGCGTTCCAAGTGCGTCCACATTCTTGTCAGACGCGGCAGCAGATATTGGTATTGCGCCAGCTCCACTTGTGTGCGGGCTGTGGCCGTCTGTGCGCGTTTGGCGAAAATGTCGAGAATCAGGTTTGTGCGGTCGAGGATTTTCACTTTCAGCTCGTTCTCGATGTTTTGCACTTGTTTCGACGAAAGGTCGTCGTCGAAAATGACAAGCTCGATGCCGTTTTCTTCTATGAATGCCTTGATTTCTTCCAGCTTTCCTTTCCCTACGAATGTACGTGAGTTAGGGTAATCGGCACGTTGCAGGAAGGTTTTTACCGTTTCTGCTCCTGCTGTCTCGGCCAAGAAAGCCAGTTCGTCGAGATATTCCTTCGCTTTCGATTCGCCTTGCGACTGTGTTATCAGGCCGACAAGCACGGCCTTCTCGTTCTCGTATCCGGATATGTTTTTGTTTTCAATCATAGTCTGGTTATGGCTAAAAAAGGGGAAACCTTTTTCTTAAGGCTTCCCCGCATATTATGCAGAACAAATGCTGATGCCGCGTGGTCTTTTTATTTCTTCGAGTCCACTTTGTTGTAGCGTTCGTTCAAGCCTTTTATCACTTCGTTTGTCACGTCGTCTACATTGCCGATATACCAAGTGGCCTCTTTACGCAAGATTATCGAATATCCGTTCTTTTTAGCATATTCGGCGATGTATTTGTTGACAGAATCCGTGAGTTGCTGCGTGTTCATCATCAGCTCATTTTGCACGGAGCGTTCCAAGTTCGACATATAGTTGGCAGCGTCGCCTTGCATCTTCTGGTATTTTTGCTGGTCGGCGTTGAAGCTCTCTTGCGTGAGGTATTCGTTGTTTTTGTACTTCCGGTCTATTTCTCCGTAGAAGCGTTGCAATTCGTTGGCTTTCTGGCGTTGCGCGTTGTCGAGCTTGTTTTGCCCGCGGAGCATTGCCTCGTTCACGTCTTTGGCAAAATTATAGTTGTTCATCAGCGAGTCGCCGTCTACGTATGCGATTTTTATGTCGACATTCCCGTTTGTTGTGGTATTGGTCGCTGCATTTGCCGGCTTTTGTTCGTTGCCGTTACTGCATTGTGCGAATAAAATGGCGGCCAGTAGCAAGACAGAGGCTCTGACAACTCTTTTAAAACTGTTCATTTCGTTTTTTATTGATTTTGTGTTTAATTAATTATTTTCCAATTCTTCTTTGTAGCAATGTATATGCTTCTCGCGCATTGCCGGATTGTCGTGGATGTGCATTGATGGGAATTTACCGCCTTTCACGAAAAAAACTTTTACTCCTAACAACACGATACACAGCGTAATCACGCCGATAGAAAGCAATATTGTTGCCATTTCAATTACAATTTTGACTGCAAATATACAGAAAGCGGCACAATTTTGTGGGTTTACTGAATTTTATTTCGTACCTTAGAGGGCGAAATAGTTTGATTTTAACAATAATTTTCAGATATAAGTATCTTATTTAAAATTGTAAACATCTATGACTATCAAAGAACTTAAACCGGAACTCATTTGGGGTATTTTTGACGAGATAACCAAGGTTCCGCGTCCGTCGAAAAAGGAAGGAAAGATCCGTGAATTCCTCCTCGATTTTGCCAAAAGGCACAACATAGAAGCAAAAACCGACGCTATCGGCAATGTCGCGATGCGTGTGCCTGCCACTCCGGGTAAGGAAAATGCACCTGTGGTGGTTTTGCAGGGACATATGGACATGGTGCCTAACCAGACAAAACCCGAAACGCATAATTTCGAGACCGACCCGATTGAGACGGAAATAGACGGTGAGTGGGTGCATTCCAAAGGCTATAAGACGACTCTCGGCGCTGATAACGGTATCGGTATGGCCGGCGCGCTTGCTGCTTTGGTCGACAAGACGTATGAGCATGGGCCGTTGGAAGCGTTGTTCACTGTAGATGAGGAGACCGGCTTGACCGGGGCGAAAAATGTCGGAGAAGGCATGATGACCGGCAATATCCTTATAAATCTTGATTCAGAGGACGAGGCACAGATTTTCTTGGGATGTGCAGGTGGTATCGACACTATCGGAAAATTCCATTATACACGTGCGGCTGTTCCTGCCGGATACCAGTTCTTTACCGTATCGTTGTTGCGGTTTAAAGGCGGACACTCCGGTTCCGACATTCATCTCGGACGTGCTAATGCCAACAAACTGCTTGCCCGCTTCCTCTACGATTGCTATAAGGCTTATGGCGACATTGCTATTGCCGACATCAACGGAGGCGAGCTGCGCAATGTGATTCCGGGCAACGCATACGCTGTAATCGGTGTGCCTGCCGACAAGAAAGAAGATTTGCGCGCGCGTCTCAATAATTTTGCGGCTGTAATCGAGACGGAATATAAAGGAATAGAGGACAGCCAGCTTGTCAAGCTCGAATCGGCTGACGCTCCTGAATATGTAATCGACGGTGATACTGCAAAGAGGGTTGTATATTGCGTGTATTCTGCTCCTAATGCAGTGATAGCGATGAGCCGCAGCATCAAGGGTATGGTAAGCACTTCTACCAATCTTGCCCTTATCCGCATTGAACGTGAGAAAGACGAGATTGTGGTTACTACATCCCAGCGCAGCGAGGAAGAAACCCGCAAATTCGAAATCGCCGGCGAAATGGTTGCACATTTCAAGCTTGCAGGTGCTGAAGTGGAGCAAGGCGACGGCTATCCGGGTTGGACTCCAAATATGGATTCCAAGATTCTGAAGATTGCGGTTAAGGCATACGAGGATTTGTATGGCATTACTCCGCTTTGCACGGCTTTGCATGCCGGCTTGGAATGCGGCAACTTCCTTGTGATGAATCCGAAGCTGGATATGATTTCTTTCGGTCCGACATTGCGCGATGTGCATACTCCGAAAGAATCGATGCACATTCCGGCTGTGGAGAAGTTCTGGCGTCATCTTGTCAGGATTCTTGAGATGGTAGCTGAATAATGACGGTGTCATGCAGGGTGTGCATTTTTCGGGATGCACACCCTTCTTTTATATTTTAATACTTTCCTTATGAAAAAACTTGCATTGCTACTTTTTTTGCCGGTCGCTTTCGCATGGCAAGCGCAGGCTTGTGATGCGCGGACTGCCGATTCGGTTGCGGTAAAAGCCGATACAGTGTCTATAAAGGCGGATACCATACAGACTCCAGTCAATAATGACAAATACTATAAACTGACGGATGATGACTATCAGCGCGTGGCAGAGGAACTTGGGATAGATGTGGCGACAATGAAGGCCGTGGTCGAGATAGAGGCGGGGAGTGCCCATCAAGGGTTTGCTGAGCCGGGTATTCCATTGGTGAACTTCGATCTTGTCGTTTTCAAGAGGTTTATGCGCAAGGCTGGGAAAAGTTACTCAAAATATGCGAAAAGCACGGCATTCCAGCGGCCTAATACCCGGAAATATGGTTCTTATGGAAAAGCTCAGTGGGCAAGATTGGAAAGTGCGCGTAAAATCAATAAGGAGATAGCCGAGAAAGCCACGTTCTGGGGAATGTTCCAGATAGGAGGCTTCAACTGGAAGCAATGCGGGTGCAAGTCGCTCGACGAATTCATCAGCCGTATGAGCGAGTCGGAGGCGGAACAGCTCGAACTGTTCGCACAATTCTGCAAGACAAACAACCTTGTGCGTTATCTGAAAGCCCACGACTGGAACAATTTCGCTTATCATTACAACGGCCCCGGCTACAAAAAGCGCAACTATCACGTTAAGCTGCGCCGCGCCCACTCCAAACACTCGAAATAATAGGGCTTCGATGTTTTCCGTGCCGCCCGTCATCTGTGTGCGGCTATTATTTTTTCCGCAGGTTGTATCTCGCGCAATACGAGGTCGCCCTCGCTGATTATATGCTCTATCAATCCTTTCATAGTGTATTTTTTAGATTACCACAGCGCAAAAGTAGGCTGTAGCACCCGGTTCTCCAAAAATCCTCCCGAAATAAGAATTTGATAACCGCCCCGGCTTGATTTACAGGGTGGTTAGGAACGTAAACGTTTAGATTTCTAAAAACTTATGCATCCGCTCGACACACTTCTTTTTCTGGTTGAGGTTCGGATGTACATATAGGTTAAGTGTTGTCGCCACATTGGAATGACCGAGTATCACGCTTACTGTCTTGTAATCGCATTGGCTTTCTATACACCGGGTTGCAAAGGTGTGCCTAAGCCCATGAAATACGATTTGGGGTATGCCGAGACGCTTTAATAACCGGGAAAAATAGTCACGATATGAGCGTGGCTCTTTTGCATGTTCTGACGTGCCGACCACAAACGGAGATGCAGAGGCTTTCTTGACCGTTTTCAGACATTGGAATAGCAGGTTTGAGATGGGTATCTCTCGGTATGAATTTCTCGTTTTGGGCGATGAATGTATTTTCTCTGTGGATTTTAACTCGCAATTATAAACTCGTCCTACGGTATGCCTTATTGTGATAATCCGTTGGCAGAAGTCCACATCTTGCCATTGCAGTGCGCATACTTCTCCTATTCTCATGCCTGCGCAGAGTGACAACAGTACACCTATGTTCTGTGCTGTCGGCTTTTCAATCAGATGTCGCATTAGTATGCGTTGATGCTCTATTGCCAAAGTTGGCAATCGGTTCATTTCCGTTTCTGTAGGATATTCTATTTCCCAATCCTCGAATGGAAAAATCTTATGTTTTCTTCCGTATTTGGCTACCGATTTTAATACGGCTACCATATCCCTTACGGTTTTACGCGCAAGACCGCACGAAAGTTTATGAATGACAAACTGCTGGACATCATCTTCTGTGATGGCTGTCTTTGCACCGAAATAAGGCAGTAAATGGGTTTGCAACGTCAGCAAATAAGCACACATAGTGGAGTGCTTTACTATCGGGCGTTTTGTTTCGCACCAGTTTTTTGAAATTTCTTTGAATGTTTTCTGCATATACAATTTTGAGGAAGTTGATACTTTCATAACTTCCTCAAAATACGCATATTCTGCGATATATTACATTATTTATTACCTTTTGAACGGTTATGCGTTTTACACAGCATCTCGCAATTTTCAATAGAAGTAGCACCGCCTTTGCTCCATGCGGTCACATGGTCGGCATCCATTTCATTGAACTTGTAGATACGTGTCTTGTTGGCATTGTCGCCTATGGCACACAGGGGACAGTTGGAAATGCCTTTTTCTTTGGCTGCCTCGGTTTGGCGGGTGTATGCCGCACGTTTAGTTGACTCTTCGAACAAACGGATTTGAAGCAGACTTTTGTCTTGTTCACCTCCTAATACGTATTCATAGATGTTGCGTAGGCATTTGATGCTCTCGTCCGCTTGCAGGGCAAGCACACGCTCCGTCACATGGTCGATGCTGTAAGGTGTCTTATGGTAAGTTTCGTAGAGCCGCCCCCATTCCAGACCGCACATATCCCGTTCCACCATAGTAAATGTAGTGGAAACCCAATCTATCACGGAGCGGAAATAGTTTTCAAGTTCGCTTATGGACGTGTCGCGGCGGTGCCGGCTCATATAGGCATCTATGGTCATCCCTTTGCTTGCGCATACCCATTTTAAGGCTTCTGCTAAGTAATCTTGGCGCTTGACATCACCCTTTATGTAATGGCTCCATTTTTGAACTTCGGCGTTTTGCGAATTACTGAACACACGCTTGGCAGCCGTGACAAACTCACCTGAATTAATGGCATTGAGCTTTTCCTGCTCGTTCAGCGGCACACCCATGATGTTTATCGTTTGAAACCAGTCTTTTATTTCTCTTTCATCTCCTTCGCATTCGTAGATAAGCAATGGGGTCAGCATAATCCTTTGCTGCAATTCTTGGGGCAAACCTGAGAAATACTGCACATTGCCATCGGCATCTCTTATGGCGAATTTTCCTGTTACAAACCTGCCGAAAGACGTGATGCGTTGCTGACCGTCAAGCACTTCATACCGTCCGTCGTTTGTGCGGTTGAAGTATATCAGCCCGATTGGGTAGCCTTTCAACAGCGATTCAATGACTGCCACATCGCGTTTGCCGTCATTGTAGATATAGTGCCGTTGATATTCCGGCTGGATGGTGAGCCGTCCGTAGAGCCCGAACAAGCCTTTACCCTCCAATTCGTTATATGTAAAGCCTTTGCAGACATCTGCAACAGTCCATTCTGTATGTAATGTAGTTTTCATGACTTTAATGTTTTATTCTTCATGTTCATTCTTTTCAGGCAGGTTTAAGTAAATTCCGGTTTTGGCATTGAGAGGGCTTATGACTGGCTTCCCTGTTTTTTGCTCTAATTCCAAACGTGCATTACGTGCTACTTCACCACCGGCTTTTGCTATATCTATATGTTCGCCGAATGTTTCGGGTTGTTTGCTTTCTGAAATTTCTTTGGTTGACAATTCTGCAAGCATATTGAGTACCAACTCTTTGTTGGTCATATTGTCACGCAGATTCTCTTTTTTCAATCCTTTGAATTTTTTATATTCTTTGGCAGTCATATCGCTCCATGTTTGATAGATGATGTCTGTGAGCGTAGCAAACTGCATTCCTTCCCGCAATCCGTGCCTCTTCCATTCGTTTGTCAGGTCTTTACGTATTTCTATTGATTTAAGCCTTTGATTTATCCAATTGTCCGAATAGCCTAACCGTTTGTAGTCTGTCAAAGCTTGGTTGATGGAAAGTTCCGGGTCTTGCATTTGGTCAAGCCGTTCAGCAGCCACTTGTGCCATCCATAATTTGAACGGTTCTGCTCTATGGGATGGAATGGACTGTATAAGCCGGAAAAGCTGTTCTGTGTCGGCCACGTCGGTAAGATACATTTTTCCATCCGCCGCTTTCATTTTCAGTTGACTACAATTTGTAGTCAACTCACTACCTTCTTTTTTGAGGCGTGTTTTTAAAACACTCCAATATTTTCGTGGGTTAGGGCTTTCTGACAGAATAGCCACGACATCAACTATTGAAAAGTACCATTTTTCATCCTTGTCGTCCCAAATGGCACGGACTTTCTTTTCTTCAAACAGTTTTATTGTATTATGTTGAGTCATATTGTCATATATATAAGTTAGTTTAAAATCTTAGGGGCTACCGAAAGTGAGGGAAAAGGTTTCTCAAATGGATTATGGAATCCTCAGAGCCGTATAGCACAACCCCTTATTAAAGGCGTTAAAGTATACAAACGTATATTTATTAAGCATATTTAATTATGTTTGATAAACACTCTTGCATAACGATTTTTTTTATTAACCAAAGGTCTGGCATCTTTTTTCCCTTTGAAAGGAAGCCCAACAATATCAGCATTATATCCAGCGGAAGATGCCATCCCTAAGATTTTAAAATTGCTCCGGGCAATATTTTATCAAAAAAGAAATAGGAACTCCCATTACACCTTTATAATCGGACGGAATAGCATCAGTAAAAGGTACTTCTATGGCATCATAATTGTCATAGTGGTCATAGGCAGATTTCCCCCTTATTTCTTTATGTTTGGAATACCGCAGATTGTCAGCTATTGTCATTAGTGAAAGAGGTTGGTGGCGGCGACCGTGTTCTATGCTTGTAAACCAACAGGAGTTTCCTAATCGAGTATAATTTCCGACATATCCTAAGCGGGCAGCTTTTTGCTTATCCTTATCGTCAACTTTAGCTCCTTCAGGAACACCAAATACCATATCGTTGCCATTTCCTGTTGCTCCAAGCCATATTTGATTAGTTCTTATCAAAGGGAAAACTTCTTTGTAAGTAATAGCATTCATATTGCCTATTACAGCAAATCTTTTTCTTCCTTCTATTATCCATGCCAAGAACTCCCTGAAAAGTGAAAACGGAGGATTAGTAATGATGAAATCAGCTTCGTCACGCAATTTTGTGACTTCTTTACTACGGAAATCGCCGTCACCGTCCAAGTATTCCCACTCAAGGTCGTCTATGTTGATGCGTCCGTCGCCGCTTTTATCTCGTTCTAATACGAATATCTTGCCTTTGACAGAAGTCTTTTGCGGGTCGAATTGTGGCGCATCCCGCTCAAACAAAGACGTTTGATAAGGTGTTTTATATCGTTTGCTATCCGGCGCATAGCTCGTAGAAATCAGTTTTTTCAATCCAAGTTCGTCGAACTTGGCGGCAAAGAACCGTGTGAAGTTGCTCCATTCGGGATCATCGCAAGGCAGCAGGACGGTCTTTCCCCTGAATGCGTCGGGGTCATATTCAAGGTATGCGTTCATTTCAACCTCTATGTCGTGGAATTGAGTGTAGAACTCGTCGTTCTTGGCTGCTTTCGCCTCTTTTAAACTATTGTTTGCCATAATTTCTGCTATATACTGCTTATTGTATGCAAATATACTAAAAGGCGAGAGCAGAGACAAACGAAAACGGAGTTTTCAGATTTGGCACTGCCAGATTGGATTATTAGCTTTGTTCCGGGACTGCGGCAGGTCGGTTTTGGCATTGCGCTCGACTTGTGGTATCTTTGTGGGTCAAAAAGGGATTATATAATATTTAATTGAATGGTGAAATATAAAATTTGTTTTGTGTTGGCGGCGTTGTTGCCGTCTATGTGTGTGGTGGATGTGGCGGCTTGTGAGGCCGTGAGCGATTATGAGGCGTTGAGGGACGCGGCCGATTGTAATTCCATTCCGTTGGTGAATATTTGTACTGACATAGAGTCGGTAAACAAGGAAGAGTATGTGCCGGGAATCATTGAGATATTCGACCTCCAAGCCCGGACTGAGGGAGGGCAGCCGACGGTTAAATATAACTGTAAACTGAAATACCGTGGCGCTACTTCTCTTGCGTATGAGAAGAAGTCGTTTGCCATTAAAATGTATGACGATAACGGGGAGAAAACCGATGTCAATGTCTTTGGAATCCGTGAGGACGACAATTGGATTCTCGACGCTATGGCTATCGACAGGGCGCGAATGCGCAACAGGGTGTGTTTCGACTTGTGGAATCTGGTGAGCCGTACGCCATATGATACCGACTACGACAACCGTAACGGAACAGCTGGCGTGTTCGTGGAAGTTTTTATCAACGGTAATTATCATGGACTTTATTGTATGACGGATAAAATCAACCGCAAGCTGCTCGGCTTGAAGAAAGCGAAAGAGGAGGACGACGGCAGCGTGGTAACCAGGGGATTGCTTTATAAAGGTTCTTCGTGGACGGATGCCACGACGCTATACGGGTATGACGAAACGGCCCCGACTGATACTGAAGAATGGGAAGGATGGGAGTTGCAATATCCTGACGATTATCCGTCGGCAGAGGCTTGGCGGCCGTTGATGGACTTCATCGACTTGTTTCAGGAACCGTCGGATGTGTTCGCTCTGAATTATGCCGAATATCTTGATAAAGACAATCTCTCGGATTATATAATAATGTCGATGGCTTGCAATTACGGTGACAATGTGATGAAGAATACTTTTTTGAGTACTGTCAACATAACGGAAGGGCATAAATATCTGGTGACACCATGGGATATGGATATGTCGCTGGGCGGCAATTGGAATGGCGGGTATTTAGACGAGATGGCAAAGCTCACAAGGCTTACTAAACTGAAACTTTTCTATTATTTGTACAATGAGAATATCGACGGATTCAAGGATGATTTGGCGCGGAAATGGGACGAATTGAGCCAAACGGTATTCTCTATGGAAAATGTTTATCAATGTATCGACGGCTATGCCAATATGTTTACTCTTTCCGGAGCTTGGAACCGGGAATATTTGAAATGGAACGGGAATCCGGTCGCTTTAAAGGAGAATATTGCGGATGAGACTGGCTATGTAAAGGATTGGTATGCGAGAAACTACGAGAATATGTCCACGATGTTTGGCACAGAAGCCGGTGTGACCGCTTTGAATAGCAATAAGGTTGTCATTGATGCCGATGGTTCTGTTTTGACAATATCATACGCCGGCGGACTTTCGTGTGCGGTTTACACGGTTGACGGCATAGTCGTCGGCAGCCGTTACAATATGTCGGAGGCCGAATCGTTCCGTCTTGATTCCGGAAATATGTATATAGTCCGTTTGAGCGACGGCAGTTCATATAAGATTGTGATGTAGGATATGATGGGATTAATTTGTAATTTCGTGGCGTAATTCGCTACGGTATGAAAAAGATAATCTATATTGCGCTGATGTGCTGCGCGGCTGCCGCGGAGGTGGCCGCATGCACTTCGGCTATCGTTTCCGGCACGTTGACGGCAAACGGACGGCCGCTGCTGTGGAAGCACCGCGACGCTTCCGATTTGGATAACAAGGTGGAAAAGATTGTGCCTGAGAATGGCGGCTATGAGTATGTCGCCCTTTTCAACGCCACCGACACTCTGTGCCGTCAGGCATGGGCGGGCTATAATGCCACAGGTTTTGCGGTGATGAACACGGCTTCCTACAATCTGAAAGCCGACACGGTGACAACGATGGACCAAGAAGGACTGCTGATGAGCAAGGCACTTGCCTCGTGCGCCACGGTAGACGATTTCGAGCGGTTGTTGCAGACACTGCCTAAGCCGCTCGGCGTTGAGGCGAATTTCGGCGTAATCGACGCAAGAGGCGGAGCGGCTTATTTCGAGACTTGCAACTATTCATACCGCCGCTTCGACGTGGCCGGATATATGATACGCACAAATTACTCCAAATCGGGACGTGAGGACGAGGGATACGGCTACATACGCGAAAAGAACGCCGAGAAGCTGCTCGCTCCTTTCATAAAAGAGAGGAACGTCACTCCGGCTGTGTTTACCGAAACGCTTTCGCGCTCGTTCTACCACTCGCTCATAGATAAGGATTTCGCCGCGGACACGGTGGAGTGGGTGGTCGACCGCGATTTTATCCCGCGCTACAGCTCGTCGGCTTCTGTGGTGATTGAAGGTGTCAATCCCGGTGATAATCCTATGGCCACGACTATGTGGACTGTGTTGGGCTATCCGCCTTGCGGGGTAGTGGAGCCGGCGTGGATTTTCGAGGGCGGCGTGCCTGAATGTTTGCGCGCTGATTCCGTCACGTGGAAGGCTCCTGCCTGCGAGAAGTCGAAAGCCCTGAAGAAAAAGGTTTTCCCGATGAGGCGCGACAACGGGCAAAATTATCTCAACATCGGGGAATTAAAAAGCATAAATGAACAGAACCGCGAGCAAAGTATTGAGAATTATAAGAAAAGATATGTTACAATCGAGAAACTCTTAAAGAAATGAATGCTACATTGACTACGATAGTGATGCTCATAGTGTCGAATGTGTTTATGACATTGGCATGGTACGGGCATTTGCGTATGGGCGAGCTTGGTATCACGAAAAACTGGCCGCTCTACGCCGTGATTCTTTTTTCATGGGGAATAGCCTTGTTCGAATACTCGTTCCAAGTGCCGGCAAACCGCATCGGATATGTGGGCAACGGCGGTCCTTTCACGCTTGTGCAACTGAAAGTGCTGCAAGAAGCAATAACATTGATTGTATTTACGGTAGTCGCCACGTTCCTGTTTCAGGGGCAGTCAATCAAATGGAATCACGTAGTTTCGTTCCTGCTGCTCGTGGCGGCCGTATATTTTGCGTTTTTGGACAAGAAATGATGGTATGGTGGCGGAATCCGGCATATTCAAGACCGGCGCTCCGGTGTATGTGAAGCGTCTGTTCAGCCGTTATCTGTCGGATAAATGGTACATCTTCGTCTTGATTGTGCTGCCGTTCATTGCCTTGTCGTTCGTGAATCTCAATTTCATCTACGTGGCGTTGATGGCGGTGTTCATCGTGCTGCCGATGCTTTTGGGGTTTGTATATGTGTATTATGCTTTCTCTGAAGAATGTGTGTCGTCTGTCCGCCGTAGCCGTGTGCGGATTGAGGATGACGGATTGGAATGGATTTTTTACAATGACAGGGATGAGGTGGCGGGTAGCCGGTATTATGGATTTGCTGATATTTGCCGTTGTCAGACGGATGGCAGTTATGCGGAACTATATCTTAAAGGCAAAGGCCTACGTTTCCTGCTGTTGCCGTTGTCGGAATTTTCCATAGAAGACCGTAAAATCCTGCTGCGCCGCCTCGAAAATCTTAATAGATAACATAGAGAGCCGCCAAAGCGAAATCCGCTCTGACGGCTCTTACTATTGGTTGGCAATTGCGGTTACCGCTTGATTACCTTTAGTTTTCCGTTGTCTGTGATGAGGAAGTATACGCCTTTTTCGAGCGTGGAAACGTCGATTGTCGCCGTATTTTCCGCCTTAAAATCATATTCGCCTACAGTCCTGCCCGACATGTCGACCAATTTGACAGTTCCGATAGCGTTTCCGCTGTTGTCAATACGGATGAAATCGGTTGCCGGATTCGGATATACGCTAATGCTTCCGGTAGTAATGCCGTTGATGCCGCCTACGGTAGTGGTCGCGCTGACGGCGATGCACCTGATAGGGGAAGTCGGATGCGACGTGGCGCGTTTC
>ENA-ORSJ01002398-ORSJ01002398.1-human-gut-metagenome-genome-assembly--contig:-NODE-2398-length-12510-cov-2.722360_pt1 | contig 12510 bp, 8 predicted proteins | sample MGYA00242191_ERZ509158 | MGnify/ENA primary metagenome ERZ509158 (study PRJEB26280, sample SAMEA2338623) | human gut metagenome | biome: human gut; feature: human-associated habitat; material: faeces... | reverse complement strand
GAGGATCATGGCTGCGCAAAGACCCAGGGTCTTCAGGGAGACCGTCTTGCCGCCGGCGTTGCCGCCACTCACCACAAGAACCCTGTCCCCGGGACGGAAGATAATGTCCAGGGGACGTATACGGTTCATGCTCTCCGTGTGGATGCGCCCTTTTGGGATGCCCCTGGCAGCCAGGGCGTCCTGTTCTGCAAGGAGCAGGAGCGGATGGCGCGCCTGGGCGAGGCTTATGCCCTCGGAAACGTCTCCCAGCTGAACCATGCTGCCTTCCACTGCCTCTGCCAGGCGCTGCTTTGCCTGCAAGAGGTCGAGCTCTGTGAGCAGATTGATGGCAGCCTCGGCCCCGTCAAGGCTTTGTTCGAGCATGTTGCAAAGGAAGAGCAAGACCTTGCGCTCCTCCTCGCGCTCCTCGCGCTTCAATTCCTGCACGCGGTTGTTGAGCTCAATGAGGAACATGGGCTCGAAATAGCAGGTTTCGCCTGTCTGGGACCAGTCGTGTATGATGCCCTGCAGCTTGTTCTTGTAGGTGGCCTTGAAGGGGAGCACGTAGCGGTCCGAGGAGAGTGTCATGAACTCGTCCTGCAGATAGCCCAGGATGTTGTACTTTTCGGCAAAGGAGCGCACCCTGCGCAAGACTGTCTGGTGTATGCTCCTGATTTCCGAACGAATCTGGAAGAGCTCCGGGGAGGCCTCGTCGCGGATGTTGCCGTCGTCCCCAAGACAGCGCACAAGCGCGTTGTGCAGGGCCTGGGGCAGGGGCGGATTGGTGGCAAGTGCCATGAGGCCGGGCCAGGATTTCTCGCCTTCGGGCACACAGATGGCGTCCCTAAGCTGCACTGCAAGGCCAAGCACTGTGCGCAGGGCCCAGAAGGCATCGCTGTCCAGATTGGCCCTGGCAGCACCCCTCTGGGACACGGCCTGCAGGAACCCGGACACATCCGGAAAATTCCCGAAGGAAAGGGAAACCTTGCCGTTTGCGGCAAGTGTCAGGCTCTCGTCGTAGAGGCGCTGGGCCTGAAGGACATCCGCCTCGCGGTTGAAGGGGAGCAGGTGCAGGGCCCGCTCCCTGCCTGTGTCGGACTGGCAGAAAGCGGACAGACGCTGCAATATGCGGTCAAACTCCAGGGCGTGGAGGGTGCGTTTGTGAATCACTGTCTCTACCTTGAACTATCCCTGCAGGGCAGCGAGGCGCGCTTTCACTGCGGAAGAAAGCTTTCCGCCGTCAACGCGGCCCTTGTAGGCCTTCATGAGCGGTCCCATGACCTTGCCCATATCGGACGGCCCCTTGGCGCCCACCTTTGCAATGGCTTCCTCGATGACTGTGGCAAGCTCTTCGTCGGTAAGAGCCTTGGGAAGGTAGGTTTCGAGCACTGCGAGCTCGTCCGCTTCCTTCGCTGCCAGATCTTCCCTTGCTGCCTTCTTGTATTCGGCAATGGAGTCGCGGCGTTGCTTGGCTTCCTTGATGATGACGTCCAGCACTTCCTCGTCGGTAAGCTCGCCGCCGGGACGGCACAGTTCCACAAGACGGTTCTTGATGGAGGTTTTCAGCATGCGCAGGACAGAGACCTTCAGGCTCTCCCTGGCCTTGTAGGCGCCAATGTAGTCCGCTTCGATCTGTTTTCCGAGAGTCATATACTGTTTCTCCTGATCTCTTGCCGCTTCCTTGCTGCCCCTTGAAGGGGGCAGGTGCCGGCAGGAAAGGTGCGTGTATCGTGTTTGCTGTTTTTTGTGGGACTTGGCCCGAAATCCGACAGCAGGGACAGACAAGGAAAAAATAGTCTTTCAGGGCTTGCTGTCCAGATTTTGAGCATCCCCATGGTATGCCCTGTGCATTTTTTGTGCATGGGGCGCGGGTCATCTGGACTTTTCCCCATCTATCCCCAAAAGACATATCGGCCATCCCTGCCAAGGCCTTCAGTAGGCATCAACCCCTGGCAAATTCGGGCTTTGGCAGAAAACGAAAAGACAGGGACTTTTGAGAACTGCCCTTTGGGCAGCCCGCAAAAAGTCCCTGTGGCAAGCTTTCGGAATATATCTTGGGACAAATCAGTATCTGTAGTAGTTGTCCTGCTGATGGCCGATGATGCCGCCCACAAGTGCGCCGGCTCCGGCTCCGGCAAGGGCACCCCAGCCCACGGAACCTCCGGAAACAGCGGCTATGCCAGCGCCGCCAAGGCCACCGATAACCGTACCACTGGCCACGCCCTGGGAGGTATTGCTCATGTTTGTGCATCCGGAACCCGTGGCAAGCATGATGGCAAGAACAAGAAAGATGCATGCTTTTTTCATAAACTGTCAGTCCATGCCGGCTTCAGGAAAATTTTAGAAAAATTTTCGAAACAACGGCAAAGGGCACTGCCTCCTTGAAAACGTCCTGATGGGAATGGGCTTTTATGTCCTGCTGATACGGGCAATCCTACTTTTGCGCAGGTACCGGCATCTTCATGATATCCTTCCAGAGAACTCCCAGAACAAGGCGATCCTTCTGGTCCGGGTGTGCCGCATACCAGGCGTCGATCTGGCTTGCTATCTCGGGCAGGGGCACATTGGCAAAGGCCTTGTACCAGGATTCCGTAAAGTAGGACATCTTGCGGTAGTCGGACTTCTTGGCCTTGGGATTCTTGGCAATTTTGGCATTTGCCATATCTGTGCCAATCTTGTCCACATTGAGGGCAAGCTCAATGCCAAAGAGCAGGGCCAGCTTGGCTTCCTGGCTTGAGGCCATCCACACGGAACCCGTGAGCTGCTCAATGCGGTTTTGCGGAAGCGGTTTGTCCTGCACGGCATTCCCGGCATTGGCCGCCATGGCAGGTGTGGCCAGGACAAGCACAAGGACAACAAGAAGGGAAAGGAGTTTTTTCATGTCTTTTCCTCCGGATTTTTTCCGTCCCGGGCGGCTTTGGGGGTCGCAAATTCCCGCCAAGGGTACACGAGCCTTTGCCCGGACTCAACAGCAGGGAAGGATGACAAGGGGGACCGCAAGGTGTTCGGGGCAGGGACAGTCTTCCCTGCCCTGAACAAATACAAGCAAATTGTGTGCCACCAAATAGGCAACAAAGCAGGCAAAGGATGCAGGCCGATGATTCTGGACCCTAGGCCAGACCCAGCCTCTTTGCGATCATCTCGCGGAAGCGGGCAAAGAGATAGTGGCTGTCGTGGGGGCCGGCCGCAGCCTCCGGATGGTACTGGACGCTCATGACTCCGCGGGAGGGGCTGCAAATGCCTTCGAGTGTCCCGTCGTTCAGATTGATGTGGGTTGTCTCCACACCCTCGAGATTGTCCGGAACCACGCAGAAGCCGTGGTTTTGGGAGCTGATCTCGATGTGCCCTGTGGCCAGATCCTTGACAGGATGGTTGCAGCCGTGGTGCCCGAACTTGAGCTTTGTGGTTGTTGCTCCCATGGCAAGGCCCAGGAGCTGATGCCCAAGGCAGATGCCGGTGATGGGGAAGGTCTTCATGAGTTCGCGCACGTTTGCCACGATGTCCGTAAGCGTGGCAGGGTCTCCGGGGCCATTGGAGAGGAAGACTGCCTCGGCACCGCTCTTCCTGGCCTCTTCGGCAGTAAAGCTCGGAGGCACCATGACAGGGGAGAATCCCGCTGCAATGAGTTCGCGGATAATGTTCCACTTGATGCCGAAATCATAGACCAGAAGGCGTATGGGGCGATTGCCGTTATTGTTCTCGCCTCCCACAAAGGGCAGGCGGCCGTTTGCCTGGGCTGTCACGGGCTTTGGCGCGTTCTTGTGCCAGATGTAGGGTGTCTTTGGGCATACGTACTGCACAAGGCTCTGGCCTTCCATGGTGGGCAGGGCCCTGGCCTTGGCGACAAGGCTGTCCCTGTCAAGATCCTCGGTGGAGATCATGCAGCGCATGGCGCCGTTTTCGCGCAGGGCAATGGTCAGGGCACGGGTGTCGATGCCTTCCATGCCGGGCACGTTGTGCTTTTTCATGAATTCCGGAAGGCTCATGATGGAGCGCCAGTTGGAGGGCTCCTTGCAGCATTCCTTCACGAGCAGGGCGCGCATGTGGATGCCGGCGGATTCCATGTCTTCGGCAGTGATGCCGTAGTTGCCTATGAGGGGATATGTGAGGCACACAAGCTGGCCGTAGTAGGAAGGATCCGTAAGGACTTCCTGGTAGCCTGTCATGCCTGTGTTGAAAATGACTTCTCCACCTGTCTCGAAGGAGCCGGTGAAGGATCTGCCTTCCAGGGTAAAGCCGTTTTCCAGGGCAAGAAGTGCTTTCATATATAGTGTCTCCTAAGCCGTCAGGCTCAAGACTTGTCGGTTAATCCCATCTGCCTGCAGCCCGGATTCTAGACTGCGTCTTCCGGAGAGCGGCCGTCTGCGCCGTTTGTGTAGTATTCCTGCAGGCTCTTGACCTGGACCTTGCGGCCGCGGGCTGCTCCGATGGCCCTGGCCGTGGCCCGTGCTCCCTGAATGGTCGTGCAGCAGGGGATGCCGTACTGCAGGGTCGCCCTGCGGATGGCCTTGCCGGCGTGGGCAGTGCCCTTGCCGGAAGCAGTGTTCACCACCAGGGCAATCTCGTGGTTGATGAGCTTGTCCACGATGTTGGGCCTGCCTTCCTGCACCTTGTTGACCACTTCCACGTTGAGGCCCTGCTTGTTGAGCATGGCCGCAGTGCCGCGGGTTGCGCAGAGGTTGAAGCCGAGATCCGCGTACAGGTGGGCAATTTCCGTGATCAGGGGCTTGTCCCTGTCGTTCACGGAGAGGAAGACCATGCCCTTGTCGGGCAAAATGTCGCCTGCCCCCATCTGGCTCTTCAAAAAGGCGTCGGCAAAGTTTGCGCCCATGCCCATGACTTCGCCTGTGGAATGCATTTCGGGTCCGAGAATGATGTCCACATTGGGGAAGCGCTGGAAGGGCAGGACAGCTTCCTTCACGCAGGTAAAGCCGCCGCGCTTCATGGACCAGGGGTCAAGCTCGTCCAGGGTCTTGCCGAGCATGACCTGGGTTGCCAAAAAGGCCAGCGGGACACCCGTTGCCTTGGAGACAAAGGGCACAGTACGCGAGGCCCTGGGGTTCACCTCGATGATGTAGAGCTCGTCGCCCTTTAAGGCGAACTGTATGTTCATAAGGCCTATGACCTTGAGTTCGCGGGCAAGGGCCTCAGCCTGCAGGGCTATCTGGGCCACGTGATCGTAGGAGAGGGAATAGGGCGGAAGCACGCAGGCAGAGTCGCCGGAGTGAATGCCCGCTTCCTCGATGTGCTCCATGATGCCGGCCACGTAGACCTCGGTGCCGTCCGAGAGGACGTCCACGTCGATTTCGGTTGCGTGCTGCAGGAACTGGTCGATGAGAATGGGGTGTTCGGGGCGTTCCGGAACCTGTTCGTGGAAGTATTCCACAAGCTCGTTCTTGTCGTAGACAACGGCCATGGCCCTGCCGCCGAGAACGTAGCTCGGGCGCACCATGACAGGATAGCCCACCTTTTCGGCAACCACTATGGCCTCGTCGAGACTCATGGCAGTGCCGTTGGCTGCCTGTTTCAAGCCAAGCTTGTCTATGAGTGCCTGGAAGCGCTCGCGGTCTTCCGCGCGGTCAATGGCGTCCGGGGAGGTGCCAAGGATGTGCACGCCTGCGCGCATGAGGGGCACTGCGAGGTTCAGGGGTGTCTGGCCGCCGAACTGGACAATAATGCCCTCGGGCTTTTCCTTTTCGATGATGTTCATCACATCCTCGAAGGTCAGGGGCTCAAAGAAGAGCCTGTCCGAGGTGTCGTAGTCCGTGGATACTGTCTCGGGGTTGGAGTTGACCATGATGGCCTGAACCCCGGCGTCCTTGAGGGCGAAGGAAGCGTGGCAGCAGCAGTAGTCGAACTCTATGCCCTGGCCTATGCGGTTGGGGCCGCCGCCAAGGATGACCACCTTGCGCTCGTTGCCGACCTTGATTTCCTGGCCGGTCTCGTAGGTGGAGTAGTAGTAGGGCGTGTAGGCCTCGAATTCGCCTGCGCACGTATCCACAAGGTAGTAGGTGGGCACAATGCCCAGGGTTTCGCGCAGCCTGCGCACATCCGTTTCCGGACGTTTCCACATTTCCGCCAGCTGCCTGTCGGAAAAGCCGTATTCCTTGGCCCTGCGCATGAGCCCCGGCAGTTCGTCGTTCAGGGGGGTCATGTCGTTGCCAAGGCCGAAGTCGCGGATCTGGTTTTCCATATCCACGATGTCGCGGATCTGGCGCAAGAACCAGGGATCGATGCCTGTGTTTTCGTGTATTTCCTCAACGCTCATGCCCAAGAGCAGGGCGTGACGGATGCTGAAGATGCGCCTGGAGTTCGGGGTACGAAGGCTCTTTACGACATCTTCTTTTGCCGGAAGTTCGGATCTGAAGTTGAAGCCAAGGCCGGAGGCTCCGATTTCCATGGAGCGCAGGCCCTTTTGCAGGGCTTCCTTGAAGGTGCGGCCAATGCTCATGGCCTCGCCCACGCTCTTCATGGAGGTGGTGAGCTCGTCCTTTGCGCCAGGGAATTTTTCGAAGGTAAAGCGGGGAATCTTGACTACACAGTAGTCGATGGCAGGCTCGAAGCTCGCTGCCGTTTCCCTCGTGATATCGTTGCGCAGCTCGTCCAGGGTGTAGCCTATGGCGAGTTTCGCGGCAATCTTGGCAATGGGGAAACCGGTCGCCTTGGAGGCCAGGGCAGAGGAGCGCGACACCCTGGGGTTCATTTCGATGACGACCATGTCGCCGTTTGCGGGGTTGATGCCGAACTGAACGTTGGAGCCACCGGTCTCGACACCGATTTCGCGCATGATGGCAATGCTTGCGTCGCGCATGCGCTGGTATTCGACGTCCGTGAGGGTCTGCACAGGGGCCACGGTGATGGAATCGCCAGTGTGCACGCCCATGGGATCGAGGTTTTCGATGGAGCAGACAATGACGACGTTGTCGTTCTTGTCGCGCATGACCTCCATCTCCATTTCCTTCCAGCCTATGACGCTCTGTTCGATCATGACTTCGGAAACCGGGCTTGCGGTCAGGCCCTTCTGGGCCACGACCTCGAGGTCCTCGAAGTTGTAGGCTATGCCGCCGCCTGTGCCGCCAAGCGTGAAGGCAGGGCGCACAATGAGCGGGAAGGGCAGGGTTTTCCCGAGCCTGCGCACATCGTCCATGTTGTGGGCAATGCCGCTTTGGGGAACCTTGAGACCTATGCGTTCCATGGCTTCGCGGAAGAGCTCGCGGCTCTCGGCCTTCTCGATGACGTCGGCCTTGGCGCCAATGAGCTCGACACCGTACTTTTCGAGCACGCCGCGCTTGTAGAGGCGCAGGGCAGCGTTCAGGGCTGTCTGGCCGCCAAGGGTGGGCAGGATGGCGTCAGGGCGCTCCTTTTCCACAATGGCCGCGAGCGTGTCCGCCTCGATGGGCTCGATGTACGTGGCGTCTGCCATGTGCGGATCGGTCATGATGGTTGCGGGATTGGAGTTCACAAGAACGACAGTGTACCCCTCTTCCTTGAGGGCCTTGACTGCCTGTGAACCCGAATAGTCAAATTCGCAGCCCTGGCCTATGACTATGGGGCCTGCGCCGATGACAAGGATTTTGTGGAGATCAGTGCGTTTTGGCATGACGTATCCTGTTCCGGTTAAGATGCTTTGCTGTTCTGCCCAGCGTATGGGCAAAGGTCAAAAAGCGCTTGGGTGCGAGTGCAAAAGACCCTGGACGTAGCCTCAAGACCTGTCCGGCTCCTGCTATCCCTAAAACAGCTAATCATAGGAATATTGTATGAAAAAAGTCAAGAAGTTGAAATGACTTGTGCAAGCCCTGCCCCTGTGCCCCAAAGCCCCTTGATGTGTCTTTGAAAGGGGATCTTCCCCCAAAATCCTTCCTTTTGTTCTTCGTCTCGGTCGCAAAAGATGCAGGAGCAAGACCTTGGTATATGCAGGATTCCCCGAAGCAAATACATGGGGAAGAGGGAAGGAGTCACTGGTATCTGGGAAAACAACATGGAAGAGGCATATGATTGGGCCCAAAAAGAGCCCCGATCCGTGGGGCGCATGCCCTCAAAGCGGATCGAGGCTTGGAATCTCAGGCAAGGGGGCAGGGGGCCTTCCTTGCGAAAGCATTGGCACTACTTTGCCTCGTCTTCCTCCAGCTGCTTCTTGACCCTTGCGTACTGGCCAAGGCGCAGGGAGTTCAGGCGGATGAAGCCCGTGGCGTCGTGGTGGTCGTAGTTGGAGGCCTCGAAGGTGGCGAGCTCTGCGTTGAAGAGGCTGTAGGGGGACTTGCGGCTCAAGGGCCACACGCCGCCCTTGTAGAGCTTGGCTGTCACGGAGCCGGTCACGTTTTCCTGTGCCTTGTCCATGAAGGCCTGCATGGCCTCGCGCTCCGGGCTGTACCAGTAGCCGTCGTACACGGCCTCGGAGTAGCGGACAGCCAGCTGATCCCTGATGGAGAGGAGGTTCCTGTCCATGCAAAGACCCTCGAGGTCCTGGTGCAGGGCGTAGAGGATTGTGCCTGCGGGGTTTTCATACACGCCGCGGCACTTCATGCCAACATAGCGGTTTTCGACTATGTCGCTCCTTCCCACACCGTGGCGGCCGCCTATTTCTGCGAGCTCGCGGATGAGTTCGTAGGGGGAGAGGCGCTTGCCGTTCAGGGCCACGGGGTTGCCCTTCTCGAAATCGACAGTGATGATTTCGGGCTCATTGGGGGCTTCTTCCACTGGCACGCAGCGCTCGTGGCAGACGGGGTCGGGTGCAAGGCCCGGATCTTCGAGCTCGGAGCCCTCGAAGCTTGTGTGCAGCATGTTTGCGTCCATGCTGTAGCGCTTGGCGCCCTTGGAGATCGGGATGCCATTGGCTTCCGCAAAGGCGTTTAGGGCAGTACGGCTCATGAGATCCCATTCCCTCCAGGGAGCTATGACCCTGATTGCGGGATCAAGAGCCTTGGCAGAAAATTCGAAGCGCACCTGATCGTTGCCCTTGCCTGTGGCACCGTGGGCTATGGCATCAGCACCTTCCTTGTGGGCGATGTCAATGAGGGCCTTGGTGATAAGGGGACGGGCAATGGAGGTGCCGAGCAGATACTTGTTCTCGTAGATGCCGGCAGCGCGCACCATGGGGAAGACAAAGTCCCTGGCCATTTCCTCGCGCAGGTCAAGCACGTAGGCCTTGACTGCACCGGTTTTCAGGGCCTTTTCCTCGACGCCCGTAAGATCCTCGGGCTGGCCAAGGTCGGCTGTCACTGTGACAACCTCGCACTTGTAGGTATTGATGAGCCATTTGAGAATGACAGAGGTGTCGAGACCGCCGCTGTAGGCAAGAACAACTTTTTTGACGTTTGCCATTGGACTCTCCTTGCGAGACTATTGGCAGCCAGGCCCTTTGGCCTGGCCCTACTTGTAGAAAATCTTGATGAGATTGGTGCCGCGTGCCGAACTGGCCTGGTATTGCCGGAACTGCCCTGCAGTGATGACCACACAGTCGCCCTTTTTGAATGCGTCGTTTTGCAGGATGAAGTTTTCCGTCCTGTAGAGGTGGCTGGGCTCTGTTTCGGGCTCTTCCACAAGGACGGGTGTCACGCCCCAGGAGTAGTTCAGATACTTGACCGAGGAATTTTCCGTGGTCAGGGCGTAGATGGGCTGCGGGGGCCTGCAGGAAGACACCTTGCGGGCAGAGGCGCCGCTAAGCGAATGGATGACTATGGCCTGGGCCCTGGCCTTCTGGGCCAGAAGGCAGGCAGAGTAGGCAAGGTAGGAGGGGATGCCGCGCTGTTCGCTGGGCTCTTCCAGGGCATGCCTGCTCTCCATGATGGCCTCGGCCTCGTTGGTGATGCGGCGCATGTAGGCCACTGTCTCCACAGGGAAATGCCCCATGGCAGTTTCCTCCGAGAGCATGACGCAGTCTGCGCCGTCCAACACAGCGTTGGCAACGTCCGTGGTCTCCGCGCGCGTGGGCGAGGGGGAGTTGACCATGGAGAGGAGCATCTGGGTTGCCACGATGACTGGCTTCGATGCGTTGTTGCAGGCCTTGATGATGTGCTTTTGTATGCTGGGCAGCTTTGGCAGGGGGCATTCCACGCCAAGATCGCCGCGGGCGACCATGACAATGTCAGCCTCTGCCAGGATGGCAGGCAGGTTGTGGACCGCGTTTTCCCGCTCGAGTTTCACGCACACAGGCACAAAGCGCAGGCTGTGCTGGTTGATGAGCTCCTTGGCTTCGCGCACATCGTCTGCTGTCTGCACGTAGGACATGGCTACTGCATCCACGCCAAGGCGGATGCCGTCCATGAGATCGCGCTTGTCCTTTTCTGTCAGGGCGCGCACGCGGGTGGCCTTGCCCGGCAGGGCAAGGCCCTTGCGCGAGGTCACAAGGCCGGAATTCTTCGCTTCGAGGAGGATCAGATGATCCTCGCGGCGCTCGACCACAGTAAACTCAAGGCCGCCGTCTGCAAGGACGAGCCTGTCGCCAGCGACAAGGGAGTCGAGCACTTCCTCGTGATCAAAGGGCAGATAGGGCAGCTCGTTTGTATAGTGTCCGGTTGTGCCAAGCAGGAGCTTCATGCCCTGCTGCACGTGTATGCTGTCCTCGCGGATCTCCCCAAGACGAATCTTGGGGCCAGAAAGATCCTGCATGATGGTCAGGGGAATGCGCAGCTCGCGCTCTATGTCGCGGATGCTCTTGATGATTTCCACAAAGTCTTTTGCGGAACCGTGGGAAAAGTTCAGGCGAAAGATGGAGGCGCCTGCCTTGGCGAGGGCCCTGATTTTGTCAGGGCTGTTGGAGGAGGGGCCAAGGGTGGCAACGATTTTTGTCTTGTTCATGATGGGCCTGAAATAATGTTTTGCTCCGGACCTTTCCGGGCAAGTGAATTTCTTGTGGGGGATTTTGAGCGCTTGTCTTTACCCTGCTTTTTTTGCGCTGTCCAGCAGGCAAAAACGTGGGATCACAAAAGGGTGCTACTATAATGATGTGAGAATCTGGGTGGAAGACCATGCCCTGTTTGGGTGACAGAATAGCCGCCCCTTCTTGTCTGGACTGTGACAGGGAGGGGGCTTGCTCAAAAAGCAGGCAAGAGGGAATTCTTTGCAAGCGCAAGGCCATGTGGTCTATAGAAAAGCGGAACGCTTTTGCGCACCCTACATGCAGATGCCTGCAAGGAGAGAAACATAAATGAGAATAGTCATTCTGGACGGCTATACCGTCAATCCCGGAGACAATCCCTGGACAGCCCTGGAGGAGATTGGGGATCTGACAGTGTACGAGAGGACGGACGCCTGCGACATAGTTGCGAGGAGCCTTGGCGCTGACATAGTCATCACCAACAAGACCCCCCTGAGGGCCGAGACGCTGGACGCTCTTCCCGATCTTCGCATGGTGGGCATACTGGCTACGGGGTACGATGTGGTGGACGTGGAACACGCAGGCATCCTCGGCATCCCTGTGGTCAACGTCGTCAACTACGGGGCGGACGCAGTGGCCCAGCACTGCATGGCGCTCTTGCTCGAACTGTGCCGCCGTGTTGCCCTGCACGACAGGCTTGTGCGCGAGGGCAGGTGGGAACAGTGCCCGGACTTCTGCTTCTGGGAAGGCACGCAGATGGAGCTTTGCGGCAAGACCATGGGCATTCTTGGCTTCGGGACCATTGGCCGCAAGGTAGGCGCCCTTGCCCACGCCTTTGGCATGAACATCCTTGCAGCCTCAGCGAGAAAGAGTGGTGCGGAACTTGCCAAATCCGCTATAGATCCAGGCTACCCCGTGACCTATGTTGATTGCGAAAGACTTTTTGCCTCCTCGGATGTCATCTCCCTGCACACGCCGCTTTCGGACGCAACAAGGGGCATAGTGAACGAGAAAAGCCTTGCCCTCATGAAGGACGGAGCGATTTTGCTCAACGTGGCGCGCGGTCCTCTGCTGGACGAGGAGGCAGTGGCAAGGGCTCTTGCATGCGGCAAGCTTGCCGGCCTTGGCTGCGATGTGGTCTCTAAGGAACCCATAACGAGCGACAATCCCCTTCTTCATGCGCCCAACACCTTTATTACACCGCACATTGCCTGGGCGAGCCTGCCGGCAAGACAGAACATCCTCCGCATCCTTGCGGACAACATCAAATCCTGCCTTTCCGGAAAGCCGAAAAGTGTCGTGAATGCAGCCTTTCTGAAAACCAGATAGGCTTTTCTGCCCAAGTGCCTATGTCCGGATATCCGGACAAACAGCAACAGGCCCTGTGCGTTGAAAAAACGGCCTTCTGCACAGGGCCTTTTTTTCGCGCCCTCCAGCTTGCGCCCATATCCATCAGGGTCCAGTAGGCCTTGCGCACTTGCGGATTTTTCCTTGTCTTTTTCGGGCATCTGTGGGAAAAGGTGGCAATCCGTGTCAAAGCAGGGCATTTTGTTGCAGGGAAGGCCCATGCCCTCCCTGAGAGTTCCCGGGGGAATTTTTCCGTGCAAAGGCTTTTTTGCAAAAGCTCACAGCGCAGTCTGGACGACAAGGGCAGGCTCATGCTGCCCTGCGCCTACAGGCAGGCCCTCGAGGAACAGGGGATAAAAAGCTTCTGG
>ENA-ORSJ01002394-ORSJ01002394.1-human-gut-metagenome-genome-assembly--contig:-NODE-2394-length-12518-cov-3.444516_pt1 | contig 12518 bp, 5 predicted proteins | sample MGYA00242191_ERZ509158 | MGnify/ENA primary metagenome ERZ509158 (study PRJEB26280, sample SAMEA2338623) | human gut metagenome | biome: human gut; feature: human-associated habitat; material: faeces... | reverse complement strand
GGAGTTTACAACCCGTAGGGCCGTCGTCCTCCACGCTACTTGGCTGGTTCAGGCTATCGCCCATTGACCAATATTCCTCACTGCTGCCTCCCGTAGGAGTCTGGGCCGTGTCTCAGTCCCAGTGTGGGGGGCCTTCCTCTCAGAACCCCTATCCATCGCGGCCACGGTGGGCCGTTACCCCGCCGTCAAGCTAATGGAACGCACCCCCATCCCTTTCCGGATCGCTCCTTTGGTCCCGCACCCATGCGGACCCGGGACACCGCCGGGGATTAATCCTGCTTTCGCAGGGCTGGCCCCGGGAAAGGGGAAGGTAGGGTACGCGTTACTCACCCGTGCGCCGGTCGCCGCCGTGCCGGACCGAAATCCGGCACGCGATGCCCCTCGACTTGCATGTGTTAGGCCTGTAGCTAGCGTTCATCCTGAGCCAGGATCAAACTCTACATTGTATAATATTTTTGATTTGTTCCTGTCCCGGCTGCCGCGGAACGTCCGAAAAAAAACGGACCCGCGGACGCCTCAATGTTCCTTCTCGTATTCGTCTTGTATCCTAATCCTTTCAATGATCTCTTTCTCGTCAGCCCCCGGGTCATCCCCGAAAGCGAGTGCAAAGGTACGCACTTTTTCCGAATATGCAAGAACTGGGGGAAACTTTTTTCAAACTTTTTTGGACGCCGGAGAGCAACCGGCTGGAATACAGCGGAATGAGGACGAAAAAAAAATGAAAGACGGATCAAGGAAAAGGAAAGGCCTGTACATTATATATAATATATGCGCGCGAGAAAGGCATGCCGAGAGCGCAGAAAGAAGGAAAAACGCTATTGCCAAATATAAAATAACGTAACAACCATCAAAACTTTGGCTGGAAAGGGTCTACTCCGTCGTCTGCCCAACCAGCGCAAAACGGAAAAGCACAATAGAGAATATCGCCATGAAAAGAAAGCTTGCCAAGCAAAATACCAGCATGTTCGTGCTGGGCAAACCTAAAAAAGCCGACCATCATTTTTTATACGGTCGGCTTTATCCCACTTAATGCTATATCATCTTATTCACAAGTTGCTCCCGAAACAATCGGCCAACCTGGATTCTGATAAATCGGAGAATCATCCACACTTGCTCCATCTGAGGAAGTAATCAAAAAGTGCTGAACAGCAATTGGATACAGATAATGCGCTTCAAAGAAATAAAAACCATTATAGTATTCATTTGTTGAAGTTTTTCTGTTCGGCAGTAAATAATCCCCATCAGAAGGAGAAGATACATTATTGTCTGCCTCGTCTGCCTGATCATATTTCAGAAGAGATTCACCTGTTTCGCTATCAACGAACAAATCTTCCATCGGACCAAATATCTTTGCTCCTTTCAATTGATAACCATTTAATTGATCCATTGCCCTCCAACGAATCAAATCCATATAACGGAATCCCTCACCTATGAATTCACAACGACGTTCACGGCGGATATTATATAAAGTAGCGTCCACAATTTGCCCGTGAGAATATGCTCCCCAGTCATTTTCGGCCTCCTGTGCCATATCAGTGGCTGCAATTGTACTATTATAGTCCTCATCAACCCCCGCACGCTGGCGTAGCTTTCTCCAATATGTATCAAGTTTCGTATCATTCAAGTTTCCGTATCTCAAATAAGAAGCCTCTATATAATTCAAGTAAGCTTCAGCCGCACGATAAACGACAAATGCTGTCTGATCCTGCCCCAGCACTTGATCATTATAATCCATCGAATGCCCTTTTCCCTGAATATAACCAGTAGATGTGGCATTTCTGGAGTCTGATATATAAACACGGGGAGCCGTCGGAAACGTTTCAGGAGTAGTAATATTTTCTGTCGCTTTCACATCTCCGGGTGCTTTCATAAACAACTGCCAACGCCAGTCACGGCCAGTTTTTGTATCACTTATGTAATCATCACCAGCATATCCGCTATTTGCATCATACCAAGGCAAACCATTCTCCATCAAAAAAGCTTTTTCAAACTGCGCTGTATAACCGGTATTTCCGCCATGGTACATATAATGATTAAAATGATGCGTAGCATTCAATGACAAGCTATACTCACGGTACATAATCACTTCCGAGTATTCGCTCGGGTCATGAGAAGCAAACATGTCATAGTAATCATTTGCACTCCCATCATCCGGCATCGTCTTATTATTTGAAGTCAACTCTACAGCATCCGCCACTTGTGAAGCCGCATCCATCGCTTCATCCAGAAAGAAATTGATTTCACCTTCTGCAGTGCCTTCATCATTCGGAAACTGGTAATTCTGTCCATACTCCTTTTCTGCACCCGGCCATCCGGATCCGTTCGGAACCAGAGCTGTTCCGGCATGATATTTTTCCCAAGTGGCTTCAAACAAGGCGACACGTGACTTCAACACCAAAGCCGCATTTCTGGTGATACGGGTTTTGGCCGGACTGTTCGTTGTCAATTCAATAGCCTTATCCAGGTCTTCCAAGATAAAACGCGCCACCTCATTTCTCGGCTTGCGGACAGAAGTTTCCGTCAGCTCCTCCATATTATCAGACAGCGTATTCTCCACGATCGGGAAATCACCCAAAGTGCGCAAGCGATAAAAATATTCCAATGCGCGGAGGAAATGCGCCTCCCCCAAATACTGTTCAATGTTTTCAGCCGATCCTGAAATAGAGCCCTCCTCATAACGGGGAGTGACGGTTTCAATGAAATAATTCAGCGCATAGATATTAGTAAAGTTCCACTTTCCGCCTGTCTGCCCGACAGTCCATGTATCCTGCAAATAGCGCCCGTTTGTTCCCTGCTGGTTATCTGTCGCATCGTCATCATAATATGGCGAACCGTTCTCACTGCCATAATGGCTCGGAAGCATGCCTCCCTTGTCATCGCTGTCCCCGTCATAATTGTCATAATCCGCATAATAATTGTCCACATAAGCCTTCAACTGGTCTTCACTCCACAGGTACTGTTCGGGTGACACGTCAGACTGGGGCTCCTCGTCCAGAAAATCATTACATGCAGCCAAGGCAAACAACGAAACGCCCATAAACAGTCTACCTGCAACTTTCATAAAGTCATATTTTTTCATAATGTACATTCTAATTAAAAGTTAACACTCAAGCCAAATGAATAAGTACGCGACAACGGATACACAGTACCTCCCTGCTTGCCTATTCCGACAGTTTCGGGATCCATTGTCTTGCTCAGCCCTGTGATTGTCCACAAGTTCTCACCCGAAACATATACCCTTACATTCTGCAGACCGATTTTCTGAATGATATGCTTCGGGAAGGTATATCCCAGCTGCAGATTTTTCAGCCGCATGTAGGCGGCATTCTGCAAATAACGGGTCTGCGTCTGATGATTTTTGTTGCTGAACAAAGGACGAGGATAATATCCGTCAACATTCGCTCCCAAATTAGACGATGTGTCCTCCGCACGGAAATAATCCATATGCTCTTTGAATGCAGTAGACCACCACTGCCCGCTTCCGGTCACGCCCCAAAACACCAAGCTGTTCTCTCCCGGAGCATAATCACGCTTCAGCACTCCCTGCCAGAACATGGAGAAATCCAAGCCTTTCCATTGGAAATCCAATGTAATGCCCGTACGGAAACGCGGCGTTTCGTTACCAATCTTCTTCAAGTCACCATGATCGTCCAAGGTGTTACTTCCGTTATCAACTTTACCGTCGCCGTTCAAGTCGGCATACATAATGTCGCCGGCCTCCCATTTCGTGCCAATAGCAGTCTGTCCGCCGTTCGGCAAAGAAGCTAAATGAGCGTCCATTTCCTCCTGCGTCTTTGCGATGCCGATCGTTTCATATCCCCAAATCTCACCCACCAATTCTCCTGCAATGTATGTATCCAATGAATTTGTCGGATTTGCATAGCGGTCAATGCGAGTCTGGCTGTCGGAAACATTCACTTTCACTCCGTAGCTGAAATCACCGATTTTGTCTCTCCAGCCCAGCGAGAGTTCTCAATCGAATGTTGTCAAGTCGCAGTTATTAGTCACTGGCACATCAGTTCCCAGTATAGCAGGAAGCTCAACACCAGGGCCAACCATGTTTCTCGTCTTGCGCCAGAAGTAATCGAATGATCCGGTCAAACGGTTGTTGAACGCACCGAAATCAAGACCGAGATTGGTATTTCTAATTTTCTCCCAGGTCAGAGCCGTAGAAACCAATCCAGGAACGGTTGCTGTATTGGGGAATGCACCTTCCTGCAGCCATTTACCGTTACTGACGGTAACCGTCATAATCTGATAAGTAGGATACCAGTTAGTTGTGTTCTGATTGGCAAGTTCACCATAGGAGCCTCTCAATTTGAATGTGCCGATGTAATTGGCCAAATCGCCCCAAAAAGCTTCGCGTGCCATATTCCATCCCAAAGAGAAAGACGGCGTCCAGATCCAACGATTTTCTTTGCGGTAACGTGAAGAACCATCATATCGCAGATTGAATTCAGCCAAATATTTTCCGTTATAGTCATAATTGATTCTCCCAAAAAATCCGGCGGTCTTCCAGTTCTTATAGATTCCGTCGATAGTGTAATCATCCACATCAGTGGTTTGTGAGAGCACCGGAAGGTCAGAGGTGGTCAGTCCGGCACGTTCTGCGGTCACATCCCGATAATTCATCATTTCGGCCTGAAAACCAGCCATCACTGTAAAGTTATGCAGGTCATTTAACGAAAAATTATAATTCGTGTATAAAGTCGGATTCAAATAAGTTTGTTTCAATGAATATTCCGAAACTGAAGGTTTAGTTGCGCTTGTCGTACTTGGGATATACGTTTCTTCCGGATTGTCGGCATAATGCGCATAAGTCACCAGCTGCTCCTCATGTGTCCAATCATTGTCAGTCTTGATGTTCATTTCACCGATAATATTCCAATTCTCTAACGGAGTAATCGTGAACCGGAACTGCTGAGAAAGAATGTCATTCTGTTCCTTATGCCGCCCACCGTCTTGCAATGCAGAAATATAGTTGATATCGGCCATCAGATAACCGTTCGGATCATATTTGGCACGGACGGGACGAGCACGACGAAGGATATTATCATAAAAGCCGTCATCCATCGTGGTAGGCCTTCCATAATCAGTACGTACATAGCGGCTGGAGTAATCCACTTTCAACCATTTGTTCACCTGAGCACTGAACTTGCCTGTAAAGGTATAGCGGTTATAGGTGTCCTGGCCGTAACGCATGAACCCCTTTTGCCCCATGTAGTTTCCGGAAACATAATAAGTCAGCTTGTCCGTTCCTCCGCTGACGCTGATGTTGTGTTCTTGTGAAGGAGCCATGCTTTTGTAATATTCCTCCAGCCAGTCGACGTTGGCGGTGGTGTAATCATAGTTCCATTTGCCTCCGGATCCTTCCCCCCATACTACATCATCGGTCTTTCCCTCCATATAATCCTTCACCTGCTGCATATAGTCGGTTTCATACAAGTGGTTGCCGGAGTTGTTGAACTCCGCCTCATCAAACAAGTTTACAAACTCCCACGAGTTCGCCATCTCCGGCATGTTCAGCGGAGTCTGGAAACGCACGTTCATGTTATAGTTCACTTGCGCGCGCCCTGTCTTGCCGCTTTTCGTCGTCACCAGAATAACGCCGAACGGAGCGCGGGATCCGTAGATGGAAGATGCGGCAGCATCCTTCAGCACAGAGATGCTTTCAATATCCTGCGGGGTGATTGTGGTCAGGTCGCCCTCCATGCCGTCAATCAAAATCAACTTCTTCCCCCCATTTCCCAAATCAACAGACAACATTAAAAACCGCAAAAACATAGAAAAAATAAGCGCAACAATAGAAAAAATAAGCAGATAGCCCGGAATTTCCACACAAGACACGAACAAATGCCAAAAGGCGGAACACAGATAAAATCCGTGCATCTTCACCAGTCTGCCTTTCTGCCACACCCGAAAACTGCATATACGCTCACATATTCTATAGTCCAGCACGTGAACCATACGGATCACATATGTGGACCATACGGTTCACCGCGTGATCCATACGGTCCAAGTGCCGGACCGTAAAAGAGACAAGCATAAAGCGGGCTTTCATCCATAACGGGCAGACAAACTGTCTTTCAAGCAATCACAAACCGTTCACGAGCAGAGAAAAATTCGTCTAATCGCCTGAAAGGGAGAAAAAACATTCCGACAAAACCAGAACCTTAATCTCTTTTCACTATATTTGTTCGCATGATACGAAGAACATACATCAAAATAATGACAGGATTTGCCGCACTGCTTCTGCTGGCAATAGGAAACGGGGAGGTCCGCGCACAAAGTGAATTCACATTCAAGCGTCTGGACGTTACCGACGGAATGGCAAGCAACTATGTCGTAGACATCACGCAAGACGAACAAGAATACATTTGGATTGCGTCAGAATCCGGCTTGAGCCGGTTCGACGGAAAACGGTTCACCACATACAACATTTCCAACTCAAACATCAGCAGCAATGAACTTAATGTGCTGTTCTACAACAGCTATGACGATGCTGTGTGGATAGGAACACAGCGAAACGGAATCTGCCTCTACGACTGCAAGCAGCAACGCTTCACCCGCTTTTTCCGCTCGGGAGAACTCATAACCGACGACGTTACAAACATTGTGCCCGCGGCAGACGGAGGGCTGTGGATCGTGCATTACCACCTGGGAATCGACTATTACAGCAACAAGGAAAAGAAGTTTACCAGCTACAAGGCAAGCGACATCAAAGGACTGGAAGGCAACTACTGGTGTGCGGCAGACGACGGGAAAGGCCACCTGCTGGTCGGGAAAAACACGAACGGACTGAGTGTTGTCGACCTGAAAACGCGTCAATGCAAAAACTTCATGCATGTCCCCAATGACCCGAACAGCCTTCCGGGGAACTGCGTGAAATCAATATTCATCGACAACACGGGGAATATATGGGTGGGGACGTCAAACGGACTGGCACTGTTCAACCTTGAAGAAGGAACATTCACGGTTTTCAGACACAACCCCGAAAACAAATACTCGCTCATATCAAACCAGGTAAACGACATCGGACAAGACAAAGAAGGCAGAATATGGATCTGCACCTATATGGGAGGAGCGAGCATCCTTGACCTGCATGCCAATTCATTTACGCGCCCCGAAGACACGCATTTCAAAAACATCACGTTTACAGGCAACAAGCACGGGCTTTCATCCCCCAACGCACGCTGCTTCATGCAAGACTGTTTCGGGAACATCTGGCTGGGCAACTACCGGGGCGGCGTAGATTTTCTCAGCTATAAAAAGCCGGACTTCCAGACGCTCGACTTTCTGAGGATGATGGACGGGCAGCTTATTGGCAAACAGGTGTGGGGGCTTGCGCTGGACAACGAGGGACATCTGTGGGCAGGAGGAGAAAACGAAATAGTGATGTTCGACGGAAAAGACATCAAAAAAGTCATTTCGCTGAAGGACAAAACGATTCCGTTCACACACGTATCCCATATACACACCGGCACAAACGGAATGCTCTGGCTCGGGATGTACTGCAACGGCCTGCTCAAATGCAACCCCAAAACAACGGAAGTGACAAGGATAGCGATTCCGGACGAACCGGACGCCGAAGTGTGCTGCTTTTTTGAAGAGGAAGGAATCCTGTGGATCGGCACACAGGAAGGATTGTATACGTTAAGAAACGGAGCCGTAAAGAGAGAAGAAAACATCACCCGGCAAATGCCGGACCACATGATACACGGAATTACAAGAGATAAAGAAGGGAAACTCTGGGTAGGCACCTTCGGGAAAGGACTGTTCGTGTTCGATAAAAACCAGAAACTGGTGAAACGGATTGAAACATCCGACGGACTGGCATCGAATGCCGTCAACGCCATATACAAGGACAGCAAGAATGAACTTTGGGTGGCGACAAGAGCCGGTGTCGCGCACATAAGCGATACGAAGAACTACACACTCCACATATACGGAAACAAGCAGGGGCTCAGGACAGAAAATGTAAGAGCCGTCATTGAAGACAACAAAGGCCAGATCTGGCTCAGCACAAACGGAGGCATCTCGCTATGGAGGCCCGACAAGCAGCGTTTCTACAACTACGGACACCAGCAGGGAGTGCCTCAGACAGATTTCATGGACGGTTCTGTATGCAAAGACAAAGACGGCACGATTTACTTCGGATCGCAAAACGGGGTATGCTACTTCACTCCCGAACAGCTGACCGACAACAACAGCCGCATCAAAATCAAGATTACCGGAATCAAAAGCTACGGAAACAAATCGAAAAGCCTGGAAGAGGCCGTCCTTGAACGGACCGACAACGAAAGCGTGAAAGTTTCGCACCACAACAACACCATTGCGGTGACATTCAATGTAATGGACTATACGTTGAGTTCTGAGGCTGAATATGCCTATATGATGGAAGGACTCACCAAAACGTGGTTTGAAACGGGAGAAGAAAACGAGATGATTTTCCGCAACCTTTCGCCCGGAACATACAAGTTCAAAGTAAAGGCCCGGCTTCTCAATCAGGAATGGGGAGAAGATTTCGCCTCGATGAAAATCACCGTCAGTCCTCCGCTCTGGCTCACATGGTATGCAAAACTGCTTTACGTGATTATCTGCGCAGGAATACTGTACCTCATTGTGCGCTTCTACAAACGCAAGCTCGCGCTGGAAAGCCGCCTCAGCCTGGAACACCACCAGCACGAAATAGACAAGAAGCTGAACAACGAACGGCTTCGTTTTTATACGAACATCACGCATGAACTGCGCACTCCCCTCACGCTGATACTTGGCCCACTGGAGGATTTGCTTGCAGACAGGACGCTTTCCCCCAAACATCTGAACAAAATCAGCATCATCAGGGACAGCGCGAACAGGCTGCTGAACCTGATCAACCAAATTCTGGAGTTCCGCAAAACCGAAACCGAAAACAGAAAGCTGAAAGTAGCGCAAGACGACCTGGGCAAGCTGATTCAGGAAATCGGACTCAAATACAAGGAACTGAATCAGAATCCGAATGTGAATATAAGTACAGAAATAAAGACAGAAAGCACTTCCATCTGCTTTGACCGGGAGATAATCACCATTATTCTCGACAACCTGATGTCGAACGCACTGAAATACACCCCGAAAGGAGAAATAATACTTCAGCTCAGTTCGTGCGAAGAAAATGGGGTGGCCTACACGGAGATATCGGTCAAGGATACGGGACACGGAATATCGAAAGAATCGCTCAACCACATCTTTGAAAGGTATTATCAAGGCGACAGCAAATACCAGGCATCAGGCTCAGGCATCGGACTCGCGCTCGTGAAATCGCTTGCCGACATACACCAGGCCACTATCAAAGTGAACAGCGAACCGGAAAAAGGAAGCGAATTCATCCTCCGCCTGCTCACGGAAAACACCTACCCGAACGCAGAACGCAAGATAGTCGCACAACCGGACAGGCCGGAAGAGCAGAAACCTGAAAGCGCGAACATCGAAACAGACGAAAACAAGCCGCTCATTCTTGTCGTGGAAGACAACCGCGACATCAGCGAATATATCCGAAGTTCGTTCGAAAGCATATATGATGTACTGATAGCCAACGACGGGAAAGAAGGATGGGAAATCGCATCGACCCGTATTCCGAACATCGTCGTTTCTGACATCATGATGCCCGTAATGGACGGAATCGAACTGTGCAAAATGATAAAGGAGGACATGCGGACCAGCCATATTCCGGTTATTCTGCTCACGGCAAAAGACACTTTGCAGGACAAAGAAGAAGGATATGCGGCCGGAGCAGACTCGTTCATAACAAAACCCTTCAGCGCGCGTCTGCTGGCAAGCCGCATAAACAACATTCTGAACAACCGGCGGAAAATCGCGGCAAGCCTCGTGCCTTCCACTCCCGAAGCGGAAAAAGAAGCAAGCCAGGCAATGGAGAGTCAGGAAAACAACCTGAACAAGCTCGACAAGGAGTTCCTGAAGAAAGTGACGGATATCGTTGAAGAAAACCTGAGCATGGACAAAATGGACGTGGCATTCATAGCCGACAAGATGTGCATGAGCCACTCCACGCTCTACAGAAAAATCAAAGGACTCACAGACATGTCTGTCAACGAATTCATCCGCAAAATAAAAATGCGCAAAAGCGTGGAGCTGCTCGCTGACGGCGAACATTCAATCGCCGAAATCTCCGACCTGACAGGATTCAGCAGTGTGGCCTATTTCCGTCAATGCTTCAAGGATGAATACGGAATGGCTCCTTCGGAGTATCTGAGAAAGAAGATATAGACTAAAAGCCGAGTTTCTATGCCACCGATGACGAATTTTTCATGACATATGAGCAAGTTTAGCCGTATCTTTGTGAAAAACGAACAATAAAAACATCAAGCTATGAAATACATACGTTTCTTCACTTTGCTGCTGCTTTCGGGATTCATTGTTCCGGCAATAAGCCAACGGCTGGTAAAAGCCGGAATGGGCTACAGCAACACATCGGTCAATACCGCAGTTTTCCGGAGTTCATCCGTTGTTACGGACGGAAACACCCAATATATTTCCTATTACGATCCGGAAGGATATGTCACGCTGGGAAAGCGCAAGCTCGGTTCTGCGGAATGGACCATCAGACGGACACAATATAAAGGAAACGTGGCAGACGCGCACAACGTTATCAGCATCATGACCGACGGCGACGGATACATCCATGTAGCATTCGACCATCACGGACAAAAACTCAATTACGCCCGGAGCACCGCTCCCGGATCGCTGGCCTTAGGAGAAAAGATTTCCATGACAGGAAAAGACGAAGAGGACGTGACCTATCCGGAATTCTACCGCCTGACCGACGGAAACCTGCTGTTTGCCTACCGGTCGGGAGCTTCCGGAAGAGGCAATCTGATTCTGAACAAATACGATCTGAAGAAACGCGCATGGCATCGCATACAGGATATTCTGATTGACGGTGAAAACCAGCGAAACGCCTACTGGCAACTATACGTGGACGAAAAAGACGGGATTCACCTGTCGTGGGTATGGCGGGAAACATGGATGGTAGAAACAAACCACGACTTGTGTTACGCCTATTCTCCCGACGAAGGGAACACATGGTATAAGTCGAACGGAGAAAAATACAATCTGCCGATCCGCAAAGACAACGCAGAATATGCCTGGCGCATTCCGCAAAACAGCGAGCTCATCAACCAGACAAGCATGAGCGCAGACAAGGCGGGCCATCCCTATATCGTGACCTACTGGCGCGACGGCAACAGCAAAATTCCGCAATACAGACTGGTATGGAATGACGGAAAAGAATGGCACAGCCGCCAGATAATGAACCGCACCCTCCCGTTCTCTCTGAAAGGAGGAGGAACGAAAATGATACCCATCGCACGCCCCAAAATCGTTGTCGACAACGGAAAGGCATGGTTTGTCTTCCGTGATGCGGAACGGGGAAGCAGAGTTTCGATGGCCTATACCGACAATATCGCATCGGGAGAATGGACAGTGAGCGATCTGACAGACTTCCCGGTGGAAGCCTGGGAGCCGGGAATAGATTCGGAATTATGGAAAAGCCGGAAACAGCTGCATATTTTCGTACAGAAGACATTTCAAGGCGACGGAGAAAAGACTGTAGAAGCCGAACCGACTCCTGTCTACGTTCTGGAAGCAGACATCCGTTAAACACACCCCCTCCGTCCATGGCTGCGGACAAAGCAGATATTCAAAGAATTATATAACAAACTTAATTAGAGGACATAATGAAACAGTTCAACAAACTTCTATTCGTGTGTGCGGCCGGAATCCTGCCAGCACTGGCCACAGCGAAAACATCGGAAGCTGTTCAGGCAAGAAAGATGATCGACAAAGTAAACCAGCACTGGCAGGCGGAAAACAAGGCGGAAGTGCGCTCTTTCTGGGACAATGCAGTATACCACACAGGAAACATGGAAGCCTATTTCCTGACCGGAAACCAAGATTATCTGAACTATACAACCACGTGGGCCGAGCACAATCAATGGAAAGGAGCTAAAAGCGACAACAAAGCCGAATGGAAATATTCATACGGAGAAACAGACGAATACGTGCTCTTCGGCGACTATCAGATTTGTTTCCAGACGTATGCCGACCTGTATCAGATTGCACCGGATGACTACAAAATCAGAAGGGCTAAAGAAGTGATGGAATATCAGATGAGCACGCCCAACAACGACTACTGGTGGTGGAGCGACGCACTGTATATGGCCATGCCGGTGATGACGAAGATGTATAAAATAACCGGCAATCTGAAATATCTTGACAAGCTTTATGAATACATCACCTATTCAGACAGCATCATGTTCGACAAGGAAGAAAACTTGTACTACCGCGATGCAAAATATATTTATCCCAAACATAAAACTGTCAACGGAAAGAAGGACTTCTGGGCGCGAGGAGATGCCTGGGTCGTAGCCGGACTGGCAAAAGTGCTGCAAGATATGCCGGCAGAATACAGGCATCACGAATTTTTCGTAAACAAGTTCCGCCAGATGGCAAAGGCTGTAGCC
>ENA-ORSJ01002393-ORSJ01002393.1-human-gut-metagenome-genome-assembly--contig:-NODE-2393-length-12519-cov-4.533216_pt1 | contig 12519 bp, 10 predicted proteins | sample MGYA00242191_ERZ509158 | MGnify/ENA primary metagenome ERZ509158 (study PRJEB26280, sample SAMEA2338623) | human gut metagenome | biome: human gut; feature: human-associated habitat; material: faeces... | reverse complement strand
TGCAAAGATAGTGCAAACGAGGGCAGAAACAAATTTATTTGGTTATGCCGAGTGCCGCCTGTTTTCGCATTTTTGCAAAGATAGTGCAAGGCAAGAGAAAGATAAAACGAATAAGTTCTTTTTTCTTTTCGACCAGTAATCTTTTGAGGACTTTTATCAAAGATAATATAAGGTTGGAACAGAAACAAGTTTAGTTGGATATATCGAAGTATAACCTGTTTTCGTATTCAGTTGTCTAGATCGTATAAAAAAGCGTCAATCTTATGAAACTATCGTATATAAGACGATAGAATTTGTTCTAATTCGTTTAACGACAGGGCACCAGATTGTCGCCAAATGATTTCGCCTTGTTTCCATAGTACAAGGGTAGGGACTGACTGTATTCTATATTCCAAAGACAAGGAAATATTTTTATCGATATCTATTTTTAGTATAATGATTTTATTCCCCATTTTCTTTTTCAATTCTTCAAGGACTGGTTTCATCATTTTGCAGGGACCACACCATTCTGCAAAAAAGTCTACTAGAACCGGGGTATCACCTGCGATAATATCTTGAAATTTGTTCATGTCTTGAAATTTAATAAGATGAATATGATTTTAACAGCGGTATGGTTCTGTTGGTTCGATTCGTTCCGTGAATATCAGAAAATAGTATTGTCACGACAATCGACCAACCAGCTTCCTCTACGGTTAACCAAAGTAAGATTAATTTTTCGTATGAGTTTGTGTTTATGTGAGAAAAATAATTTCCCTTGTACGAACAGGGTATCTTGTGAAGTATTCATCTCAGAATAAGAAATATTGAAATGAGTGGGTGTGTTTTTTAATTCATCGGATTGATTCCCGACTAAGGTCTCAAACAAATATAGTGTTTCGGCCGACTCGGGAGTCGATAGCTTTTTAGCTTCTTGGAAGTTAGCGTTGGATAGATTTTCGACGAAAGATATGGCTATATTTTCAGGCTCGAAATGCTGATGGATAGAAGGGGTGCTAATCAATATTAAAGGGAGGCCTATGGCAGAGACGGTTAGACAAAAAAAGATAATGCGAACACGTGTTTTTGCTTTCATTGCGATATTCAATTTTATCTTTACTTTTGGCAAAGATAATAAAAGGTGAGCGCAGAGACAAACGGAAAATTCATTTCCGATTTGACTATGCCGAACCGAATCCCATCTTCGTATCTACAAAGATAGCGATTTTTTTAATGGCTTGCGCAAGAAATCCTATAAGAGGAATATGGATTTAATTTATCTTTACAACCTGTAAAGATAGGTTGCATTGAATAATTAAATAAAGCGTGTTTCAACTCTGGCTTTGCACGTCCCCCCCCTTTGTGAGAAATACAAAAATAGGTATGAAAAACGAACTTGTCCGTTTTATCCTACTCTTACCTTTCATTATCTTTGCAATCGAATATAAGAATAGAAAATATGAAAGATTCGTTGATCGTAGTATCTGGCGGTATGGATAGTATTACTTTGTTGTATGAGTGTGCCGACCGCATAGCATTAGCTGTTTCTTTTGATTATGGCGCTAATCATAACCATAAAGAAATACCGTTTGCTCGTATTCATTGCGAGCGGTTAAAAATAAAGCATATAGTAATACCTCTTGCGTTTATGAAAGAATATTTCAGAAGTTCGTTGTTGGACGGTAGCGACTCTGTACCGGAGGGACATTATGCCGATGAAAATATGAAAAGTACGGTTGTCCCGTTTCGGAATGGCATTATGTTATCAATTGCTTGCGGTATCGCAGAAAGCAATGGCTTGAAACAAGTTCTCATTGCAAATCATGGCGGAGACCACGCTATTTATCCCGATTGTCGATCGGGGTTTATCCAAGCTATGGATAAAGCTATGCGTTCGGGAACTTATGAAAATATAGGCATCTTTGCTCCCTATACCGATATTTCAAAAACAGAAATTGCCAGTCGGGGGAAAAAGTTGAATTTGAACTATGCTGAAACGTGGTCTTGTTACAAAGGAGGGGAGAAACATTGCGGGAAATGCGGTACTTGTGTAGAACGCAAAGAGGCTCTTCGGGATGCCGGGATTGAGGATCAGACAGAATACGAGGATTAATAACGAATAAAACGGTTAAGTTATAATGTATTACGTAGCTAAGACAATGGAAATTGCAGGCGCGCATTCTTTGCACCTTTCATATGAAAGTAAATGTGAAAAATTACATGGCCATAACTGGATTATTACGGTTTATTGTAAAGCGAAAGAACTGAATCAAGACGGTATGGTCTGTGACTTTAAACACATTAAAGATAAGATCCATGGCTATCTTGATCATGGAAATCTGAATGAATTGCTGCCTTTTAATCCGACCGCCGAAAACATAGCGAAATGGATTACGGATCAGATTCCCGAATGTTATAAAACCAAAGTTCAAGAAAGTGGTGGAAATACGGCTATTTACGAAATCGACGATTTTGAAAATGAAAATATTGACAGATGAAAGTAAATGAAATTTTTTACTCATTACAGGGTGAAGGTGTGTTTACAGGTACGGCTGCGATTTTTGTGAGGTTAGCGGGGTGTAATTTGCATTGTGATTTCTGTGATACAAAACATGAGGATTATACTATTTTTACAGAAGAAGAGATTGTAAAGGCTATTTCTGATTATCCTGCGAAACATGTAGTTATTACAGGAGGGGAACCCACTTTACAACTTACGCATTCGCTTGTCGACCGATTGCATGAAGTCGGGAAATTTGTCCAAATCGAAACCAACGGATCAATCGCATTAGATACCGATTTGGAACGGTCGATCGATTGGATTACTTGCTCTCCTAAAACGATTCCTGTGAAAATACAGCGTATGAATGAAATCAAAGTCGTTTATCAGGGACAAGATATGGAACCGTATGAAAAAATCGCCACAGCTTATGAGTGTTTTTGTAGCTTGCAACCTTGTGATGTCAATGATGAGATAAAAAATGAAAACAATCTTACCGCAGCTATCAAATACATTAAGAGCCACCCCCGATGGAGGCTTTCACTTCAAACCCATAAGATTATTAATATAAGATAATAATGGAGGATAAAAGAATAGGCTCTCGTCTACGGGATTTATCGAATACATAGGAAAAATCCAGACCGGCAAAGTTTCGACGAAGCACCGGGCTGGATTTTACGAATAAGAGCCGGGATATTTAGAGGTTGTGTGCAAGTCTATGAGAGGTGTTAAGAACGAAGGAAAAATGAGGGGAGCAAACTTCAATAAGTATGTTTAATCAGATACAGGTTTACGTCACGGGGTTTATGGATCGCTCGATATGCAGATGTGAATCGAAAGAATGGATATGTAGTGAAAAAATCTGTTAAAATTTTTCTTCTCTGATAATTTTATGCAAAACCATAAAAAAATCTTTGGAAGAAAAAAAGATAACGTTAACTTTACACAATCAACAAATTTAGTTAACCTTAAAAAGAAGAATATGGATATGACTCTTTCAGGATTGAATCCAACACATTTTCAAGGCTTAGTCGATGGTAAACAAACCGGTCTCTATATCTTGGTTAATAAAAACGGGTGCGAATTGACCCTAACTAATTATGGCGCTCGTATCGTTTCGTTAATGGTTCCCGATAAAAATGGGACGATGATAGACGTGGTTACGGGGCATAATAACATACAGGAATACCTTACATCGGAGGAACCTTATTTTGGAGCGACTTGTGGTAGATATGCCAATCGTATTGCAAAAGGGAAATTCACGATCGATGGAGTTTTGTATGATAAATTAGCGATAAACAATGGGCCTAACAGCCTGCATGGAGGGGTAAAAGGATTCAACTTCCATGTTTGGGATGCCAATCAATTGGATAAACAAACAATAGAATTTTCCCGATTGTCTCTTGATGGTGAAGAAGGGTTTCCCGGAAATCTGCAAGTGAAGGTCATATTTAAATTAACCGACGATAATGCCGTTGATATAACTTACTATGCAGAAACCGATAAACCTACCATCGTTAATCTGACAAACCATTCGTATTTTAATTTGTCGGGTGCGGGAGATCCTTACATCGGTGATCATCTGTTATGCATTGATGCCGATTACTATTTACCTACCGATGATACGGCTATACCTTACGGAGAGAAGTCGGCGGTAGAGGGAACCCCGATGGATTTTCGTAAACTTTATGAAGTCGGTAGCCGTATAAACGAGCCGTTTGAACAACTGGTTTATGGAAAAGGTTACGATCATACTTATATTTTGAATAAGAAGCGGAGCGGTGAATTTTCATTTTGTGCAGAGTGTGTTTCGCCCAAAACCGGGATCGTGATGGACGTCTTTACGACAGAGCCCGGTGTACAGCTTTATACAGCCAATTGGATGACAGGAAATTTTATCGGGAAAAATGGGAAACGGTATCCGATGAGAGCTGCTATCTGTCTCGAAACTCAACATTTTCCAGATAGTCCTAATCATGAAAATTATCCTTCCGTTATCTTACGCCCTCATGAAAAATTCGAAAGTCATACACAGTTTAAATTTTCGGTTCGAGAGAAATAATCATATAAGTTATACAATTATTTAATTTAGTATTATGGATATAGAATTTGTAAGAAGTCGTTTTATCAAACATTTTGATGGCTCTACCGGGTCGGTATATGCCTCTCCCGGTCGTATAAACTTAATAGGAGAGCATACAGATTACAATGGTGGATTTGTATTCCCGGGAGCTATCGATAAAGGAATGGTTGCAGAACTTAAAATTAATGGGACGGATAAAGTCCGCGCATATTCGATAGATTTAAAAGATTATGTAGAGTTTGGATTGAACGAGGAAGACGCTCCCCGTGCCAGCTGGGCTCGTTATATATTCGGTGTGTGCCGCGAGATTATTAAACGAGGCGGTAAAATAGCCGGATTTAATACAGCATTTGCCGGCGATGTTCCTCTGGGTGCAGGTATGTCTTCGTCGGCTGCATTGGAGAGTACTTATGCTTTCGCTTTGAACGATATGTTCAACTGTGGCATCGACAAATTCGAATTGGCTAAAATCGGACAGGCTACCGAGCATAACTATTGTGGTGTAAATTGCGGTATTATGGACCAATTTGCTTCGGTGTTCGGTAAAGCCGGTCATCTGATACGACTGGATTGCCGTTCGTTGGAATATCAATATTTCCCGTTCAAGCCCGAAGGTTACCGACTCGTATTGCTCGATTCTGTCGTAAAGCACGAGTTGGCATCTTCCGCTTATAACGACCGACGCAAATCGTGCGAGAATGTGGCTGCCGCCATACAAAAGAAACACCCGCATGTAGAGTTCCTGAGAGATGCCAATATGTCTATGTTAGACGAGGTAAAAGAAGAGGTGTCTGCCGAGGATTATATGCGTGCAGAATATGTGATCGGTGAAGTGCAACGAGTCCTTGACGTATGCGATGCTCTTGAACAAGGAGATTATGAGACAGTAGGGCAGAAGATGTATGAGACTCATCATGGAATGAGTAAATTATATGAGGTAAGTTGTGAAGAACTCGATTTCCTGAATGATATTGCCAAAGAGTGTGGTGTGACCGGCTCTCGTGTGATGGGAGGTGGATTTGGCGGTTGTACGATAAACTTAGTTAAGGACGAATTGTATGATGCGTTCGTGGAAAAAGCCAAAGCAGAATATAAGACAAAATTCGGTCGTCTTCCCAAAGTTTATGATGTCGTGATTGCCGATGGGGCACGCAAACTTTGCTGAGATAAAAGGCCATAAATAAAATAGAGCCCGGAGTTTTATAATCCCCGGGCTCTATTTTTATAGAAAAATTCGCTCGCTTAAATTGGGCTTGTTTCCCAGCCTCCACCTAATACTTTATATAAATTTACCATAGCAAGATATTCGTCTCTTACAGCATTGCTCAAACCTATTTGAGCATCGAAAAATTTACGATGGGCATCTAAAACATCGATGTAACGAATAACTCCGTTGAAATACTGTAACTGTGCTAGATCTACATACTTTTGAGCTGCTTCAAAAAGATTGAGTTGAAGTTCCGATGTCCGTCTTTTCTTTCTATAAGTTATCACGGCATCATTTACTTCTCGGAAAACTTCAAGAACCTTTTGTTCGTAGGCGAAACGTTTTTCGTCATAGGCTGCCAATGACGCTTTATATTGGGCTTTCTTTTTTCCAAAGGTTAATAGAGGAGCTACGAGATTGCCAGATACATAGGAGAATGGAGATTCGAAAAATCCTTTTAGTTCATCGTTTTCAAGCCCTCCGACTAAACTTATAGTTAATCGTGGAAACCGATCGGCATATGCAATTCCTACCGCTGCCATAGCGGCTTGTAGCTGTTGCTCTGCTTGACGCACATCGGGCCTTCGTTGCAGTAGGGTAGAGGGAAGCCCGATAGGTATATTTTCGGGCCAAGTTACATTTAAGTCGAATTCTCCTCGTTCCACTTTCGATGGATATTCTCCGGCTAATACCGCAATTTGATTTTCTTTCAATGCGATTTTTTGCTCCAACTCGGGGATAAGAGCCGAAGCACTGGCCAGTTCTACTTGCGCTTGTTGATAAGCTGTCTCGGAAGTGAGACCACCTTCGAATCGTAATCGGGCTTGATTGACACTTTCTTCACGAGTTTTTACGGTTTGTAAAACAATTTCAAGTTCTTGATCCAATGCAACTAATTCGAAATAGGCAGTCGCTGTTTCGGCAATTAGGGTCATTTGCATGGCTCGTGCAGCTTCCACTGAGGCCAAGTACTCTGCCGCGCCCTTTCTTTTTCCCCAACGTAGGCTACCCCATAGGTCTATTTCCCAACCTAATGAGGCTTTAAGACTAAATTCGGGGCTTTTTTTAAACTTTTCACCGTAATAATCATTGGTTTCGTGATCGGCGAAAAGTTGAGCTCCGATAGTCGGCCAACGGGAGGCTTTACTCACGCGGTATAATTCTTCCATTTGCCTGATATGAGCTTCTGCGGCTTGCATATTCCGATTATTTCTTAATGTCTTTTTGATTAAATTACTAAGAGTTGAATCGGAATAGAGTTCCCACCATGACATATCGGCAATGGTTAATGTATCGTTTTCTCCCGCAATAATTTCATCTGGTAAATTCAGTTCGGGAGCCTGACAGCGTTTTTGTATAGAACAACTACTTAAAATGAATGCTGTCACAAATATATATATGAAAACTTTCATCTGTTTCATCGTTTCATCATTTTAGATTTTAACTTGTAAACCCATACGAAAAGAAGGGGAACAAAAATAATACCTACGGTAATCGCCACAATCATACCGAAAAACACACCAGTACCGATACCTTGGCGACTGGCCGATCCCGGACCGCTGGCAAAAACAAGAGGTAGCATTCCTAAGATAAAGGCCAAAGAGGTCATTACGATAGGGCGGAATCGTAAGTGTGCGGCTTTGATTACAGCATCCACTGCATTATTTCCTTTCTCAACTTCGTCTTTGGCAAATTCTACGATAAGAATTGCATTTTTGGCGACTAATCCCACCAACATAACCAAGCCGATTTGGAAATAAATATTATTTTCAAGGCCGCATATCCAGTTTCCTAAATAGGCTCCGACTCCTGCTATCGGAAGAGATAATATAACTGCTATTGGGATAGACCAACTTTCGTATTGAGCTGCAAGGAATAAGAAGACAAAAAGTAATGCTAAGGCCAATATGTAGGCTGTCTGACCACTTACATGTTTTTCCTGATAGGAAAGTCCGCTCCATTCAACGCCAATGTTTTTAGGCAAATGCTTGCTTGCTATTTCTTCGAGTATAGCCATCGCTTGTCCCGAACTATAACCCGGGGCCGCTTCTCCCGATATGGTTGTGGAGGTGAACATATTGAACCGACGAATGGTCCCCGGACTTGTTGTATACGAGGTTGTACCAAGAGCGGTAATAGGTATCATGGCGTTGTTGCTTCCTTTGACAAAGAAGAGTCCCAAATTATCTTTATGTGCCCTATACGGTGCTTCGGCTTGGATATATACACGGTAGATTCTGTTGAACATATTGAAATCGTTCACATAGATCGACCCCGTAAATGTTTTGAGCGTTGAAAAAATATCTGCTATTTTTACTCCGAGCATTTGGGCCTTGTCCCGATCTACATCAAAATAAAGCTGAGGTATATCGTTTTGAATAGAAGACGATAAACCGCTTATCTCTTTTCGTTGAGAGGCATAATAAAGTAATGTGTCGGCGGCTCGTTGTAAATCGGCATAACTCGCATCGCTTCGTGCTTCGAGCACCATTTCGAAACCGCCCGAACTACCTAATCCCGGAATAACGGGAGGAGTACTCAAATAAACTTTACTTTCGGGGTATTTTTTTAATTCTTCGCGAATATCCTCCATAATATCTCGGAGATTCGACGATTTGCGATCTTCCCAGGGTTTTAGAATAACCGTTAATTGACTTCGAGATTGGTTCGTACCGACACGGGGACTAGATCCTGTCACATTGAGTACATACTCTACGTCTTCACGAGACATTAAATAGTTCATGGCTCGTTCGGTTACATGTCGTGTCCTTTCCAATGTAGCGCCTTCCGGTAATTCTAACTCAACGGTAAAATACCCTTGATCTTCCTGTGGCATAAAGCTTTGAGGAACTATTTCGTTAAGAACCCATATCGCTATCAGAGATATACCGAAAGCCGCTACTACTCTACGAGCATGCTTCAATCCTTTTCGAATGAGTTTCTCGTAAAGTCTATTGCCTCGTGCTAGCCATAAGTTTATGTAACGAAAGAGTTTGTTTTTCTTTTTTCCTGAATCCGGTTTGAGCAATAACGCGCACATGGCGGGACTCAAAGTTAGTGCGACTAATGTCGAAATAAGGACCGAAACGGCAATAGTAATCGTGAATTGACGATACAATTGACCTGTAATACCGACCAAAAAGCTGACCGGGACGAATACGGCACATAACACCAACGAGGTAGCGATAATGGCACTACCCAATCCTTGCATGGCTTTTTTGGTAGCTTCGTAGGGACTAAGATGTTCCTCATTCATGATTCGCTCTACATTCTCGACTACGACTATGGCATCGTCGACCACGATTCCGATAGCAAGGATTAAACCCAAAAGGGTCATCATATTGAGTGAGAATCCGAACGCAAGCATGATTCCGAATGTTCCTATCAACGAAATAGGTACAGCTATAACCGGGATAAGTGTAGCTCTCCAATTTTGTAGCGAGAGAAATACAACCAAGATAACCAAAATCAGGGCTTCGAAAAGCGTATGGTAAACCTCGTTTATAGATTGGGAAATATAAGAGGTCATATCGAAGGGAATTTCATAAGTAATACCCTCCGGGAAGTTACGACTAATCTCCTCCATCTCTTTCTTCACAGATTCAGCGACCTCCATAGCGTTGGCTCCCGGTAGCATGTTGATGTTAAGTACGGCTGCGTTACCTCCGTTTATTCCGCTTTCCGTGTTGTAAGATTGTGCTTCGAGAGAGATGCGAGCGACATCGCGCAAACGAATCAAAGAACCATCGGGATTAGCCCGTATGACAATGTCCTCAAATTCTCCTACGGAAGATAATCGCCCTTGTGCTATGATAGGAGTCGTTATATCGATGTCGGAAATCGGTTGCTGACCCAATACTCCGGCGGCCGATTCCCGATTCTGGTCTTTCAATGCCTTTTGTAAATCGTCCACTGTAAGTCCCAGATTAGCCAAGCGGTCGGGTTGAACCCATATCTGCATAGCGTAATAACGGCTACCGACATTCGATACGCTACCCACTCCTTTGACCCGTCTCAACATGTCCAACACATTGAGCGTAGCATAATTACTGAGGTATATTTCGTCGAATTTCGGATCGTTAGAGCGCAAAGTGACAGTCATTAATCGACTGGAAGCCTGTTTTTCCACGGAAATGCCGTTTTGTACTACTTCGGCCGGGAGACGGGCTTCGGCCTGTTTCACGCGGTTTTGTATTTCAACGGCAGCTAAATCCGGGTCGGTCGATATGTCGAATGTGATTGTTGCCGAAAAACTTCCTGAATTGCTGTTCGTTGATTCCATGTAGAGCATGCCGGGCGTACCATTCAATTCCTGCTCGATGGGAGTGGCGACAGCTTGGGTGACCGTCTGTGCGCTAGCTCCCGGATAGGAGGCCGATACTTTGACTACCGGAGGAACAATTTGGGGGTACTGGTCTATCGGGAGTAAAAAAAGACCTAATACACCGACGATAACGATAACAATTGAAATAACAATTGAAAATATGGGTCTGTCGATAAAGAAGTCCGATTTCATAACATACTAGTTTTTAGAATGGTCTTCTTGTTCTGCCCGATAAGTCGAGGGGATAACTTTATCTCCATGAGTGAGTTTATGAAATCCTTCGACCACTATATTTTCGTGGGGAACCAAACCTTGTTCGATAATGACATTGTTTCCTACTTCCGGTCCCAATTCGACCATACGCCTTTCTGCAATACTATCGGCTCTTACGACGAATATGTAAGCGCCCCCCTTTTCGATAGCGATTGCTTTATTGGGGACTACGACTGCCGCTTCCCGAACATCGAGCAGTAACCTTACTTTGGTGAACTGCCCCGGTAATAATATATGTTCGGGGTTGGGCATTTCGGCTCTTACTGAGAATGTACCGGTTTGAGGATCGACTTGTGGATCGGCAAAATCGACTATTCCCCGTTGAGGATAAGGCGAATTGTCGGGTAAAGTAATAGTAATGTAAGGCTCCCACGTTCGGGTCGTGTCTTTTTGCCCTAAATTAACGTTACGGGCTTTGCTTTTCAAATAATCGAGTCCGGTCATACTGAAATCGACACGAACGGTATCGCTCTTTACGACCGTAGCCAATAACGATTGTCCGCCGGGGCCGACAAGTGTTCCTATATCGACGTTACGTTCCGATATATATCCCGAGATAGGGGAGCTCACAGTCGTATAACCCAATGCTGTTTCGGCTTGGGTTAAATCGGCCTCGCTCATCTCTACTTCGGCTTTTGCACTTTCATAAGAAGCGATGGCGTTATCTAAATCGAGTTGGCTGGCTGCATTTTGTTGATACAAAGGTCTGATGCGCTCCAAGTCTCTCTCGGCTTTCAATGCCAACGCTTTGTTTTTGTTTAGCTGAGCTTTGGCTTTATTTGCTCGAGCTTGATACTGTTTGGGGTCGATTATAAAAAGGGGTTGTCCTTTTTTTACATAAGTACCCTCATCGAAGAGCATTTTTTCAAGGAACCCTTCTACCCGGGCCCTTATTTCAACGAATTGCTGAGCACGAATGCGGCCTACATATTCCCCGTAAATTTCCACATCGTCCGTAACAACAGGCTCGACTTCGACTATCGGTAGGTCGGGACCCGGAGGTGCGGGACGCAGTAACCAATATAATCCTCCGCTTAATAGGAGAATACCTGCCCCCACGTACAACCATACCCGAGGAGAAACACGACGAATCTTTTCACTAAGCCGTAAAGCATAGTTGCCGATATTTTTAGCGGCTTGCCGAATATTTTCAAATGAAATTTTTATCATAAAGTCAAGAAACTTTTTGGAAGTAAATACACAATAATCCTGATATGAGAATGGAATAGTCCGCAAAAGTACTCTTTTTTCTTCAAATACGCCTTTTTTGTGACAATATTTAGATATTAAACGTAATACGGAAAGGGACGGTTCTGTGCCGGATAGAGATTCCGATAATAAATAAGAAATGCTGTTTGGGAGAAAATCATAGATAGTTTCTAAAAAGTGCAATCTTTGGGGTAATTTGTATTTGTTTATAAACCATTTCAATCGGTTTTACTACTATTTTCTTCAAAGGAGCAAAAAAAATTCCATTTTTCACTAGGGATTAAGCTTATTCTATGATATTATATAATCATTATTAATACATGACATACCCTTGTAGATAAGGCTTGGATATATACGGTCGATGGACAGTTGGTTAAATACGTAAACAACAATCCCGAATCTGTGAATGTCTCCGATCTGTCTTCTGCTATGTATGTAGTGAAGATGCGGAAAGGCAATGTGGTACGTAGCCAGAAGATGTTTAAGAAATAAAGAAGATTGTTTCAGGTTAATAACAGTCTGAAAAGACTGCCTCTCTCGAAAGGTTATCCGATGTGATATCGGGTAACCTTTCTTTTTTATGTTTTTCGGAAGCAATTTATTCCCCTTGTCGATTCATGCATCATGACGGTCGATAATACGACAGTAGAAGAAACGGAATGTACGATTTCGTTTTTATTTTCTGGGTCGCAAATCGATAAGAAAAGGCTTTAATACGCTTTTTATGAACTTGATAAGAAAAAAATAGGACAGATTTATTTTAATTCTTAACTTTACTCTGTTTTTTGGAAATTTCTTTTTTTAATTCGTTCCGGAATACATAGATTCTTTCGGACACAAATGCTTTGGAATATTCGAATTCATCAGCAATAGATTTTATAGAATATCCTTGTATCATTAGTGTCCCGTTAAAATGGGACGAGTTAAACAATTAATCAAATAGCCCC
>ENA-ORSJ01002387-ORSJ01002387.1-human-gut-metagenome-genome-assembly--contig:-NODE-2387-length-12535-cov-19.240705_pt1 | contig 12535 bp, 11 predicted proteins | sample MGYA00242191_ERZ509158 | MGnify/ENA primary metagenome ERZ509158 (study PRJEB26280, sample SAMEA2338623) | human gut metagenome | biome: human gut; feature: human-associated habitat; material: faeces... | reverse complement strand
GTCGGGGGAAACCTCGGCTCGTTTTTTTCTATCATTTTATTTGTTTAAAGGAGGAATTTTCCATGAACCAGACCATGCGCCGGTGGATTGACCGGGCTCAGAAAGGTGAAGAAGAGGCTATATTAATGATATTGCAGCAGTTCCGTTACTTGATTTACAAGTATGCTTGTCGTTATCAGTATTGTTATGATTCATTGGACGAGGCCATATCGGTGGCGCAATTAGCTATGCTCGAATGTATTCACGCTTTTGACATGTCCGGCAGCGAGGAAGTTCACAAGGCCTTTCGCCGGGCTGTAGACAGAATATTTAAAAGGGATAGCAGACGGATTCGGACGTATGCCGAGATAATAGAGCATATGCTTCATGTCGACGAGGTTATCGAGGTGTTGGGAATCTCTGGCGGCGACGAGCAAGACCCGCAGCGCCGAGCCGTTGTAGCGGAATTGCAGGAAAAGGTTCGCCAGTGTTTGGCTCACTTGACTGAGAAAGAACGGCAATTTCTCCATCTGCGGTATCATGCTGACCTGACGTATGCCGACATAGCCCGCTGCTGCGGCCTGTCCCTGTCGCAGACGCATAAGCTGACCCAAGCGGCCATGGCGAAGTTTTGCGACATAATGCATCGGTATGACATACATCCGTTGAACGGCGAAGAGGCGTAAGGAGGATATACAAACAGAGACGGCGTCAGAATGAGGGTCCGTCTCTGTTTGCAGTTAAAAAACGGGGCTATCGCGCGAAGAGGATATTTCTTCTTTATGTGATAGCCCCGTTTATGTTACTTAATTTTGACTATGTGAAGCTTTTTCTGTAAATAACTGCCAGGTATAGGTCTTCTATGATACAATCTAAATCATAGGAGGCTTACTATCATGGCAAGAGAAAAGAAACCGGTACATAAGGTCATTATGACCGAAGGAAAACGCAGCATTATTCAACAACTGTTTCAAGAATATGACATTCAATCCGCAGAAGATATTCAGGAAGCACTGAAAGACCTGCTGGGCGGTACCATCAAAGAAATGATGGAAACCGAGATGGACGAACACCTTGGCTATCAGAAATCCCAGCGGTCTGACAGCGAGGATTACCGCAATGGGTATAAGAGAAAGCGGGTCAACAGCCGGTATGGTACCGTAGATATCCAGGTACCGCAGGACCGCAACTCCACGTTCGAACCGCAGGTGGTCCGTAAACGGCAAAAAGATATCTCTTCTATCGACCAGAAAATTATCTCCATGTATGCCAAGGGAATGACGACCCGGCAAATTTCAGAAACGTTAGAGGATATCTATGGATTTGAGGCTTCCGAAGGCTTCATTTCCGATGTAACCGATAAAATCCTGCCTCAAATTGAAGACTGGCAGAAACGCCCGCTGTCGGAAGTGTATCCTGTCCTCTATATTGATGCCATTCATTATTCTGTCCGGGATAACGGAGTGATCCGGAAGCTGGTAGCCTACGTCATTCTGGGAATCAACATAGACGGACAAAAAGAAGTTCTGACGATTCAGGTCGGAGACAATGAGAGCGCAAAATATTGGCTTTCCGTGCTGAATGAATTGAAAAATCGCGGGGTAAAAGATATCCTGATTCTCTGTGCCGATGGCCTGAGCGGGATCAAAGAAGCCATCGCCGCAGCCTATCCTAACACGGAATACCAGCGCTGCATCGTACATCAGGTACGAAACACGCTGAAATATGTAGCAGACAAGGATCGTAAGCCTTTTGCCAATGATTTAAAGACTATTTATCAGGCTCCGTCTGAAGAACAGGCTTTGGAATCTCTGGAAAAGGTAACCAAAACATGGTCTGTAAAATATCCGAATTCCATGAAAAGTTGGAAGCAAAACTGGGATGCCATCTGCCCAATTTTCAAGTTTTCCATGAACGTAAGAAAAGTGATTTACACGACCAATGCCATCGAATCCCTGAATTCCACCTACCGGAAGCTGAACCGTCAGAGAAGCGTATTTCCAAGCGATACCGCTCTGTTAAAGGCCTTGTATCTGGCTACTTTTGAGGCTACGAAAAAATGGACTACCACCATCCGTGATTGGGCTCAGGTTTATGGAGAACTGAGCATTATGTACGAATCTAATGTTTTGTTCCTTTATAAATGACGAAATGTGGCTTGCCACATCAAACAGCCGATAAAATGACAAAACAACTCGGCCATGCAGCCAAAACACTCCGGCTATCCGACAAAACAGCCCGGCTTTTTTTCGTCAAATCAGGTCGGCTTTAACAAAAAGGTTGCCTCACATTATTGCGTGAGGCAACCTTTTCGTTATTCAATATGGTCGTTGATCCAATACCGAAGCTCCGTTTCGTCCTTTGTGCCATCCGCGATACCAATGAACATATCGGCCAGCTCATTCTGCTCCAATTGGAACTGATATCCATTCCATTTGAGTAGCAGTTGCGTGACCATGGCGCCAATTCGCTTATTGCCATCGATAAATGCGTGATTGGACGCTAACCCAAACCCAATACGAGCGATTTTCTCTATGTCAGCTGGAAAAAGATCTTCTCCTCCAAATGATTGAAGGGGTGCGGCAATAGCCGCTTCTAATCCAGCACGATCACGCAGACCATCAATGCCACCAGAAACTTGAATGATACGGCTATGAATCGCTACGACATCTTCTGCTGTAACCCAAATCATTCTGCCATCCTCTTATAGTCAGAAGCGAACTCGCTCAATAGTTGATCGGTGTCCGCCAGCATTTTTTCGCGGCTCACAGCTGTTACAGGCTCCTGAATCGTGACAGCAAAAGGCATGCCTTTTGCTCGAACAAAGGCATTGGCAAAAATATTAAAGGCAGTAGAAGTTGACATGCCCAGTGCATCACAGATGGCTGCCATTTGCGCTTTCACTTCAGAATCAATGCGAAAAGTCATGTTGGAATCCATGTTCAAGCCTCCTTTGCACTACAATAATACTACATAATATGTGCATTGTCAATCCGGTCGTTTCTTGATGATGGTCGGATGCGGCTGATCCAAAGGGAATTGATTATTCGACATAGTTCGATTATATCACAGAACGGCGACAACAGTGTGGCGCGGTTTTCCTTTTTTACTCATTATGATCGATTTGTTGCATTTTCGACCGTTAATCCGTAAGACTTACCAGAATGGAGGTATGTCTATGTATCCGCGCACGATTATTGACTCACTATCGGCAGTTCCTAACAGAGATCAACTCACGCATAAAGATCTACACGCACATTTCAGCACTGGTCAATCGATTCTTCTTTCTGGTTCTGGGAGAGATAAGAAGTACGGGTACCGCAATGGTATCCAGACGGATCTTGGAGACATCAGGAACGATGTCTGGCTCGATTTGGTGCGTGAGCTCATTGTCCGGAGCCACGAAGAAGACTTGTTCGATAAACTCCTGGAGTGGGAGAAGGAGCACACCTATTGGTTAAAGACGAAAGCAGAACTGGAGCATTACACGCTTGAGCTCTACGCTGCAAGGATCTTTGACAACCCGAAATGGGTTGACTATGAAGCTTTTGCCAAGCACTATGGCTACCAGCCGCAGTCCTATGAGGGGTAAACGACTCAATGCATCGGATATACATGAAAACGGCAATGCCACATTGGCACTGCCGTTTTCTTATTGCCTTTTTTCAGTTCACGGTCTATTGACTACGCCAACAAAGAGTGGAAGTCCATCTGCACCAGTAATGGCGAATAAGAACGGTCGATCCAATACGAAGTCCATTTCCTCTTCAGGTGGCGCCGCAGCACCAGCCATCATCATGACGGTATATGCCGCTGCGGTAACCCCCTCTTCATCGATGGCAACGCGGGCTGCATGGTCGGCTTTGGAAAGGAATATCTCTGCAACTTTCGAAGTCATGGGACTGAAATCGGCCACCGTGGCATCGAATACACCGGTAATACCCAGCGCATTCAGGCCATCACGCAGGTCAAGATCAGAGACAACATCAAATTTGGGAACGGACATATTCACGATCAGGTGCTTGCTGTTCTCCCAGTTTCCATTGCTGTTTAGGAACTCAATCGTTTGCTCATCGGCAAGCAGATCATCCATAGCCACGCCATCATCAGGCAGGAGGAACCACATTTTGCCGCTGCCCTCCAGGCTCAGAGCAACAGCGCCGAACTGATCTGCCCAGTAATAGGTGTTGCTGCCGCCCTTGTGCATGAAGTCGCACTCCACGGTCTCTCCATCAGCACTGAACAGATGGAACAGGCCCTTTTCCGTTCCGGCCTCATTGAACTCACTGTGCCACTTGGCTCGGTAGTAGATGGTAGAGGCCAAAGCCATAACGGTCTCGGGGTCCATCGACAGGCCATCGGCCTGCGCTTCCAGCAGTCCTCCGGTCTGCTCATTGATCCAGTCCCGCAAGGCCTGATTAAATTCCTCGCTGCCCATCTCACCACGGAAGGAGGACGCATAGTAATTCTTTGCCAGACTGTCCATTGTGGACTGGTTGAAATTTACGGACTCATTCAGCCACAGGGAGTTTGCCAGAATGCTTGTCACGGCGCCGTCATTGCTGTAATTGGCGTTCCAAACACTGGCCGCCTGGGAGCGCAGAGCCTCAATGCTTTCACTTCCTAGAAGGTCAAGGATCTGCTGGCGGCTTTCACTGTCCGTCACCTCTGCCAGCATGGCGAGGGCCATGTAAACACTCAGAGGAGAGTATACCTTGTTCTCCCCGTTGGAATTGCTGAGAAACTCTTGGATTGAACTGGCGAAGAACGGTTCCAGACCGTCTGCATAGCCTTCTGGCTGACTGCATTGGGCCTTTCTGTCCGACTGCCAGGCGTCATAGACCACATCAAAGCCATCGCTGTCAAACTCACCGGTCTTTTCATCAAAATACTCCATCTCGTTTGGGTAGGGAGCCATCTCCGGATAGCTAGCCAGTGCCAGAGCATAGGCCGATGCGGAGTTGTTTGGTTTCTTTTCGTCCATATTGGTATCTCCTGCGCAGCCTATCATAGAAATCAGGCAAGCCGCTGCGAGGCATAGCGCTACAATTCGTTTCATACTGCGTACCCTCCTTAGTCTACGATGGTGTCTGTGCAGATTACCTGCGTTATGATTTCCATAGCAGTCTCGCCGTAGCGTGACCACCAGCTATTTACACCCTGGGTCGTTGCCACAAAGTTGCCTTTGCTGGCAGGGTAACTGATAAAGTTCCAGATAGCACCGCCATCGTAGGTGCCCATGGAACCATTTCCAAATTCCTTCATTGACAATCCGGTGCCACAGACGCCGAATGTAGGCCAATATTGGAAATCGATCCATCCATCTTCACCAGCGGGTCGGAAACTGACGCCATAGCTCATGCCATCGGCACTGTATTCCTCAACCTTGTATTCCCAACCAGAAAGAAGCGGCACACTGACGCCAAATCCGCCGTGTTCGTAGGAAACATTACTTGTGTCAGCGGCGTCCACGAGATCAAAGCCTGCATAATAGGTTTTGGTGTCATAATCACCGGTACCCCGGAAATCCATAACCGATTTGCTGATCCGGTAGGAACCTGCGGGAAGCTCTCCGTACAGGCGGCTCCAATTCACTTCCCATTCTGTTTCCGCATTGTTAGGGATCATCCATGCTTCTGACGTCCAGGCAAGCTCATACTCCATAGGAAGCAGCTCGACCGCAACCCACTCGCCATCCTGCAGCATTTCGAGTCCGTAGTAACTGCCGGTCTGCAGCTCACCGGTTGGTTCTCCATCTTGCTGCGTACAAACAATGGTCAATCCAGACGGGGTAATATTCTTTGCAGTAAGCTTCACTCCCCAGGGATCCTGATAGGCGCTTATCGACGGAGTACGACTGATACCAACAAGACCGGATATTGCCGGAGTGCGTTCGCTCTGTTTTCCATTGATCCAAACCTTGTCGGTGGCCTTGATCACATCGCCCATCTGCACTTCAAGGAATAGATGCCACTGAGCCATATCCTCTGTTCCTGCCTCAGGGACCTTACGGTCAATCGTAATGTCCCACCCATCCAATGCACCGTTCTCAATACGGTGACGACGCACATCTGTAATCTCATGCCGAATTGATCCGCTGCCTTCCTGCAGTACGATCAGAACAAGATTCTGCCGTTCAAAATAGGCGTTATCATATTTGTCGCAGGCATCCAAAAAGCCGATTGTGCTGTCGGAGTAGACTGTCTCTCTTCGTTCCAGACTATAAATGTCCTTGTATGCCTCGTAATAGGCTTCCAATTCCGCTCTGGAACTGATCACGGTGTGGTAAGGATAGCCATCTTCAGGTCCGCCATTGGTCCGGATGTACTGCGCCTCAAAAGCGTATGCTCCCGGTTCAGGCGTCACGGAATCTGGATCAGCTTCATTTCCTACAATGGTCCATCCGAGTTCCGTAAGCTCTTCTATGACCTGTTCCGGAATATCGGCCTGCGTACCGTCTTCCAATTTCACACACCAATACGCACCGGTCCTGCCTGGATAGGTTTCCGCAATCCCATCGTGGAAGATCAAAATCTTATCGCCGGTCCCCAAGCCAGAGAACAGACCTTCCTTATCCTTTCGGTTGCTCATGATAATGGGTGAGTTTCCATCGATGAACATATACGATCCGTTGTCCGCTACTAAGCAGCGTCCGACAGAGAAACTCATGGAGTGATTTATCATATACCAAAGGCCACCCGCACAAAGTAGCAGTATGACTCCTATCACACAGAGGGGAATAACCCATTTCTTTTTCTGTTTCATATCAGCAGCCTCCTTTTCATATCAGACATGAATCCCTTATTGATATAGACGCAAAAATAGGGAAAATGTTCCCTTGTGATGCGATTTAGAGAGTTGCCGGAACAAGTGAGTAGCATAATCGAAGTCAAAGGCAACCTCACGATCGTCACTTTGCTTCATCACTCATTATACGACCATCGACAAAACCCTACAACCCACCTAAGTTCCTGTGCATACCAAAACGGCAATACCTGCTTGGTATTGCCGTTTTGGTATTAACTCTTCAGCTGTCTATCCTTTGCAAAGGCCATCAGCGCCTCATGCTCGTTGGGGATCTGCTCATCCAAGACTGCATCCAGGCATTCCTGCAGCACACGGCCAATGGTCGGTCCCTGAAAGCCCAATGTCATCATATCATGTCCATTAACTGCCAAGTTCTTGAGTGTGAAGCAGCTCTCTTCCTGCAGGATCTCATTGATCATTTGCGATACTTCCTCAAAGATTGCGATCCGGTGTCTGCAGATGGCCGATTGACCAAGCGTATCTGCCTTGTGCAGCTCGATCAGTTGCCGGGTAGCATCCTCACCGTGCTTGCTCAAAAGCCGTTTGATTGGCTTCCTGTCGGCCGTGATGGGCATGTCATGATAGCGAACGAGTCTTACAATTTGTTCTTTGCTGGCGTTATCGAAGCGAAGTCTACTGAGGATACTCTCCGCCATTGAAGTACTCTGATCCGAGTGCCCGAAGAAGTGGCCAATGCCATCCTCGGCGAGCGAGAAACAGGAAGGCTTCCCAATGTCATGCAGCAGGGCTGCCCAACGAAGCACCGGTTCAGGGGTGATACTTTCAATGACCGCGATGGTATGGTCCCAGACATCCTTGTCATGATGTGGATTATGCTGCGGAAAGCCAAACATGGGTGTGAGCTCCGGGATCGGGACGGCCAGCACATCGGCGAAGTCCCGCAGAACACCTGCCGCGCCCTGAGCGCAGAGCATTTTGGTAAGCTCAACCAGAATGCGCTCCGCAGCGATACCTTTGAGCAAGTGCTTGTTCCTGTGGATGGCCGCTGCCGTGGCAGCTTCGATCGTCATGCCATACACGGAGGCGAAGCGAAGGGCTCTGAGCATTCTCAGGCCATCTTCCTGGAATCTCCGATCTGGATCTCCCACGCAGCGGACAAGGTCGCCGGCAATGTCCGCCTTGCCTCCTACGAAGTCAACAACACCTGTCCTGGGGTTGTAGGCCAGAGCGTTCATGGTGAAGTCCCGGCGCTCAAGATCGTCCTTCAGGCTGCGGGTAAAGCTGACTGAGTCCGGATGCCGATGGTCGGAGTAGTCCCCGTCAACGCGATAGGTCGTGATTTCTAGAGGCTCTTGGTCGATCACAACAGTTACAGTCCCATGCTTCAAGCCAGTCTCAATCAGGTGGTGGCCTGTAAAGATCTCCTCCACCTGCTCTGGGAGCGCGTTGGTGGTGATGTCCCAATCCTTCGCAGGACTGTTGTCACGCACATAATCACGCACTGCGCCACCAACAAGGTACGCCTCATAGCCGGCCGCTTCAAGCATCTCAAATGCTGTATTCACTTGTGGTGGCAATTTCATCATAAGATCACATCTCCAGTGCGGCGAGGAACAGCGCATTGAGTTCCTCCCAGTCCTTCGTGATTTCTCTCGGATACTGCTCCACCAGAGCACGCACCTCTGCAATGCTCCGATCCATGTAAGCGTTGAGGATATCGATTCTCGGGATCATCTTCACCTCAGGGGAGTTCATCTTCAGATCAAGCAGCTTCGCAACGGTTTTCTCCAGGTAGTCCGGAAGCTGGCTCGCCGCCAGTTCAGAAAAGAGCATTGGGGGCGGAGTACCTTTTTCAAGGATCCACCGGCAAGCAAGGATTGGCCGCAGTACATAGAAGTACTTCTTGGCCTTCACCATGTCGCCGCGCAGGTATTCTCGATAGTTTCCTTCCGCCATCTGCAGATAGTGCCAAAGGCCACTCTTGGACGAGAAGTAGCGCCGCATGACGGGCTTAAACGCCTCAGTGAAGTCAGTGGTCTGATACACGATGGGAGAGGAAAACCACTCAAATACGGTGGGGTTGGATTTATGGAGCAACTTCAGTGTCTTGTCCACATCCCAACCGTTGATGTCCAGAACACCATTGATGGGCAGCTCGATCACATCACGGACCCGGTTGAGCCTGAGATAGCTCTCTCTGGGGCGCACATAAATGAAGCGCACATCATAGTCGCTGTCCGGAGAAGCAAAGCCCCAAGCACGGCTACCGGACTCCACGGCCAAAAGGATGCGGCAGTTCTCCCGCTGCTCGATTTCATGAAGCTTTTCTTTGATCAATGCTTCCACGGTCAACACCGCCTTTCATCATTGTATTTCAGTCTGCTGCCTTAAAGTTATAGACAGGACGGATCCGCTCAATAATCTCCGCAGTAGGGCCGATTTGAGCGACGATCTCCTCCATGCTCTTATAGGCCATGGGAGACTCGTCCAGCGTGTCGGGCACAACACAGGTGGTGTAGATACCCTCCATTTCCTTCTGGAACTCCTCCATGGACAGAGCATTGAAGGCCGCCTTGCGGCTCATCAGCCGGCCGGCGCCATGAGGTGCGGAGCAATTCCAATCCTCGTTGCCCTTGCCGCTGCAGATCAGGCTACCGTCACGCATGTTGATGGGGATCAGCAGCTTCTCGCCGGCCTTGGCGGAGACAGAGCCCTTACGCAGGATCATGGCGTCCGTATCAATATAGTTGTGGATGGTGGTGAAGGTCTCCACCGCCGTGAAGCCCATGCCAGTCATGATAACATCCACCATGGCCTTGCGGTTGAGCATGGCGAACTGCTGTGTCAGCTTCATATCGTGGATATAGTCCTCGAACAGCTTACCCTCCACATAGGCCAGATCTTTGGGGATATTCAGCTCGTGCTCCTTCTTGAGCGCCTTGATGGTCTTCTGGATCTCCTGGAACCGGCCCTCGGCCTTCAGCTGGTCAATGGCGGCTTGAACTTGATGCTGGGCGCCGCCCCAAAGGGCACGCCGACCCTCATTCTGGTAGTGCTCAGCCACCTCGGTGCCCAGATGACGGCTGCCAGAGTGGACCACCAGGAACAACCGGCCATCCTCCGCGCGATCCACCTCAATGAAGTGGTTGCCGCCACCCAAAGAGCCGATGCTGCGCATGGCCCGGTTGAGATTGACTTGATCTGTGCAGCGGAGGTGAGTCAGATCGATCTCAGCGTTCAGTGCATGAGGAATGTCTCGAACCTCACGGCCATAGGGGATCTCCCTGCGGATTAGGGCGTCCAGCTTCTCAAAGTCGACCTCCCGCTCACGAAGCTCAACAGTCTCCATACCGCAGCCGATATCGACGCCAACCATACCGGGCACGATCTTGTCCTGGATGGTCATGGTGGTACCGATGGTACAGCCCTTGCCAGCGTGGACATCGGGCATGATCCGGATCTTGCAGCCGGCAAACTCGGCCTGATCGCAAACGGTCTGGATCTGCTTGCGGGCTGCCTCCTCCAACTCGGGGGTGTAACAGACCGCAGTATTATATAAACCTTGAATCGTAATCATAACGATCTCCCTTTCCTTCATACTCTTTATTTTACGGTTCATCTCTGCCAACAGCAACACTTTTGTTGGGAAAGAAAAAGCAGGAGGCGATAACATACCTGCTATCACCTCCTGCGTCAGCTCTATTATGCCACGATCGCCGCGTAACGCTCGGAACCCAGAACATCCATCATGAAGGCATAGGGGGAAAGAATGCCGGCTTTCAGCATGGAGAAGATTCGGGGATTACAGCCGGATACCAGCGCAACGCCCTGGTCGTTGATCTTGACGGGCTGCTGCTGATTACGGCTTGCCACATTCCAGAACATCACCTCGGGCAGCTGGTAGCCATGTTCCTCGAAGAGCCGCTGCGCATACTCGAAGTTGGTCAAGGAGCAATCTTCAGTACAGTAGTCGAACTCCATATCGGAGATAATGAAGATCTTGGCAGGCATATCCTTCTGGGGCACACGGTTCTTCACGGCAGTCTTGAGGATCAACTCAAACACACGCTGGATATTGGTGTTGGCGACCTCGTTGAACTGGTGACAGTACCGCACCTTTTCGTAGATATCCTTGCCCTTAATCTCCACCAGCTTGGGATTCTCAGAGAATGTGATGAAGTGGTTTTGGAATGCGCCGGTGTTGCGCTCGGCATAGTAGATACCAAGAGACAGCGCCACAGTGGCGGGGATGGGATCAGCACCACCGTACATGGAGCCGGAGCCATCAATGACGACCAGAGCGTTCTCACCGCCAGTGAAATCCTCCTGTGTCTTCCATGTTGCGTCAATGGCCTTGCGCTCCTGATCGGAGATATCGCCGCGACCGAAGAAGGGCTTGATCATCTCATAGGGCGTCAGGGTGCCAGTGTGGAGCTGCTCCGTACCCTCGGCGACACGGCTCATGAATTCATCATAGCGGTCTCCATCATTTCGCATGAAGGCCTTACGATACTTGAACATGGCCTTGGAGGGCTGCTTGGAGTAATCGAAGGTGTAGTCTTTTTCGCGCAGGTTGTTCTCGATGATGCTGATCTTGGTGCGCAGGGCGCTCAGCGTTTTGCGGTACTGGGCGTCGTTCATACCCATCGCACGGGCAATTCGCTTCGCCTGCTGGATCACATCTTCGTTGGAGGCATTGACGGAGGGGAGCCACTTGGCCAGCAGGGACACGGACTCGCCGGCCTCCAGAGCGGCAAAGTCAGCTGCCAGCTGTTTTTTGATCAGCTGCAGCACCTTGCCTTCGCAGGTGGTGCCCATCAAGGCCAGTAGGTCATCGTAGCGGTCATACTCTGCGATGTACTGGATGTTCTTCTCCAGGGATCGCGGCTCATTGCTGGCCAGCCATTTCAGAATGATACGGAAGACGCGCCGCTCGCCGATGCCGCCACGGATATCTCTCGCGAAAAACAGCATTTTCATAGCAAGATCGGCATTTTCCACATATGCGCGAAGGAATCGATTTGTGATCTCCTCGTCACTCTCCCTACGGAGCGCACCGATGGTTGCGAACAGATCCAGACATTCCGATTGAGTGGACAGATATGTAACCGCTCCATTTTCCGTATGGGTCAGATTCGCTTCATTCTTCAGATACTGCAGCATAATGATCCCTCCTAACACGATTGCAGTATAATAAGACAAGGCCCGGTTCCAAGAGGAACTGCAAATTTCAGCGTAGTAACGCCGTGGTCAAAACTTCCCTGACAAGAGTGCTTTTTGCTGTACGGGCCTTTCACAAGATGCCATCATGGTCACAAGAGAGTTACAATTACTGTCGGATACATGTTGTGTTGCTGTTGGCATCTTTCTCTGCAAAACAAGGCACCATGTGAAGTGGGAATCGAACCCACGAACGACGGCCTCAAACCGTCTGCTATAACCATCTTAGCTATTCGTTCAATTGCTGTTGGTGCCTTTTATTTTGGAAATGCTTCGATTTTGCATTGCAGAAGCATGAGCGGTTTTGGCTACAAGGCCGGGCGTTCAAAGCTTACTGCACTGCTTTCGATGCATTTCACAAGACGCCATTGTTTTACCAAACATAAAGGGGCTTTCACCCTTTTGCCGTCCGGCGCAAGGCCGGATGCTCCTAAGTGAGCTAATGTCGATAGAGTAAGTATTGCTGTCGGCGTCTTTTTACAAAGCGCATTTCTGTTCCAACTTTGCCAGAAGGCTCATCGGAAGTAGCCTCTATGATTAAAAGTCATATGCTTCGTAGTGTTGCTGT
>ENA-ORSJ01002383-ORSJ01002383.1-human-gut-metagenome-genome-assembly--contig:-NODE-2383-length-12563-cov-2.773505_pt1 | contig 12563 bp, 12 predicted proteins | sample MGYA00242191_ERZ509158 | MGnify/ENA primary metagenome ERZ509158 (study PRJEB26280, sample SAMEA2338623) | human gut metagenome | biome: human gut; feature: human-associated habitat; material: faeces... | reverse complement strand
AGGCTCCCGCCAATGGTAGCCAAGTTGCGGAACTGCACGCCTACGATATGGCGCAGCGCTTCCTTGGAAGCGCCCTGCGTATAGGCGGCGAAAGACGGGCAAAGCTCCAGGTCCCGCAGCGAAACCATAGCTCCGATGCGGAATTCTGTTTCCCTTTCCTCTATATCATACAGCGGCAGGGCCGATATATCGACGGCCTGCCGTATGATGCGCTGCGGCGACAAGCGCAGCCAGCAGCAGCCTCCGAGGACGACGGAGCCCTTTTTCTGATTCAGCTCCCAAGCCTCAGCCAAGGTCTGCGCTTTCGTGTATTGCGCAATATGCATATAGTTTCCTCCTAATCTAAAAGCAACGCTTCTCATTATACCTTCTTATATACATTGTAACAATAGGCACCTCGGCCTTTCAAGTCCCAGCAGGGGCAAAAAAACAAAAAACGCGGCTAAACGACGCCGTGTCCGCCATTTAGCCGCCTTCATATCCTTATTCTGCTATGCTCAATATGTCCCGTATATCGTGAAGCACATAATCTGCGCCGGCCTCTTCGTATACGGCGCGTGCCTGCTCGCAGGCCGCCTGCCGTTCGCCTTCCGTCAGGCCGTCATACTCTTCCCGGCTCAGCCCCATGACAGAGCTGCCGACGATGATGCCCGCCGTCTTGACGCCGGCATGCTTTCCTTCCAGGATGTCCGTCACCGTGTCGCCGACTTTCAACACCTGGCTCGTCTGCTGCCATTTGAAATGCTCCATATTTCGGAAAATCATATACGGGTAGGGCCGGCCGAAACCGGATACGCTGTCCGGCGTAATCCAGAAGTCCGCTTCATAGCCCTGCGCGGCAGCAGCCTTGACGACGGATTTCATCATAATATTCGTATAACCCGTCGTACTGCCGATTTGATAGCCCCGGCGTCGCAGTTCGACTATCGTGTCGGTCACATACGGCTTGACCTCCGTCCCCCGGGCCAGCAAGGCAAGCAGCATCGGCTCAAAATCGTCGTACAACGTATCGACGTCCCAGTCCTGCGGCTCGCTGCGGAACCGCCGCCGCCATTCGCCGCGGATCCGCGGCATGTCCAGCATCGCCTGGATATGATTCCACTTCAGCATGCCCATTGGCCGGCGGATTTCCTCATTTGTCACGGCAATGCCCCGTTTGGCAAAAATTTCCCGAAAGACGACGACCGGAGCCATCGACCCGAAATCGACAGTCGTACCGGCCCAATCAAAAATAATTCCTTCCCACTTCATGCGTCTGCCCCTTTCCATTTACCAATATCTGCCGTAATAGTTTCGGATAATTCCATTTATATACTTATATTATGACATTTTTTTCTAAATTCTGCAAATAAACGGCAAAATATATGTAAATTACAGCACATTTTGTAAAGTTCTCGCAAAAGGATTTTACAAAACTATCCTTGTCGCCGCAAACGGATTTGATATACAATAAACTATGACAGAGCAAACGCAAAGGAGCAGCATTCATGATTCAGGAAGAACGCAAGCATATTATTTTGCAGGAACTGAGCCGTACCTCCGTCGTCAAGCTGGAAGATTTGTCCCAGCAGCTGAACGTATCGATCGATACGGTACGGCGCGACCTGAAGGCCTTAGACCGGGCCGGTTTGGTTCAATATATACGCGGCGGCGCAAAAGCCGTCCACGAGTCTCATCAATTCGCCCATTTCAACGGCCGCAAGGTCATACACAACGAGCTCAAGCGGGAAGCCGCCCGCAAGGCCGTACAGCTTATTCAGCCCAACGATCTGGTCATGCTCAATTCCGGCACGACGACGACGATTTTAGCCGAAGAAATCGCCCAGGCCGACCTTACGTGTTCCATCGTGACCAACAACATCGCCGCAGCCGAGGCCGCCGCAGCCAATCCGAAATGCCGCATCCACCTGCTCGGCGGCGATTGGGACGGGGCGGAGCAGTCCACCTGGGGAAGCCGCTGCCTTCGCGAAGCGGAAACGTATTTTCCCGATATCTGCTTTTTGGCCGTCAATTCGCTGGATGTGCAGGCCGGCCTGACAGATTTCCGTTTCCGCGAAATCCCCATCATGCAGGCCATGGCCCGCAACGCTTGGAAAACCTACGCCGTCATGGATTCTACCAAGCTGGACCGCCTGGCCAAAAAGCAGGTCTTTCCCCTGGCGCAGACGCCTGTCGTCATCATGGACAGCGATATCGGGACAGACGACCTGCAGCGCTACAAGGACGGCGGCATTGAAATCCAATGACGAGGTAACCTACAGCAATTCGTCCGGCAGCGGGTATTCTTCTGCTGCGGACTCATCTATACTACGACAAAGAGGTGTTCCTATGAAAGTATCATTGAAAAAATCCGTACTTCTGTTAGCATGCGCAGCCTGCTTCCCCGCCTTTGCCCAGGGAGCCGTCGTCGAAACGGCCAGCCCGGAGGCGGCGACGGCTCCGGAAATCACGGTGCTCCTGCCCGGCAAGGCCCACGACAACGGCTTTATGGAAGCGGGCTACCGCGGCTACGAACGCATTGCCAAGGGCGTCACGGCGAATGTAAAATGCGTCTCCGACGTGTCTGCCACGTCCGACGCCGCCGTCCTGACAGCAGAGCTGCAGAAATTAGCCAAGGAACAGCCGAAGCTGATTATCGGCCACGGCGGGCAGATGAACGGCCCCGTCTCCGCCGTCAGCAAGGAGTATCCGCAAATCCAGTTCGTCGTCATCCAGGGCAGCGTAAAGGGCGACAACATCAGCAGCTACGTCGTCGACCAGGAACAGTCAGCCTTCTTAGCCGGCGCGCTGGCCGGCTATATGACAAAGACCGGCAAGGTCGGCCACATTTCCGGCGCCTGGCCCAAACCGGGACTCCAAGCCCGGGCAGCATTCTACAACGGCGTGAAGTACGCCAATCCCCACGCCCAGTTCTATTCGACCTTCACGGGCGACCTGGATAATATGAAGGTAAACGCTAAAGCGGCGGAAGCGCAGATCGGCGAAGGCGTCGACGTCATCTATACGATGCTCAACAGCGGGCGCAGCGCCGTCAACCAGGTCATCGCCAAGACCAACGGACAGGTATTGGAAATCGGCAACGTCATCGACTGGACGAAAGAATCGCCTATTTTCGTCGGCTCAGCCGTCGCTGACTCCAGCGAAGCCCTGTTCAACGCGGCAAAGGATTACAAGGCCGGTTCGCTGACCCACGATATTACGAAAATCGGCCTGGAAAAGCCGGATATCGTCCGCTTAGCCGTCGCGCCCTTCGTGCCGGCCGAAGCCGTCAACAGGTTACACGACCTGCACCAAAAAGTCGTGTCCGGCGAAGTGCAGATCAGCACGACCTACGACGGTCCGGAATTTGATCCGGCAACTAAAACCTTTGTCAGCCAGGATGCCAAAAACCAGCGTAGAGCTAAGAAATAAGGTTCCTGCCGATTAAAAAACGCAAACAAGCCGTCTCAAAGGAAGCACCAGCTCCCGATGAGACGGCTTTTTGTTTAGGACATACGATTTCCCTTCTGCGATTTATCCTTTAAGATATCGATCATCGTCTGCTCCGTTCCGACCATACCCGGCGAAGCAATACAGCCCATGTAGCGGAACGTGTCCTCCGGCGTCGAACCCAATACGCCGTGAACGGGGTCGACGCCGACGCCCGACAAAGCAAATCGTACCGAGCGGAACGCCGTATCGACAGCGGTGACGCCCTTCATCGTGCAGCCCTGATTTCCGCCGTCGCAGATCATGCCTGTAATGATGGCCGCCATATTGGCGACAACGCGCTCCATGACGGCTAAATCGCCGCCCTTCAGCCAGGCCAGGGCGCAGGCCATGCCCGTGCCGGCAGCAATAGCGCAGCCGCAGAACGCCGACAAGCGGCCGGAATATTCCTTGATATACATGGTAATCAAATAGCTCAGCGCCGTCGCCCGCAGCAGCCGCTCGGCAGAAATCCCTTGGACCTGACAGACTGCGTATAAAGGTATCGTGCAGATGATCCCGTGGGCGCCTGAGCCCGTAATGCTCATGGCCGGCTTGTCCAGGCCCAGGACGCGGGCCTCGATAGCGCCGCCGCACAGCAGCTGCGCCGTCGTCACTTCGTCGCCGGAAATCATCTGGCCGCCGTTCATATCCCACAAAGCCTTGAGAAAGGTCGTCCGCTCATGGCCCAGCCCTTCGTTGAACAAGGCCAGGTTCATGTCGTAGGCCTGCTGGATAAAGGAAATCTCCTCGATAGGCACCAATTGTATAAAGTTATACAATTCGGCCAGCGTATATTCGTGAATGGGCGCGCCGCCCACATCTTCCTGCCCCGGCTGCCCTTCGTCGTCTTTCTGAAATACGACGTCGCCGTTGACGACGATATTTACGATATTCGTATGCGTATGGGCAATCGTGACGGCACAGCAATCCGACGCCGTCGCCACTTCTGCGCGGATGTAAATATCCGGCGTAATCTCCCCGACCTGCACGGATACCTTTCCCCCTTCGACAAGCCCCTTCGCCGCTTCATTCGCTTGGTCGTCGACCTTCGCCAGCGCTTCCAGCCCCAGTGCCGCATCGCCAGCCACGACGCCCAACGCCGCGGCATAGGCGTTCCCTACGGCGTCGGAATGGGGAATCCCGCACGTAAACGCATTTTTATACATGCCGGAATTCAGCACGACGTCGACGCGCTCCACATCCCCCTTCACAAACTCCCGCGCCTTAGCCGCTGCAAACGCAATTGCCCCCGGCTCAGTCACGCCCAACGCCGGCTTCATGTCGTCGCGGAGCAGTTTAATCAAATCCGCTATATCTTTCTGTTCCATATACATTTCTCCTCCCACAGCCAGTCCTCTTTATTATACCAGATAAGGCAAACACTCCCCTGTCGTTCAGTCAAGGGAGTGTTTACAAGAAATATCAAGTACAGTTATTTTCCTTCGTAAATTAAATGAATCAGCGTCATCGTCATTTCATAAGATTTTTGGAGCGACGGTACTGGTAAAAATTCGTATCGGGAATGGAAATTCATGCCTCCCGTAAAATAGTTGGGAGTCAGAATGCCTTTTGTCGATATAAAAGAACCGTCCGTACCGCCTCGCATAGCAATCGTCTTAGGCTCTATATCCAGACGGCGCATGGCTTCATAAATATAATCAATGGCCTTGCGGTTGTCCTCAGTAACGGCATCGGCAATATTGCCGTATGTATCGGTAATACGGCATTCCACAGAAGCTCTCGGATTCGCCGCCTGAAGAGCTGCTGCACAATCGCGTATTTTCTGCTTCTTTGCTTCATATTTTTCCTTGCTGTGGTCACGAATATTGAGGTGTACCGTCGCCGTCGACTGATTCGACTGCACGGCCTGACACCAAATATATCCTTCCTTCCCTTCCGTACATTCCGGCGTTTCCCGGCGGTCGAACATATTAATAAAGTCTACAGCAAGAAGCGTCGGATTAATCAGCACGCCTTTCGCGCTCATCGGATGAGCGCTGACACCGTGAATTACGACTTCGGCGCTGCCGGCGTTGAACGTTTCATACACGACTTCACCGACGTCGCAGGAATCAATCGTATACGCAAAGTCGACGGGAAATTTAGAAAAGTCCATATTCTTCGAGCCGAACAAGCCGCATTCTTCGTCGGGGACAAAGGCTACGTATATATCGCCGTGATACAGCGAATCGTCGCCGGCAAGTGTTGACAAGGCAGTCATAACGTTGGCAATAGCCGCTTTATTGTCAGAGCCCAGCACGCTTGTTCCGTCTGTGACGATAATATCCTGTCCGACAAATTTCCGTAATTCCGGATGCTCCGCGGCGGCCATGACGATCTGCTGTTCTTCGTTTAAGACAATATCGCCTCCGTCATAGTTAGCAATCATCTGGGGATGAATTTCCGGCGATAAACAGACATCTACTGTGTCCATATGCGTACAAAAGCCAACCGACGGCACGGAGCCGGCAAAGCCTTCCGGCAAACGAGCCGGCAACTTTCCCGTCAGCACGCAGGCTTTGCTGATTTCCAAATCGACGAGCCCCAAGGCTTCGCATTCGGCTTTTAACAATTCAGCCATATCCCACTGCCCTTCCGTGCTGGGAACCTGTACGCCGCCGTTGTCGCGGCTCTGCGACGGAACGCTTACATATCGGTAAAACCGTTCTACTAATTCATGACGTGCATCTTTCATGATACTCCCTCCTTAAACTGCGGCAAATTAAAACATTTGCCGCGGATATACGTAATCTGCCTGGAATCCCAAAGGGATGTTAAGGGCCCAGAATACATACAGCATAACAGTCAATACGACGAGCAAGGTAATCGTATAAGGCAGCATTAAACTGCTCAGTGTACCGACGCCGGTCTTTTTATAATACTTTTGGCAATAAATAATGATCAACGGATAAAACGCAAACATAGGCGTGCAGACGTTGACCGCCGAATCGCTGACGCGATACGCTGCCTGCGTCAATTCCGGGGCAATGCCTACGGACATGAGCATCGGCACGAAAATCGGAGCCAAAATGGACCACTTTGCCGAAGCCGACGTGATAAGCAGATTCAGCAAGGCAACAAATACGATGATGCCGAAAATAGTAATCTGCGGCGGCAGCGCCAAGGATTTCAAAAATTCCGCACCGGCAATCGCAATGAGCGCCCCCAAATTCGAAGCGCCGAAGGCATACATAAACTGCGCAGCAAAGAAATAAAAGACGATTAACTGAACCAGCGTATGCGTAATATCTTCCATGGATTTCGTAAAATCTTTAGAACTGCGGAAGGTGCCGCTGATCACGCCGTATACTATGCCGGGGATACCGACGAGCAGAAAGATAATCGCCACGATAGACTGCATAACCGGCGCTTTAAAGCTGGCTATATTGCCGTCGGGATCGCGGAAAATTGAATCTGCCGGCACGAGAGCGGCAAACAATCCGAGAAGCATTAAGACCAGCACTGCCGACGCAATGTAAAAAGCTTTGTTTTCCTGCGGCGTAATCTCTCCTACACCTTCTTCCGACAAGTCTAAATCCGCATCAATCGGACAGGCCTTGCGGCACCAGGGTTCAGTAATTTTTTCCGTAACCCACCAACAGCTGCCAATAACCGCGAACGTCGAACCGAAGGCGTAAAAATAATTGCACAATACGTTGACTTCATAGGTCGGGTCAATAATCTGCGCAGCCATCTGCGTAAATCCCTGGATAACCGGGTCGATCGCCGATGGCGTGTAATTGGCGGCAAACGCACCGGCAATCCCTGCAAACGAAGCAGCTACACCTGCCAGCGGATGTTTTCCAGATGCGTAAAATAAATATGCTGCAATCGGAATGATAATCATATACCCGCTGTCCGGCGCTAAATGACTGAGCATGCCGACGAGAATGACAATAGGCGTAAGCAGGAACTTCGGCGTAATGATAAGGAGTTTTTTCAATCCCGTGCTGATGTACCCGGATCCCTGCGCAATCCCAATACCGAGAGTCGCGACGATGACCATGCTTAACGGCGGGAACGAAGCGAAATTGCTGACCATTTTAGTCATCAGCATGACTAACGACTGCGGCGACAGCATATTCGTAACCTTGATTTCTTCCCCTGTCGTCGGATGAATATATCCGAAATGGATAGTCGAGCAAATTGCCGACAAAATACATGTAATAAAAAAGGCTCCGATGAACAGCATCGTAATATCAGGGATTTTATTCCCTACTCGTTCAATCCAGCCCAAAAAACCGCCTACGGAATGAATCTCTGCAGACGGCTGACTTTGTTGCGACATACATATCATCCTTTCTTATATTCTAAATTCTTATAAAGTCACGTGGTATATCATACCACAAGATAGTAGACAAAACAATGTATATACAATTAAAATTTAAGTTATTCTCTATTTTTACAGTATTACAAAAAACGCCCCTTTTACAAGAACCTGCGCCGTCTTGCCAAAGGGGCCATATCGCGCTGGGCAAATTTTTTGCCTCGCGCCGCCTTATTTATTTTTATCCTGAATCATTCGCCGTATTTCCGTCTCATCCATGATAATCTTCCGCGCTTCATATCCATTCTTTCCGCTGATAATTCCCGCAGCTTCCATATGCTCAATAAGACGACGGGCCCGATTATATCCGATATGAAACCGCCGCTGCAGCATCGTCGTCGAAGCTTTTTGCTGATGCAGTACTTCTTGTACAGCCGCTTTCATGAGTTCGTCTTCAAAAAAATTCATTGTCATTCCTCCTTGCAATCTATCGATCCTTGTCTGCATATGGCAAGTATACAATATCAAAACAACACTATCTGTCGTTAGTATAAAAACTAACCTCTTCACGCCAAAAAAAGCTCTCCTATGACGATGTATAGCTAGATATACAGTGACGCCGTGCCTTGATTGCAGCACAAAAAAGACAGCATACACCCCCTGCTGCCTTGCAAAATACCCATAGCGAGACCTTCGTCTCCTCTGTTTTTCCTTATTTGTTTATGTGTTACAGTATATTTATACCCCCCCCCCGTGAATATGTAATCTCATACGAAAGCTGAGCTATCCCGTATTTCTTTATATCTGCATAATTTCTCAACCGATGAAACATGCTAAAACTCCTCATAATAATACTTCGTTTCAAACGGCTTGCTACTACCGTATTTGATATTTGACAAGTAACATTGTACGAACGCACTGAATACGGTTTAACATGCCTGTCAAAAACGGCACGGTACACGCCTTTGCTGCCCGCGCTTTCTGTAATTAGTATACGTGCATTTTTATTAAAAAGCAATACTATACATTTGCAATCGTTCTTCAAATCTAGTAGGGGTAACATCTGTATGATACCCCTACACATTTATATCCGCTTATTGCAGACTATCTAAATCCCATACTCCGCGATAAACATCATAACAACATCTGGGATTCTTAGTATTCATACTGCCGCAAACGGAAAGGCCAAGGGGACGACAATCGTGGCAAGCAAAGCGAAATTCACAATCTTTGCAGCCTTCAATGGTACTAAAATCGAAGAACCACTTTGACATCGTCTTCTCATTATGAATAATCTCTTCTAAAGAGTCCTGTAATATATTGCCATACCTATAGTTTCTCTCGAATTCACATGGAATGACGTCGCCGTTTTCCATAATTGTAATTTTGCCGTACCAACAGGAATTTCTGCTATAATTATGATAAAATTGCTCTTTTTTTGCTTTAAAATTAGGCTTCGTTAGATAAACCTTTTGTATTACCTCTTTGTTGGTCGGTGCATGGAGCTTTTGAGTCCCTCCATGCACATTACGTATGATATCGTATCGAGAGCATTTCATGCCTAATTCACGAACATACTGCATCGTTTCGTCTACATATGCTTCATTTTCCTTCATCACGATAACTGCCGCTGAAACGGAAACGCCTTGCGCAATAAGCGCCTGCACAGCTTCGGTCGTTTTCTTAAAGCTGCCTCTCACATTGGTAATTTTATCATGAATCTCAGCAGACGGCCCATACATGGAAATTTTCACACGAATGGCATGCTTCACTACGCAATGTACTAATCGCTCTGAAAACGCCGTTGCATTTGTAAATAACGTAATATCCATCGGATACTGAGATGCGTATTCAAGGATATCCACTAAATCCTTACGGCAGCCCCGCCAATGACAATTAGCCGCTTGATGTGCAAGTCCGCCAATTGATCTATGCATTTTTTCCACTGCGCCAGGCTTAACGAATTTTCAGAAGAAACATGGACATTTCCTTCATAGCAATGAATACACCTTAGATTACATCGCTGCGTTATTTCAATCCAAGCCATTTCTAACTGAATTGTCTTATCTTTACGTAACCTAAAATTCCGGGGGATAAAATTTTCAGATATCAAAAAGCATCTTTTCAATTCCGTCAGGTAGGTTTCATCAGACGGCACAGTGCTATGTTCAACGTATCGATGAATAATGCTGCAGGCCGCATCATTTACGGAATATACCTTTCCAGAATTAAAATCATAAATTGCCCCATGAACGGCCCCTGGTACAAAAATAACGTCTTGATTTATTTCGTACATATGGCTTATCACCTCACTTCTTTAAAGGGGTAGAAATAAACATCTCGTCTAACTTTCGAATAATGGGTTTATAAACTTCTGCGTTCCTTTTCATAGACGTAATGAAATCATTCATATGATTTTGGCAATACATTACATCCTGCTGAACATATAGATAATAGAAAAATTTCTTAATTGCTTCAAATTCCCGTTCTCCATACTCATGTACTAACGGAGCATATGTTTCTGCCGCTTTATTCATATGCCTTACTAATTCAAATTTTCTTTTCAGCGTGTTGAACTGATACGTAACGGCGTCGGCTGCTGGTATAAAGGTATCGGCCATAAAATCAGCAATGGGCTGTATGGAGGGATCTTTAAAACGATACGCCTGGGTATTCAAAAAGGAATACTCACGATCTAATAAATGATCCTGTTGAAGCATGGTTTTCAACTTCGTACCATTCAATACTTGAACCCTAAGTCCACCGTAATGATAGTAGTTCGTCGAGTGTAATTCTATCAAATATTGATACGACTGACGTAAAGAATCCAATGTAGAATACGGATTAAAAAAAATCATTCCATATCTAGGAGAAATTCCAATATCATCAAGAAGTTGCAATGCCCTTTTACCTTCTTCTAAGGTAGCCCGTTTGTTATATAGCTTCCGATCCCATTCATTTCCGGCATCAATACCTAAAAATAAATGATGAAATCCTATTTTATTCATTTTTTGTAATACTTCGTAATTTTTAGGATTACAAATCGCTTTTGGTTTTGCAAATCCTGAAAAGGCCAAATTAAAATTCAGCTGCTCTATTTTTTCAAACAGCACCATGAGCCGCTCTCTGTTTTCATCTCCATCAATGTCAAACAGATCATCGTCACAGATAAAAAATTTTTTTACGCCAAAGATCGTCGCTAAATACGCAATTTCTTCAACAATTCGCTCCGGCTCTTTATAAACCACTCTCCCTTTTCGTGAACAACAAAAAGTACATGCGCCGGTACATACGTTGGATTTAGTCATCATGCAGTGAGTCTTTTGAATATTTGCTTCTGCAGTATCCTGCGTATAATAATCAAAGCTAGCCTTTCGGTTTATGTCCTGCTCAACATTCTCCTTCTTATCTTCGATATCATGCATTGCTGCAATATTTTCATCATTTTGAATTGTTCTATTTCCATACGAATGGATAATTCTCAGCATCGGAGCTTCTCCATCACCAAGAATAAAATAATCCACCATAGGCGCATCGGAAACAATTTCACGATAATTCATAGTAACGAACTGTCCCCCAAAAACAACAAGACAGGATTGTGTTCTTTTTAAATATTCAGCTATTTTTTTAGACAGCACATAATTCGTTTCAAAAATGGAAAATCCGTAAATGTCATAGCTGTCATGGGTATGTAAATCATTTATGATCGTTTCCCACGTTTCAAAGTGATGGTAATATTTAATATCTACACTCGCTGTTTTACAGCTTTGACGTATATAGTGGGCAATATAATCAACGCCTGTATTGCCATATTTATAGCTTTGAATAATAGAAACAAGCAGAATCCGCATATTTATCCTACGCTTTCGTATATCAAAAAATAAACGCATCTATGGCATAACTGAGCCTCGCATAATACCCTCGTTTTTTCCCGAAGCCAGCTGCACTGCCTTAAAGCCCCCATGGAAGCCACAGTAGGAAACAGGACGATAATTTTTATAGGACGGTTCTTTTTATGCAAGCTTGCCCTTACTTGCTCCAGCCATTTCAAATAGGTACATTCATCGTAAAAAGAATTGAACAAATAAAAACAGTCAACGTCCTCATCTATATCCATCGCAAGGGCATCCCCATGAAAAACATCTATACGTTGCCCCAAAATAGATGTTTTATTTTGGTACCGAATAATATTTTTCCTGCATACATCAAGCAAGCCTTTATCAATTTCAAATCCTTGCAGATTTTGAAATCCTCTATCCGCTAAGTAGAGAAGAAAAATCCCTGCACCGCAGCCAATATCCAGAATTTTGTCTGTATGCTGTATTTCTCCGCTTTGGATAAGCTGTTCTATTAACATCACATTGGTTCCTTCATAGGGATTATAATGAATATTGCTTTTTTTAGTCGCTTTGCCATCTTGAAGGTTATATTTTACCAAAAATTTATTTACATATTTACGCCTAAGATATCTTTTCAAGTATATAGAAATATTTTCTGCCGTTACTGCCAGCTTTAAAAGCACACTGTCAATCACACATTTCTCCATAAATAAAATGAAGGAATGAAAGATACGCTATACCTTCCATTCCTTGCACACAAACCATAAGCAACTTAATCATCACTCCAGAAAGGACCGCAATCAGTGTGACAAGCCGTTACCACTTCCTCCGAAGTTGTGACACAAATTAAAGTCGGGGTATTATTTTCCATACGCTCTGCCTCCTTTCCAATAGATAAATTCACCTTTCGGTATTTCTACATATGATTAAAATGGCGAATTTACAATACAAGTGCAACACCTATAAAAAATGACACATAGGTTTCT
>ENA-ORSJ01002376-ORSJ01002376.1-human-gut-metagenome-genome-assembly--contig:-NODE-2376-length-12575-cov-11.483387_pt1 | contig 12575 bp, 5 predicted proteins | sample MGYA00242191_ERZ509158 | MGnify/ENA primary metagenome ERZ509158 (study PRJEB26280, sample SAMEA2338623) | human gut metagenome | biome: human gut; feature: human-associated habitat; material: faeces... | reverse complement strand
CAGCGGCAAGTCGGGCTTCTTCCGCCTTGCGCTGCTCTTCGGCAAGCCGTTCCTGCTCGGCACGCTTCTCGGTTTCTAAGCGTTCGGCTTCCGCCTTGCGTCGTGCTTCTGCTTCCGCATCCGTCACGGCAGTTCCCTTTACCGGTACCGTCAGGCGCACGGTGACAAAATCACCCTCTGTCACATGATTGCGGGTAATGAAGTTTTCTTCCTTGATTTTCGCTCGTGTAATCAGTTCTGATTTCACACGGTTGGCACGAATCTTCGCTGTTGCAAGGTTCTTGACTTCACTGCTCTGCGAATTGCAATATCCGTCAACCAATAGCGGCAGTTTGCCGTCAAGAATTGTTGCTTTGTTGTTTTCGATACATTCCAACAGGCGGGCAAGTTCCGTGTCATTGCCATTCCAAGGCACGTAGAACATGTCCTTCTGCGTAACGAACCGGAAGGTGTAGGTCGTGTCTGCTTTCTGCTGCGCAATGACAGGAAAAGTTAGCGTCATCAGCCACAGAAACAGGGTAAGAAAAGTGATTTTTCTGCTCATATAAACTTGAATTCATTATCTTTGTCATCTCCAAAGGTAATAAATGCCATTCAGCGCCCAAAATATTACAAAAACTTTTTTTGCTAAAACACAGCGTTTTATAAAAATTGTCGTTTGAGCACTTTTCACATTGTCGTCTGAGCACTTATTTTGTCAAATCGGCACTTTTTGAGTTGTCGAATTAGCACTTTTGTGGCTGTCGAATTAGCACTTTTTGTAGTATGAGCACTTTTGGAAAATGGGTTTCTGAGAGCTTTTTCATCGGATTTTTACCACGCAAATCACTTCAGATTTGCTTTTTTCCACTTGCCAGGCGTACATCCTTCCTTCTCTGTAAATGATTTGATAAAGTTACTGCGGGAAAGAAAACCGGAAGACTCAGCCAGCTTCTGTATATTGATCTCCGGATGCTCCTTCAGTATGTTTTTCGCATACTCCAACCGGAGACCGGTTATCCATTCGCGGAATGTCATTTTATACGTAGTCTTGATATAAGCGGAAAGATAGGTACGGTTCGTATGAAGTATTTCGGACAGTTCTTTTATGGTAAGTCCCTGCTGGACATAGCCGTCTGTCTTTATCCAGTTGGCCACTTTCTCTATAATTTCTGTATAGGACACTGGAACTTCTTTCTCAGAAACTATTTTAGGTTCTGTTTCTGTATCTGTCAGAAGTTCTTCTTCAGACTGTATATCTTGCTCAAAAGCATTTTCCACCTGTTCATAGAACAGCAGGTAGTTCTGATAGCTGTAGAAAAGATAGCTGTAGAACGGTATTGACGACAAAATCCAGATAAAAACATATTTGTCTGGCAGAAATGTCAGCAATCCGCATCCGACACCGAAGATAACAGCCCAATAAGTGAATATGGAAAGCCATTCGATATATGTACCTATATCATCCGCCTGAGTTTCATTGAAAATCCGAATGGCTCTACGGTATGCAATTATGACTCTGCGAGCTAAAACGACTCCAAAAACGACTAACCATACAGCTAAAGCAAATAAAGAGAATTTTTGCATGATTCCGCTTGGCAACAGGAACAACACAACTCCGGAAAGAGTTGAAAATATAATCCATAAAATGATATGTGTCCACACACGCCGTTTGGTAATGTAAAAACGATCAAGCAACATTATCAATGCCGAACTGAACAGAGAATAGCACAGGAAGTATGTGGACATGTTCATCAATATGGCAGAATCCGCATTTTTGAATCGGATACCAAAGAAGAAATGTACCGAATAATTTGCCGAAAGCAGCAGCATAGCTATACCCATAATCTGTCGGGAGCGGAGATAATTCTTGAAAATTTTCTTTTCAGGAGTCTTTGCAAACAAAAAATAAAAGCCGAAGAATAACATCAACGGCAGTGCGGTATAAAGTGAAAAACTGTATATAGATGGCTCCATTGTTATGCTTATTTGATTTTGATACAAAGTTACGTCTTTTTCTTCACAAATAGACACATAATCTATGATTTAACGTTATAGATTCGGTCATATTAGATTGAAAAATTATTAGAATTAAAGCCAGTGGTGAAAAATTCAACCACTGGCTTTTTCTGTCAAGACTTCGATATTAAAGTTTTACACCTTTGGATTCCGATAAACCGGGTCTCCCTATAATTAAATGACTGCGTACAAAGTCCACGTGCGGGCTTTCCGGCTGTTGTTCCGTCTGTTTTTTCTCGTTGCCTTGCCGGTTCTCTTCTGTGTTTTCCTGAGCCGGAGCCAGCTCAAGCTGTATCTTGCGGTCCAGTGCGGCGAGTTCGGACTTCAGCTGTTTCAGCTCGTCCTCCTTCTTCCACACCTTGCCCGCTATCTCCTGCAACTGCGGAATCTCCTTTTCCAGCACTTCGTTCTTAGACTTGTACTGGTCGATGATGGTCGGAATCCTCTCCAATGCGTTCAGAAAGTTTCGTGCGGCAGCAATCGGGTCTGCCATCGCCAGATGCCCGTTGTTGTAGGTGTACTTGTAGTTACCCTCCACCACGAAGCGGTTGTCAGTGAACTCCAGACCTTCTTTGAGTGTCCTCTCGCTGACCACCTTTATCGGAAAGCCGTAAAGTTCCCCGACAGCCTTGTACAGTCCACCAGTCGTGGCGTTCTTGGCGATTTCCTGCAAACGCTTACCGATGACCTTCTCATCCGTTGAATCCACGCCGTCCACCTTGACAAGATTAAGGCGGCTGCCTTCCTTATCAGTCTGCACAACGGAAAGAAAACGGTTCCAGTCTTCCGTCATGGCTTCGATGAAAGCCGTGTTGTTGCGCAGTTCTCCCGTCTTGGATTCCAGCTTGAACTCCGAATCGCGCTTGCCCTTGTTGACCGACTTGCGTTCCCCTTCGAGCGAGGCGATACGCTTCTCTAATTTCGCCTTATCCAAAAGGTCGGTATTGCCGGAGAGCAACGCCATATACTCCGAGAAGTTCATACCCGATTTTTCGTCCATTGCTCCCTCGTCGATAGTACGTGCGCCCATCGCTCCACTTTTGAGCTGCGATATGAACGTCTGCTTGCAGTGCAGCAGATTGAACTTGTAGCTGTCCAGCGACTTTTCCACCGCGTAGATGATGATATCCACGTTGTTCTCGGCAAAATGCTTGGCAATCTCGTTCCCGGCTCTAACACCCCGTCCGTCACGCTGTTGCAGGTCGGACGGTCGATCGGGTAGGTCAAGGGCATTACTGCCCTCTTCCCCCCTCAGAACCGTACGTGAGGGTTTCCCCTCATACGGCTCAAGCTTTTCAAAGTCTCTGTTCGTGTGCAGAGACCGGCTCATCCTACTTCTTGTTTCCATTGTTTTTTACGGGATAATTTGAAACATTCATCATGAACCAACATATTGCATTTCCGTCCGTCTTGTACAGTCGGCATTACATTCCATGCCTTATGCGTGTCAATCGGTTCACCACATATCGGACATTTCCGACCTTGCTTTTCCCATAGGTAAAGCAGGGATTTACGTCCTTTCAGCGTCACAAGCATCTTTGACTTCATTCTTTTATTGAAGTACAGGCGGCAGTCTGCGTCAAACGGATTCATGTCCCCCTTTATCTGCGTATATTGCAGAAAAGGAAACGAAGATGCCAGTTTCAACAAGGTAAGTTGGTCTTCTTTGCCGTTTGATTTCTTGAACTTAGCCGCAAAAGTCCAGCTGTTCCCTCGGATATTGTGCCAATAGCGGTCTTTTATCCACCGTTTCCCTTTCTTGGAATGACGGCGTTTAGCCCATTGCCACAAGGCGAGAAATATCTGATGGTCGATTCTGTGAAAAGAACCACGTGTCGCCCCATGCTGATAATATGCTCCCCATCCTCGAATTTTAGCATTCAACATCCTGATTAATGATTCCTGCTTGCAACCCTTATGACCTTTTGTCACCTTACGGATATTCTCCATAAAACGTTTTTCGGCTTTCTTGGTCGGCTTGGTCAATATTTCATTGCCGAATTTGCGGATGTTGAAACCGAGAAAATCGAAGCCGTCATGGATATTGGTTATCACCGTCTTTTCTTCTGATAAGGTCAGACCTCTTTCAGACATAAAGTCGGCTACCAATGGCTTGATTTCCTTTTCAAGTGTTTCACGGTTCTCGCAGGTAATTATAAAGTCATCAGCGTAACGGACAAGATTCACCATTGGCGAATATAACTTACCTTTGATTCTAACTCGTTTATATTTCTCTGCAAGGACTTTCTGCAATCCGTCCAATGTCATATTGGCAAGCGTGGGAGAGATAATGCCACCTTGTGGCGTTCCCTCCTCTGTCGGGAACATCTGTTTGTTGAAGATATAGCCGCATTTCAACCATTTTCGGAGTATTGCCTTGTCCATAGGGATGTTGGCAAGCAGCCATTCATGGCTGATATGGTCGAAGCACCCCTTTATGTCACCCTCCAGAATCCATTCGGGAGAATAGCCTTTTCGGAGAATGTTATGGCATTGCATTACCGCGTCCATACAGCGGCGTTCCTTGCGGAAACCGTATGAACGTGAGTCGGCTGTTGTTTCCGACACTGGTTCTAATGCCATAAGGTAGAGTGCTTGCATGGCTCTGTCTTTCATTGTCGGTATTCCCAACGGTCGCAGTTTGCCATTACTCTTTTTGATGTGGACTCTTCTCAATGGCTTCGGCTGGTAGCCTCTGCGTTTGAGTTCGCTTATCGCTTGTGTTTTTGCTTCGGGTTTCTCCCATGTTTCCATGTCCACTCCGGGGGTGTTGCCACCTCCGTTAGAAGTAACTCTCTTTACGGCTAAGGCTTTTGCGTAAAAAGAGTGGGTCAGCGTCCACTGCAAGGCTTTCACCTTGTTGTATCTGCCTTCCTTCTGAGCCTTTACAATTCGTGCTTGTAGCTTTCTGACAGCCAACTCCGCTTTAGTCCAGTCTATTCTGTCCCAAAGTGTTTGCTGATTGTCAGCAGGCGCACACGATGTCTTGTTTTCGTTCATTTGCTTTCCTCCTTTTGAAAGTTCTAAAAGTTAATTGTAAAGAATCACCATTTGACAACATTCGGTTTGATTGCCTACCTAATGTCGTCACAGAAGTCTGCCCACTTTCGTGTCGGATGATGTCGCCCACATCAGCCCGTGATGTCGGTTCAATCCGTATCCGCTCCATTACAGAACGGCATTCGCTTTTTCTGTTATCTTATACCTGCACACCATTCGGCTTTCATTGCTGTCAGCTTACCTGTCATTTTTACATGACAGGAGATAATACAGGCTTACCATGTTCCACATAGATAACTAACGGATAGGTTAGGTTCTGTCTCATCCTCCGGCGGTGCTTATATCCGTGTAATCCTACCATGGAGAGGATTAACCGACCGCTTCCCTTTTGGGTAGAGTGTGCCAGTATCTTACCCTCTTTCGTGACATTACGAAGTTTACTAACAGTTCGCTTGCGCTAACCATACTATCCAGCCTCGCCACTCTACGGTATGATACTAACCGTACTTGACTTCCCCTCACGGTTCTGTCTTGTCTTGCGAAAGTGTACTTCGTCCCGACCGCTTAATACAACATTAAGGTGCATCGGTCGGTAGGCTACCGCTGACGGAACAGCGGGTTAAAGCTGATACCCGTAAGTATCATTCCAACAATTATCTATGCGACTTCATGTCGCACCCACGGTGTATCAAGGTGATGGATGGCGACGCATCTTTTCTGCGCATTCACGCCCGTTCCGAGCATACTTGTGGAGCCGAACAGCACTCGCACTGTCCCTGCGTTCATGGCATCTATCACCGCCTTACGAGCCTTATCCGTCTTACACTCCTGAATGAAGCGCACCTCACTTGCCGGTATGCCGTAATCCTCCACCAACTTGCGTTTTATCTCGCTGTACACGTTCCATCCTTCCCCCGGCTGGTATGTCCCCAAGTCGGAGAACACGAACTGCGTACCCTTGTGCGTCTCGTACTTGTGGTAATACTCTGCAATCATCTTGGCACAATGGCTTGCCTTGTTGTCGGGATGGTCCTCGTAGTTCGGGTCTATCATGCGCATATCAAGAGCCATCTTTCTCGCGTAGTCGGTGGCGATGAGCATCTTCGCCTTTTCCTCCGTTTCCGACAGGGGTAACCTGCCAAGCAGAGTGGCATCGCCGGTTTTGGCAAACTGCATCAGCTTCTGTATGAAGTCCTCCTGCTCCGGTGTGGGCGGTATGTGGTGCAGTATCTCATTCTTGTTTGGTCTGTCCACACCTACATCCTCCGCCGTGCGGTAGTCGGTAATCTCGTTGTAGAAGGCGGCAAGCTCCGGCACCTTGATGAAATAGCGAAAACGCTCCTTCTGAACGATATTGTTCGTTACGTTGAACTCAAAATCGGTCGTCTTTTTGGCGAAGATGGCAGCCCAAGCATCGAAACAGCGGATGTCCTGCCGTTCCAGTTCGTTGGGGCGCAGGTATTTGAAGAGCAGGTACAGTTCCGTCAGACTGTTGGAAATGGTCGTGCCCGAAAGGAACGTAGCCCCCAAGTCCTTGCCCGTGCGTTCCTGTATGGTACGGATGGCAAAGAGCATATTCAGGGCCTTCTGGCTTCCTTCCGAGTTTCCCAATCCCGCCACACGGTCATGACGGGTGTTGAAAGTCAAGTTCTTGAACTGGTGACTCTCGTCAATGAAGATGTGGTCGATGCCCATCTGCTTGAAGTCCACCACATCATCCGTGCGGGACTTGATGGCGTGTTCCACCTTCTCCAGCTTCGCCACAAGGTTGTGCTTGCGCTTCTCCAGCCCTTTCAGCATCGCCCGCGACACGTTCTTGCCCTGCTGTCGCAAGACTTCGAGATTTTCCTCCACCGTGTCAAGCTCCGCCTGCAGGATGCGCTGCTGCAACTCCGGCGACTGCGGTATCTTCCCGAACTGGTCGTGCGACATGATGACGCAATCATAGTCGTTGTTCTTGATGTTGTTGAAGAAACGCACACGGTTGGCGGTCGAAAAGTCCTTTTCAGAAGCGTAGAGGATGCGGGCGTTAGGATAGGCCGCCTGATAGGTGGCGGCAATCTCCGCCACATTCGCTTTCAGCCCGATAATCATCGGCTTGTGCGCCAAGTTCAGACGCTTCATCTCATGTGCCGCTATGCACATTATCAGCGTCTTGCCGGTTCCCACCTCGTGGTCGCAGATCCCGCCGCCGTTCTGTTTCAGCATCCAGACGCAATCCTTCTGCGACGGGTAAACGCTCTTGATTCCCCGGCTTGCCAGCCCTTTCAGGTTGAGGTCGGGAAAAGTCTGGTGCGAGCCGTCATACTTCGGGCGCACGAAACAGTTGAACTTGCGGTTATACATCGTCGTGAGCCGTTCCTTGAACTGCGGCGACTGTTCTTCCAACCATTCGGAGAACCCGTTACGGATTTCGTCTATCTTCGCGTTGGCGAGCTGTATGCCCTCGCTGTCGCGTACCTTGATGTCGTTGCCGTTCTCGTCCTTGCCGATACTTTTCATCATGTCGGGGCAGGTGTTGTGCAGGGCGTGCTTCAACAGGTGCATACCGTCATAGTTCCGGTAATAGCCCTTTACTAAAAACTCGTCCGTGATCTTCATGGTGCGGTAGCCGCACGCCACGGAAAACTCGTCCATGCTTGCGGAGTAGGCTATTTTCACGTCCGTGTCGAAAAGGTGGCTCATGTAGGCGGCATACACACCCGTGGGAATCCAGCGTTCCCCGAAATTGAAGTCGAGGTCTTCAAAGGCGATGCGCTGCGGTTCGGCCTCCTTCAATGCCTCCCACGCCTGTTTCACCTCCGGCATCCGCTCACTTTCGGGATTGTCCTCCATCCAGCCCTCTATGCGTTCCGCCTTCTCTATCACGTTCCCCGCGATGAAGCGGTCTTTGATTTCGTAACCGGTTACGAGCGGGTTGTAGAAGATGCGCCCCTTGAGGGCACCAAGCAGTTCCTCTTCCGTGGTGTCGGTTATCTCCCGCATATAGCCGAGATTGACCGTGCCGAACTTGTTGAGCGATGCGGACAAGGCTTCTTCGGGAGAGCCTGCATTGACACGGCTCTCCACCGAGAAGGAAACGGGACGGTCGAAGATGTCCGCCTTGACAAACTTGCCGTCCTCCGCACGTTCCAGCGAAAGGATGTCGCGCCCTCCGGCATCCATCATCACCAGTTTCACGTTCTGTCTGGCGTTGAGGTTACCGTAACGCATGACAAACTCATCGTAGTAGGTGTTGAGATACCCGCGCTGCGGTTTGTGTTCCGTATGGTTCTCCGTCTCGTGGCTATACAGACGTTCGTAAGCGTCACGGAGCGATATATACAGCATCGCTTTCTCTTTTTGATAGCCACGGAGGTCGAGCGGTTGGAAGGTCGCACCGTAAGGCGTGAGGTCTTTCAGGTAACCGAGATTGCGTGAAGCATCCAGCACCATCGAGCCGTCACGGTGGTGTGGCTCCAGCAGGCCGTTGAACGGACGGGGAGAAAGGTCCATGACTTCCTCCTTCGGCTTTTCCGTTTCAAGTTCCGGGAACAGGGAAGTGGCAACCGTTTCGGAAGTAGGCACAACTTCTGCCAGTGTTTCAGGTTGCTTTATTTCTTCCGTTTGTTCCGGCTTTTTATCCATATTGTCCGAAGAAGGCGCAAAAGCAGGGTTCAACGTGTCTTTGATACCCATCTTTTTCAGTTGTTCCTGCCTGTGCCGTTCTGCCTCAAGCCGTAGGGCCTTGCGCCGTTCCGCTGTCAGGCTCATCATTGTCTCATAGAAGCCGTTAATGGGAGGATTGGTTTCCCAATCCAGAGTGGCGTAAATGTCGTCCGGGTCGTTTGGCTTTTCGGCATTTTCCGGCTTTTCTTCCTTATTACCGTTTACCGGCTTGGCGGCTTCAACGGGTGGAGTAACTTTGACTTGCGGTTTAGGCGTGGACGGCATAGGCTTCGGCTTGCTTTCCTTTTTCGCTGCCTTTTTCTTTTTTACCGGTTCCTCTATGGGCATACCCCAAAGGTCGAGCAGGGTAAGCTGTACGGCTGACGAATGATTGGGTTGGCGCGGCTCAATCTCCGGCTTTTCCTCTATGGGCTGTGCCTGCGGCTTCTCCACTCCCTTGACAGGCTCAATTACAGAAACGGGGGCTATTACAGAAGGTGATACCTTTTCTGTTTTCGGAGCAGGTTGCACTTCCGCAGCCGTGCTTTCCTCCTTTGTCGGATGCAGCCTGTGTCTCTCATACAGTTTCCTGTCAAGTTGTTGCAGTTCTATTTTCAGATGCTCCCGCAAGTCTTCCGCCAGTTGTGCGATGTCCCCACAGTGCAGGAGTTTATAGGCTGGTTTCCCGTACGGGTCGGTACTTCTGATCAAATCCGTGTGTGAAAGCGAGCCGATGCTCCATACATACCCATTTACGGAAGTGCCGATAGGGGTCTGTTCGGTCTGCACGAAGAGTTTTTCGTTGTAATACAGTTCACCGTTCTTTCCGCTGTTCTTTTGCAGGATAATCAGGTCGCTGCCCACCTCCGTTCCCGCGTTATCCGTAAAGAGGTTGTTCGGCAGGCGGGCTACGCCCACCAGATTGGCATGGTTCATCATATACTCGCGTATGGGCGCGTTGGTCGGGGCATCCAGTACCCCCTGCGAGGTGATGAACGCCACGATTCCGCCTTCACGCACCGCGTCAAGGCTTTTCAGGAAAAAGTAATTGTGTATCGTCCGTGCCGCCGAGTGCCTTGCAGGATCCTTGCTGCCCGAAAAATCCGGGTCGAACACCGCTACATCACCAAACGGTATATTGGAGATGGCAAGATCAAAGTGGTTCATGAACGGCTTTTCTATCTTCTCGAAGCCCTGTACCCTTACTTTCTGTCCGGGATGCAGGTGATTCAGTATCTTGCCCGTCATCAGGTCTTTCTCAAAAGCCATGATGTCCGCATCCGGTCTGTTCTCCAGCACGGAGTCCACGAATGCGCCTACACCTGCCGACGGCTCCAGCACCCGGTCGGGACGGATTCCATGTTCATGCAGCACGTCCGCGATGGTTCCGGTTATCTCCGGCGGGGTATAGAAGGCTGTAAGCACGGACTGCTTCATGGCATCCATGTACCGCTTGTACTCCGTATCGTCTTTTGTGTTCTCCCGTAGCAACTTGTGCAGTTCCACGGTAGGGGCAAACAGTTCGAGGTCGGATTTCGCCCAGTGTACGGCATCCGTCAATTCCCTTGCAGGGTTGAGTATGCACTTCAGTCCCCCGAAGCCGCAATAACGCTCCAGCAACAGCCGTTCGCGTGCGGTGGGTGTGCGCTGTTCCCTGTCAAGGACGAATGCCGTCCTTATCGCCTCGATGTTGTCCCGCAGCCTCTGTTTGCGGTTAAACGCCATACTCTTCGATATAGAGGACGACGGCTCCCGTCAGCTCCGTGTAGAGCAGGTCGTATTCGGGCGACAGGGCGAAATTGTCGTCCGAGAGGTCATAGATGGAGAATACGTTTCCGACAAGCGGCAGCAGTTTTCGGGTAAAGGCTTCACGCTCCGCTTCCGGCACTTCACCGGCAAACTCGTTCTCCACGACTTCGCGCAGGATGGCGTACTTGGAGTAGTGAAGCCCCTCCGTAAGCACCTTCATCGCCAGTTCCTGCGCTCCGTCGGCGGGATAGCCTTCGAGCCTTGCCCGTTCATACGCTTCGGCGGCACGGTCGGCGCGTTCACGGATGAAGGTTTCATCGGTCGCCTGTTCAAACTTGTTCGTGGTGAGGTAGTCCAGCAGGTACAGACCGTAATAGGAAAAGTCGGTCCGCCCCTCGTTTTTCTTCTTGTTGTTCATTACTTTGGAATTTAGTGGATAGATAATGATGATAGGGATAATCGTTGGAAAAGGAGAAGAAAAAGGCACCCGGTATCCCTCCGAGTGCCACCACTAAATCCAAAGCATGAGTGTAATCCGGTATCGAAGAACAATTCATTACTCTGAACCAGTGGCAAAGTTAGAGATTATTTTCTTCTTTTCGCAGAGGTCGCTTTACTTTTCCTTTCAGGGAACACGAAAACCGTGTTATAATCCCCGTCAAAGGCGACTACGGCATCGAAGCTCTTGCCCTGCTTGCTCTTGAAGCCTTTGAGCAGCTTCGTGTGTCCGTCGGTGAGCAGGTCTTTGATTTCATCGTCGGAGAGGGTACGGTTTGCCTTCAGGCGGAACACGGGAAGTCCGCACTCCGTGTTGTCGCAACGTACCACCTTGCCGTAGAACTGCATCGTTCCCGTCCCGCACTTGGGGCACTTGCAGCCGGAATCCCTGCGGGCGAACAGTTTGTCGCATGAGAGCAGTTCGGAAGTAATCTCCCGTGTATATGCCTCAATCTCCTTGCGGAAGTCATCGGCGGGCAGTTCCCCGCGCTCGATGCGTGCCAGTTCCTTTTCCCATTCTCCCGTCATGGCGACATCGGCGATGCGCATCGCCTTCACGACCGAGTAGAGGGCAAGCCCCTTTTCGGTGGGAACAAGCGACTTCTTGCAGCGTTCCATATAGCCGCACTTGAAAAGCGTTTCGATAATGGCGGCACGGGTGGCGGGTGTGCCGATGCCGCAGTCCTTCATTGCCTGACGCAATGCGTCGTCCTCGATTTCCTTGCCAGCCGTTTCCATAGCGGACAGCAGGGTAGCTTCGGTATGCAGCGGCTTGGGCTTGGTCTTCCCCTCCGTGATGGAGGCGGCTTTCAGTGCCAGCGTGTCGCCTTCCTTCCAGTCGGGAATGGCGGCAGTTTCCTCCGGCTTATTGTTCTCTTCTCCGTTCTCCTTGCCATAGACGGCACGCCATCCGGCTTGTCTGATGATGCTGCCTTTTGCCACGAACTCCACTCCGGCACACTCCGCCGTAATGGTGGCGGTGTCCTTGACGCATTTTTCGGAGAAAGCCTCGATCATACGCCCGGCTATCATCTGATAGACGGTGTTGTCCTCTTTGGAGAGGAACAGCGGCTTCTCGCCCGTGACGAGCAGGGCATGGTGGTCCGTCACCTTGCCGCCGTCCACGCTGCGGCGTGTCGGTACGGCTTTCGGCTGCACCTTCTCCTTCCATTCGGGCAGGTTGCCGATGAAGGCAAGCAGCTTGGGGATTTCCGCGAACACGTCTTCGGGAATGTAGCGGCTTCCGGTTCTCGGATAGGTGATGAGCTTCTTTTCGTAGAGCTTCTGCGCGATTTCGAGTGTCTGCTCCGCCGTGAAGCCGTGCTTGGCGTTGGCCTCCTTCTGGAGCGTGGTCAGGTCGTACAGGAGCGGAGTGTCCTCTGTCTTCTCCTTGCGTTCCGCTTTCGTGACGGTGGCTGTACCTGCTTCCTTTACCTTATTATATAGGGCTGTGGCAGGCTCTTTTTCCTTCCATTTCTCGGTGGACGAGAATTTCACGGTATCACCGTCGCCTCCGTCAGCGGCGATATGGAGCTGCCAGAACGGTTCCACCGTGAAACGGCGGTTCTTCCAGTAGCGTGCGCACACCATCGCCAGCGTGGGGGTCTGCACCCGTCCGACGGAGTATGTGCCGTGTCCGGCGGCGATGGATAACGCCTGTGTGCCGTTGATGCCCACGAGCC
>ENA-ORSJ01002369-ORSJ01002369.1-human-gut-metagenome-genome-assembly--contig:-NODE-2369-length-12617-cov-6.375020_pt1 | contig 12617 bp, 17 predicted proteins | sample MGYA00242191_ERZ509158 | MGnify/ENA primary metagenome ERZ509158 (study PRJEB26280, sample SAMEA2338623) | human gut metagenome | biome: human gut; feature: human-associated habitat; material: faeces... | reverse complement strand
GTACATCAACCTGTGCCTCGCCATGTCCGCCCAGGCCATCGCCCAGCGCAGCACCGTCATGCGGAAAACCCACAGCGACAATGAACTGTTCACCTTCCGTGTCTGGCTGGTGCGCCTGGGCCTCAACGGACCGGAGTTTAAGAACACCCGCGACCATCTGCTGGCCAACTTAGATGGTGACCGTGCCTGGCGCTACGACAAGGACAGTTACGAAGTCAACAAAAAGAAGAAAAAGAACCGAGAGATGGAGAGGTGACGAGATGAAGATCCGCATTGAAGAAGATATCCTGTCCGGTACCGGGGCGGAGATCATGGACCAGCTGCGCGCCCGTGTATTTGACCCCACGGAGTTCCCTGACACGGAGAGTTACATCTGGTTCCTGCGAAACAATGTGGTGCGTACCACCGGCCTGGACTTCCCACTGCCAGAGGGGGATGTGGAGCAGCAGGCCCGCATGATGTTCTCCCAGTTGGCGAAAGTAGGTGCCCTCACGATTCTGGAGGACTGATATGGCGGAACGGTTGTATTTTGCCTATGGCAGCAATATCAATCTGGAGCAGATGGCTGTCCGCTGTCCCGCCGCTCAAGTGGTTGGACCTGCGGTGCTGGATGGCTATGAACTGCTGTTCCGCGGCAACCGGCGCGGAACCGGCGTCGCTACCATCGAGCCTTTGCCTGGCAGCCAGGTCCACGGCCTTCTGTGGAAGCTGACGCCGGAGTGTGAGCGATCCTTGGACGTCTATGAGGGATACCCGCGCCTGTATGAGAAAGAGAATATCACGGTCCGCACCGGGGACGGCAAAGACGTGGTCGTCATGGCCTACATCATGACAGGGGAACTATGGCGGGATCCCACTATCCCTTCTCCCGCCTACTATGGCGGCATTCTGGAGGGATACCGCCAAAACGGCCTGCCGGTGCCGGAACTGGAGGCCGCGCTGAAGAATGTGCATGATGAGGTACGGCAGATCCGGCATTTCGAGCGCATGCAGGAGATGGACCTGTTTTCCGGTGAAAAGCCAGGCAGGAAGAAGGGCCGCCATGAGCGATAACCTTTTGACAGTCCTCGTTGTAGAGCCGGGGAAACCGCCATATCCCCGGCAGATCCCGGATACCCTGCAGGCCATGCAGGAGATTATCGGCGGGGACATTGAGGCCACATATCCCTACGAGGATCCCGTGGCGCTTGTATTTAACAGCAGCGGCAAGTTTACCGGTCTGCAGCCGAATCGCCTCCTCCGGCTGGAAAACGGAGATCCCTATGATGTTGTGTGCGGAACCTTTTTTCTGGCTGGCCTCGGTGGGGAAACCTTTGTGTCTTTGACGCCGGAGCAGCTCCGAAAATATGAATCCCTGTACAGCCGGGAGATGCTGTTCCCGCTCCCCAAAAAGAAAGAGAGAAAGAATGAGCATGAAAGATAAGACCATTTTGACAGCGGAGTCTGTCACAGCGGGCCACCCGGACAAGCTGTGCGACACCATAGCGGATACTGTGCTGGACTGCTGCCTGGAACACGACCCCAACGCCCGCGTCGCCTGTGAAGTTCTGGCGACAGCGGGCAAATTTGTGGTGGCCGGCGAGATTAGCGCGCTGACGATCCCGGATATCTCTTCCATCGTGCGCGACACGGTGCGCCGGGCCGGATACAACTGCAGGGACTTTGATGTGGAGGTTCTCATCCACCCCCAAAGCCCGGACATTGCAGACGCTGTCGCAGACAGCGGCCAAGCAGGTGCCGGCGATCAGGGCATCATGTACGGCTACGCCTGCAGTGAAACAGAAAATCTCCTGCCACTGCCGGTAGTGCTGGCCCACCGCCTGACCGCCCTGCTTACCTGTGCGCGGACGATGGGCAGGATCAGCGGCCTGCGGCCGGACGGAAAGGCGCAGGTGTCTGTGGAGTATGTCTTCGGCGCACCCCGGCGGATCTCCGCCATCGTCCTCTCCTGCCAGCATGCGGAGGATAAGGATCTGTCCCAACTGCGGGAGGAACTGCTGGAATTCGTCATCCAGCCAGCCCTCCGCATCTTCCCCGCGGATGAGGACACGGAGATTTTCATCAATCCCTCCGGCCGCTTTGTACTGGGTGGGATCGAGGCGGACACCGGCCTGACCGGCCGCAAACTGATGGTGGACACCTATGGAAGGCTGGCCCCCCACGGCGGCGGCGCGCTGTCCGGCAAGGATGGGACCAAGGTGGACCGCAGCGGCGCCTACATGGCCCGCTGTATCGCCAAGAATATTGTGGCCGCCGGCCTCGCGGAGAAATGCACAGTCGCTCTGGCCTATGCAATCGGGCGGGCCGATCCGGTGGCCGTCGACGTGGATACCCACCTCACCGGTACATACTCGGACAAACTGCTGGAACAGGCGGTCCGCTGTTTCTTTGACCTCACGCCCGCAGGTATGATCCATACCCTGCAGTTGAACCAGCCGATTTTTGCGGACGCCTGCAACTATGGCCACTTTACCAGGGCAAACCTGCCGTGGGAGCAGACCGGTCAGGCCGGAAAGTTTGCGGAGCTGTGTGCGCAGTTGGATCACGGAGATGGTGGCGGCTGAAATATATAGCATCCTGTTCTTTTGGTAAGGACAGCATCGCCACCATCCTGCTGGCGCTCCGCTACGGGGAACCGCTGGATGAGGCGGTGTACTGCGAAGTTATGTTTGACAGCCATATCTCCGGCGAGGTGCCGGAACACCGGGACTTCATCTATGGCACGGCCATCCCCGCGCTGGAGCGCATGGGCGTAAAGATCCGCATTCTTCGTGGGCTGCAGACCTATGTGGGGCTGTTCACCGGGCGGATCACCCGCGGGCCGAAAAAGGGCCTGCTCCGCTCCTTTCCCATCTGTGGGCGATGCGCCGTCCAGCGGGACTGCAAACTGAAACCGATTTTACGGTACCAGAAAAGCCTCCCGCCGGACACGGTCCAATACATCGGCATCGCCAGGGATGAGCAGGAGCGGCTGCTCCGGCTGGACGGACGCCGTGTTTCCCTGTTGGACAAGTATGGCTATACGGAACAGGACGCAAAGCAGCTCTGCCGGGAGGCGGGGCTGCTTTCTCCTGTCTATGACTTCACCGACAGGGGCGGCTGCTGGTTCTGCCCCAACGCCAGGCGACGGGAACTCCGCCATCTCTATGACCACCACCCGGATCTGTGGGCCAGGATGCTGGAACTGCAGGCCCTGCCGGGAAAGGTCACTGAGAAGTTTAACCGGACCACGACATTTTCGGAAATTGACGCAGGTTTTCGGCGTGAAGATGAACAACTCAGCCTATGGAAAAACGCCGCATAGCGGTGAAGGGAGGTTTCATGCCAAATCATATCACAAATTTGATCTCATTTGGAGATCAGCCGGAGCAGGTCGCCGCTTTCCATCAAATGCTGCGGGATCTGCGCCAGAAGGATGGTGTTTACGGGAGCATCGATTTTAACAAACTCATCCCTATGCCAAAAGCCTTAGACATTGAATCCGGAACCAGGACAACCAACGGCCTTGACGCATATCGCCGGTTTATAACTGGTGACAAAGCCGGCGCGGAAGCTTTCCAAAAAGAACATCCGGAGGAATGGGCGCTTGGGAAACAGGCGTATGAGAATATTCAGCAGTACGGTTCCCCCACCTGGTACGAGTGGTGTAATAAAAATTGGGGAACCAAATGGAATGCGTATTCCTGTGTGGAACTGGGTAAGGATGATGATACCCTGGAGTTCTTTACTGCCTGGAGCAGCGTCCCGACAATTTTGGAGGCCCTTTCGAGAAAGTACCCGGATCAGACTATCTCCTACTGCTGGGCAGACGAGGACATCGGGAGCAATGTGGGAGAGGCTGTATACAAAAACGGAGAAATGATCGATGCAAACATCCCGGAACCCGGATCCAGAGAGGCGTATGAACTGGCGTCGGATATCATGGGGATCGACCTTGCAGACTTTGACCTCTATCTCTCTGCGGATAAAAGCACCTATGAGTACCATGAGGACCCATCCAAAACAAAACGCACCATGGATGGGCCGGCGAGATGACATTTTACGAACAGGAACTTCGGAAACTGTTTGCAGACGGCACGGTGATCGGCAGCCCCAAGTTTACAGGCCGGGCCTGTTTGGGAACGCTGGGAAAGGATCTCCGTGCCCGTGTGCAGTTTGTGACATCAGGCCACGCGGACCACTATGACGTCATCAGCGTTACGGTGCTGAACCGCACAGACGGCGTAGTAGATAAACTCCGCCTCCGGCTGAAGGACGTCCTCGGCGTCAAGCAAGTGCCGGGCAACCCCAACTTCCGTAATGGCGTAGCGCCGCATATCTGGGAAGATAGCGGGAAAGTGGAGTGGTACGCCTTCCGCCCATCCGCGGCGGACTATTCCGCCATGCGGCAGGCTGTGAGCGAGTACCTGGGAGTGTTCCGGGATCGTGTGACGGAGCGCCGGCAGGATGGCCCAAGACTCGTCTACATCTGCGCCCCGCTCCGCGGCGAGGTGGAGAAGAATATCGCCTTCGCCAGAGATAAAGCGCGGGAGGTATTCGCAGCGGGCGATGTGCCCATCTGTCCCCATTTGATGTTTCCTCCCATTGCCGACCCGGAAAACCCGGTACAGGATCAGGCGGCACGGGAGATGGGCCTGCGGTTGGTGGAGTCCTGCCAACAGGTCAATGTCTACGGTCCCGTCTGGACGGAGGGAATGTGGGCGGAGATCCGCCACGCCGAGAGGCTGGGCATCCCTGTCCTGACAGACCAAAAGGAGCTGGGTCGGCTCCAGCAAAAGAACACAAGAAAGAAGGAGAAACTTGCCTATGAGCGATAACCCCCAGTGGGAAATCATCCAAGGCGACGCGCTGAAGGTGCTGTCCGGCTTTGCGCCTGGGACCTTCGACGCGGTGATTACAGACCCGCCCTACGCATCCGGCGGGCGCACCCAGGCGGAAAAGAACAAATCCACGGCGAAGAAATACTCCAGTATGGGCGACCATGCCCCGCCGCCCTTTGATGGCGACGCCAAGGACCAGCGGTCCTGGACCCGGTGGGCGGCGGAGTGGCTGTACGATGCCCGGAAAGCCTGCAAGCCGGGCGCTCCGGTGTGCATGTTCATCGACTGGCGGCAGCTCCCCGCAGCTACGGACGCCCTCCAGTGGGCTGGCTGGATCTGGCGCGGCACCGCCGTCTGGGACAAGGGCAACAGCCGGCCCCAGAAGGGACGCTTCCGCCAGCAGGCGGAGTACATCGTCTGGGGATCCAACGGGGACATGCCCATCAACCGGCCCGTGCCCTGCCTGCCCGGCGTGTTCAAGTACGGCAATCCCCAGAACCGCATCCACCTGACGGAAAAGCCCCTGCAGCTCATGCGGGACATCGTGAAGATCACCGAGCCGGGCGGACGGATCCTGGACCCCTTTGCTGGCAGCGGCACCACGGTGCTGGCCGCTGTGCTGGAGGGCTACTCCGCTACCGGCATCGAGGTCACGGATGCCTATGCCGCACTGGCCAGAGGCCGGATCCGCCAGGCGCTGGAGGACGTCCAATGACACGCCCTTGTTTTCCAGCTGCGGACGGCAAGGACGTCCAATGACACGCCCATCATCAAGGCCGCACCTTTTACGGTGGTGCGGGAGATTATCCTGCCGGAATCTAAATACCGTCGCTTTCAAGCGGATCTGCTGGTTGAGGCCCCCTTCATCGCCGCCAGGACCCAGCTCACCGGGTACAGCGAGAAGTCCGGCCGCTTCCGCTGCCTGCTGGTCACCACCCGCAGACGGCAGGACGGCATCCTCGTTGACAGCGAGGGCTACGCCTACACCCGCTATGCGGCGTATGTGCGGGACAAGCGCGAACTGGATCTGGCCGGTGTCCCGCGGGATAACCTGGACCTCAAGGCCGTGAGCGGTGATCATTTTTCTTTTCCGCAGGAAAGGGAATCAAAATCCACCTACCGCTTGAAAATGGCCGCGCCCTGCGCGGCGAGGCCACCGCCGCCTTCGGCGGCGATGGCGCAAGCATAGCATTTGTATGACAAATGCGCTTGCAGGGGGAATCCCCCTGGCCCCAATGCCGCCTGCCGGCGGAAAAAGGAGGTGACGTGTGCAGGAAAAAAGCAAATTTCTCTCCGTGCGGCTGACTGCGGAGGAACGGGAACACCTGGACCGGCTGGCCAGAGAGTCCGGCCTGTCCCTGAGTAACGTCATCCGCTCCTGTATCAACCGCACGGAGATCCGCCAGCGCCAGCCGGCGGAAATCAACGACTTATATCGGGAGATCAACCGAATCGGCGTGAATATCAATCAGATCGCCCGAAGCGTCAACGCCGGCATCGCCACCCGACAAGACGTAAAAGAGGCGCTGTTCCTGCTGCGGCAGGTGTACCTGCTCATGGAAAAGGTCGCGGATCTGTAATGGCGGTTACGAAAATCCTCGCCCGCAAGGGTCGGCTGGATGTGGGAGTCCGGTATGTCCTCAATGGGGATAAAACAAATGAACAGATCCTGACTGCCAGCCAAGGCTGCTCTACCGAACATGCCGTCAGCCGTATGATGAAAACCAAGCAGCACTATCGTCAGACAGATGGCGTCCAGTATTATCACATCATCCAGTCCTTCAAGCCCGGCGAGGTCACCCCGGAACTGGCGCTGGAGATCGCAAAGGAGTTTGCTGCGGAGCATCTGTCCGGCTACCAGGCGGTCATCGGCGTTCATGTGGACAAGGAACACATCCATGCCCATACCATATTCAATTCTGTGAATGCGAATACCGGTGAGAAGTACCATAGCAATGCCCGCAGCTACTACAGCCAGATCCGGGCCATCTCAGACCGGCTGTGCCAGAAACACGGGCTCTCTGTTGTCATGGAGGGCAAAGGAGAAAAGGCGGTCAGTTACATCGAGTGGCTGCGGCAAAGCAAGGGCCAGCCCACCTTCCGGGCCATGCTGGAGGCGGATCTGCGGGAGGCCATAGAGGACGCCAACGATATCGGTCACTTCTTCCTCATCATGGAGCATAAGGGATATGAGATCCAATACGGGAATCGCCTCGGTTTCCGCCTGCGGGGCCAGGAGCGGTTCATGGTGCCGGGCCGGAAGAATCCGCTGTTCACCGAGGACGGGATCCGCGCTGCCATTGCTGGGAACTTGGATGAGATCGCCGCAGGTACACACCCGGCCATCGTCTACCGGCCACAGTATGAACCGTACCGCAGGCGCCACCCTCAGAAGTACACAGGATTCATGGCCCTGTATGTCCATTACCTCTATCTGCTGGGCAAGGCCGGGCAGCGGCAGTACCCGCCGAAGATGACATCCCATCTCAGACGGGAAATCATGAAGTTTGAGCAGTACAAAGAGCAGTTCGCCTTCCTGCGGACGCATGGAGTCTCCACGGCAGATGGACTGCAGGCCGTCCGTGCCCGCACAGAGGAAACGCTGGCCAGCCTGACCAAACAGCGCACCATCCTCAATGTGCGGAAAAAGAAACGGCGGGCACTCTATGACGCTCTTTCAGATGTGGAGGTTCTCGCCCCGGCGAAAAATCTCTATGAGGACGGCATACCCGGCATGGAGGAACAGTTTGTCCGTTACATGGATGCCATCTCCATGCTGGAACAGTGTGGGATCCCCAGAGAGCAGCTCATGGCAGAAAAGGCGGAAGTATACCGGCAGCTGGCGGATATCAACCGGGCGATCCGGCGGGCGCGGAAGGAGATTTCCATGTGCGATACCATTGAGCGGAACCGGCCTCAGATGGAACACGACATCCATGTGGCCGAGGCCAAGGCAAAGGAGGTGGAACGAGATGAATATCGGAGGCGGTGAAGCTGCGGACCAACTGGTCCGCATGATGCTCTCTGGTGGTGAGGTCGTAGTTCGGCTGACTGGTTCGGCAATGAAGAATCTTTTGGCCATATCGCTGGCGCTGGCGAAAAGCCACAAGAAGATCAGCGGCAAGATCCGCATGTGTAAGATGCTGCAGCAGACACGGGATCTGCGGGTGTTTCCCATGACGCAGGAGGAATACCGGGATTTCAGGCATAAGGCGCGGGGTCCAAAACTGCTCTATGCAGCCATCCAAAACTCCAGGGACACCAATGATCTGAACAGCATGGTAGACGTTATCATGCCATCGTCTGAGGTGGAACGGGCCAATTTGGTGTTCCAGAAAATGATGTACCAGCAGCCGGAGTCCCCTCAGAAGGATCAGCCGGAACGGGAGCGGCAGCCGGAGAAGGAACCTGGAACGCCAAAAAAAGATTCCCGGTCGGGACGCGGCTTGCGCGATACAGACATCAGCTCGCCTACGCACGCCAGGAGCGCGGCGAGGATGACGAGTGAGGATCGGCCCTCCGTTGAGGGTCGCCTGCAGGACTATCGCACACAGTTGGAGGAACAGCGGCGGCGCGCCCCGGCCAGGCAGAAAACCAAGACGCGTACCAAGACCAGATAATTGGGTGCTGTTCGGGGAAAGTGCTGGATATTCTGGGCCGGTTCAGGTATGGTTGCGTTACTGAAAAAGTGAAGGAGGCCAGATACCATGAAAGTCGTTTACTACTACAGAGGACGCACCGGCAGCGCAGGATTCCTGCTCCCGGAGGATATGGCACTGCTGAAAAGGCTGTTTGCGCACGGGAGCCTGCCGCCCAAAGCGCAGCTGCGAGGGAAACGCTGCTGGCTGTATCTCCGGGTGAACACGAACAATCCGGCAGCAGACGAGATCGGTATCAGCGGACAGGGCACTTACCTGCGCCAATTTGCGGAAGAAAACAGCCTGCAGATCGTCGGCGTATACAAAGATTATATGTGCGGATGGGACCTCCGGAGGCCCAGCCTCCGGTTCCTGGCGCGGGAGGCTGCCGAAAAGAAAATGGATTACATCCTGTCCTGTAAACAGGATCGGATCTACCGGGGCCACGACCTGCGGGGCCTCCTGCAGTATGAGGATCACATGCACGCCCTCGGTGTGGACATCCTGTATCCCTTCGAACAGGACTAAGCAAACAGGCATACATCCAAACAGCCTATGGGGCGTACCAATGCGGTGCGCCCCTGTTTTTCAGTTGGAGGTGAATGCCGCTGAATAAACCGGGCAGATCGGGAGGGATCCTCCCGTATCTGTTTCTCTACATCCCCGTGGTCTGGGCCGCTCTCCTGATTGCCCAGTCCCTCGGGAACGGCCTGCCGGAGCTGCTGACGAACCTGACCGCGGCCCTGCAGACTCCTTTGAAGATCCGCTGGACGGAACACAGCCTGATGAGCATCCTCGCCTGCACCGGCGCGTACATCATAGGCATCTGCCTGTATTGCACCACACAGGGCCGCACCCGTGACGGCGAGGAACACGGCTCGGCACAGTGGGCGTCTCCCAAACAGGTCAACGCTATGTTCTGTCAAAAGCAGAATAAGCCCCTGACACAAAATGTCCGTTTGGGGCTGGATACCCACAAGCACCGCAGGTCCCTCAACGTACTGGTCATCGGCGGCAGCGGCGCGGCCAAGACCCGCAGCTATGTCCTGCCTAACATTTTGGAGGCCAACACCAACTATGTGATCACCGATCCCAAAATGGAGGTGCTGACTGCCACCGGCGGCTACCTCAAAAGCCAGGGCTACGATGTGCGGGTGCTGAACCTTGTCAATCTGGAGCAGTCGGACGGATACAACCCCTTCCGCTATATCCGGGACGAGAAGGATGCCCTGCGGCTTGTCAATAACCTCATTCAAGCCACAACACCCAATAACAGCCATGAGTCGGATCCGTTCTGGACCAAGGCCGAAACGGCGCTGCTGCAGGCCATCATCCTCATGCTGTTTCAGGAGGCGCCGGAGTCCGAGCAGAACTTTTCCATGGTCATGCGGGTGCTGGAATACGCGGAGGTAAAAGAGGACGACGAGGACCACGTCTCGCCGCTGGATCTGCTGTTCAGCGCCATTGAACGGGAGAAGCCGGACAGCGTCGCCGTCCGGCAATATAAGGTCTTTAAGATGGCGGCGGGCAAGACTTCCAAGAGCATCCTTGTGTCGACCGCTGTGCGTCTGGCCCCCTTTAACCTGCCCCAGATCCGGGCCATCACGGACCACGACGATATGGATCTGTACACGCTGGGAGAGAAGAAATGTGCCCTGTACGCTGTTATCCCGGACAATGACAATACCTATAACTTTTTGGTAAGTCTGCTTTATTCCCAGGTGTTCCAGACCCTTTACTACTGTGCAGACCAGATCCACCACGGTCCGCTGCCCCGGCATGTCCACTTCATCCTGGATGAGGCGCCCTCGGTCAATTTGCCGGGGCTGCCCCGCGAACTGGCAACCATGAGGTCCAGAAACATCTCCTGCAGCACCATCATCCAAAACATGGCGCAGATCAAGGAGCAGTTCAAGGACTCCTGGGAAACCATCCCCGGCAACTCGGACACCCTGCTGTACCTCGGCGGCAACGAGTCCAGCACCCACAAGTACATTTCCGAGGCCCTGGGCAAATCCACCATCGATACCAAGACTCATGGGGAAACCAAAGGTAAGTCCGGCTCATGGTCCACCAACATGCAGATCAGCGGCCGGGAGCTGCTGACGCCGGACGAAGTGCGCCGGTTGGACAACCGGTACGCCATCCTGCTCATTCGCGGTGCCGGACCGGTCATGGACCTGAAATACGATTTAATGAAACATCCCGCCGTCCGGCAAACCTCACTGGCTGGCGGGCCACCCTATATTCACCACAGGCAGAACCAAGCACCGGTGATTTCTGGACATGAATTTTTTGCGGCATTTTCCACCGATGACGCCAATGAAAACAAGGAGAATGCAGCATGAATCATAAATTCGAAAAGCGGGTCAAGCGCATTTACGCCATGCTTTCCTGCTTTGTGCTGGTCGCGGTCATGACCGTCTGTCCTGCCTTCGCGGCGGACGATCCGCTGGCGGTTGTGACAAATCTGAGCGACTTCATTTTTTCCCTCATCCGGGCCATCGGCCTCATCCTGCTGGGCTTCGGCGTCCTCCAGCTGGGCCTGTCCCTCAAGAGCCACGACCCCTCCCAGCGCGCCAACGGCATGCTCACCATCGCGGGCGGCATTGTGATCACGTTTACCAAGGAGATCCTCACCCTCATCACCGGCTGAGTGGGCAAAGCGGGAGGGCGCACACAGCGTCCTCCCGCTCCCTTCCCACACGGAGGTGATGCACAATGGGAAGTGGAAACTGGATCGTTGACAACCTGAACTCAGCCCTTGCTACCTGGAATGAAAAACTCACCGAGATTTGGACGCTCATCTCCACGTCGCCGGAAGAATTCAAAGGCGGCGGGATCTGGGACGTCATTCTCAACATCCATGACGCGCTGAGAGCCATCGGCTACGCTCTGTTGGTACTGTTTTTCGTCGCCGGCGTGGTCAAGACCTGCGGCAGCTTTACGGAACTCAAGCGCCCGGAGGTGGCGGTCAAGACCTTTGTGCGGTTCGCGCTGGCGCAGGGGGCCGTCACCTACGGCTTGGAGCTGATGATGACCCTGTTCAGCATCGCCCAGGGCGCGGTGTCCACCATTATGGACGCCTCCGGCCTCACGGCCATGTCCGACACGGCCCTGCCAGACGAGATGGTGACCATCATCGAGGACGTGGGCTTTCTGGAGAGTATCCCGCTGTGGGCGGTAACGCTCCTGGGATCCCTGTTTATCTGGGTTTTGTCGCTGGTCATGATTTTGACCGTCTATTCCCGCTTTTTCAAACTCTATATGGCGACGGCCATCGCGCCCATCCCCCTGGCCAGTTTCGCGGGACAGCCCTCCAGCAGCATCGGCGTGGCTTTTATCAAAAGCTACGCCGCCATCTGCCTGGAGGGCTGTATGATCGTTTTGTCCTGTATTATCTTTTCCCAATTTGCCGCGGCGCCTCCCGCTATTGCGGACGACACCATGGCTGCCGCTACCATCGTTTGGAACTATATCGGGGAATTGGTTTTCAATATGCTGGTTCTGGTGGGCGCCATCAAGATGAGCGACCGGCTGGTGCGGGAACTGATGGGCCTTGGTTAATCCTGCAGGTCGTCAATATGGACGATACCGCCGCCGTTGAGGCCGGCCTCGCGCACCCGCTGGATCAAAATTTCCTCTTTTTCTTTCCCGCGCCGGCGCCGCTCCATGATGGCGGAGAGTTTCCGCACCAGGGAGTACACCCAGGACAGGACCGTCACCGCCAGCAGGATGTACCAGATCACATTGGCCAGCGTGTAGTGGGCGTAGTACCAATCGCTCAGCAGCGTCGGCACCACCAGCGCGTACAGCAGCGGGATGGTCAGACGGAACACCGCGGCCAGGCGGAACAGGATGGACAGGATCAGGATCCCGGCTCCCAGGAAAATATATGCATATAACATGGGTACACCCCTCTCGCTATTTTTTCACTTTGATGTTAGCATACCCCGGCGGACATGGCAACTCCTGTCTGCCAAAAGTCCAGGAACGGAAACGGAGGTGAAATCCAATCGAGGTACGCATCAACAAAGAGGTCCGAAACTATCAGGAGAGCCTGTTTTTCGGGCTGTCGCTCCGCCAGCTCATCTTCGCGCTGCTGGCCGTCGCCGTTGCCGTAGGCGTGTATTTTGGCCTGCGCTCCGTGCTGGCGACC